>Ga0315915_1000006_pt1 | contig 330709 bp, 294 predicted proteins | sample MpolbnodulesMG_FD_207738 | JGI IMG/M metagenome (GOLD analysis project Ga0315915, IMG submission 207738) | Medicago polymorpha root nodule microbial communities from Los Angeles, California, United States - branched nodules | ecosystem: Host-associated > Plants > Roots > Nodule | place: USA... | reverse complement strand
CGCCCTCATGGCCGAGGATCGCCGGGAACAGCCCTTCCGGATCCGCCCCCGAAAGCGTGAAGTCGTCGGTATGGCAGATGCCGGTCGCCTTCACCTCGACCAGAACCTCGCCGGCCCGCGGCCCTTCGAGCTCGACTTCAGTCACGACAAGGGGTTTTCCGGCCTCGACGGCCAGAGCAGCGCGAGTGCGCATGGATGCCTCCGGTACTACGTTATGTAAGCGGCCCTTGTGAGGCCTTGTACACAGATTACAGACGGGCCAAAGCACAAAGACAATTGCGACCTTAGTGTGTAAAACGCGACCTTTGGCTTCCCCCTCGGTCCCCCTATACTGAAACCCGTGAGAACACGGAGACATCAAGGATGAGAGTCGCCTGTCATGCGTTTGGTCCAATGCGCCGCCTGGCGTTTGGTTTGACGGTCGGTCTGGCGCTTGGCCTGACACAAGCCCCCGGCAATTCAGTTGCCATGGACTTTTCCGATCCGGACTGGCCCTGCATCCAGCGCAAGGTCGAGAAACTATCCGCGAGCCTGATGTGGCCAGCGCCTGTCACCACCGCTCCGCTCTCAGCCGAGGCAACCGAGCTCGTCGAAATGCTATCGCTTCGGCGGGTCAGCCTGGAAGAGGCCGATGCGCATGTCCGCGCCTTTGTGGAGCGGGCCAAGGTCGACGGCAATGTGCTCGGCAATGTTTTTTACGGCGTGTTCGAAAATATCGCCGAGACCCGACAGCGACTGATCACGGGGATAGGTCGCTACTCCCGGAGCCAGATCGCACTCTCATCCCGAATCGACAGTGCCCGCGTCGAAATGGCGAAGCTTTCGAAAGTGGAAAGTCCCGATTTCGACCGCATAGACAAGCTGGAGGAGCAGATCGACTGGGACGAGCGCATCTATCGCGATCGCTCGCAGGCGCTTACATATGTGTGCGAAACGCCGGTGCTTCTGGAAAAGCGCGCCTATGCCATTGCACAGATCCTGCTCAAGCATATGCCGGATTGACGTTTTTGAGCGCATTGGAAGTGTACATTGTACCCCCCACAAACGATTGCGCGTTTCTGACGCCGCGCTAAGGATCCCACTCCATTTCCGTATAGGCGGCCGTGGCGTTTTGCGGATTCAAGAGATCGAACAGGCTCCATCGGGCTGATTCGCTTTGGCCGACGGTCTCGCTCGCGTCTCCCAGCGCCAGGCCGTCGTCGAGCGCTTTCTTCGTGTCGGATTCCAGAACACGCAGATAGCGTTCGAGCGGCTCGGCTGCCTGCGGCCAGTCGAGCAGCGGGCCTCCATGCCCAGGCACGACTTTCCGCGCGCCGAGTCCCTTCATTTCGGAAAGGACTGCCAGCCAGCCGCGCAACGATCCGTCGAGGGCCGGCATGTGCGTGTCGAACAGCAGATCGCCGGCGAAAAGGATACCGGAAGTCGGGTCGTAGATCGTGAGGTCGGTAGAGGTGTGCGCCGTTGGCCAGGTGCGCAACTCCAGCACCCTGCCGCCGAGGTCGATCGCCTCCTGCTGCGCTGCCGTCCGATCCGGTGCGATTATACGGCTACCCAGGAACGCGGTCTCGCCGAGCCGCCGGGCATAGCTTGCCCGATAGTCCTCGACGCGGTCGGCCAGCGCACGCGGCAAATCGGCCTGGCCGAGCACCACCGCGCCGGCCTCGCGGAGTGCCTCGGCGCCGAAGACATGGTCCGGATGCATATGCGTCAGGATCAGATTACTGATCGGCAGGCGGCTTCGTTCCCGGATTGCCAGATAGATCTCTTCGCCCAATTTGCGCGCCCCGCCGGAGTCGATCACGGCAATGCTGCGCGACCCCACGACGAAACCGAAATTGGAAACGTCGCCGCCGTTTTCCGCATCCGGCTCCGCCACCCGGCCCCGATGCAGGAAAACCCCCGGGGCGGCCTCGCTGAAGGAGAGAACCGACTTGGGCCTCGGGGCACAGAATGGCGCCTTCTCGGCCCAATTGCCCGGCCGGCGCGTGACGGAGTGCAGCGCCTGCTCGCACCCCGCCTTCGTCTCCGCCCCAAAGCCGGGCAGCAGTGCCACGCGGCAGGTCTCGCGCGGCGGCGCGTCGGGAACGGCCGCAGCCAGAATGCACATGGTCACGAATGCTTCGAACACCTGAGGCCCCTGCGTTTTTCACAAAGTGGGCGATTTACAAGCTTGCGGCGGCCGGTCGCGCCAGACAACATATCCGAAAGGCTCGCTTCTGTTCCCTGGCATTTCTATGCTAAAGGATACATGCAGCCTTTCCAAAAAGGGGGCTTTGAACCATGAAGCTCATTCTCGCGCTTATTCCCGTCATGCTGACGGCAAATCTCGCACTTGCCGAGCCGGAGAAGCCGGACAACCCGCTTGCAGACGGTACGACCTGGCATGACTTGAAAGGCGACATCGTCGGAGAGGCGGCCATCCTCGACGGCACGGCCCTGTTCTCCGTCGCGGCGCCCTACCGTGCCAACGACGCCGCGACGGTGCCCATCACGATCGAGCAGACGGACGCGGCGGCGGGGCCGATCAAATCGCTCAAGCTGGTGATCGACGAGAATCCGGCGCCGGTTGCGGCGGAAATTCGCTTCGGCCCGACGATGGCACCGCTGAAATTCGAAACCCGCGTGCGCGTCAACCAGTACTCCAACATCCGTGCGATCGCCGAAACGCCACAGGGCATTTTCATGAATGGCCGCTTCGTCAAGGCATCCGGCGGCTGCTCGGCGCCCGCTACGAAGGATCCGGTCGCGGCTCTGAAGGGCATGGGAGAGATGCGGCTGAAGCTCTTCGGCGGCGAGGGTAAAGTACAAAAACCCCGCCGCGAGGCGCAGATCATGATCCGGCATCCGAACTATTCCGGTCTCCAGCGGGACCAGATCACTCAACTCTTCGTCGGTGCCAAGTTCATCTCCGAACTGGTGGTGAAGCAGGGAGATGAGCTTTTGTTCGCGCTCGACGGCGGGATATCGATCAGTGAAAATCCTGTGTTCCGCTTCAGCTATACCGACAATGGGGCCCCGGACTTCACGGTCCATGCGGTCGATACGGACGGCAATGTCTTCGACCGCGTCCTGCCGAAGACGCCACCCGCCTGACGGGTGGCCACATCAGACCGCTAAGTGCCCGGCCTTTTCTTGTCGCAATTTCGGACGGAAAAAACCGCTACGCACTTTTCCTGGAATTGCTTTTAGAAGCACAGCATCTCCGCCTCTGCCTGGGCGCGCCTCAGATCCGCGACCATGGTGCGCGGCACCACGGCCGACTTGAACATGGCAAGCTGTTCGCCGCTTCCCTGCTGGAGAGACAGGACCGTTTCGGCCTGAACATATTTGTCATAGGGCAGGATCGAGGCGATCACATCGATCGAGCATGCGCATTTGCTCAAGACTTCCCGGCTCTGCCCGTTGGCGGCCATGCAGCCGAACACATAATCGGCCCGGACCTCAGTGGGATAATCGTTCAGACGCTCCGACATGCTCTGCCCGCCTGCAGGGACTGCCGTCAACGCAATTGCAAGCGCCGACAAGGCGGCGCGCATCATGGCTGATCCTCCCCTGACGCATTCGACCCTGACGCTCTCAAGGTAATTGCGTGGGAATAGCCGGCCCCCGAGCTGTCGGCGGCCGAAGGAATAGTGGCCACCAGCGAAAAGTACCAGCCGGGAACATCTTCCGAAACGGTAACGGCGAGCGACAGATCGGCAACCCGCCCCATTTTTTCGCGCGCCTTGTCGTGTTCGAACGGCCGGATCGTCACCTCACGCGCCGCGATCTCGCGGTCATTATAGCGCAGCGTTACCGGCTCGATTTGCGCATCCCGCAGCAAAGCCTCCTTGATGCGATTGCGCATATAGAAGGGGCTGCCGCCCGACTGTGCCGCCAGATCGGAAAGCACGCTTTCGAGAAAATACATGATCAGCGGATTGCCGACCGAACGCGGATAATTGCCGAGCCCCCGAGACTGGCTCCCCTGATAGAGGGTCATCGAAACATTGTCGCCGGCCTGCACCTTCAGGCCGACTGCGAAGCGACCGCTCCTCTCACCTGAATCGACCCCGGACACGACCTTGTCGTAGACGAGGCCACCCTGGGGATCTCCGTTCCCGGCCTTTTCCGCCTCCAGCCCCTTCAGCGCCGCGGAATGGAAGAGAAGCTCGTAGGTCTCTGCAGCGGCTGCGGATCCGTGGGCTGGTCCAAGCAAGATTAGAGCGATCAGGAAAAAAATGCGCATCGCGGATCTACCGTCTGATATGAAGCTGCCGTTCAACGACACCGAGCCTAGCAGTGGCTCCGGCAATGTCATCGGAGACCTTTGTCTGTGTTTGCCTCACGCCACGCGGGCCCGGGTCTTCCAGTCGATCAACGCTCTGAGCCGCACCAGTTGCACAGGCTTGGTGAGCACGGCGAAGGACATTTCGGTACAGAGCTGCAGGAATTGCCGCTGCCGGTTGGCGGAAATGATGATAGCGGGGATTTCCGCTCCAGCGAGCGCCCGCAGCGTGCGGATGGTCTCTATGCCGTTATCGTCATCGTTCAACTGATAGTCGACGAGCAGAATGTCGGGCGCCGTGCCGATTTCCTGCATCAGCGCTGCCGCATCGGCAGTCGAGCCGGCCGCCAGAACGCTTGCTCCCCAGCTCTCCAGAACCTGCGTCATTGCGTGTAGCTCGTCGGCGTCGTTCTCGACGATCATGACGATCAGGTCGAGACTGCCCTCAAGCATCGGCTCCATTCTCGGCTCCTCGCTCACGCTGGCACGGCCCGGCGGCGCCAGCGGCACTTCGATCGAGAAGACGGAACCTCGGCCGGGCTGCGATGCCAGGCCTATGGGGTGACCGAGGTGCCGGCATGCCCGCTCGACGATCGACAGGCCAAGTCCCATGCCCGGACCTTTCGCAGCGCCACTGGCTCGGGTGAATTCCTTGAATATCCGCGCCCGGTCCTCCTCTGATATTCCGACACCCGTATCCCACACTTCTATTCGCACGGCATCGCCTTTCAGCCGGCAACCGACCAGCACACGCCCGCGCTCCGTATATTGGATGGCGTTGACGACCAGGTTCTGAACGCAACGCATCAGGTAGCGCTGGTCGCTGCTGACCCAGCGCGTCGACGGCACGATTCGAAGCTCGATCGCCCTTTCCGTCGCCAGGGGCGCCAGATCCTCGGCCACACCCTGCAGCAGGCTTCCGAGATTGAACGAAGTGACGTTGAACTCGGCGCCCGAACTGTCCAGACGGGAAATGTCGAGAAGCGCCTGCAGAAGCGATTCGATGGATGTGAAGGAACGCTTCAAACGGCTGACGACCTCCTCGACACCCGGCTGCCCCATCCTGTCGGTCAGCATCGACAGATAAAGCTTAGCCGCATTGATCGGCTGAAGGAGGTCGTGACTGGCCGCCGCCAGAAAACGCGTCTTGGATGTGTGGGCTGCTTCCGCAGCTTCCTTGGCGTGTCGAAGGGCGGCCTCGATTTTTGTCTGTTCGTCGGCGTGGATTTGCAGCAGGCGATTGGCCTCGGTCAGTTCGGCGGTACGCTCCTGTACGCGTTGCTCCAGAAGTGCGGAAGCTTCGGTCTCTGCCGTTACGTCCATTATAGAAACGATGAAGCCGTCGTCGGGCAGGGAATGGATGCGGATATCGAGGCCCATCCCGTCGCGCCGGCGGAAGCGCTCCTGAACGGCCTCGCCACGGCGCACCGCCTTGAACCAGCCGGATACCCTGGAGCGACGCCCCTCGCGATCGAGAATTTCGTGGCGCTCGACGTGTTCGACAATGCGCTGGAAAGGACTTCGCTTCTTTAGAAGCGAGAGCGGTACGCCGAGAAGCTCACCGAAGCGCTCGTTCCGAACCAGCAGTTCGCCTCTCGAGGAAAACGTGCAGATGCCGAGGGACATATGGTCGAAGGCCGCCTGCAGGAGATGAGACTGCTGGTCGATCAGACGGTTCTTCTCGCGCCGGTTCTCCCGTACGATGTCCGTGATTTCGGTCTGCAGGACCGTGATGTTGCCGGAACTGGTCTGCCGATAGGAAATCTGGAACCAGCGGTCGTTCCGCAGAACCATGACGAAGGATGAGAAGCGCTGCCCTGACCCCTGCTCCTTCGCGACCGGGTGCGGCCGCCCGGACACTCCGTTTTCGTCGCGGTTCAGATACTTGCTCGCATTGACTGCTGCCAGGTAGTCGTCGAAGCCAAGACCTGGCTTGATCAGCGGCTCGACATCGGGCAGCAATTGCCGGAACTGGGCATTGCAGGCCTGCAGCCGCTCTTCGGAGAAGAGAGCGAAGCCGTCCTCCATCGCCACCATGGCATCGGCGAGATTCCTCTGTATGCGCTCCTGCGTCTGGTAGGCCACCTCGAGCTCACTCGAAGCCCGGTCCAGCGTATCGAGCGCCTTTTCGAGATCCTTGGTCTTCTCCCAGACCTCCGCCTGGAGCGCGATAGCGGATTCAAAGAGAGAATAGGCAGTGCCGCCGACTTCGTGCCCGCGCTCTGCCCGGTTGACGAGGGCTTCGATGATCTTGGCCTGCTTGGCAATCTGGATCTCATAGGCCTCGTTCGGATCGATCATAGCGGCGCGCCCTCCTTTGGCCGGAAAAACGCGACGCCGACGAAGGTCTGATTCACGTGGACGCCGAGATGCTGCTCGCCATAGGTGTTGAAGCCGACGACGCGGTTCTGCCGCAATTGCTGGGAAACCTCGCTGTCCAGGCCCTTCCGCTCGATCTCGAGCTTGCGCAGATAGCAATCGAATCCCAGTATGAAGTCGGGCGCTTCGCCGTCATGGCCGTTGACCGCCAGCCCCGTCTCGAGCGTGCGGATGATCTCCTTGCCGCGACCCAGCCGCAGCAGGAGACCATCGTCTATCGCCGATAGGAAGGTGAGGCCATGCTCGCCGTGTATCTGCTGTATGGCCCGTACGTGATAGAGATTGCCGTTGCGCACCAGCACCGGGTTCTCCGCAAAGACCATCGGTGACAACTCGTCGACCGGTACCTTGACGAGCCGGGCATATTCCTCCGCCGCCGGAGAGCCGTTGATTTCCAGAACCAGCCGTTCCTCCGGAACGGCGCGGGTCACCACCATGCGCTTGTCGGTCGGCTGGAAGTGGTCGAAGCCGAGGCCGCTGAACTCCAGGTCGGTTTCGAGCAGCAGGAGAAGCGCCGCATTGCTGTGAAATTCACCGTTGCGGAGTACCTGTGTGCGCTGGAACCGCAGCCCGTCGCCGGCCGAACCGCCGAAAACCGGGATATCCTTCAGCCCCGCCTCGAGCGCTGCCACCAGAACATCCTCCTGCTTGGACAGTCCGTCGGCAAAGATCAGCGCCAACCGCTTTCGGCCCGGCGTAACGCGGAACTGCGAGGCGAGCCGCTCCGTCTGCGACACGACATCGGCAATCGAAACCGGAGAAATCGGCTGGAACAGGATCGAGGCTACCCGAAAATGATGCCGTTGGAAGGCAACCGCCAGCAGGGCGTCGTTTTCATAGCCACGAGGCGTAATCTGGCCCGCCGTCGTGCAGCCGAAGACGACCGTGTTCGGCAACGACTTTCTAAGCGCCGCGGCGAGGTCGTCCGTTTGCAGCCTGTTCGGCACGAACAGAAAAATGAAACTTGGCCTTGCCGTGGCGAGCTGCCGCCTGATGTCGGCAAGGGCAGTGAACGCATCCTCGGCGCGTGATGTCGCAAGCCGCACCGCCTCCGCCGGTTTGCGCTCAAGATCATCGACAGCCGTCATGCATGGTCACCCTCCTACTCCGATCCCGCCATCCGGATACACTTCATTGAAGGCTGTGGCGGATCGATACTTCGCGGACCAGCATGGCCGCCTGGGTGCGGTTATGGACACCCAGCCGGCGCAGAAGCGCCGTGATATGCGCCTTGACGGTCGCCTCGGCAAGTTGCATCTCATAGGCGATCAGCTTGTTCGGCATGCCTTCGCAGATCAGACTCAGTATGCGGGTCTGCTGCTGCGACAGATGGGCGATCTTGCGTGAGATCGTCTCGGCCGACTGGTCCGCGGCAGTCGCGCGCGCCTGAACCGCATAGCCCGGCGGCACATAGGTCTTGCCGTTCCAGATATCCTGCATCGCCTCCTGAAAATTATGGCGATCGATGTCCTTGGGAATAAAGCCCGCGGCACCGGCGGCCATGACCGATTGAACGACGTCGTGCGACGTGAAGGCGGAGATCACAATGACCGGTATATCGGGCATCTTCTCCTTGATCTTCAGAAAGCCGCTCAGGCCCGAAGCGTCGGGCAGGTTGAGATCGAGCATGATCAGATCGGGCGAGAAGCGCAACCGCAACTGCTGCAGCGCTTCACTCAGCGACGTCGCCGTTCTGATCCGGCGTGTATTGAAGGTGCTTTCCATCGTCGCGGCCAGCGCATCGCAATAGAGCGGATGATCATCGATCACCAGGGCCGACTTTATCGAAAGCGAATGAACGGGCAAGGCTGTCCGTGGCATGGTTCTCCTCCCGAGACACTGCAAGCCGATGGAGCAGCATCGAGCCGCTCCAGATGCACCGGAAACATCTGTTCTCCCAAGGCATCTCTCCCAAGGCATCGTACTCTCCCCAGCACGATGCGAATCGTTGTTGCACAGTTTTCCACACCGGGCAATTCCGAGTTTTGACGATGCGACACCCGATCGTCGCCGCTGCGCTCCAGAGCCTCAAAGTCTGATGCTGGCGGGGGGCCGGACACTCAGACCGGCTGGGTCCCATCCGCAAGCCGGCAGCGCCATTTCTTGACGCGAAGGGCGGGGTGCTGCTCGGACCATTCGGCGATATACACCGCAGACTGAAACATGCATTGATTCAAGGATCTCAAGTCCTGAAATCGTAGCGTTTCCTCCCGGCACTTTTCGGGTGCCGATGCGAGGCATACGGTCAGTACGAGCGTTACCGGGTCCATGACTTTTCCCGTTTCGGATGAAGCTTACGCATGGGCTAATATAACCTCCAACGCGCGATGGCGCCAGCCGCCGGCAGCCGCCTTACATCACCGCCACCTCCGAGACGGTTCTCGAGGAAGGCATGATCTTCTCGATCGAGCCGGGGATCCCTCCCGGGCCGCTTCGGAATCCGTCTTGACGACATCGTGGTTCTTCGGCGCGACGGCCCGAAGTTTTCTCTTCGCTGCCCCGGACAGTTCACCTCGCCGACGGCTGACGGTCTCGTTCAACGCGTGTTGTCGAGAGGCCCGGCCCGCATCCGCGGCGCCGGCCTCTTTATTAAATCGGATGACGGGCATTCCCTATCGGCCTGCATTGGCCGCCTCTTTGAAATGTTCGCGAAACAGGTTCTTGAAGTCGCGGAACTTCCCGAACCCGAGATGACTTGCGAGACGCACAACCGTCGTTCTGGACACGCCGCACTTGCCCGCTATGGATGTTGCCGTGCTGAAGGCGATGAACTCGGGTTGATCGAGAACAGCGCGCATGACACGCTCGAGCTCCCCCGGGAATACGACTTCCCTCTTGGCGATCATCGACTTGAGCTCATACAGATTTGACGGAGGAGTTCGGCTTTCCCGCCGGGCCTGCGCCTTGCTACCGCCACCGTCCTTCGTGCCGGATGCGTGGCGCGGCGGCTGCGTCGTCATCGGACACCCTCGATCAGGCGGATCCAGTCCGCTGCACGGGCGGCGGCCTCGATCAGAACAGGTTTTGGCGCCTTGTACCACTCTGCGCGCGAAAGGCGGCGGTGTTCGCGGATATGCGCGATCGCCGCATCCAGGGTCGTGAACTGCGATGGGAGCGTCAGGTGCAGGAACAGTGCCATGACGATGACCGAGCGAGAGCGCCCTCCCCGACAGTTCACGAGTACGTTGCCCCGCTCCCGCCTCGGATAGGAGGGCTTCTCCGGCAATACCTGCTCCAGCGCCGCACGCAGGATGAAATAGGCCGCGACCATCTGCGTGTCCGGGTTGCCGGAACCGTCGATCAAGCCGATCTTGTAGTAACGGATTTCGCCCGGTCCATAGGCGCTGCCCTCGTGATCGGATACGAGGCCGGCCCGTCGCACATAGTTGAAGTCCAGGTTTACCGCACAGTTGACCACGGTGGTGACGCCATTCTGGCGCAGGAGCTCCAGATCGCTGGCACCTTCCTTGCCGCTGATGAAGAGATCGACTTGATAGAGCGGATGCTTCTCATAAATCAGGCTGAGCTTCGGGAGTTCGGCGGCGATCGATTGCGGGTCTGGGTCCAACTGCTGCATGTTTTTACTCCGGCGCAGACCTCAGGTCTCGCGCTGTGTCCGATTGGGAACGCTTGCTACTGCCCGGTCTTTGCAATCCGGGACGTCGAGATCGATCGGGCGACCCGCTCGAGCGTTGGATAATCCGCCCCCCGTCCTGTAGCGATATAGCCCGGACACATGAAATCCGGCCCATCGGCCGCGACTTTGCCGAGGGTAAGTGGTTCGTACCGCCCGCCGGCATTCTTCAGGATCAGCGTTGCGGCGGCAACGTCCCAGGCATTGACCCCGAAACCGGCCGCGGCGTCCGCCCATCCGGCCGCGACATGGGCGATGCTGAGGGCCGCACTGCCGGGCCGGCGCAGCGTCGAGAAGGTCTCCACCAATATCCCGAAATTGGCCAGCGCTGCCTCCCGGCCATCGACACGAAAATCGCGCGCCACCGGATAGCCGGTAATGAGAGTGGCGTGCTTTTCGTTATCGGCGGCACGCGACGCAAGCGCATTGCCGTTCAGTTCCGCACTTTCGAGGTCCGCCGAGAACATTAGGTCCGCCACCGGATCGTAGACGGCGCCGGCAAGCACGGCTCCCTCCCTCACGACCGCGACTGATACGCACCAGAAGGCAATTCCGCGCGCGAAGTTCGCCGTTCCGTCTATCGGATCGACATACCACTGAAACTCGCCGTCACCGGTCTGGCCGCCCTCCTCGCCCATGATCGCCGAGTTTGGTTCATGCTCGAGGATGTAGGCTCGAATGATCGCCTCCGCCCGCCTGTCGTGGACGGTGACGATATCGTGCAGGTCCGCCTTGTAGTCCACGGCCATTTCGGACCGGAACGCTTCGAGAAGAGGCATGCGAACCGCAAGGGCGGCCCCCCGCGCAATTTCCGCAAGTCGCCCTGAGAGGGCGGCGGAATCGGGATCGGCGATATGCGATCCGGAAGACGGCTTCGGCTGCATTGAATATCCAGTCTGTTGAAATCGGTCTGTCGGAGAAAGGCCGGCGCGGGGCCCCGCGCCGGCCTGAATCATTTGCTGTAATTGGTGCGCCAGAGGTCCTGCCACTCCTCACGACGGTCGAAGTCGCTGAGACCCGTCGCAGCGTCGTAGCCGAAGAGCCGGTCGGAAACGGCCATCAACCCGGATGGTTCGTCCGCGGGCATCCTGATGTCGGTATTGGTCGGCAACTTGCCGTCCTTCATCTGCGGCGCGATGCCTTCCTCGGTCAGGATATAGTGGATGAACAGCTTGGCGGCGTTCGGGCTTGAAGTCTTCGACGCGATCAGGCCCAGCTTGACATAGGTCCAGCCGACCCAGGGCTCGAGCTCCTTGCAGATGCCGAGCTTATAGCCTTTGGCTTCGTTGTCGCGGAATTTGGCCGAACTCAGGAGACCGAAGAACGGCTCCTTCTGGCCCGGCGCGCCGACGGCCTCGGCCACTGGATCGTCGCCGTCCGTCGCGAGCGGCGCGTTCTGCGCCATGGCCTTGACCCAGGCGGCGGACGCGCTCTTCTCCTCCGACCGCAATTCCTGGCCGAAATGCGCCTTGTAGGCGGCGGCAACCTTGTCATCGCCATGTGCCTCCATCTGGTTAAACCAGTCGGTGTAAGTGCTCTTCGTCAGCGGATCGACGAGCGCGACCTTGCCCCTCCACTGCGGCTCGGTCAGCTCCCAGATGTTGGAGACCGGACACTTGTCATAGGCTTCGGTATTATAGGCCCAGACGTTGGCATTGGTTGAAATCGCCAGCGGCTTCTGGAACTCCGGCGGTATTTTTGCGGCCATATCCTCCGGCAGATAGCTCTCGACGAACTCGTCCGGCAGAAGCTGCGCAAGCGCCGCCGGCGCATCGGTAATCAGGACCACGTCGCCCTGCACATTGTTCGCCTGCGCCTCCCGGATGATCATTTCCAGCTGGCTGTTCGCCGACACCTTCATGCCGGTCGCTTTCAGCCCGTATTTAGCGTTGAAATTCTCTGCCATCTCGACGATCTTGCCGGTGCTGTCATAGATGGTGATCGGTTTCTCGTTCTTTGCCGCCTCGATCAGACGGTTCAGATCAAACCCGCCCGCCGCAACAGCTTTTGCCCCGATTAGCCCGGCCATCAAACCGACCGTGGCGATGGTCGCCGGGCCCACTTTGCTGTTCCTCGACATCTTCGCTTCACTCCCAAGGAGCGCGACGGCAAAACTGCCATCGCCTCATTTCCGATCGGCCGTCTCCGAAATCCGGCCGGCCCTACTTCTGGTAGTTCACGCGCCAGAAATCCTGCCACGTCTCGCGCGCGTCCCAATCGTCGAGGCTCGTTGCCATGCTATAGGGCAGAAGCTGGTCGAGAACCGCCGCGATCCCGGAAGGCTCATCCTCAGGCAGAGCGACCTCCCTGTTGGTCGACATCTTGCCGTCGACCGCCTGGGGAGCGATCCCTTCCGCAGTCATGACATAGTGGATGAAGAGGCGAGCGGCGTTCGGGCTGTCCGTGCCCTTGGTGATCAGCCCGACCCCCGGATAGAGCCAGCCGACCCACGGCTTGAGGTCCTTGCACAGACCGAGCTTCATGCCCTTTTCCGCATTATCGCGAAACTTCGCGGAGCTCATCAGGCCCATGAAGGGCTCCGATTGGCCGGGCGCGCCGACCGCATCGGCGGCGGCCGCATCGGCATCGGTCAGGAGCGGCGCATTCGCGGCAAGCGCCTTGACCCAGGCCGCTGTCGCGCTGGTCTCCTCGGTCTGTAGCTCTTTGCCGTAGAGGTCCTTGTAGGCGGCAGCGAGTTTTTCGTCTCCGTGCTTCGCCATCTGGTTGAACCAATCGACATAGGATGCCTTGCCGAGCGGGTCCTGCATCGCAACCTTGCCCTTCCACTTGGGCTCGGTCAGCTGCCAGATATTCGTGACCGGGCATTTGTCGAAGAGTTCGGTGTTGTACGCCCAGACATTGGCGCTGGTGACGACCGTCAGGGGATCCTGGTGTTCCGCCGCTATGTTGCCGGCGAAATCCGGGGGCACCCAGCTCTCGGCGAACCCCTGCGGGATGAGCTGCGCCATTGCGGCGGGAGCATCGCTGATGATGGAGACGTCGCCCTGAATGTTGTTGGCCCGCGCCTCGCGGATGATCATCTCGAGCTGAGCCGATGCCTTGACTTTCGAGCCCTCCGCGCCGACGTTGTATTTGTCGGCGAAGTTCTTCGCCATCTCGACGATCTTGCCGGTGCTGTCGTAGACGGTGATCGGCTTTTCCTTGCGGGCCGCCTCAACGAGCGCATCCATATCGAAAGGCTCCTCGGCCCAAGCCCCGGAGCCAAGCACGCACAGCATCGCAGTCCCCAGAAAAAGGTATCTGCCGCTTCTCGCATTCCGTTTCATTTTGTTCCTCCCTCAGCAGGTTGCTTCTCGTCGTTCGTCCTATCCGGTCGTCAGTTGTAGGTTGCGGTGCTCCTCAGCCGGTCGTCCGCCTCTGCGATCCGGCGGCCGTCGGCATCGAACACATGCAGGGCCTCGGGCGGCGCAAAGAAGAGGACCCTGGCGCCCTGCTCGACCCTCGGCGGGACATGCGTCGTCAGGAACAGGGTGTGGTTGTCGGTCCTTAGCTCCAGGATCCAGTTGCCTCCCGTCGGCAGGACGCCGGTAACCGTCGTCTCGCCCGAGAAGCTCCCCTCCGGCACGTCCTCGGTCCGCGCGGCATAACCTATCGCCTCGGGGCGGATACCGACGGAGCCGATGCTCCTCAGCCCTGGAAGATGCGCGGCAAGATAGGCCTCAGCCTTATCCGTCACATCGGATGTGCCGGGATCGCCGAAGTCGAGAATATTGATGGGCGGGCTGCCGACGAACTCGGCGACGAAGCGATTCGCCGGGCGATCATAGATGTCGTTTGGCGTGCCTATCTGCTGCAGCGTGCCTTCGTTCATGACGGCGATGGTCGTCGCGAGCGTCATCGCCTCCCATTGGTCATGGGTGACAAAGACGATGGTCGTCTTGAATTCCTTGTGCAGCCGCTTGAGCTCCGCGCGCATTTCCAGCCGCAGCCGCGCGTCGAGGTTGGAAAGCGGCTCGTCGAGCAACAGCACGCCGGGGTTGATTGCCAGCATGCGGGCCAGCGCCACCCGCTGCTGCTGACCGCCGGACAGTTGCGACGGATAACGATCGCGGTACTTGGCGATATCGAGCGCCTGCATGACGCGCTCGACGCGCTCTTCCCTTTCCGCTTTGGGCAGCTTGCGCAGCCTCAGGCCGAAATCCGTATTGCGCTCGATCGTCAGGTGCGGCCACAGGGCATAGCTCTGGAAGACGAGGCCCATCTCCCGTTTCTCGGGCGGCACGAACACGCCGCCGGAGACGCAGTCGACGACCCTGTCACCGACGCGGATTTCGCCGCCCGAGAGATTTTCGAGGCCGGCAATCATTCTGAGCGTCGTGGTTTTTCCGCAGCCCGAGGGACCGAGCAGGCACATGAATTCGCCATCGCGGATTTCCAGATCGAGATCGGAAACGGCATTCGCCGAATTCACGCCGTAGTTTTTCTGCGCACCGCGCAGGTTGATCGTGGGCATCAGCTTCCAAGTCCTTCTGCAAGATTTGTGCGGGTCAGCTTCTGGGCGATGAGCGTGCCCAGATAAGCGATGGCGGCAATGATGAGCACCACGGCGTTAGCGGCCTGCGTGTAGTGGTAGTCGACGAGGCGCAATGAATAGGTGGTCAGCACATCCGTGCTCGGCACGGCGAGGATGACGAAGAGGCTAAGGCCCTTGATCCCGGAGATGAACGGCAGCAGCACGCCGGTGACGAGCGAGCCCTTCTGGATCGGAATGACGATCGAAGTCATCCGTCTGAGCCAGCCGGCACCGGCAATCTGGGCCGCCTCCTCCGGGTCCTTTCCGAGCTGAGTCATCGCAGAGATGCCGGCGCGCGAGGCGTAGGGCATCTGGTCTGCGATGAGCGCGAGCACGAGGATGACGACCGTGCCATAGAGTGCCGGCATCGGTCCGCGGGGTACTGCGAACAGTGACAGATAGGCCGCGGCAAAGGCTATGCCAGGCACCAGATAGGGCAGGAAGGTCACCTGCCGGAGATAGACCGACAGCAGGCGAACAGGCGTGCGAATGACCACATAGCCGACCAGCAGGCCGAGAATGCCCGACGTCACCGAAGCGAGCCCCACGATCGTCAGCGTGTTCTTTGCAGCTGCCCAAAGGTCGGGACTAAGGAGGATGCCGGTCTTCAGCGCAACGGTATCGAGATCACGACCAATCCAATAATCAAGGGTGAAGTTGTCGAGCGTGAATCGCGCGGGCAGCTTCATGATCGTCGACAGGAACAGGGTGAGAAGCGGCAAGCCCACACTCATCAGGAAGACCGTGGCAGCGAAGCCCGCCGCCGGCAGACGCATGCGGCCGAGGCGGCTCTGCCGGTCCATCGAGCCCTTCGAGCCGATCGTGACGAAGCGACGCGCCTCGCGCACCAGCCGTGCATCGATCAGCAGCGTGATGATGCCGATCAGCATGATGGAGCCGGCGATCACTCCGGCGACCCCCATCTGGCGCGAGGCGATACTGCGGAAAAGCGAAGTCGAGAGAACTTCGAATTTGACCGGCAGGCCGAGCACGTAGGGCACGCCGAACTCGCCCAGGCACTTGGCGAAGATGAGCACCATCGATGAAAGCAATGCCGGACGCATCAAGGGCAGGATGATCTGCAAGGCCACCTGGTGATGCCTGGCGCCGAGGATGCGCGCCGAATCCTCGAGCTGCGAGTCGAAGCGCCTGAGCGCCGAACCGAAAAGGAGGATGACAAAGGGTGTGTAGTGCAGCGCCAGGATGATGGTGATTGGAAATCGCCCATAAGCGAGCCAGTCGGGCGGTGTCAGCCCAACCGCCTCCAGCCAACCCGGCTGACCGCCGACCGTGCGGTTCTTGAAGAGCGTGGTCCAGGCGAGCGCAAAGGTCCAGGCCGGCAACATGTAGGGTACGATCAGCGCGGTCGCGAACCAGCGGCGCCCGAACATATCCGTCCGGCTGATGAGCCAGGCGAGCACGGTGCCGATCACGAGGGACAGCAAAATGGCGCCCATCGCCACCGAGAGCGTATTGAGAAGCGGGCGCCAGAACAGGTCTGCCGACACCGGAGAAAACAGCACCCTGTCGAGGTAGTAGAGCGTGAACTCGCCGACATCCTTGCTCAGGCGCCGCTCGTGCCCGAACTGGACCCGGGCCGCATCGAGCACGATGGAAATGATCGGTACGACGATCAGATAGGTGAACAGCAGTGCAGTCAGCACGCCTATGAGTGTCGTGGGTTCCCGTAACGCAACCTTCAGCCGATAGCGCCAGGCCTGCCAGGCCGTTGGCGCGGCAGGCCCGTTTGCGGCCGCTACCGCCTTCGCCGATTCACTTAGAAGAGCCATCATTCCTCCCATGGCCGCTAATGCATATTTCGCCAGAGCCTGATGTCCGCCGACGCCGGTTGAACGCGCTTCGCGGAGATGCAAGCCTCTTGCGCGGCGACGACGGCCCACCGTTCCTCCCGGAGCCATGCCGCTGTTCCGACCTTTGCCGGCCGCCGACGGAATAAAAATTCCATAATTGCCGTCGTTATGGAACGTATGATCGATTCAGTCCGCCCGTTTGTCAACTGAAAAATGCACACGTGATCATTTGATTATTTCGTTGTTTTCATTAATCTATTTTCCTGCGAACACGTGTTCAGTTTTATTCCGGTTCGATGCAGGCGGGATGAAGCTGTCGGGCATCGGGGAAGACGGCCCGAAATGAGACCTGCCGCCACGGCCCGCGTAATTTTCCGATTGGAACTTTGCGCAGTTTGTGGCCTCTGATAGAGGGCTGATCGATGCCGAAAGGAGGACGGATGGCGAGGACTTTTGTGACTGCCGAAGAGGTCGCAAAGCGTGCGGGCGTGTCGCGCTCGGCGGTATCGCGCACCTTCACCCCCGGCGCCAGCGTCTCGAAGGCGGTCCGGCGCAAGGTCCTGAAAGCCGCTGGGGAGCTGGGTTACCGCGTCAATCGCCTAGCGCAGGTGCTGAACAATGACCGATCCAACCTGATCGGCGTGGTCGGCGCCAATCTCTCCTCGCCTTTCATTTCGAAGCAGCTCGACCTGTTGAGCATCGGGCTCCTGCGCCAGGGTAAGCAATGCCTGCTTCTGAACGCCGCGGACGCGCGACAGGACATTGCGCCTCTGATCGAACTCCTTTTCGAGTTCCGCGCCCAGGCTATCGTCGTGCTCTCCGGGGAACCCCCGGGATCGATCGTCGACGAATGCATTGCCAATGGCGTGCGTCTCATCCTTATCAACCAGCGCCTCGATCGCACGGATACGAACATGGTGCTGAGTGACGATTCGCATGGGGCGGACCTCGCCGCCCTGCGGCTGATCAAAGCGAATTGCAGAAAGGTCGCGGTCGTGACCAGCGGCAGCCAGACCCCCGCCCAGCTGCGGAGGGCCAACGCGTTCACGCAGCGAATGCAGGCCGAGGGAGTGGAGGTCGTCGCCTGGTCGGGCGGGCCGACGAGCTACGAATCCGGGCTGCAGGCGGGACGCGAGCTTCTGGCCGACAAGGCGATCGACGGCGCCTTCTGTGTAACCGACCTTCTCGCGCTGGGATTTCTCGATGCCGCACGGCTGGAAATGAACCGCCGCGTTCCGCAGGACATTTCGATTCTCGGCTTCGACGACATTCCGCAGGCCGGCTGGAAGAGCTACGAACTCACGACGGTTGCACAGTCCTTCGAATCGCTGACGGAGAAGGTCCTTTCCGCTCTCGACAGCGACGATCTGGAAACGCGGCTGCAGGTCGTGCCGGTAACATTAGTGGAGCGGCAGACGGCGCGCTAGGCTAGACCAAGCACTGCCGGACGGAAAACCGCTCCACACTTTTCCTGGAAGTGCTCTGACGTCACACGGCTTGACGGATGCGGCTGTCTATGAGGAGGCCGCTTCCGACCAGAATCGGATGGGCGACCGAGGCGACATGAGCGTTGATCCGCTTCAGGTCACGCAGCATGTCGAGATGCAGCGAGCTCGTCTGGATGCTGTCGAGCCGCCCTTCGCGAAGGCGCTGCAAATGGCATTCGGCCGATTGCTTCTCCAGCCGGCGCACCTCTTCCTTCACCTCCACGAGACGCCGCGCCAGCTCCGCATCGCCGGTCGCAAAGACCGCCTGCGCCATGCGCAGATTGTCGAGCGTGATCGCGAAGAGCCTCGCAAGTTCGCCCTGCCCGTCTTCTGAAAAACGAAGGCCGAGGCTGATCTTCTTGGCGATCTCAGGATGCAGTCCCTTCTCGATGACGTCGCCGATATGCTCCAGATTGATGGCGTAGTCGACGATCTGCCGGGCGCGACGGTGGTCTTCGTCCGTCATGCCATCCTTGCCGACCTTCGAGACATAGAGCTTTATCTCGTGCTGTATCCGGTCGACCCGACCTTCGAGCAGGCTGATATCGGCAAGCCGCGATAAATCGTTGCCCCTGAGTGCCTCCAGCGCCCGAACGAGCATGCTCTCGATCAGGTCGCCGACCGACATGACCTCTCGCCCGGCGCCTGCAAGTGCAGCAACGGGCCGCGCGAGCGCTTCCATATCCAGATAGCGCGGCCCGTTCTCGCTTTCGGCCTCCTCCGGGATGAGGCTGGCCGTCAGCCGATAAAGGAGAGGCGATAATGGAAAGGCGGCAAGCGCCACGGCAAGGTTGAAGAGAAGATGGGCGTCGACGGCGAGCTTTTGCGGCGAAAGACGCGCCAGTTCCATAAGATACGCGCCGTAACCGGCCAGCGGCAGGGCGATGGCGCAGCCGGCCGCCCTGACGATGAGGTTGCCGATCGTAACACGGCGCGCGCTGGCGGAAGCACCGAGCGTTGCGAGCACCGGCGGAACGGCGCCGCCAAGATTCGCGCCGAGGACAAGGACGATGACGAGCGCGGTCGACAGGCCGCCGGTCGCCGATAACGACAGGATCAGCACGACGATGGCAAGGCTGGAGGATGCCAGCACGGCAAGCCCGGCGGCGAAGATCAGAGCCACCGGCCAGGCGTTTTCCAGCATCGCCAGAAAGGCGCTGAGCGCCGGCGACTGCCGGAGCGGATCGGTAGCATTTGCAAGAAGATGCAAGGATAGCAGCATGAGGCCGATCCCAACGATGGCGCTGCCGGCGCCCCTGCGCGCGCTGGACCGCGTCCGGGAAAGGGCAAACCCCGCGACAATGAGCAGCGGCGACAGCCAGCCGAGGCCGAGCGCCACGATCCATGCGGTTGCGGCCGTGCCGACATTTGCCCCCAGCAAGACGACCTGCGCCATGGCCGGCGCAATCAGCTCCTTTTCCACGAAGGAGGCGACCATGAGCGCCGTTGCAGTCGAGCTTTGGAGGGCGATGGTTGCCACGAACCCCGCGGCGAAGGAGCGCGCGCCACCTCGGGTGCCGGCAGCAAGGCCGGTTCTCAGCCGTGCGCCCCAGGCTCTCGACATGCCGTCCTTGACCTGGCCCAATCCGTAGAGGAGCAGCGCCACCGCGCCGAAAAGATTGACCCCGACAATCATCGATTCCATGAGTCCACCTTATTTGCCTGTCGACTTTGCCGACGCAAAACCCGTCCAGGGCCACCCGGTCTTCCGTTGCCGATCACGCCGAAGCGTCTTGCCGGGCGGGATTTGACGGGACGACGATGTGCGCCTGACTATTGCCCGCGCGTTCAAGAAAGAGACCCAATGCTCCCAGGAATATGGCGACGAAGCCTTTCGCCGGACTGTCGTGGCAGGTCTGTGGCTCGCATCCGAACCGGTCGGCGAGAAACTGATAGAGAGGCAGCCGCGACTCTTCGATATGCGCCAAAGCGAGCGATGCCCCCTGCCGGAGACAATACCAGTCGGCGACGAGTTCTATCATCGGCAGGCGTCCGAGCTCGGCAATGTCGATTGCCGAAGCCTGCCCCAGAGCTGAGAGCTTTGGCGCGCTGCCGGCGGACTCGCCAGTGAAGAGACACGCGATCTCTTCCAGTGTGAGGTCCGCCACCCGCTCGACTATTGCGCGCGGCCACTCCTCCGGGAAATATCGGTGGCTGACCAGCGCCCGCTTGTGCGCCCTGAGAAATGCTCCGTAGCTAGGGGCCGAGAAGGCGTCGTCCGGTTCTTCACCAAGCAGGGCGGCCTCTCGCTCATAGGCGTTCCGGAGCCGCGGATGGACCGGTAATCCCGACAATTCCACCGTCTCGACTGCAACATTCCCTTCTCCCGGATGGGCGATCTTGAAGGCCGGCGGAAAGGCGACGAGCGATGGGACCGCGACATTCGTCAGTGATTGGCCGCCGCTGCCGCGGCGCGTAACGCCTTCCACATGAAGATGCCCGCTGAAATGGAGCGACAGTCCGGCCGCCAGCAGCGCGCGTTCGACTGCCCTTCGCGGTGTGCGCCGGGCAATGTTGGTCTCGCCGAAAAGCGCCCCCTCGGCGCCGGTCGCACCGTCGAAAGAGTCGAGCACCGGATAGTGCGAAAAGGCGAGCAGTGTTTTTCCGAGCCTTTCTGCCCGTGCGCAGACATCGGCAATCCACGGGATGACGAAAGGCTTACAGCGGAGCATCGCGTTTCATCCGCCCGAGGTGCTGTCGATGAAGGCCGCCTCGTCGCCCCATTCATAGACCCCGTTCACGGGCTCGAAGACATTGGCGTCGATCATCAGCAGCCATAGACCGGGCTCGGGCTCGACCAGGTAGGACGCGTCCATCATGTTGTAACGGTTCCTGCCGTCCGGCGATGCAACCTCGTATTCGCGGTCCTCCGCGGCATCGGACATACCGAACGGGGTCTCCCAATGGAGATATTCCGGCTTGCGGAAGTAGCCGAAGCCAGCCATCGGATCGAGGCCGGCCGGGTACCCTTCACAATACATGCGATCACTGACCGTAACGCCGCTGCCGGCGCGCTTCACGTCGCTGGTGACGAGAATGCCCCGACCTGCGCAGTCGAGGAATTGCTTGGTGTGATGCCTGCCCTGCGGACCGAAGATGTCGTGATTGCCGGGGAGCGCATAGAACGACATGCCGAAGGCGGAATGCTCGTCGAGAATGTTCCGGAGCGCGCCGGTGGTGGCGCGCTGGCCATCATCCGTGTAATCCCCGAGCAGGACGACGTGGCGAATGCCCCGCCGGCGCACTTCCGCGAGCGCTGCCAGGAACGCGTCCGCGCTTTCGTTGAAGACGCGGGTCGATTTCCGGGTCTCTGCCCAGCTGCGCATCGTGATTTTCCGGCCCTCCACCTCCACCCGGTCGAAGCCGAAATCTGCTTCGAGGTCATGGAAATGCGCGTCGGCGATCACGGCGACTGCCGGCAGCGCACGTTTCAGCATTGCGGGTCCCCGTGCCGCGCGCGCTCGATGAGGTCGATCCAGGCGGAGGCCTTCCTTGCCGCCTCGTAGAGCATCGGCTTCGGCGTTTCGAACCATTCGTCTTGCATCAATTGCCTGCGTTCTCGGATCGCCGCCACCGCATCGTCCAGGGTCGGGTAAAGCTCCGGCTGTTGCTTGTGGAGGAAGAGCGAAACGAGCGCCACGGAACGGCTTCGCCCGCCCCGGCAATTCACGAGAAGGTTTCCGCCGTCCCGGAAGGGATAGGTGGGCCGTTTCGGCATCGATTGGCGAAGTGCGCCGTCGAGTATGTAATAGGCGCCCAGCATCATCGTTTCGGGGCTGCCCTCACCATCGATCATACCGAGCTTATAGTAGCGTATTCCCGCGAAGCCGGCCGCCAGGCGCTCGACATCCGGCTCGTCGGACGGCGTCTCGACATAATTGATGTCGAGATTGATAGCGCAGTTGACGACGGTGGTGATGCCGTGACGTCGCAGAAGACCGAGGTCACGCGCGCCCTCGCTGCCGCCGATATAGAGAGCGGAACCATGCGGTCCGAGTCCTTCGGCTATCGGGCTGATGGCAGGTCGGTCGTGGACAGGTGCGTCCATTCTTTTTCCTCTTTGCGGGCGACGCCGCGTGATCTTCAATCCACGAAGGTTGCCGGACAGGCCGGAGCCGTCTGCCGGCAGGCAGGAATCACCGCTGCGTCCAACGGTATATTCGAGGCGCGGCTCGTCTCCGAAGCAAGAGCCGGCGCCACGGCAAGAGCCGGTCCCCCGGCGTCCAGGCTGCCGATTTCAAGATAGGGACAGACCACCCCGCCCGCTTCGCTCACGAGTAGCAGGCCGGCAAGGCAATCCCAGGAATTCATATGCAGTTCGATATAGCCGTCCGAGCGGCCATCGGCGACATATGCAAGGGCCAATGCGCCGGAACCGGCCCGGCGAACATTTGCCCCCATGCCGAGCAGCGCTTCCATCACGCCGAGATATGCCGTGTTCGGCACGCGCATCGACCAGCCCATTTCCAGAGACGCGGCATCGAAGCGGGCCGTTTGCGCGACGTGGATCGGAACCCCGTTCCGCGTCGCGCCTTGTCCGCGTCGCGCGAAATAGAGTTCGTCCTGCGCCGGATTGTAGATCGCGGCGATTTCGGTAGACCCGCTCTGGACAAAGGCGATCGAGATGCAGAAATGCGGAATGCCCCGTGCATAATTCGCCGTGCCGTCGATGGGGTCGACAACCCAGGCCCGCTCGCTTATCGCTCCCCCACCCTCTTCGCCGAAGAAACTGTCTTCCGGAAAATGCGCGGCGAGCGCGCAACGGATATGCGCCTCGGAGGCCGCATCCACTTCTGTGAGGAAGTCTTGGGGGCCTTTCATGGAGACGCTTCGTCTCCCATTGCCCAGAAACCCTCTGAGCACCAATGCGCCGGCGGAACGGATGACGTCACGGCAAAGTTCTGCGCGACCATGGAGGTCATCCGAAAAAAACTGTCGATCCACTGGCTTCCACCTGCTCATTGCACACGCGCGCAATATTGCACACGTGTTCATTACAGACAAGCCCGTTCGGATCAGGAACTGCTACGTTTGATTAGGTGCTCACGATCACGTTCATGGTTCTAGGTCGGTTCGTCCTAGGCTTTCATGAACGTGATCGCTTGTGATGGCTAGCGCGGGATGAGGAGAAGCGTGTGCACTTTTCCTCCTTCCACGCTAACCCTTGATGAAGGCGAGCAGATCCGGGTTGATCACATCGGCATGCGTCGTCAACATGCCGTGCGGGTATCCTTCGTAGACCTTCAGCGTGCCGTTCTTCAGAAGTTTGACGGCAAGCCGCGCGGAGCTGTCGATGGGCACGATCTGGTCGTCGTCGCCGTGCATGACGAGCGTCGGGACCTCGATCTTCTTGAGATCCTCAGTGAAATCCGTCTCGGAGAATGCCTTGATGCCCTCGTAATGGGCCTTCGCGCTTCCCATCATCCCCTGCCGCCACCAATTCTGGATCGCGCCGGTTGAGACCTTCGCGTCGGGGCGATTGAAGCCATAGAAGGGGCCACTCGGCAGATCGAGGAAGAACTGGGAGCGGTTTGCCGCGAGCTGAGCGCGAAGACCGTCGAACACCTCCATCGGAAGCCCGCCCGGATAGGCTTCGGTCTTGAGCATGATCGGCGGCACGGCGCCGACCATCACGAGCTTGGCGACACGGCCGGCACCATGCCGGGCGACATAGGCCAGAGCCTCGCCGCCGCCGGTGGAGTGTCCTATGTGGATGGTGTCGCGCAGGTCGAGCTCCGTGGCGAGTGCCGCCACGTCCGCCGCGTAATGCGCGATGTCATGCCCGTCGCTTATCTGGGTCGAGCGGCCGTGGCCGCGCCGGTCGTGGGCGATCACTCGGTATCCCTTGCTCAGGAAGTAAAGCATCTGGGCGTCCCAGTCGTCGGAGGAAAGCGGCCATCCGTGATGGAACACGATCGGCTGGCCGGAGCCCCAATCCTTGTAGAAGATCTCGACACCGTCTTCCGTCGTGATGAAGTTCTTTGTCATGGGAACGGCTCCTTTGTTTTGGTTCATGGGGTCTTTTTCCGCGGCGAAGGCTGTCGGGACAGCCATCGCCAACGAAACTGAGGCGCCCGCAAGCAGCGCTTGCCGGCGCGACAATTGAAGAGAATCGATCATGTTTGCCTCTTGCAGCCGTCACTGCGTTTTGCACGTCCAGGGGCGCTGGCGTTCCGCCCTCTCGTCACTTGCCCTTGATATGCGGGCGGTTGATTGCCAAAAGATGCTGTACGGCGGGAGGCTCCAACCCCTGATGATAGGCGCGGACTTCCTGCTGAACATCGGCGTCCGCCTTCGACACGCGCCTGTGCTGCCGCATGTGTTCGGCCCAGGACTCCACCGTGAACCATTCGACGACGCGGCTCGGATCGGCGGCATCCTCGGTCACGCCCCAGCCGTAGGCCCCATCGCGGCGGCGCTCGTGCGAGAGGCTTGCAAGCGCTTTCAGAAAGGCGGGCCGGTCCTTCCTGTCGACGATGTATTCGATCAGGATGAGCACGGGGCCGCGGTCGTTCTCAACCGGCTGAGCCGTCAGCGGTTCCGGCCAGTGATTGGAGGGCACAAGCTCGGCCTCGCCTCTGGGGAGCTTTACCCTATGAAAGCCGAGCCCGACACAGAGAAGGCCGATCGCGGCGATGCCGAGGGCCGACGGGACGCCAACTGCTTCGGCGATCGCGCCCCAGGCAAGGCTTCCCCCGGTCATCGCACCGTTGAAGACGGTCAGATAGACGGCAAGCGAGCGTCCCCGCACCCAATTGGGGAGGATGGACTGCGCTGTGCTGTTCAACGTCGTCAGCGCCGTGATCCAGGCAGCGCCGCAGGCCAGCAAGGCCGCGACGGCCGCCCATTGCGGCGGAGCGAGCGAAAGTACGCCCATGACAGCGGCGGTGACGATTGCGGCTGCGAGCAGCAGGCCATCGGCATCCAGCCTGGCGCGCAGGCGCGGCATGACCAGAGCGCCGCAGACCGCGCCTGCGCCGACGGCGCCAAGCAGCATGCCATAGAAGCTGGCGTCTCCACCGAGAAGCTGGCGCGCGACGAGCGGCAGCAATGCCCAGATGGCGCTCGAAAAAGCAAAGAATACGGCCGCGCGGATGAGGACGACGTGCAGTTCCCTGCTCGACCGGGCATAGCGCAGACCCGCCCTGAACGCGCCGAAGAAGCGCTCGGCAAGCGCATCGTCCTCAGGCGTCCCGCGCCGCCACCAGAGCAGTGCAGCGACGACGAAGACATAAGTGATGACATCCACCCCGTAGGTGACCGCAGCGCCGAACCAGGCCAGCAGCAGACCGCCGAGCGCCGGGCCGATCGCGCGCGAAATATTGATGCCCAGCGAGTTGAGCGCCACCGCTCCTTTGACGTCCTGCCTCTGCACGAGTTCAGGCACGATCGCCTGCCATGTTGGTGCGACGAGAGCGGCTCCGATGCCCCCAATGAAAGTAAGCGCAACGAGCGAGCTGACGGACTGAAGCCCCATGGCGGAGAGCGTGAGAAGGCAAAGACTGGCGGAAGCGAGAAGCAATTGAACGGCGATCAGGAACTTTCGCCGGTCGAGGATATCCGAAAGCACTCCGGCCGGGATGGCGAGCAGGAAAACGGGAAGCGTCGCCGCGGCCTGTACGAGCGAAACCGCGGCGGGCGTCGCCGAAAGTTCGGTCACGAGCCAGGAACTGGCGACGTCGCGGATGAAGCTGCCCGTATTGCCTATGATCGTTGCCACCCAAAGGACGGCAAAGACCTGCTGCCGCAACGGAGCGAATGTGCCCGTGCCCTCGAGACCCGCCGCTTTCATCGGAAGCTCCTTCTTGCCGCCGGACGACGGCGGGGTTCATACAGGGCGACAAGGACGAAGGCGCCGACGAGACCGAAATGCTCGAAAAAGCCGTTCATCGCCATGGACCGCTCCAAGCCCGGTTGCAAATCCCAGAAACGGAATGCGATGAAGGTCGTCGCGAAGGTGAAGAGCGCAAGCGCAAGCGCCGCCGCCCGCCGATAGAAGCCGGTAAGGATGAGCGCCGACATAGAGAGCTCGAACACGATCACGCCGACGGCAAAGAATGGCGCGGGATAAAGGCCGAAATGGTCCATTTCGGCGATCGCGCCGCTAAAATCGAAAATCTTGATCAAAGGGCCCTGAATATAGGCGGAGCAGAGGGCGAGCAGCGCCAGAAAATGAAGCCCCGACACGGACGACCTCACCGGTCGGGCGTCGCGCAATGAAATGTTCGTCATCTGAAGTTCCCTCACACGGCCCAGCAAGAGCAGCCAAGCGCGCCGAAGAACCCTTTCAGGTCTGCAACCGGCAGTCTCGATGTCCAGGCGCCGGCATGGTCGTGCCCATGGACCCCGCAATTGCTGGCGCAGCCGCAGGACGCGATTGCCGTTCGCTTCAGCGAATGCCTTCCCGCGCCCTCCGGTTCGCCCCACGCCGCATAGCCGCCATAGTTCCTTACCGGCGACCAGTCGGGCATCGCCGGCGGCAGAGGGTTCTCGTCGAGGCTGGCGAAATCGTTTGCCGCATAGACGATCCTGCCCCCGACCATCGTCAGATCGGCAGTCAGAAACGAGATCTCGTCCTCGGCACAGGTGAAATAGTCTTTGGCCGGCACGATAAGGTCGGCGAGCTGCCCCTTTTCGATGCGGCCCTTCCGGCCCTCCTCGTTGGAAAACCATTGGACTTTCTCGGTCCACATCCGCAGCGCCGTTTCGCGGTCGAGGCAGTTGGCGCGCGGATAGAGCTGCATACCGCCGACCGTCTTACCGGTCACCAGCCAGGAAAGCGAAACCCAGGGATTGTAGGAGGCGACGCGCGTGGCGTCCGTGCCCGCGGAGACCTTGACGCCTTTATCCAGCATGCGCGCGACCGGCGGCGTAGCTTCGGCGGCACCATGGCCATAGCGTTCGACGAAATACTCGCCCTGATAGGCCATGCGATGCTGTACCGCTATGCCGCCGCCCAGCGCCGCGATGCGGTCGATTGAGCTGTCCGAGATCGTCTCGGCATGGTCGAAGAACCAGTTGATGCCGGCAAGCGGGATGTCCTGGTTGACTTTCTCGAAGACGTCGAGCGCACGGCTGATCGTCTCGTCGTACGTCGCGTGCAGGCGCCAGGGCCAGCGGTTCTCCGCTAGAATTCGCACGACTTCCTCAAGCTCACCTTCCATTTCGGGCGCCATTTCCGGGCGCGGTTCGCGGAAATCCTCGAAGTCTGCCGCAGAGAAGACGAGCATTTCGCCAGCGCCGTTGTGACGGAAGAAGTCATCGCCCTGCTTGTATTTTACGGAGGACGTCCACTTGAGAAAGTCTTCCTTCTCCTCCTTCGGCTTCTGGGTGAAGAGGTTGTAGGCAAGTCTCACCGTCATCTGCCCTTCGTCGGCGAGCTTCTGAATGACGGCGTAGTCGTCTGGATAGTTCTGGAAGCCGCCGCCCGCGTCGATGACGCTGGTGATCCCGAGCCGATTGAGCTCGCGCATGAAGTGCCGAGTCGAATTGACCTGATATTCCAATGGAAGCTTCGGTCCCTTGGCAAGCGTCGAATAGAGAATGCCCGCATTCGGCTTGGCGATGAGCAGCCCGGTCGGATTGCCCCTGGCGTCCCGGGTGATCTCACCTCCGGGCGGATCCGGCGTGTCCTTGCCGTAACCAACCGCGCGCAATGCCGCGCCGTTGAGCAGTGCCCGGTCATAAAGGTGCAGGAGGAACACCGGCGTGTCGGGGGCGATCGCGTTGATCTCGTCGATCGTCGGAAGCCGCTTTTCAATGAACTGATGTTCGGTGAAGCCGCCGACGACGCGCACCCATTGCGGAGGCGGCGTGATCGCCACTTGCCGCTTCAGCATGTTCATGGCGTCGGCGAGAGAGCGCACGCCGTCCCAGCGCAGTTCCATATTGAAATTAAGCCCACCGCGCACAACGTGGGTATGGTTGTCATTGAGGCCAGGCAGGACGCGCTTGCCCTTCAGGTCGACGACCTTCGTGTCCGGCCCGGCAAGCGCCATGACCTCTTGGTCCAGCCCGACGGCAAGGAACCTGCCGTCCTTGACGGCGATGGCCGTGGCGTTCGGTTTCGCGGCGTCCAGCGTGGTCACCAGACCACGGTGCAGGATCAGATCGGCGCTCATCGGCTTGTCTCCTGAGGTCGAAACAGAATTGGCGGCGCGCGCCGGTGAAATCAGGCCCGGGAGCGCCAGGGAGGACGCTGCACCAAGAAAACTGCGGCGCGTCGGCATCAGCTGAGCTCCGTGTTGGCTGGACGATCACGCATGCCGCCATCATCTGCCCCGGTCGGCAAATTGCCGAAAACATGCGGGGCGCAGCGACTGTGGACCCAGGAAACTGTTACCGGATTGCCCGATAACAGGCGTTTGACGAGCGGCACCGCCTGCTCGCCGACGAGGATTCCCAGGAGCCCGACCAGCGCGATCACCGGCGGTGCGGGAGAGCGAATGTTGAGAAGGCTGTAGATCACGCCAACGAGCAGCCCCGCTCCGAGCGAAAGGAGATACATCTTCATCGTCGCTTCCTTTGCATCACGATAATTTCAGGTCGGATCGACGCTCCGACCGCAGGCGCGGCCGGAGCAGACCAGCGCGGCTCAGTGCCCCTCAGAAGCGCCGAACATCGACTTGGCATAGATGATGCCGAGACCGTAGGCGCCGCCGAACTTCCTGGCGATGCCGGTGGTCATCTCGTAGCTCTCGGTACGCGCCCAATCGCGCTGCAGTTCGAGCATGTATTGCAGGGAGGTCATCGGCCTGACGCCTGCCTGCACCATGCGGTCCATGGCGCGCTCATGCGCCTCGTCCGACACGTCGCCGCAAGCATCTGCGATCACATAGACTTCAAAGCCCTGGTCGAGCGCGGAAAGGGTCGGGCCGACGATGCATACGGAAGTCCACAGGCCGCAGAAGACCAGGCGCTTCCTGCCGATGCGGTTGACCTCCTCGATCACTGCCGCGTCTTCCCAGGTGTTCATGGAGGTGCGGTCCAGAAGCGCCTGTCCGGGGAACGCATCCGTGATTTCGGAGAACATCGGACCGGAGAAAGTCTTCTCCGCGACCGTCGTCAGAACAGTCGAGACGCCAAAACCCGCCGCCGCGTTTGCGACGAGCGCCGCATTGTTTCGTAACAGGACCGCGTCGATCGATTTCGTCGCAAAGGCCATTTGCGACTGAAAGTCGATCATGATCAACGTGTGGTCATTGGGCGAAACGAGGAGGTTCCCGGGGGTCGGTGTCGCGTTCAGGGTCATGGTTTCGGCCTCTTTCCGTTGGCTGCCGAATTGCAGCTTGAGAGGCTGCGACAATGGCAGGAGCGGCCGTCCCGTTCTTGTAGCCGAAGACACCTTTTTGAAGATTTTCATCGCCCGCTTTCACGACTGCCGGTGTCTTCTCCACACGCCCGGCGTCGCGCCCATCGCCTGCACGAAGGCACGCGTGAAATGGCTCTGATCCGAAAAGCCGCAAAGGGTGGCGATTTCCCGGAGCGGCGCTTGCGTGAACTCCAGCAGATGGATGGCCTTCTCTATCCGCTGTTGCGACAGCCACTGGTGCGGCGTCTTCCCCAGAGTTTCGCGGAAGGCGCGCAGGAAGGTGGCCTGCGACAGCTGGCATATCCCGGCGAGCTCTTCGACGGTCAGGTCTCCGGCCAGTCTGCTCTGCGCGAGATCCTTGAGCAACGACTGAGAACGCATGGAAAGCCTGCGCCCTTTACCCGCCGCGCGACCGCGACCGTTCCCGTACTGGCGCACGAGATGGATGCCTATGGCGGCGGAGAGCTGATCGACGAAGAGCGCGCTTCTGCCGGCCTGCCCGTCGACGGTTGCAAACAGTGCGCCCAGCATGCCGCCGAGCACCGGGTCAGCGTGTCCCGCAACGGAATTCAATTCCGTGACACCTTTGATGTCCGCCCCATCGGTGATCCGCTCGAGCGCGCTATGGCTGACCTCAAGGAGCATGAAGTCGAAAGAACCGTTGAGGTCTGCCCGATAATCGTCCGAAAAGGTTCTCACATAGATCGAATTCTCTTCGAAATCGTGGACCGTGGAATGATGCTCCCGGATTATTCGTCGCCGATGGCCGCCCGACGCCGAAACACCTATCAGATAGCCACGACCGGTGGCCGGCGTGCTGACCCGGCCGGCAGGTGCCCTCGCGGAACGCTTGCGGTGAAACGTCATGTTGCCGCCGTCGATCGTGCGGTCCTCGTCCAGCTTTTCCACGGAACAGCCAAGGCTGTCGCGGGGGCGCGGGCCGGCGACGTCTGAAGAAGCGTTCGTCATGCCGTCTTGGTCCTGCAAATTGAGCCACCTGTCAGCTGGAGCGGGATGAGGAAAGCTGGCCGGTTTTCCGCCTGCATCCCGCTCACATCATCGCTTTTGCCAAGCCGGCATTCTTGTATGAAACACACGCGTTTTGAAGGATCTGAGCCATCTGCGCTCAGGCCTTCAGCCGGAGAGCTGCTCCATTGCTGGCCGCGCGCACCGGTTCTTCCGTCTGTAGCGCGCAGGCGTCTCGCCCGTCAGACCATTGAAGACCCGCGTCAGATGGCTCTGATCCGCGAAACCGCAGGCGATTGCGGCTTCCGCGATCGGCACATCCTGAAGCAAAAGCTCCTTCACGCGCCCGGTCCGATATTCGCTCAGCCACCTGGATGGCGTGCGCCCGAAACTCTCCTTGAAAGCCTTATTGAAATAGCTGCGCGACAGCTCGCAAAGGCGTGCCAACTCTCCAAGCGAAAACGGTTTATTGAAGTGGTTCGCGAGAAATTCCGTCGCAAGTCTTTCCTGCCAGGGCGCAAGGGTCCCCTTTTTGCCGATCGGAAAGTGCAGCCCGCCATATGTCTGGCTCAGATGCGCCAGCACGGCAAGGTTGATTTGCTCCAGAAAAAGGGAACTGGCAGTTTCGGGACTTTCGAGCGACGGCAACAGCGCCTGGGCAAGTCCGTACATCACGGGATCGATGCGCCCCTGCACAGAGGCAAGCCCCAGATATTCGTTCCGCCCGGCCTGCTTCGCAAAGGCGCTCATTCGGGCAAATGGAATTTGAAAGCGAATATTGTCGAATGGCGAAAGATGATGACACTGCCAGCGATCGCGCAGATCGGTGATCGCCAGAGATGCCCTGGAGTGCCCGCCTTCGTAAACGAGCTTGCCAGCCTTCCACAGTCGATGGGCTTCAAAGTCACGCAGTTGAACGATCACACTGAATGCTTCGGCACAGGGTGTCGCCGGTGCGGCTTTCAGATCGTACCGGTCGGAACAGACTCTGGTCACCGAAATATCGCCGGAAGTGATCGATCTGATGATCGGGCCTTGTGAATCCACGGCATTCGATTCCTGATGAAGGGCCATCGGTGTGGGTCTCCGATTTCCGGTTTGGCGCGCTACGCGGCCTGATCTTGCTGCGGATTCGCAGCTATCTGTGACTGGATACAATGAGCAGGAGCCCACTACCATACGCCACCTCATCTTCATGTGACAGCCGTCCAACCCGCCCTCTCAGAGCAATGCCAGACCGCTCGCACTTCCCTCATCCGGAGTTTAGTTGAGCCATCGTCCGCGCCAATCGGAAGGAGAGGTTCCCGTGGCTCTGCGAAAGGCACGGTCGAATTGATCCACGTCGCTGAAGCCGCAGCGCTTCGCCACCTCGCTCAACGTCAAGGCGCGTGAGGTCAGGTATTGTTTCGCCCGGACGATCCTGTGACGCATCAGCCACTGGGACGGGGTCAAGCCGGCAACGTCGCTGAAGCCATTGATGAAGTCCCGCTTGGACAGACCGGCCGCGGCGGCCGCGGCCGCAAACGAGAAGTCTTCGGCAAAATGCTCGATCATGAAGTCCTTGGCGGCCTTTTCCTGCCATACAGACAGGCCCGCAACGCCGCCGCGAGCCTCGCCGGGATCGGTATAGGAGTGAAGCAGGTGCGCACAGACTGCGATTGCAATATGCTGGAGGACTGCATTTTGGCCGCGGCCCTGTTCGTCGAAGAAGGGAAGCAGGGCGGTGCCCAGATTTCGCATGACGTCATCGTCCTCGCCCCTTCGGCACCTGAGCCCGGTTGCCCGGGGGGCATTCGCGACTTTGGATACTTCGCGAAAGAGGTCTCGCGGCATATAGAAGGCCAGCGAATCGAGGTCGCTCACGAGCCGGATGCTCGCGCCATGCGTCAGGTCTACGAGACAGACGGAACCCTCGCGGTATCGCCGCACCTCGCACTCTGTGCCGTCGCCGGCAACATCGCGATGAAGCGCATCATCAAGATAGAGCATGAGGAAATAGGCATCGTCAGCCGGCAGCCTTACCAACCGGCTGGCCCTGCCGTCCAGGCGGCACTGCAGACGGGTCACTGAAAATTTCGCCGCATGAACCGGCCGCGCCACCAGACAAGGAGATTCCGGCTCCCCGAAAAACACACCCACCTTCTCTTCGGCGATCATTCTGAGGCTCACGTCCAACTCCCGGCTCGTGCAACTGGCGGTCTGCGTGTGTGATGCGCCGCCGGGCTCCTGGATAGAACGGTTTGCGCTCCTTGGAAGTTTCGCGAGAATATCAAGACGGGCTCTCTCCCGAAATTCCGAGGATGCATTACGCGCCCTTGATCGGGAAGCTACAGAGCGGGCGCGCGGCTTTCTTGCACCTTTTAATCTCATTTTGCCGCAAAACGCACCTTTTGATGCAGGCCAGCTGCGGACTGCTGCATCGCAATCAGCAGGAAACCGGCGAAACGGATCAAATTTCCCCGTCCCGCTCTTTTTGGGCAGTGCCGGAACAGCGGCGGCGCCTTGCGGTTTGGGTCGCTTCCCAGACAGGAGGACCACATGTTTTACACGGACGGCAAGCTTCAATATCCAGTCCGCGTCGAAAAAGCCAATCCGCTTTTCGCACGCGCCCTTCAGCAGGCAATCGGCGGCATCGAGGGGGAGATCCGCGTGGCAATGCAGTATTTCTTCCAGGCCTGCGGTGCGCGCGGCGACCCGAAGTTTCTCGACCTTCTAATGAACACCGCGGCGGAGGAACTGGGTCACATCGAGATGCTGGCGACGGCGGTAGCGCTCAATCTCGAGGGCGCGCCGCTCAGTCTCAAAGAGCAAGTCGCAAACGACCCCATCTCCGGCGCTGTGCTCGGCGGCATGAATCTCAAGAACCTGCTGTCGGCGGGCCTATCGGCGATGCCGGTCGACTCCGACGGTGTACCTTTCGACATGTCGCATATCTATGCCAGCGGCAATATCGCTGCGGACATGGTGGCGAATGTCGCGGCGGAGTCTACTGGCAGGGCGCTCGCGGTTCGGCTTTACGAGATGACGGATGACCCCGGCATGAAAGACATGCTGTCCTATCTGATTGCACGGGACACGATGCACCAGAACCAGTGGCTCGCGGCCATCGAGGAGCTCGGCGGCGGTCAGGGCGTCTTCCCCATTCCGAACAGCTTCCCGCAGGATCAGGAACAGCAGGAGTTCAGCTATGCCTTCCTGGGCTTTCAGCAGGACGGCAGCGATCCCGTGGCGGGCCGGTGGTCGCAAGGCACATCCATCGATGGCAAAGGCAGCTTCAAGGCTGGGTCGATCATGCCTATGGGCGAGAAGCCGCAACTGGCACCCGCCAAGCCGAGGGGCGGCGCCCAAAAGGAACAGATGTAAGTCGCATGCGCCGGACGAATGGCGCCGGCTCATACGATCAAGAAGGAGGGAGGCGCCCACCTCCCTCCTTCTTGTGCGGCGATGTGGTTGCGGCGCTCCAAAGCGAAGACCGCCAAGGCATTCTAATACGTATTTGTAAAATTGAATTTGCATATCCTTGCATTACATGTAGAAAATACGTCATCTAAGATGACAACAATGGGATCTCATCGCCTTCTTATGCTTGTGATTCTCGCCGACGATTTGACGGGCGCTCTTGACTCGGCTGCCCCGTTCGCTGGGCGCGGCCTTCATACGGAGGTCGCACTCGCGCTGGAATCCGTGGATGCCGCCCTTGCGGACCAACCGGAGGTTCTTGTCGTCAATGTGAAGTCGCGCGAGGTCTCCCCGGACGAGGCGCGCATGGCGACGTCCGACGTCCTGAAACACGTTCCCGACGACGCGCGGATTTTCAAGAAGGTCGACTCCCGGCTCAAGGGCAATATCGAGGTCGAACTCGACGCGATCAGGTATAACCGCGCGCTTGTCGCGCCGGCCATACCCGACTTCGGCCGCGTCGTGGCCGGTGGCCATGTGCGGGGATTCGGCGTGAACGCTCCGATCCCAATCGCCGAAAGGCTCGGCCGTCACGCGGAAAGTGCATTGATCCCGGATACCACGTCTCGCGACGATATGCTCGCTGCAGTGGAAACGGGCGAGGCTGCCGGATGCGACCTGATGATCGGCGCAAGAGGACTTGCCGAAGCGCTTGCTCATCGCATGACCGGCGGTGCCGGGCTACCCCTGATGTCAGTCCCTCAGGAGCCGATTCTGATCGTCGTCGGTTCCCGCGACCCGATCACCGTCGAACAGGTCGGGGTGCTGCGGGAAGATTACGCGGTGGGTTATTTCCCGGCCGTTGGCGGCAGGGTGCAGCAAGAAGCAGGCCGCCCTGCGGAAATGGTGACCGTCATTCAGGCCGTCGAGGGGGAGATGCCGCTCAGCCCCTCCGAGGTATCCGTCAATCTGGCGGAGAGCGTCGTTCCGGCTTTCACCGGCCGCGCCTCAACACTGCTGCTTACTGGAGGCGCAACGGCCGAGGCTGTGCTGGCACGATTGGGCGTTTCCCGCTTCCGTCTCCTCGGCGAATGCATGCCGGGGATGGCGCTGGCCTTTGCAGATGGCCGTTATATCATCACCAAGTCCGGCGGATTCGGCCGGCGGGACACTCTGAGCGACATCGCGAGGCAGATTCTGGGGGAGGCGAGATAGACGATGGGACTGCAGGAAGGGACCCCCCGCAAGGGCCTGCCCGACATCGTGTTCGAAAGAATGCACCGGGCGATCAAGTCCGGCGCTTATAAGCCTGACGAGCGTTTGCCGACCGAACATGAGCTGGCGACGGAGTTCGAGGTATCCCGACCGATCGTTCGTGAGGCATTGCGGCGCCTCAGGGAACAGGGACTCATTTACTCGCGGCGCGGCGCGGGGAGTTTCGTGCGCGCCACGGGACTTCGCGAACCGCTGGGCTTCGGTCAGCTGGAAAACGTCGCCGATCTCCTGAACTGCTATGAGTTCCGGCTGACACTGGAACCCGCCGCCGCGGCCGCCGCCGCGCTCCGGCACGACGAGACGAGCCTTGCAGCGATCCGCCGGGCGCTCGAACTGCTGCGTGACGCCACCAATCGGCAGTCTCACCGCGAGGACGCTGACTTCCAGTTCCATCTTGCGATCGCCCGCGCTGCCCAGAACAGCTACTTCTCGACCGCCATGGAGGCGCTGAAGGAACACATTGCCGTCGGCATGAAGTTCCATGGCATCTCGGTGAAGCGCGAGGCAAGCGGCCTCTCGCGCGTGTTCGCGGAACACGAGGCGATTGCCGACGCCATCGCCGCCGGCAACGCCGAAGACGCTCGCATATTGATGCTGAAGCATCTGACCGGGTCGCGCGACCGCCTGTTCCTCGCCTCGCAGTAGTCTGGATCACGATGTTTTTCAGGCGGGATTGGCCCTGAAAACATCGTGATCTATTCCAAAGTGCTGGAGCGTAGCCGTTTCGTGCCTGGCAGGTGTGTCTGTTTTTTCATGTCATCACGCCTGGACGAGAGCGGGGCGAAAAAAGTGCGCACGGTTTTCGCCCGCATCCGCTCTAACCTGTGAGAATCGATCACGTTCATGATTTTAGGTCGTTCCGCCTGAAATCATCTTGACCTAGTCAGATACAGCGCGTTCGTCGCTCGCGCGTCAGAGCGCCATACACAATTTCCGCGCCTCGCCTTACGCCCTACAGCGCCGTGCGTCTTATAAGACGCACAAAGGTCGCTGTAGCACTTCGATCTGCTGCATGTTTTTGTCCTTCAATCGGATCCGATTAAAGGATCATGCAATAGGCTAAAATGCCGCCCGATAGATCTCCAGAACGTCCGCCTCGCTCATGTCTGCGGGATTGTTGTCCATGAGCCGGCGGATCGAATGGGCATCGGCGGCAAAGCGGGGCAGATCCGCGCCCTTGGCGCCATTGGCGGCCAGAGACATCTCTATGCCGAGACCGGCGCAGAAGTCCCTTGCGGCCGAGAGCAGATCACGCTGCGACAGGCCCTGCCCGAGGCCAAGCGCATCGGCGACCTCGGCCGTTTTTGCGGAGACGACCGGCTGGTTGAAGGCAAGCACATGCGGAAAGATGATGGCATTGGCGAGGCCGTGCGGCAGGTGCAGGAGCGTGCCGAGCGGATAGGATATCGCGTGCCCCGCCGCCGTGTTGACGGGGCCAAGGCAGATGCCGCCATAATAGGAAGCGAGCATCATGCCCTCGCGCGCCTCGGTATCTTCTCCGTCCCGCACGGCACGGGCGAGATATTTGCCGACGAGGTTGAACCCCATGCGGGCAAAGCCGTCGATCATCGGATGGGACTTGCGGTTGGTGAAGGCCTCGACGCAATGCGCCATGGCATCCACCCCGGTCGCGGCGGTGACGGCAGGCGGCACGCTGTATGTGAGCTCCGGATCGAGTACGGCAAGATCGGCGATCATGTGCGGGCTTTCGACCGCGATCTTGCTGCCCTTGCCGGGATCGGTGATCAGTGAGCGGATTCCCGCTTCCGAGCCGGTGCCCGCCGTCGTCGCGACCTGCGCCAGGCGCACATTGCGGCCAGCCACGCGATTTGGCCCGGCGACATCCGCAAGCGACTGTCCCGAATCCCAGAGCACCGCCACCAGCTTGGCGACATCCATCACCGAGCCGCCGCCAAGACCGACGATCAAGTCCGGGCGGGCCTTCCGGGCGGCGTCCAGCGCCGCGTCGAGCGTCGCGATATCGGGTTCCCCCGGAATTGCATCGAAGAGGGTTAGCTTGCCAGGAAGCTGCAGGCGCTCGGCGAAGCCCGATGTGATCGGCGTCGCGATGACGAGCGTCGAGGCCACCTCAGCGGCCCACGTGCCGACCTGACTGATGTTCCCCGCGCCGACGACAAGCCGACGCGGCTGATGAATCGTGATCATGACGCTGCCTTTCTGCTTGCCTTGCCGGCCACGAGTTTGCGGGCATAGGCGATCGCGGAATTCAGGTTGCCGTGATTTGCGATGCCCTTTCCGGCAATGTCGAAGGCGGTGCCGTGATCGACGGAGGTGCGGTCGATGGGCAGGTCCACGGAAACATTCACCGCAGTATCGAAGGCGACGAGCTTGATCGGGATGTGACCCTGATCGTGATATTGCGCAACGACCAGATCGAAGCTTCCCGAATAGGCGCGGTGGAACACGGTGTCGGCCGAGATCGGCCCCTGCACGTCGATGCCTTCTTCACGGGCCGCCGCCACCGCGGGGCCGATCTGATCGTCGTCTTCCGTGCCGAACAGGCCGTTCTCGCCACAATGGGGGTTGATGCCGGCGACCGCGATCCGCGGGCGCTCATAGCCAATGCGCTTCAGATGCGCGTTGCCGGCCCGGATCGTGGCAAGGACCCGCTCGGTCGTGGCGCGGCTGATCGCCTCCTTGAGCGAGACATGGGTGGACACGTGAATCACCTTGAGACGCTCGGAGGCAAGGAGCATATAGGCGGCGCTCGACCCGGTCAGGCTGCGCAGCATGCCGGTATGGCCATCATAATGATGGCCGGCCATGTTGAGTGCCTCCTTGTTGATCGGCGCCGTGACGATGCAGCCGATCTTGCCCTTCTCGGCATCGCGCACCGCGCGTTCGATGAAGCGAAAGGCAGCATCGCCTGCAACCGCGGAGAGGCTTCCCCAGGCAAGCGGCGCTCCCTCGATCGGAAGATCGACAACATGTGGTGCAAGGTCGACGGCAACCCCGAGTGCCTTCCTTGCAGCCTCGAGCGTCGCCAGGTTGCCGTAGATCCGGGTCGCCTCGCGGTCCTCGGCCGACATTTCCGCAAGCGACCTGACCGTGATCTCCGGTCCAACGCCACAGGGATCGCCCATGGTGATGCCGATAATGTTGCTCATCGAATTCTCCCGTCAGTCCGGTCTGCCCATCCGGGCGGCAGACGGACATATTTGATTGCACGCCGATGGAAGGTGTAGGCGATGTGCAGGCTGCCGTCGTCTCCCTCCAGGAGCCACGGATAGGACATTTCCTTGTTGTGGCCATCGGTCGAATTGTTGGAGAGGCATGTCCCCGGTCCATTCTCGATCACGATGCGCTCGGGGAAGGTACGGCCGCCGTCGTCCGACAGGCAGACGCTTACGGGTGCTCGCGGCACGCCCCAAATAGGCACGCACCCGCCCGACGGATCAGCGTCGGGCCGGCCGTCATCCTCTCCGAGTTCGTCGTAAAGCGACGCCCGGCGATCGGGCGAAAGGGCCGCGTTCACGGGATTGCAGATCATGGCCAATCGGCCGTCGCTCAAGCGAATGACGGCGATGGAGGAATTGTTGTTCGGCACATCGGTCGGCGCCGGCAAGCTCCATGTCCGTCCGCCATCGGCGCTTTCGACGCGGTACACCTGGTCCGCCTGGCGGCGACGGAAGAAGGCGGCGTAGCCGTCTCCGCCGACTGGGACCGGGCTCATATGCACGCAACCGATCGAGTCCTCCAGATCGGCGAGCCGCCACCTTTCACCGCCGTCGGTCGAAATGCCGACCGCCGCGTTGTCGTGGCTGCCGTTCCACTTCTGGCCGGGGCGTTGAATGCAGCGAAAGATGGGAAGCAGCCAGGCGCCATCATCTCTCACGACCAGCGGCGCGCGGATGAAACAGCCGCGCGGCAGGTCGAGATAGCGCCCCTCGGCGGCATCGAGTTTCGTCGGATCGTCAGGATCCCTCTCGATCGCGGCCATGCGGATGCGGCACTCGTCCTGATTGCCCGCAGGTTGGGAGGTATGGAAAAGCCACAACCGACCGTCGGGCGCCGTGAAGAGTACCGGGTTCTGTTCGGAATGGTCTGCGTCGAAGCTCAGCCGCTGCGGTTCGCCCCATCGCTCGGCGCCTGGCGCGAGCACGGAAGCGAAGATCGAGATATCGGATTTTCCCTCTAGCGTACCGCCGAACCACGCACAGACGAGACTTCCGTCCTCGAGCCTGTGCAGAAAGGCCGCATGGTTCTGCACCATGGGCGACGGGAGCAGCGATTCCAGTCTGCCGTCCCTGGCTTCCCGGAGCTTGCCGGTCATTGCGTTTGCGATTTCCTCAGGCGTCATGAAAGCCTCCTGTTGCCATGGACAATCGCGTTATTTCTCAAGTTGTCAAGTTTTCTGTTTTTCTTTTGCAACTCTTTTGCGGCTGATGGATTGCATTATAGTGTTGAAAACACTTATTTTTTTAAGATCGAAAATTTTTCGGATCGCAATGGGCGAGAAAACAATTTGACAAACTTATCAGGAAATTGGATTGTCGGGGCAATTCCAGGCGGCGGAAGGAAAAACTCCGTCCATAGACGATAGCTAGGAGGCTGACTGCTGCCGATATGCGGCCCGGAAACGGCACAGGTCGAAAATAGGCAACCGCCTGACACGAAATTCTTAGGGAGGAGAATGCAAATGAAAAGATCGCTGCTTTTGGGAGTCCTCATGCTGGGCTCCGCCCTATCCCCCGCTTTCGGGGAATCGGGACCGATCAAGATCGTCCTACCGGAAGAGGCAGATCTGCTTGAGCCTTGCATGGCCACGCGTTCCAATATCGGCCGCATCATCATGCAGAACGTCAGCGAGACGCTGACCGAGCTTGACGTTCGCGGCGGCAAGGGCCTGATGCCGCGTCTGGCGGAAAGCTGGGAGCAGAAGGAGGATGGCAGCTGGCGCTTCAACTTGCGCAAGGGCGTCAAGTTCTCCGACGGCACCGACTTCAACGCCAAAGACGTCAAGTACAGCTTCGACCGCGTGATGAGCGACAAGAACGCCTGCGAGTCGCGCCGCTACTTCGGCGGCATGAACATCAAGATCGACGTCGTCGATGACGCCACCATCGATTTCACCGTCGATCCCGTTCAGCCCATCCTGCCGCTTCTCCTGTCGTTGCTGACGATCGTACCGGAAGAGACTCCGATGGAATTCGTTCGCGAGCCTGTCGGGACCGGCCCCTACGAGCTGACTGACTGGACGCCCGGCCAGCAGATCGTGCTCACTGCCCGCGACGACTACTGGGGCGAGAAGCCGGAGGTCACCGAGGCCACCTATCTGTTCCGCTCCGATCCTGCGGTCCGCGCCGCAATGGTCCAGACGGGTGAAGCAGACCTTTCGCCCTCCATATCGCAGACCGAGGCCACGAATCCTGCCACGGATTTCTCCTATCTCGACAGTGAGACCGTTTACCTGCGCATCGATCACAATATCGAGCCGCTGAACGATGTCCGCGTGCGCCGCGCTCTGAACCTTGCTATCGACCGCGAAGCTTTCCTCGGGACGCTGGTGCCCGACAGCGCCGTTCTTGCCACCGCTATCGTTCCGCCGCCGACGCTCGGCTGGAACCCGGACGTCAAGGTCTTCCCCTATGATCCCGATCAGGCAAAGAAGCTCATCGAGGAAGCCAAGGCCGACGGCGTCAAGGTGGACACGCCGATCACCATCATCGCGCGCACGGCGAACTTCCCGAACGTGACCGAAATCATGGAGGCTATCCAGGCGCAGTTGCAGGAGGTCGGGCTTCAGGTCGAGCTCAAGTTCGTTGAGGTCGCCGAGCATGAGGTCTATTATTCAAAGCCTTTCAAGGACGGGCGCGGCCCGCAGCTCGTTGCGGCGATGCACGACAACTCGAAGGGCGATCCCTCCTTCTCGATGTTCTTCAAATACGACTCCGAAGGCACGCAGTCGGGCTTTGCCGATCCGAAGGTCGACGACCTGATCGCCCGAGCAAATGCAGCCGTCGGTGACGAACGCGCAAAGCTCTGGTCCGAGCTCATCGCCTATGTGCACGACGAGGTGGTGGCAGATGTGCTTCTGTTCCACATGGTCGGCTTCTCGCGGGTATCGGAGCGGCTGGACTTCAAGCCGACAATGGCGACGAATTCCATGCTGCAGCTCTCCGAGATCAAGATCAAATGACCTGGAGCAATCCCAGGAAAAGTGTGTAGCAGCTTTCCGTCTGCAACTGCGAAAACCGCGTAAAAGCGGCCGTTCGAACGAAGACCTTCCGGCGGCGGGATACCCGCCGCCTCATGCAAATCGAGGGCTGCCATGCTCAGATTCATCCGCCAACGCGCGCTCGCCAGCCTGATCTCGCTCATCGGCCTGATCGTCATGGTTTTCTTTCTGTCCCGGATGACCGGCGACCCGGCGGCTCTGTTTCTACCCGTCGAGGCGTCCGCCGAGATGAAGGACCAGTTCCGGGAACTGCACGGGCTCAACGATCCCATCCTCGTCCAGTTCGCCCGGTATGTGGGCGACGTTGCGACCGGCGACCTGGGTCAATCCCTGCGCAAGGCCCGCCCTGCCCTCGATGTCGTACTCGAGGCCTTCACCTGGACCCTCTGGCTCGCCATCATCACGATGACCCTTGTCACCGGTGCGGCGATCGTCGTCGGCTCGCTTGGCGCCTTCCGCTCCGGCGGCTTCTTCGACCGGTTCTCCTCGATGATATCGCTCGTCGGAGCGTCAGTACCGGATTTCTGGCTGGCGATCGTCGCCATCGTCATCTTCTCGATCAACTTCGCGATCCTCCCGACTTCCGGCACCGGATCGGTCCTGCACTGGATCCTGCCGATCGCTGTTCTCTTCGTCCGCCCCTTCGGGATCATCGTCCAGGTGGTGCGCGGCGCAATGGTCGGCGCGCTTTCCTCGGCCTATGTGAAGACGGCCCGCGCCAAGGGCGTGAAGTCCGGACCCATCATCTTCATCCACGCTCTGCGTAATGCGATGCTGCCCGTCATCACCGTGGTGGGCGATCAGGCAGCGAGCCTGCTGAACGGAGCGGTCGTTGTCGAGACCATCTTCGGCTTCCCCGGAGTGGGCAAGCTCATGATCGACTCCATCCTGCAACGGGATTTCAACGTGGTGCTTGCGGCGATCCTTGTCACGGCCATTGCCATCTTCCTCATGAACGTCCTGATCGATCTCGCCTACGCTTTGCTCGATCCGCGCATCCGGCACTGAGGAGGCAACGCAAATGACCCTCGCAACCACCGACAACGTCATCGCTGCAGAGCCGTCGCTCCTGGTCCGCATGATGCGCATGCTGCTGGCGGATAAGTTCGCGCTCTCAGCGGCTATCTTCCTTCTCGTCATCCTGGCCATCGCCATCATCGGGCCGAGCTGGCTTGGCGATCTCGCTACGAAGCAAAATCTGCGCGGCCGGAATCTGCCGCCCTTCGACTGGACCCGCACCTGGGTCTGGTGGATGGGCGCCGACGCGCTCGGCCGACCACTCTTTGCCCGCATCATCGTTGCCGCCCAGAACACTTTGATGGTCGCCGCCGGCGCCGTGATCCTTTCGTCGGTCATCGGCACCGTTTTAGGGCTCATAGCCGGCTTCTCCTCGCCGCGCACCGGCCAGATCATCATGCGTCTCGCCGACGTGATCATGTCCTTCCCCTCATTGCTGATCGCGGTGATCGTGCTTTATGTCCTGGGCTCCTCGATCCTCAACCTGATGCTGGTGCTCGCCATCACCCGTATACCGGTCTATCTTCGCACGACGCGCGCCGAAGTGCTGGAGATCCGCGAGCGCATGTTCGTGCAGGCCGCCCGCGTCATGGGCGCCTCCAGCAAGCGCATTCTCTTCCGACACATTCTGCCTGTGGTGCTGCCGACGCTGACGACGCTCGCAACCCTCGATTTCGCCTATGTCATGCTGGCGGAAAGCGCTCTGTCCTTCCTCGGCATCGGCATCCAGCCGCCGGAAATCACCTGGGGTCTGATGATCTCGCAGGGCCGGCAATATCTCACCAACGCCTGGTGGCTGTCCTTCTGGCCCGGGCTTGCCATCATTCTCACCACCATGTCGCTCAACCTGCTGTCGAACTGGATGCGGATCGCGCTCGATCCGGTACAGCGCTGGCGTCTCGAAATGAAGGGCGGCAAAAATGGCTGAACATCTGCTCGAGGTCCGTAATCTCTCGGTCGAATTTCACACCGCGGCCGGCGTGGTGCACGCCGTAAAATCGATCTCCTATCACCTCGACAAGGGAGAGACGCTGGCCATCCTCGGCGAAAGCGGCTCCGGCAAGTCGGTATCTTCCTCGGCGATCATGAACCTCATCGACATGCCGCCGGGGCGCATCAGCGGCGGCGAAATCCTGCTCGACGGCAGGGACCTGCTGACGATGCCAGCCGAGGAGCGGCGCGAGGTCAACGGCCGCCGGGTGGCCATGATCTTCCAGGATCCGCTCAGCCACCTCAATCCAGTCTACAGCGTCGGCTGGCAGATCGCGGAAGCCATGACCACCCATGGGCTCGCCGGCAGCAAGGCACGCGAGGAAGGACTGCGGCTCCTTCGCCGCGTCGGAATTCCCGAGCCCGAGCGGGCAATGCGCAAATATCCGCACGAGTTCTCGGGTGGCCAGCGCCAGCGCGTCATGATCGCAATGGCGTTGGCGCTGCGGCCGGATCTCTTGATAGCAGACGAACCGACCACCGCACTCGACGTGACCGTGCAGGCAGAAGTTCTAAAGCTTCTGAAGGAGCTGCAGCGCGAAACAGGTATGGCGGTGCTGATCATCACGCACGATCTCGGCGTCGTGGCGGAAATCGCCGACCGGGTGGTCGTGATGGAGAAAGGCACCCTCGTCGAGGCGGGGACCGTCCGCGAGATCTACAAGAACCCGCAGCATCCCTATACGCGCAAGCTCATCGCCGCCGCCCCCGGAAAGGGCGTGATGCATGAGCCCGGCGCCCGCGCCGAGCCTCTGCTCAGCGTGCGCCACGTGCGCAAGACCTACGGCTCGTTCGAAGCACTGAAGGGCATCTCCTTCGACCTGATGCCCGGCGAGACAATGGCGGTGGTCGGGGAAAGCGGATCCGGTAAATCGACCCTGGCCCGTGCACTGCTTCGTCTCGACGAGCCGGACAGCGGCACTGCCTTGTGGAAGGGACGCGACCTTTTCGCGTTATCGCCTTCAGAGCTCTACAAGCTCCGGCGCGACCTCCAGATGGTGTTTCAGGACCCGACGCAGTCGCTCAATCCGCGCATGACGGTGTTTCAGCTGATCTCCGAAGCCTGGGTTATTCATCCGGACATTCTGCCCAAGGCAAGATGGCGCGAGCGCGTCGCGGAGCTCCTCGCGCAGGTCGGTCTTTCGGCCGAACACATGAGCCGCTATCCGCACCAGTTTTCCGGCGGCCAGCGCCAGCGCATCGCCATCGCCCGGGCGCTTGCACTCGAGCCGCAGTTGATCATCTGCGATGAAGCCGTCTCAGCGCTGGACGTCTCCGTGCAGGCGCAGGTGATCGAGCTTCTCGACAAGCTGCGGCGCGAAATGGGCATCGCCTTCATCTTCATCGCCCATGACCTTCCCGTCGTTCGTGATTTCGCCGATCACGTCATGGTCATGCAGCAGGGAGAAATCGTCGAGCTCGGCACCATCCGCGAGGTCTTCGAAACGCCGCGCCAGGCCTATACGCGTGCGCTCCTGGCGGCCAGTCTCAGTCCCGACCCCGACGCCAAAGCCGGTTGCCCTGAACCGCCGGCCGCCGACGCCGAAATTCTCATTCCGAAGCGGAGCCACTGATGTCCAAGAAAGCTTTCGTCGCACTCGTCACATGCTTCAACGAGGACGAGACGATCAATTATGCGGCAACCCGAGCGCAGGTGCGCCGGCAGGTCGCCGCCGGCAACAACATCATGTGCGCCGGCACCAATGGCGACTTCACCGCGCTCACGCACGAGGAAAAGATCCGCCTAACCGAGGAGGTGGTCGACGAGGTCGGCGGCCGCGCAGAGGTCATCGTCAATGCCGGCATGCCGGCGACCTTCGAGACCTTACAGCTCGCACGTGCCTTCGACCGGATCGGCGTCAGCGGCATTGCCGTCATTACACCCTTCTTCATCGCCTGCACGCAGGATGGCCTGATCCGGCACTTTTCGACTGTGGCCGATGCCGTAGAGACCCCCGTCTATCTCTACGACATCCCGGCGCGAACCCAGAACCATATAGAACCAGGGACGGCGCTGAAGCTTTCCGAGCACGGCAATATCGCCGGCATCAAGGATTCCGGCGGCGCGCAGGATACGCTCGCGGCCTATCTGCAGGTGGCACGCGACGTGCCGGGCTTTGAAGTCTATTCCGGCCCCGACCATCTGGTCCTCTGGTCGCTGCAGAATGGCGCCGCCGGCTGCATTTCCGGCCTCGGCAATGCCATGCCGGACGTGCTTGCCGGTATTCTGAGCGCATTCAATGCCGGCGACATCGCCGAGGCTGAACGCCAGCAGTCCATCTACACTGCCTTCCGCACCGAACTTTACGCCCTCGGCTTCCCACCCGCCCTGGTCAAGCGCGCTCTCTATCTGCAGGATTCCTCCGTCGGCGCCTCCCGGCAGCCGGCTTTGCTCCCGAACGACGAGCAGGACGCAAAGATACGAGAGATTCTGGTGCGGTTTTCCGTCCCCATGCCGCTCTAATCCGTCCTCTGGAGAGAGCCTTTCCTGGTCTAAATGGAAAGGCTTTCGTGAGACTCGGGCAGGCCGCCGTGTCTGACAGGAGCCTCTGAGACGGCACGCATCGCTCTTACGGCGCGCCGGGGAAGAAGCGGCACATTGCGCCGCAATGCGCCGGGCAACCTCGTGACGAGCGGCAGCAGTAGCATCCCCAAATAGATGCTGATTCTGGAGCTTGGAACAAGGCTCTCAAAGAGCGCGGGACCGATGACCCGGCTCTGGTGGACCAAGTCACGCGTTGCATTGTGATAGCTCTGCAATGCCCGGCGATAGTCGCCCTTGGCCTCCGCCAACTCTCGCGCAAGGGTATATGCCCCTATCACGGCCAGGCTTGTGCCGCCGCCGACTGCCGGCGCCGGGCAGTAAGCCGCATCGCCGACCAGTGCGATGCGGGCCCGGTGCCAGCTCTGCATGGTGATCTGATCGAGCGATTCGAAGTAAAAGTCCTTTGCGCCCGTCAGCCGGTCAAGCAGGTGCGCCACCTCCCACGACTCCCCGCCGAACGTCGTTTGCAGGGCTTTGATTTGTCCCTTTACGTCGTCGTGTTGAAGGCCAAGAGGCCGGGTCGGCCGAAACAGAAATATAACGGCGGCGTCGCCGCTATGACGAATCGGAAAGACAACCACGGTCTTATTCGGAACGACGTAGCGATGCACGCCTTCGCCCAGCTTATGATCGTCTGCGACCGTGTACCCGCAGACATAGCCGCCAAGATTGCGGCTGAACCGGTCTTCCTCACCGAAAGCGATATGCCTGACGTTCGAGTGCTGGCCGTCGGCGCCGATCACCAGCTCAAAGTCTCGCGAGTCGCCGCTTTCGAATGTGACGTTCACTCCGCCGGCATGCTCATCCATACCGCTGATGGAATTGCCGAACATGAAGTCGCCGCCAGCGCTCAGGCTTCGACCGAGGATCCCCACAAGTTCGCCACGCATGATCTCGATCTGTTTCGAAGCGAACTGACCCGAGATCCGGTTGAGTTCGATCTCCCGCGGACGCAGCCCCGGCGTAATCATCACACCCGATCGTTGCGTGTACGCCGCTCCTCGAGCTCGGCAAGCAGTCCCATCCATTCAAGGACGTCGAGTGCCGTGCCCCAAAGGTCGACCGCGTGGCCGCCTCTCCGAAGTCCGGTGGACTTCTCCACGATGGTCGGCCGGAAGCCGTAGCGTCCCAACCACCAGGCGAGAACCAGACCGGCGATGCCGGAACCTGAAATGAGTATGTCTTTTCCACGCATGGACCGTGCATCCTGACATAAGCGATCTCTCGTAGAACGCACTCGATCGCTTTTCGCTGCAACCTTGCCTTCAAGGCTGCACCTTGCGTCCGCTTCGAGTCCGTCGTAGGGTACGGTACCGTACCGTATCTTCCAATATCACGCAAATTCATTTGGGGCATAGCATGAAGCGAAAGATCAAAGGCGTAGCGTCCGCGGCGACCGCGCTCCTGGTGTTTGGAGTGGGGGCGTATTTTGGACGGGCATGGTGGCAAGAGTTCCGCATGCACGAACGGACGGACAACGCCTATGTCCGCGCCGACATCACCGCCATCAGTCCCAAAGTCGCCGGATACGTATCCACGGTGCTGGTCGACGATAACCAGGTCGTCGAAGCCGGCGCCATTCTTTTGCGAATAGACGACGATGACTATCTCGCTCAGCGAGATCGTGCGGCTGCGAGCGTCGCACAGGCCGAAGCAGCCGTAGGAAATCTGACACGCCGTAAGAGCCTGCAGCTCGCCAATATCCGCGAGGCCGAAGCGATGATCGATGTCGCCCGCGCGGATCTCGAGCTTTCGCGCCGGGAGCTGTCACGAGCGACGCGCCTGGTCGATCAGGGATGGACGGCGCAGCGGAACCACGATACGGCGACGGCGAAAGCACAGAGTGCTCGCGCCACGCTCGTTCGCGCCGAAGCGGCGGCAGCGGCTGCCCGGGCGCAGCTGGCAGTGCTTGATTCGGAATCTCCGCAGATCTCGGCGCGCCTCGCCGAGGCGCGCGCAAACCTCCGACTCGCGGAAATTGCCCTTTCTGAAACGGTCATCAGAGCGCCGGTGTCCGGAGTTGTCGGGAACCGAAAAGTGCGCGAGGGCGAATATGTCCGGCCCGGCAGCGTTCTTCTGTCCGTGGTTCCCCTTGACGGCATCTGGGTCGTCGCCAATCTCAAGGAGACACAGCTTGCCCGCGTCATGCCTGGCCAACGTGCCGAAATCCGCGTGGACGGTTATTCGACGACGGTGATCGAAGGACGCGTAGACAGCCTGGCACCCGCAAGCGGCGCCGCCTTCAGTCTTTTACCACCGGACAATGCGACCGGGAATTTCATCAAGGTCGTTCAGCGCGTGCCCGTCAAGATCCGGCTTGAGCCCGATCACGCTTTTCAGGGCCGGCTCGTCCCGGGTCTGTCGGTGGACGTCGCCATACACCTGGCTCCCGAGCCCGAGCGGCCACCCTCCCAAAGCAATCCGGTCGCCGCTGGCCGCCCGACTTCATCCCTAACTGCCAGGAGAGAGCCATGACCCGCTTCGCTGCGACGCGCCACTTGCGAACGGCTGAAAGGGATGAGCCAAAGGCTTCGCTTCGACCGTGGCTGGTCCTTGTCTTCCTGTCGATTGCCGCGACCATGGATGCCGTCAACAGCACGGTGCTCGTCGTCACGCGCGGTCATCTCATGGGCGGCACGCATGCGACACCGGACGAGATTGCCTGGATCAACATGACCTACCTCGCTGCCAAGCTGACCGCGCTCCCTGCATCCGCCTGGATGATGTCATGCGCCTCGCCTTCACGCTTACTGGCCGGCGCCATTGCGGCGCTCATCGCCAGCTCGCTGGGGTGTTCCGCCACGGATGATCTCGGCTGGCTCATCGGCTGGCGGGTCCTTCAGGGCGCTGCCGGTGCAACTCTGCTCGTGGTCGGGCAGACGCTGCTGTTTTCGATGTTCCCGCGGTCCCGTCAGGGGATCGTCCAAGGACTGTTCGCCTTCGCTACCATCATGGCGCCGACCACTCTCACGCCTTCACTACAGGGCTGGATCGCCGACACGCACTCCTGGTCATGGCTTTTTGCCGCAAATGTGCCCCTTGGCACCGCCGGGCTTTTCGCTGCCTTTCTTGCGGCCGATGGGCAAACTACGGTGCGCCTTGTTCGCCGGCTCGATGGGGTCGGGCTGGTGCTCTTCGCCCTATTTGCGACCGCCTTCGTCTTTGTCACGCAGGAAGGGAGCCGCTACAACTGGTTCGATGAACCGGAAATCATCGAGTGTTTTGCCCTCGGTTCGGCTGCAATCCTCGCCTTTATGGCATGGCAATTCACGAAGCAGGGCCGCGACCCCCTTCTTGACTTCGTTATTTTTCGCGACGAGCATTTCACCTTCGGCTTCGTCGTCAGCTTCGTCGCGGGCTGTGCCCTGTTCGGCAGCGCCTTCGTCATCCCGGCATTCGCCACCGGCGTACTCGATTTTCCACCCGCTTATGCGGGTTTCGTCCTCTTGCCGGGTGGGCCGCTTGTCTGCGTCGGACTTCTCGCGGCAGGCGGGCTGATCGATGCAAGGGGCCTCGACCCGGCCAAGCCTATTCCCCTAGGTATCGTCTGCTTCATGGCGGCGATGTGGGCATTGTCCGGCTCGACATCGGGGAGCGGCCTGTCAGACCTTATACCGCCTATTATGCTCCGAGGCCTGGGGCTCGGCCTGCTCTTCGTCTCGCTGACGCTCCTCACGTTGCGCGACCTGGGCCCGGAGATGATCGCCCAGGGTGTGGCCCTTTTCAACCTTGGCCGTCAGATGGGTGGGCAATTCGGGATTGCTTGGCTGTCGACAATCCTTGACAATCAGAACGCCCAGAACCGGACAGTACTGTCCCAATATCTGGCGCCGGGCGAGCATGCCGTGACTGAACGGCAGGACGCTGTGGCAAATTATCTGACATCGCGTGGCTACTTCCCCGAAGAAGCCGGCACCGCAGCCACTGCGGTCATTCAGAAGGCCTTCGCCCAGCAGGTGGCGACGCTCTCTTTCAACGCGTGTTTCCTGGCAATTGCACTATTGTTTATCGCCGCGGTGCCGGTCCTGATCGCGACGAAGCTCACCCTCGGCCGTCTGGTGGGGCGGCACGGCAATCTGAAGCAAGGGCCAGCCTGCCTGGAGAACACAAATGAGCGGACAAGCGATCTCTAAGCTTATCGAATGGCTCGCCGGCGACGATTGTCATCGGGCGGATGATGGCGGCCTGGCGGAAGGTCTGGGACAACGCCTGCGCGCTCACGGGCTGCCGCTCGATCGTCTCACGCTGCATCTGAGAACTCTGCACCCTGAGATATTCGGCCGCAGTGTGGCTTGGGCGCCCTCGGAACCGGTCGAGGTCCGAGAACGAGAGCACGGCTTCGATCGTACAGCCGGCTTTGCCGGAAACCCGATTAGAAATGCAATGGAAACAGGCGAGCCGGTGATGGTCCGTATCGGTGCTTCGAACCGTCCGCTTTGGGTCGACAGCGACCTGTTCCGGGACCGCGGGCTCGTTGAATTCTATATCATGCCGCTTCGCAACGCCGACGGCACAGCAGGCGCCGCCAGCTTCGCGACGACGCAGCCCTCGGGGTTCACGGATCTGCATCGGGCAGCAATCGATCGGATTGCGCCGGCTCTGCGCAACGCATGTGAGCTTCGCACGCTCAGGAGGATCGAGCATACCCTGCTCGATACCTATATCGGCGCCAGTCCGGCTCGCCGTGTGTTGGCGGGCGGAGTTCGCCGCGGGCAAGTCGAGAAACTTGAAGCCGCACTCATGCTGTGCGACCTGCGCGGCTTCACCGAGCTTTCAAATCAGCTTTCAGCCGAGCGGGTATTGGAACTCCTGAACGGCTACTTCGATCAGGTCGTACCTGCAATCACACAAGCCGGCGGCGAGGTGATCAAATTCATGGGCGACGCGGCACTGGCCTTCTTCGACCTGCAGGATCCCGCCACCTCCTGCAATGCTGCTCTCGCAAGCGCTTTCGATGCGCTGAAGCGCTTGCAGTGCTGCTCCCCACGCGGAGTTCGGCTCCACGCAGGCATCGCTCTCCACTACGGTCAAGCAGCCTATGGCAACATCGGCGCCAGCCAGCGCCTCGATTTCACGCTGATCGGCACCGACGTCAATCTGGTCAGCCGGATACAGGGAGTCTGCAGCGCAACCGGGCACCGGCTGATCCTGTCGGAGCGCTGCGCGCGGCTTCTTCATCCTGATTGCAGCAAATCAATTGGACGCCACAGGCTCAGGGGATTTCCGGAGCATGCTACGCTCTACGTTCCAGCCTCTCATCCGGCGTCCAAAAACTAGAACGGGGGAGGAAAATATGCGCGGTCCCCCGCCGGCAAGCCGCACGCATTCATCGTGACCTCGTCAGCTCGGTCTTCCGGATGCCGTACACAAAAACGTCGACGGCATCGCGAACCGACGAGCGAGCTTCCGCAGGCGTCGGCGGATCGCAAAGCCCAAGCACGACCTTCAGGTGCAGGTCGTCGCGGATCATGCCTATGAAGTGCTCCGCCAGTTTCGCCGCGGAACGCTTTGGTATTCCCCAGTTGTCCGCCCCTTCCTCGAGGATACTTGCAAGAGCTGCACTGGCCCTGCCGGGACCGTTCTCGAAGAAAGCGCGCGCCACGCCAGGAAACCGCGCGCCTTCGCCGACGACTATACGGTAGAGCTGCAGGGCTTCCGGTGACATGACTGCGTCGAGGTAATGGCTTCCGCTCCTGTAAAGCACCGTATCGAGGTCGGCACCGGCAATGTTCGCGGCGGGGAATGGGCCCATTACCCGGCCGGTGATCTCCTTTATGACTGTCGTAAACAGCTGATCTTTCTTGCCGAAATAGCTGTAGATGGTCCGCTTCGAACCACCCGCCTTCGCGATGATCGAGTCGACGCTCGCACCGGAAAAGCCCGAACTCAGGAACACCTCCGTGGCTGCGCGCAGAAACTCTTCGCGACGGGCGTCCCGTTTCCCGGAGCGGCCTGATGCCGCTTCCTGGTCGTCCTCGTCTTCGGCAAACTCTTCTTCGGCCATCCAATTTTCCGGTTCTGTGCTGCGCAAGTCCTGCGGCGGTTTTAATATGCGCTGGGTCGCAGAACAACGGCGATACCACGCATTACTGTCATCCGGTGCGAATTGACGTTTACTTTGCTTCAGCCGGAAGCCCGCCGGCCGGACCGGTAGAGAGCCCATCCGGCAATCAGCATCACGGCCCCCCAGAGGAGAAAGCCGATGTCCCAGTAGACCCACTGATCGCGCGGCACCGTCTCGTTGACATGGTGGAGTCCAAGCAGCTGATGGTTGACCATGCCCTCGACCAGGTTGAAGGCGCCGAAGCCCATAAGAAAGCTGCCAGCCATCAGCCTGGCCGACCAATGCAGGCGCCTGCGGTGCGCACTGCGCCACAAAACCACCACGCCCAGGACGACGAAGATGTATGTGGCCGCGTGAAAGAGGCCATCGAAAAACGTGTTCAGCTTCAGGTTTTCCAGGCTGTCGGGGGGAAAACCTGCGCTGCTCAGCATGTGATGCCACTGAAGCACCTGATGGAGAACGATGCCGTCGAAGAAGCCACCAAGGCCCAGACCGAGCAGAATTCCGGCTGCGGCAGGGAATTCTCCGTTGCCTTGTCGGGTGTTGTCCAATGCCGGCCATCCTTTCAGCAGCACACGGCAAAATCGGCGCGCCTCAGGGAGCTCGATAGGCTGAATCCGTATCGACGGGGTTTTCGACATATTTCCCTTCAGGCGGCACCGCGAGATGGTCGAAGTCTCGCGCAAGCTCGGCAAGTGCCATGCGCATTTCCTGGCCGCGCATAGCGGGTCCGTGCCCCGTGACGGCAAGCTCGGGCCGGAGCGATGCAAGCGCCTCGACCGACATGCGCGCCTTTGCCCAGTCCACGGTGTAGTACATGGGCGGGCCATGCATTTCCGGGCTTTGGACCGCGACGGCATAGGCCGACTCCTGCCGCGTCGTAATGAAAGCATCTCCCGCGACGACGATCCGGTCGGCTTCGCGCCAGAGAGAAACGTGGCCGGGCGTGTGGCCCGGCGTATGAAGCCAGCGCCACCCGGGCATATGCGGTACGCTGCCGTCGGCCGGCAGCGGCTCTAGCCAACGGCCCACATTTACCGGTCCACGGGGAAAGAGCGGGGAAAGGAGCGACATCAGCCCTCCCCCGACCGAGGAATCCGGCGGAGGATAGGCCGCACGCCCGTCGAGATAAGGCTGCTCCAAAGGATGGGCGAAAACCGGGACATCCCACTCATCGGCAAGGTCCTCCAGGGCTCCTATGTGATCAAAGTGGCCATGGGTCATGACGATCGCCGCCGGCCGCGCATCAGACCCGAAGCGCTCCGCCGCAGCCTGCTTGATAAGCGCTCTTGTTCCGACCACACCGGCATCGATAAGCACCCATCCGCGGTCGCCGCAGCCGGGCTCTCCGAAGAAAATCACGTTGACGATCGCAAGCCGCCGGTAAGCGAGGTCCCGCGCAATTTCCTGCGTCCCGTCGTCACGCGCTGCGTCGGATTGCGGCTTGTCGGCGACTGCCGACGGGCCGAGCGGTATCTGAGCCATATCGCATCTCCTCGCCAATCAGGCCTGCCTAACACGTCTACCGGTCAATGGTTCCCGGCACCTATCCGCAGGCGGTTGCGAATAGCACGCGGCCAGGCCATTCTAGTGCCCAGGCTCAATACTGCTTGCATGGAGCAACCGCTCCACCAGTATCGGCAGAAACGATTGCACGGTTCAGCTCGGGATTGTATTCTTTCGATCTATTTATTAATTGATCAGTTTGATGAAACCTTCTTTTCATTTCGCCTAAGCTGTTTTAATGTTCTCCACGTCAGTAGAAGCGGTCAGCCGCGTTAGTATCTAACGATACAACATCCGGTCGGGAATTGCTGGCATGCGATCGCGCAGACCGCAGCCCGACGGACCTTTCTGACCTCGCCTTCAGCAAAGTTGACGTCGAACTCCGGGGCGCCTCGCTCACGGGCAATCCTCGGAATTTGCCCGTGAATCGGTTTGACGGCAACTTTGGAGAGACTGATGATTATCGACATTAGCTGCTACCCGACCAAGCTTGTGGATCTGGCCTGGCGGCACGATGGCGAGCCGTTTACAGGTGAGCGCCTCCTCAAGATGATGGACGGCCCTTATTATGTGAATGGGAAGCCGCGCCGCATCGACAAAGCCTTCATTCAGCCGCCGCAGGGCAATACGATCTACACCGACGGCTACGGCGATCTGACTGGCAAGGCGGCGATCCGGGACTACATGTCCTACACCGTCGAGCTCGTTCAGAAATATCCGGACCGCTTCATCGGCTGCTTCGTCTACAACCCTCGCTACGGCACGCAGAACGGCGCCGAAGAGATCGAGCACCACGCCAAGGAATACGGCTTCAAGATGGTGCAGCTCCAGGCGAACATGCACGCCTACCGCCCCGACCGGGCGCTCGACTGGTTGCGCCCCGCGATGAGGAAATGCGCCGATCTCGGCCTTATCGTGAAGGTGCACACCGGCGACGGCCCCTACAGCATTCCGACCGAATTCTACCCGATCATCCGCGAGTTTCCGTCGGTCAATTTCGTCCTCGGGCACTTCGGCGTGCAGACGGGCGGGGTCTACGTCTTCGAGCCGTTCCAGATGGCGATGGATGCGCCGAACATCTATGTGGAGTCGGGCTGGTGCCTGCAATCGCGCATCGTCGAATTCGCCAAGGAACTACCCAAGCACAAGCTCCTGTTCGGCACCGACACCCCTCCGAACGAACCGGGGATGTGGCTGCGGCTACTCGAGGTCCTGTGCCATGAACCGCCGCAGGGACTGAACCTCGACGAGGACACGCTCGAGGACTACCTCGGCAACAATATCGGACGGATGATCGGTCTCGATCCGACCCCGCCTCCACGCAGCGTCGAAGAGGCGCAGGCGCGCCTCAAGGGCGCCCATGCCAGCCTTCAGCCGGCATGACGCTTCCGCACGCGTGCTTCATGAAATCGGAGAAATAAGATGATTATCGACACCCACCTCCACCCGACCAATCTGGTCGACGAGGCATGGCGCCACACCGGCACGCCTTTCAACGGCGAGCGCATGCTGAAACTGATGGACGGGCCCTACATGATCAACGGCAAGCCTCGCCGCATCGACATGGGCTTCATCCAGCCGCCGCCCGGCAATACCGGCTACCGAGACGGCAACCGCATGGGCCGCGAGGGCATTCGCGACTACATGGCCTATATCGCCGAACTTTGCCAGAAATACCCGGACCGCTTCATCGGCAACTTCAACTACAACCCGCGTTGGGGGCCCGAAAACGGCGCTGCAGAGCTCGAGTTCCATGTGAAGGAATACGGCTTCAAGATGCTGAAGCTGCACGCCAACATGCATGGCTACCGGCCCGACCGTGCCCTCGACTGGCTACGTCCTGCCATGAAGAAGTGCGCAGAACTCGGCGTCGTCGTGCTGATCCACACCGGGGATGGTCCTTATACCATTCCGACGATGTTCTACCCGATCATCCGCGAGTTCCCGATGGTCAATTTCATCATCGGGCACTTCGGCATCCAGACGGGGGGCAATTATTCGTTCGAGTCCTTCTGGATGGCGATGGATACGCCCAATGTTTACTGCGAGTCCGGGTGGTGCTTCCAATCCCGCATCGTCGAATTCGCGAAGGAGCTGCCGAAACACAAGATCGTTTTCGGAACGGACTCGCCGCCGAACGAACCGGGCATGTGGCTGCGCGAACTTGAGGTCCTCTGCCACGAACCGCCCCACGGGCTCGGGCTCTCGGAAGACGATCTCGAAGGCTACCTCGGCAACAACATCGCCAAGCTCGTCGGCATCGACCCTACCCCTCCGCCTCGCAATCTCGAGGAGGCCAAGGCGCGCCTCACCGACACTTATGCAGGACTGAGGCGCGAGCCTGCTCCCGCATGATGCGGCTAGTGACGGTGAACTCCGGGAATTGGAGCGGGATTCGGGCGGACTGACCGCGCGCAATTTCCTCATCCCGCTCCAGGGCAGCGGCTCCCTCCAAGGCCGCTGCCCGCTCATACGAAGTGAACGATACAGCAAAGGGCAGGGTTATGGAGTTCGGCAGCCAGGACGTCCGCTACTTTCTCCGGGAATACCAGAAGGCGTACCCGGAAGACGTACTCACCATCGAGGACCACATCACCGACGACCAGGACGCGACGGCATTCATCTGGAGGCTCAACCAGCAGGGCAAGGCGCCGCTCCTGCATTTCCGGAATGTCGAGGGTATCGCCTGCGAAGTGATCGCCAACACCTTCGGTTCGCGCGAGCGTATCGCCCGTATGTTCGGGACCTCCCAGGACCGGTTGCACGAAGCTTACCAGGCACGCTCTCGAAAGGCTCTGCCGCCGCGTCTGCTCGACAGCGGACCGGTGACCGAATGCGTCGAAGAAGGCGACATCGACCTGAACACGCTGCCGATGCTGAAGCATTTCGCGACCGACAGGGCGAAATACATTACCAGCGGCATCATCATCGCTGAGCATCCGGAAACCGGGGCCGGCAATCTCAGCTATCACCGCGCCATGATCCATTCGAAGAACGAGCTGGCGACGAGCCTGCATTCGCGCGGCCATCTGTGGCGTCTGCTCAACATGGCAAAGGACCGCGGCGAGAAACTGAGGGTCGCCATGGTCATAGGCGCACATCCCCTCTTCATGATTGCGGCATCGGCGCGCCTTGCATTCGGTGAAGACGAGCGCGACGTCGCCGGCGGCCTGCTCGGCGAGCCGCTGGAGGTCGTACGGACTCCCAGATATGGCATCCGGGTTCCAGCCTATGCCGAGATGGTCCTTGAAGGAGTGATCGAGCCCGAAGCCCAGGTTGCCGAAGGACCCTTCGGAGAGTTTACCGGCTACTCTTCCGACCGGTCGACAAACAATCTCTTCCGTGTCGAAACGTTCCTGCGCCGCAAGGACGCAATCCTGGTCAGCGTCGCCGGCGGCAACTCGTCCGAACATCTCAATCTCGGCCGCGTTCCGCGCGAGGCGGAGATGGTCGAAAAGCTGAAGCAGCGTTTCCCGAGCGTAACGGCGGTCCACTATCCTGCATCCGGCACGCATTTTCATGCTTATATCGCCCTCAACCAGACAAGGCCCGGCGAGGCCCGCCAGATCATGCTCGGCCTGCTCGGCTGGGACGCCTATCTGAAGACCGTCATTGCCGTCGACGCCGACGTCGACATCACGCAGGACTCCGAAGTTCTCTGGGCCATGTCGGCTCATTTCCAGCCGCACAGGGATGTCGTCATCATCGAGGGGCTGCCCGGCAACGCGCTCGATCCCTCGGCAACCGGCATCGGCACGACGTCCCGCATGGGTCTCGACGCGACACGCGGGCCTGATTTCCATGGCGTGCTCGCCAGGATCGACGACGCCGCCTTCGGCCGCGTTTCTTCGATCCTGGCGAAACTCGCTCGTCCATAGACTGACAACGACGCTTGGAGGATGCAGCGATGAAGGCGGACCGGGAACAGAGAAAACGGATCATCGTCGGCATTAGCGGCGCCTCCGGCGTCATATACGGCATCCGGCTGCTGGAGATCCTGCGCGATCTGGACATCGAGACCCATCTGGTGATGAGCCGCGCCGCCCAGATCACGCTTGCGATGGAAACGGACTTCAAGGTGGCCGAGGTCGAGGCGCTTGCCTGTCACGTCCACTCGAACAAGGACATCGGCGCCTCCTGCTCCAGCGGCTCTTTCCGCACCCTCGGGATGATCGTGGCGCCCTGCTCGGTCAAGACTCTTTCGGAAATCGCGACGGGCATGACATCGGGGCTGCTGTCCCGGGCGGCTGACGTCACACTGAAGGAACGCCGCCGGCTGGTGCTCATGCTGCGCGAAACGCCGCTGCACCTCGGCCATATTCGTTCGATGGCCCAGGTGACTGAAGCAGGAGCGATCATCTGCCCGCCCGTTCCGGCCTTCTATGCGCGTCCGCAGACGCTGGACGAGATGGTCAATCATACCGTGGCCCGCATGCTTGATCTGTTCGACATCGATACCGGGCTCGCACATCGCTGGAGCGGGCGGCGCGCTGTCGTTCTGCCAAATCGATTTGAAGATGCCGACGCGAAGACGAGGTGAAGCAATACCGCTTGTTCGCCGGCCGGAGGAGGGTCGGATCAAGCGGAAGGTTCGTTGATAAGAAACGGGAGGAGCGAGAATGAATAAGGACTCGAAGTGTGATGCTATCGAAGAAATGTTTCCCGCGCCGAAGCTGGCGGCGCTCGGGCTGCAGCATGTTCTGGTCATGTATGCCGGTGCGATCGCGGTTCCCCTGATCATCGGCAGTGCATTGAACCTCTCGAAGGATCAGATTGCGATGCTGATCAGCGCGGATCTTTTCTGCTGCGGTATCGTCACGCTCATACAATGTCTTGGCATCTGGAACATAGGCGCCCGCCTGCCGATCATGATGGGCATTGGCTTCACCGCGGTCCCCCCGATTATCGCCACGGGCACGGATCCGGATCTTGGAATGCCGGGCGTTCTTGGGGCCGTGATTGCATCCGGCGTGTTTACGCTTCTGGCGGCGCCCTATTTCAGCCGCTGGGTTCGCTTCTTTCCGGCAGTGGTCACCGGGACGGTGATGCTGGTTATCGGCCTCTCACTGATGCGCGTCGGGGTAAACTGGGCGGCGGGCGGCCAGCCGATGATAAAGGGTCCGGACGGGCTCATTCCCAATCCGGCTTACGGCCAACCCTTTGCTCTTGCAGTCGCCGCCATCGTGCTGGTTTCCATTCTCCTGATGACCCGCTTCCTGAAGGGGTTTCTCGCCAACCTGGCTGTTCTCTTCGGCATAGGGATCGGGTTCGCGATAGCGGTCGCCTTCGGCAAGGTGGATTTCCAAGGCGTGGCGGATGCGAGCTGGGTCACGGTCGTGACGCCCTTTGCATTCGGAATGCCGGTATTCGACCTGTGGGCATCGGTCGCGCTGTGCACGGTCATGATCGTCATGATGATCGAAGCAACCGGCCAGATCCTCGCGGTCGGCGACATGGCTGGCCGCACGATCACCGAAGCCGACCTGGCACGCGGACTGCGTACGGACGGCATCGGCAATGTCATCGGTGGAATCTTCAACACCTTCACATACACCACCTATGCACAGAATGTGGGATTGCTCCAGATAACGGGCGTGATGAGCCGCTGGGCGGTCGCGGCAGGCGGCATCGTACTGATCCTTCTCGGCTGCCTGCCGAAGATTGCGTTCATTACCGCTTCCATACCGAGTTACGTCGTCGGGGGCGCCGCAATCGTGATGTTCGGCATGGTCTCGGCGACCGGCGTCAAGATCCTCTCCCGCGTCGATTTCGTGGCGAACCGCCGCAACCTCTACATTGTCGCCGTAAGCGTAGGGCTGGCGATGATTCCCGTCGTCGCGGACAAGATCTTTGCGCAGTTGCCGGAGTTCATCGACCGGTTCTTCCATAGCGGCGTGCTGGTCGGAACCTTCTCGGCGGTGCTGCTCAACCTGCTGTTCAACGGCATTCCCCGGCGGGAAGAGGTGCAGCCGGTTTTGCTCGGTGAAGGGGCCGTCCGGCATCCGGGGTAGATCACAGGAAAAGTATTCAACGGTTTGCCCGTGCGAAAGCGCGACATGCACCGCCCCGGCGATATCACCTGGGGCGGTGCGATCTTATGTAGCGTTGGCTGGCGGGTCGGATACCCCCTGCCTCCGGCCCGGTGGGATCCGCCGCGCAAGGACAAAGGAAATCCGCCGAAGCCTCCCGGCTTCGGCGGATTTTTCGTCATTCCCTCGGGATCAATTAACCGTTTCGCCGGCCGGGGTAAGGCAGCGCTTCAGACCTTCCTCCAGGACCGCCCGGTCGAGATTGCGGCCGATGAAGACCAGCTTCGAATAGGGCATATCCTTCCCCCAGACATGATCCGGACGGAAATCCATCAGCTTGTGCACCGCCTGGAGGACGAAGAAGCGAGGGTCTCCGGTGATCGCTATGATGCCTTTGGTACGGAATATGTCGTCGCCCTTTTCCCGAAGCAGGTCCGAGAGATATTCCGTCAGGCGATGCTGGTCGAAGGGCCGGTCGAAGACGAAGGATTCCGAGCTGACCGTCGCATCATGATGATGGTGGTGGTGATGACCGTGGTGGTGGTGATCGAGATCGAGCAGCTTGGCGCGTTCGGCAACATAGGATGGCGCGAAACCGGAAATGCCGAGGATGCTCGACAGGTCCACCTTGCCATAGCTCGAGCGTACGATTTCGGCCGTCTGGTTGAGCTTGCGCATGTCGCGTTCCAGAGGAGCGATCTCGCCATCCGATACGAGGTCGATCTTATTGATGATGATACGGTCGGCGGCGACGATCTGATCGACCGCCTGGTTGTCGCGCCCATCGAGAACGGGATCCTCGATATGCTGTCCGATATGCTTGGCGTCGACCAGGGTCACGATGCCGTCCAGCGTCACATGCTTGCCGATTTCATCATCGATGAAGAAGGCTGTTGCAACGGGGGTCGGGTCTGCCAGCCCGCTGGTCTCGACGAGGATGTGGTCGAACTTGTCCTTTCGGGCAAGCAGTTTCTGCAGGACCTCGATCAGGTCGTTGCGCACGTCGACGAAGCAGCAGATGCAGCCGTTCTTCATCTGGTAGATCTCTTCCTCCGAGGCGAGCACCAGGTCCGAGTCGACATCCACCTCGCCGAACTCGTTCTCGATCACGGCGATGCGGTGGCCGTGCCGTTCAGTCAGTATGTGGTTCAAAAGCGTCGTCTTCCCGGCACCGAGAAAGCCGGTCAGGATGGTGACGGGAATTTTGCTGTCCTGAAGATGGTTGGTCTGCATCACTGCCTCGTTTCGTTGGCTTTGGTCTTGAGCGCGTTCAACACTTGCTCGGGCGTTATCGGGTAATGATGGAAGCGGACGCCGATGGCGTCGTAGATCGCGTTGGCGATGGCCGGCCCGATCGCGATGATCGGATCCTCGCCGACGCCTTTGGCGCCGTATGGGCCGCCGGGATCCGGCGCCGTCTCGATGATGATGGTGCGGATGGACGGCATGTCCATCGACAGCGGCATCTTGTAGTCGACGAAGCTCGGATTGAGCGAGCGCCCGTCGGTAAGGTCGATGACGTAGTCCTCGCTGAGCGTGTGGCCGATGCCCTGCTGAATGCCGCCCTCGATCTGTCCTGCCGCGGCGATCGGATGGATGACCCTGCCGATCTCGTGTACCGGCACGACCTCCAGAACGGCGACCTCGCCCGTCTCCGTATCCACCTCGACTTCGGCGAAATGCGCGGCGAAGGAGTAGGACTTCGTCGGCATATAGGTACCGACGCCGACCAGTTGCACCGCCGGCATGCCCCGCTGCGGCCCCACGGCTTCGGAAAGCCGGAGGCTCTGGTTCGAGCCGTTGGCGACGACCACGAATCCATCGCGGATCGCGAGGTCGCCGGGCTCCGCCTTGAGCAGGGGGGCGGCGTGCTCGAGCACCTGCCTGCGCACGTCGGCCGCCGCGAGCTGCGCCGCCCGGCCGCCCAGATAAGTCGTGTGGCTGGCAAAGGCGCCGATGTCCCAGGGCACGATGTCGGTATCGCCCTGAACGACGGAGACGGCCTCGAACGGCACTCCGAGCTCTTCGGCGACGATCTGCGACAGCGCCGTATGCGCGCCGGTGCCAAGGCCAGCTGTACCGGTGATCAGGGTCACCGTGCCGTCCTCGTTCATTTTGACGATCGCGTTGCCCTGCTCCTTGATGCCGGGATAGGCGCTGGAGCCGTGCATTTCGCACCCGATCCCAATCCCGCGCCGCTTGACGGTTTCCGGCTTCTCGCGCCGGCGCAGTTCGTGCCAGTTCGTCTCTTCCATGACACGGCGGATACAATCCACCAGCCCATGGCCGACGATCGGATGCCCCGACGGCGCCATGTCGCCCTCGCGCACCGCATTCATCAGCTTGAACTCGGCCGGATCGAAACCGAGCTTCTCGGCCGCCTCGTCCATCATCAGGTCGAGTGCGTAATATGTCTGCACGACGCCATAGCCGCGAAAGGCCCCGGCGATCGGCGAGTTCGTGTAGATGCAGCGGCCTTCGAGACGCACATTTTCGCAGCGATAGAGCGAGGTCAGTGCAGCAGTGCCGACATTGGTTACGCCTGGACCGTGCGATCCGTAGGCCCCGGAATTGAACGTGACCCTGGCTTCGCGGGCGACGATGCGGCCATCCCTGGTGAAGCCCTGCTTGAGCCAGATCTTGCCGGGGTGACGCGAGCGGCCGCCCACGAATGTTTCCTTCCGGCTGAACTCCATCTTGACGGGGCGCCCGGTCCGGCGTGCAAGCAGCGCGCAGAGGAATTCGTTCTGAAACAGATCCTGCTTTGCGCCGAAGCCTCCGCCCATGTGGTCGACGATCACGCGCACCTTGTTCAGCGGCACGCCGAGCACTTCGGCGAGGGTGCCGCGGACCATGAAGGCACTTTGCGTCGAGGTCCACATGGTCAGCTTGCCGTTGCCGTCCCACTGGCTGACACAGACGTTCGGCTCCATATAGGCCGGAGTCGGGCGGCCGAGATCATATTCGCGCTCGATAACCAGATCCGCTTCGCCAAAGCCCTTGTCGACGTCGCCCCGCGTGACGAAGACCGGCGGCAGCACGTAATTCTGACCGAGGCCGTTCTCATGAATCGGCGGTGCCGCGGGATCCGATGCCGCTTCGATGGTGAAGAGGCCGGGCAGAGGGTCGTATTCGACCTCGATGAGTGCGACCGCCCGCTCGGCGATTTCCTCACTGACGGCAGCGACGGCGGCAACGCCCTCGCCCCAGTAGCGTACCCTCTCGTCCAGGATGTACTGGTCCTTTGTAACCGATGCCGAGCGTGGATGCGGCGAGCCGGCATGCAGCACGCGCGGAACGTCCTGGTGGGTCAGCACCGCCTTCACTCCTTGGAGCGCCAGCGCCTTGGACGTATCGATGCTTTTGATGCGCGCATGCGCGATGTTGCTGCGCTTCATCTTGGCATAGAGCATGCCGGGCAAAGCGACGTCTCCAGCATATCTCGCCGCCCCCGTCACCTTTTCCAGCGTATCGGAACGCTTGACGCTTTTGCCCACGACGGTGAAATCCCGTTCGGACAAATCTCTGTCGATTCTCTCATGCGTGTTCATAGCGTTCCCGCCCTTCTCAATTCCTCCGCCGTGGCCCTGACGGCATCGATGATCTTGGTGTAGCCGGTGCAGCGGCAGATATTGCCGGCAAGCGCGAAGCGGATCTCGTCCTCGCTCGGGTCCGGATTTTCGTCCAGCAGCGCCTTGGCCATCATGATGATGCCCGGCGTGCAGAAGCCGCACTGCGCCCCGCCGAATTCCATGAACTTCTGCTGCAGGGCGTGCGGCTTGTCATAGGCCGGCTGCAGGCCCTCGATCGTCTCGATCGCCGCCCCCTCGGCTTCGGCGGCGAGCACCAGGCAGGCATTGACCGGGCGACCGTCCATGATGACCGTGCAGGCACCGCAGTCACCGACGTCGCAGCCTTTCTTGGTTCCGGTGAGGCTGCCTTCGTTGCGCAGCGCGTCCAGCAGCGTGCGGTTCAGGGCGACGGAGAGTTCGCACGGCTCGCCGTTGACCGTCATCGAAACAAGCCGGTTCATTGCACACCCCCCATGGCGTAACCGATGGCACGGCGCGTGAGAACGCCGACCATGTCGCGGCGGTAGGCCGCACTCGCCCGCACATTGCCTATGGGCGTCGCCTCCTGCATGGCGCTTTCCGCAGCCTCGGCGAGCAGCGCCGCGTCGATCATGCGGCCCCTGAGCAGGTCCTCGGTCCTGCGCGCGCGGATGACGGTCGGAGCCACGGCCCCGAGCGCTATCCTAATGTCGGAACATTGTCCGGCGACATGTTCCATGCTGACGGCCACGCCGACGGTGGCGAGTTCCATCGCCTTGCGGCGGCCGTGTTTGATATAGGCCCGGCCGCTCGTCGGCCGCGGCGCCGGCATGGATATGCCCGTGACGATGTCTCCGGGGACGAGAACCGTCCGGCCCGGACCGGTGAAGAACTCATCGAGCGGAATGCTGCGCTCGGTGCCTCCACTATAGACGGAAAGGCTGGCGCCGTCGGCGATCAGAGGTGGAATGGTGTCGGCCGAGGGCGAAGCGCGGCAGATATTACCGACAACCGTCGCGCGATTGCGCACCTGGATCGAACCAAGGAGACTTACCGCCTTGGCGAGGTTCGGATAATTGCCGTTGACCGCCGGGGAGGTCTCGATCTCCCGGACCGTCACCAGCGCGCCGAAGCGAAGCCCGTTTGCCGGATCGTAGGCGAAATCCGTAAGGCCAGGTATTTTCTTGATGTTGACGATATGGTGCGCGCTGCGAAGGTCCTCCTTCAGCTCCACGAGAAGATCGGTGCCGCCGGCGATGATGCTTGCGTCCTTGCCCAGCCGCCTCAGAAGTTCGCTGGCCTCGGCAAGGGTGGCCGGCTCGTAATATTCAAACGGTTTCATGCATTTCTCCTCCCAGATAGCTGCGGTGAGCCGCCGCTCGCCGCGAATGGCTTCAATCGACGACGGGGCTTTCATCCGCCTGTCGTGCATTTCCGTCCGGCCCGTCGGCGGCCTGCGCGGAACGAAGCTCCTGCATGGCAGCAGCCCGCTCGGCGCCCAGTTCACGTTCCAAGGCGCGAAGATGCTCCATGTTGAGATGTGCGGCCCTTTCTCCGTCTCTGCTGGCGATTGCCTCGACGATCTCCGAATGCGCATGATTGCCGCAGAAGCGCGGCTCGGTTTCCGGCCGCGACCAGGACAGGAGCGGCTGGCGGTTGATGAGATCGCGTATGACGCCCGTCAGCACGTCGTTGCCGGCCATTTCCGCCAGGAGCACGTGAAACCGCCGGGACAGGTGCCGGGCATCTTCCATCCGTCCCCTTTCATAGGCTTCTCGCTCGTCCTCCACGAAGGCGCGCAGGCGTTCCAACTCGCCTTCCCCGATCGTCCCTGCGAGCTTCTTAACCGCCGCTGTCTCGATCACGATGCGCGCATCGAAGATCTGCCGGGCTTCATCGGGCGAGCACATCGCGATGGATGCGCCCTTGTTGGGGCTCAGTTCGACGAGGCCGGCATGCGCGAGGCGCATGAGCCCGTTGCGTATCGCCGACCTGCTGGCGCCGGAGGCAATGGCAAGCTCCCGCTCGATAAGTCTGGCGCCGGGAGCCACCCGATGATCCATGATCGCTTCGACAATGACCTGAACGACACGATGCTCGGCCTCCGGCCCGCTCATCGCGGCACCGGCAGGGGCGCGGTCTTTCTGACTCCTGAAAAAGGGCGACACGGCCATAGGAACTCTCTCCAGTTTCGATTGTCAACAATCTATACTTGGAGCCCCCGTGTCAACAATACGTACTGATTCCGAATGGTAGAGTTATTTTGGAACGATGAAAATACATGGCATAGCCCTTTTCTACGACACTGCGTAATGAACGAGGCAATTTTTCGTATCTTTTTCAGACATACGAGCAACTCTCGTCGATACATTTGCCGACATGACGCGCAAAGAACCTTGAAAAGGGCGTCCATTACACATACAGATGCGCATCAACGTTTGCATTACACCGATTGTCTGTCTTGTATACTGCACCCATCGCGTGAGGAGCTGACGGAAACTGTGCCGGCCGAACATTCATGAAATATTCAAATCAATATATATTTATTATGAAATTGCCTCATCAATCGGCGCTTCATAGTCTCCATCCAGACGGAACGAGATGGAGTCACGCGATGCATACGGTTATTGGAGCCCGTCAAGGCGGCGCCCGCCGCGCACTTCTCTTGCGGGGATGCCGGATCGCCGGCGAAATTGCGGCCGAGGCCGGGCGCGACATCCTCGTTGGAGAGAATGGCCGCATCGCAAGGATCGGCTCCCGGCTGGACGTGGGTCCGGATGTGGCCGTCGTCGAGGTCCGCGGTGCACTCATCTCACCGGGATTTGTCGACGTACATCAGCATCTGGACAAGACCGGCGTTCTCAGGTTCACGCCGAATCCCTCGGGAACATTGCAGGGCGCGCGGGAGGCATTCGCCGAATATGCCCGCAAGGCGCCGGAAGAGGATGTTACGCGACGGGCTGCGCGGACCATGGCGCGCTGCCTTGGCCGGGGCACCACGGCGATCCGGAGCCATATAAATGTCGACAAGGATGCCGGCTTCAACGGGATCAACGCCCTGGCCCGGCTGCGCTCTGAATGGGCCGACCGGCTCACGCTGCAGATAGTCGCATTCATGACGCCGCATCCCAACCAGGATCTCGCCTGGCTGGAGAGCAACATCGATGCCGCCGTTGAACAGGCGGACGCGGTGGGAGGCACACCGGCCGTCGCCGAGGACCCGATCCGCTATCTCGACATTCTGTTTGCAGCCGCCAAGCGGCATGGCCGGCCCATCGACCTGCACCTCGACGAACACCTGAACCCCGAACGGCCGCTTTTCGATGCGGTGTTCGAACGCGTCCGCAAATTCGGCCTGCAGGGACGGACCGTCCTCGGGCACGCCTCCGTCCTGAGTGCACTTCCGAGGACGGAATTCGAGCGCATCCGCGACCGCATGATCGACCTCGACATCGCGGTCGTGACCTTGCCTGCCGCCAACCTCTATTTGCAGGGCCGAAGCCACGACATGTTACCGCCCCGAGGCTTGACGCGCGTCGCCGAGCTGATCCGCTCGGGCGTGGCAATCGCAACCGCGTCGGACAACATTCAGGATCCGTTCGTGCCGACGGGATCGGGCGACATGCTCGAGATCGCGCGCTGGACGCTGCTCGCCGGTCATCTGCGCGGCGACGAGCTCGCCACAGCCTATGACATGATCACCAAGATTCCGGCACGCATGATGAATTTGGGCGCTGACTACGGCATTCGCGAGGGCGCCTGGGCGGATCTCGTCATCAGCGATTGCGAGGATGTGAGCGCGCTCGTCAGCGCAGGTCCGGACTGCATGCAGGTCCTTGCAAAAGGCCGGCCGATCGCAGCACCCGCATTCCCTGCCATGGCAGCCATATGCGCATTGGAAAATGTCCCCTGAACGGCAACAAGCCGTCGGGACGGGCATGATGAGGAGAGGAAGGGAGGAGCATCATGATGATTACCAGAAGAGGCTGTTTGGCATCGGCGGTCGCAGCGGCCGCACTCATTGCCGCGGGGTCGGCACTCGCCGAGGGTGCACCGTTCAAGATGGGATTGCTTGTCCCCGGAAGCGTCTCGGAGGAGGGGTGGAACAGGATCGGGTTCAACGCCCTCAAAGGCGTGGAGGCTGAACTCGGTGCCGAGGTGAGCTATGTCGAGCTTCAGCAGAACCCCGCATCCTTCGAGAAAGCCTTCCACGACTTCGCCAGCCAGGGCTACAACGTCATTCTCGGGCACGGCTTCGAGTTTCAGGACGCCGCACTCGCGGTTGCGCCTGAATATCCCGATACGGTCTTTCTCATTTCCTCGAGCTACATATCCGAGGGCAATGTCATCGGGCTCAACACGGATACGAGCCAACCCTTCTATCTGATGGGTGTGATCGCGGCCAAGACGGGCAAGAAGGCGGGTCTCGTCGGAGGCATGGAGATTCCACCGATCAAGGAGGCCTTCGAAGGATTTACCAATGGCGTGCGAAGCGTCGCGCCGGACTTTCCGATCAGCGAAGTCTACATCGGCAATTTCACCGATGCGACAGCGACCAAGGAAGCGAGCCTCAGCCTGATCTCGCAAGGGGCGGACTTTGTCCTGCCGAACGCGTCAGGAGCGACGGTTGGCGGATTCCAGGCCGCCGCGGAATCGGGCGAAAACGTCAAGACCTTCAGCATCTTCAGCGACTTCACATCGGTTGCTCCCAAGAACATCCTCGGCCTTTACATCGCCGATTATGCCCGTGGGGTCATCCGGATCGTCGGGGACATAAAGAATGGCAAAAAGCCGACGACCAATGTCGAATTCGGTCTGAAAGATGCCGACGTCATGCAATTCACCTATAACGACCAGGCTGCAAATCCGGTGACGGAGAACGTTCGAAAATACGTCGATGAGGTGAAGGCCAAGATCGCAGCCGGAGAAATCAAGACCCGGCAGAAATAACGCCGAATCCATTCCGGTGCGAAAAGGATGGTCAGGACCCGGCGAACCGCGCCGGGTCCGCCGGCACCCCGGGATGCTCCCATCCTGCCACGATAACCGCTTCGATCGATTGTTCGACGGAAGGCCTTGGGCCTTTCCCTAATCCGAAGGCAGCAAACTCATGGCAAACAGTGAAAGTGGACAGCCGCTAGCGGTTGCCCCCCAAGCCTATGGCGCCCTGTGGCGAGGCTTGCTCCGTCCCTTGCGTACCGTCGCTCAGCCGGCTGCGGCCGTCGCGCTGGCTCTGGCCTGCGGTGCGGCGCTTCTGGCCTTCAATGGTTACGACGCGCGCGCCGTGATCGACGTGATGGTGCTGGGAGTCTTCCAGGACACCCGCTCGATCGCTGAGATTCTTCTGAAGGCAACGCCGCTGATCCTGATCGGCGTCGGCCTGTGCGTTGCCTTCCGGTGCAGCATCTGGAACATCGGTGCCGAGGGGCAATTCTATGCCGGGGCCGCGGCCGCGACTGCGATAGGCGTCTCGTTCAATGGATTGGGTGCCTGGCTCTATGTGCCACTGGTCATGCTTGCCGGGGCTCTTGCCGGGGCGGCATGGGCGGCCATCGCAGGCCTTTTGAAGATCTATTTCCGGGCGAGCGAGATCGTGACGACGATCATGCTGAATTACATCGCCCTCATCATGACGAGCTATCTCGTGACCGGGCCCCTGCGGGACGCGGCTGCAGCTTATCCGCAATCTGCGCGTCTCGTACAGGAGGCATGGATGCCGCGCATCCTTCCGCCGACCCGCCTCCACATCGGAATCCTCGTTGCGCTGGTGCTTGCGGTCGTAATGTATGTCTTTCTGTTTCGCAGTGCCCGGGGCTACGCATTGAGGGTGGTCGGGATCAGCCCGGATGCCGCGCGTTACGCCGGAATAAGCGTCCCCAGGAACATCATGATCTCGATTTGCCTCAGCGGCAGCATGGCCGGGCTGGCAGGTGCCTTCGAGATCGCGGGCGTCACCCGGCGGCTCTTCCAGTCGATCTCCCCCGGCTACGGCTTCGAAGGCATTGCCGTCGCACTTCTTGCCAACAACAATCCGATCGGGGCCATCTTTTCGGGGCTCCTTTTCGCGGTCCTGCGAAGCGGGTCCGAGCTTATGCAGATCACGGCTCAGATACCCCAGGTTCTGGTGCTCGTGATCCAGGGCATCGTCATTCTCTCGGTCGTGGGCTTTGCCGTGTTGCGGATCCCGTCATTGCGCCCTTCCGAATAGGTGGAACCATGGAAGATCTAGCAAGCCTGAGCTTTCTCGCGGCAACCATTGCAGCCTCATGGCGGCTGGCGGCGCCATTGATATTCGCATCCATCGGCGAAGTGTTTTCCGAACGCGCAGGAGTCCTCAATATCGGCCTCGAAGGCACGATGCTGGCGGGCGCCTTTGCCGGCTTCGCCGCCGCCTTCACCAGCGGGAGCATCCTGTTCGGGGTCGCCGCGGCAATCGCGGCAGGTGTTCTCGTCGGACTGCTGTTTGCGTTCTTCACCATCACGATCAAGGCGGACCAGATCGTGGTCGGCGCGGCCATCAACCTGCTGGGCCTCGGCCTGACGGCGTTCCTGTTTCGCTCCTATTTTCCCTCCGCGGGCAAAGGTATCGACATTGCCAAACCCGTCCACCTGCCCTGGCTCAGCGATCTGCCGTTCTTCGGCGAAGCGCTTTTCCGGCAGAACGCCTTTGTCTACAGCACGCTTCCCGTCGCCGCGCTTGCGGTGTTCGTTCTCTACAGGACGTCGTTCGGGCTGACGCTTCGCGCCGTTGGCGAGCATCCGAAGGCCGTCGACGTTGCTGGCCGCAGCGTTGCGCTCTACCGCTACGGCGCGGTGCTCATCTGCTCGGCGCTCGCGGCACTCGGTGGAGCCTTTCTGACGCTCGCTCACTCCAACCAGTTCGTCGAAGGCATTTCCTCCGGGCGCGGCTTCATAGCCCTTGCCGTGGTCGTTTTCGCGAGATGGTCACCCATCGGCGCCTTTGTCGTGTCGCTGCTGTTCGGGGTCTTCTATGCGCTGCAACTGCAGCTGCAGGCGCAACCGGTGCATTTCCTTCCCTACCAGCTGTTCCAGGCCCTGCCCTACCTCATGACCATTGCGGCGCTGATCTTTGTCCGAAATCGCGTGGGCACACCGAGCATGCTCGGCGTCGCTTACAAAAAGAGCTGAGGAGGCGAAAATGTCGGGAAGGCAGCTGCTTCTAATGGATGGCATTCACAAGCGTTTCGGGCCGCTCATCGTAAGCGCCGGCGTCACCCTCGATATCGAGGAGAACGAAATTCACGCCCTTCTCGGTGAAAACGGTGCCGGCAAGACCGTTTTGATGAGCATACTCTGCGGCGTTCTCTCGCCCGATGAAGGGCAGATCATTTTCAAGGGCCAGGCACTCAAGCCCGGCTCCCCGCGCCAAGCCATCAAGCATCGCATCGGCATGGTCCACCAGCACTTCATGCTGGTCCCCAACCTGACGGTCGCCGAGAACTACGTTCTGGGACAGGGCTCGCCGTTCAGCGTGATCCGCGACATGAAGACCGTTCATGCCCGCATCGTCGAGCTCAGCGACCGCTACGGTCTCGGCGTGAAGCCCGACGCGCTCATCTCCGACCTTTCGGTGGGCGAACAGCAGCGCGTCGAAATTCTCAAGGTGCTCTACCACGGCGTTGAACTGCTGATCCTCGACGAGCCGACGGCGGTCCTGACGCCTCAGGAGACCGATCGGCTCCTGCATTTGCTTCGCCGCCTCGTCGAGGACGGGAAGACGGTCATCTTCATTTCGCACAAACTGGACGAGGTGATACGCGTCAGCGACCGCGTCAGCGTGATGCGCGACGCCAAGGTTGTCCGCACCGTGAAAACCTCCGAAACCAATGCGCGCGAACTCGCGCGCATGATGGTCGGCAGAGACGTTCTGATGGATTTGCCGCGGGCACCGATCGAGCCCGGTCGCGTCGTGCTCTCGGTCGAGCATCTGAACTGCGACGGTGAATCCGGGCTTCCGGCACTCCACGGGGTGTCCTTCCAGGTCCGGGCCAACGAAATCGTCGGAATCGCGGGCGTCTCCGGCAATGGCCAGAGTGAGCTGGCTCTGGCCTTGACGGGGCTCCTTCCGATTGCTTCGGGCAGCGTCACGCTCGAAGGGGCCGAACTCGTGGGCCGATCGTCCCACGACATCAATCAGATGCCCATTGCGCATATCCCCGAAGATCGTCACCGGATGGGTATCGTGCTGCCGCTTCCGCTGACGGAAAACGTGATACTTCAGCGCTTCGACAAGCCGCCGTTCAGCTCTCGAGGCATGCTCGACATGAGCGAAATCACGAGGCAAACCCGTGATCTCATGCGGCGCTTCCAGGTCAAGGCCTCCGGCCCGGGCGACCGCATCCAGAATCTGTCCGGCGGCAACCAGCAAAAGCTCGTCGTCGGACGCGAGCTGGACCGCCGCTTCGATTTCCTGCTGATCAACCAGCTTACGCGCGGAATCGACATCGGCGCGACCGAGCTGGTGATGCACAAGATCCTCGAGCAACGCAGCGCCGGCAAGGCCATTCTGCTGATATCCACGGAGCTTGAAGAGCTGTTTACGCTCTGCGATCGAATTCTCGTCATGTATGAGGGCCGTCTCGTCGGTGAAATGCCACCCGATCGCGGCCGCCTGGAGGAGATCGGACTGCTGATGGCCGGCAAATCGCCGATGTCGGCGGCGTGAGCGAACGGCCGAAGGCGATCGACAGCCCATCCATTGTTTTTGAAGCCGAAAAAGAGGAACTTGGAGGTGAAACGGTAACGGACGGCTTTGTGACCGCCAAGCGCGAAGTACGAAACGCAGAGAACTACGTATGAATGTGACACTTCGCCAGTTGCAGGCATTTATTGCCGTGGCCGAACTCGGGCGTTTCCATCTGGCGGCGGATCACCTCGGACTTACGCAATCGGCGATCAGCATTCTGATCAGAGATCTGGAAGCCGTCCTCAAGCACCGCTTATTCGACCGGCACACGCGCATGGTCAGCCTTACGACGGCCGGAGCGGAGTTTCTGCCGCAGGCCCGCAAGATCATGTCGGACCTCGAGATCGCAGTCACGAACGTCCACGAGCTGGCGAACCTGCAGCGCGGCCGGGTTACCATTGCGGCTGCGATCGTGCTCGCTGCGACCTTGCTGCCTCCGGTCATCGCGCGGTTCGTCAAGCGATATCCCGACATACAGGTGCAGGTACGGGACATGCCGGAGGAGGAGATCCGGTCGGCGTTGAAACGAAACGAGGCGGACCTGGGCATCGGCACCGTTTCCGCCGACGACCCGGAGATTCAGGCCAGCGTGCTCATGCGTGACCAACTCACACTGATTTGCCGCTCCGACCATCGCTTCGCAAGGGCGCCGCAGGTGAGCTGGGCGAATCTTGCCGGCGAGGCTCTGATCGGTCTTGCAAAGGACAACCCCTTGCGCGGACTCGTCGATCACGCGCTGATCGCCTCCGGAGTCGAGGTGAAGACGAGATACGAGGTGCGGTTCTCAACGACGGCGATCAGCATGGTGGCGGAAGGCCTTGGCATAGCGATCCTTCCGGAAAACTCACGTCAACTCACCACGAATGTGGACGTGCGGATCGTCGACCTCGTCGATCCCGTCATCAGCCGCAACATCTCCATTCTGCAGTACCGGCAACCGATGCTCTCGCCGGCGGCGGCGAAGATGAAGGAGTTTCTTATGGGAGCGAGCCGCAAGCCCTCGTGACAGCATCATGATGGCCCGTCCGAGGCCCCCAGCAAGGCGAGGGCCTCATCGATCGCCGGCATGGCGAGACCGGCTCCTCGCCGGGCGACCGCCAGCGCGCCGAAGGCATTAGCAAGACGGCAGCATTCCCGTCCCGTCATTCCGGTGAGGCGGCCATGGATGTGCCCGGCGGCGAAGGCGTCGCCGGCTCCCGTGGTATCGAAAGCATCGGCGGGGAGCCAGGAGGCGCTCTCCGTCACCCCTGCGCTACAGAGCAACGACCGACCCTCATTCGCCTTTACCGCAACGCGTTCGACGCCGAGATCGAGCAGGGCGCGAACTGCCTCTTCCAGGCTTGTGCCGTACGGCTTGTCGGCCAGCGGAGCTAGGTCCGCATCGCCGAGCACGATCGTGTCAAGCCTCGGCAGGATGGTCCGTACGCGCGATGCAAGCCTCGAAACGATGCCGCCCGGAATATCGAGGGTGATCGGAATGTTGCGGGCGACGGCCAGGCCGATTGCATGATCGGCAGCCTCCGATTGGGGGCTCTGCAGGAAGGCGTAGCCGGACAGGTGGAAGAGTTCGGCTGCATCGAACGCCGCCGCGTCGATTGCGGCCGGCGAAAGCTGTGCATTGGCGCCGCGATAGGCGAACATGGTTCGCTCGCCGGTGCTGCCGACGGTCACGACATTGATCTGGGTCGGTTCTGCCGAATCCCGACCGATCCAAGTGGTGTCTATACCCTCGCCTCGCAGATCCCGAAGGGCCTGTTTGCCCCAGCCGTCATCACCGACCCTGCCGATAAGCCTGCATCGGTGCCCCGACCTCGAAAGGGCAACCGCCGTATTCGTCGCAGAACCGCCCAGAAACATCCTCTGGGCGGTCGCGATCGCCTCTCCGCCTTCGGGCGGATAAGTGGAGATCTCAAGGGCCAGATCGACGTTGATGTCACCAAGCAGGACGATGACGGACATGTCGCAACCTTAGATCTCCATATGCATCTGGTCTATCGCACTATCCACATCGGCGATGATGTCGTCGATATGCTCGATGCCGACCGAAAAGCGCACGAGACCGTCGACGACGCCCATCGCCTCCCTTTCCTGGCTCGGAATATCCAGGAAGGCCATGGTGGCGGGCACCTGCGTCGTCGTTCTGAGCCCCCCGAGGCTCGCGGCGAAGGAACAAAGCTGCAAACGCTTTAGAAGCCGGACACCGGACGCTTCGTCATCAACCTGGAACGAGAGCATTGCGCCGCCGCCGCGCAACTGCTCCTTGGCGGATGCGTAGTTCGGGTGCGAAGGCAGGCCCGGATAGAACACGCGCCTGACCCTCGGATGGGCCTCGAGATGCTTCGCGAGCGCCAGCGCATTTGCGCATTGCTTCTCCAGCCGCAGCGCCAGGGTCTGCGCGCCGCGCAAAAGCAGCCATGCATTGAAGGGCGAAAGCGGGGCGCCCAGTTTGTTGAGCGTGTTCCAACGCACGTCTTCGAGCCAGTCCGGCGGCAGGATATCGGATTTCAACGTGATAACCCCGCCCACCGCGTCATTATGCCCGCCGATGAACTTGGTCGCGCTCTCTACGACCACGTCGACGCCGAAATCATGCGGGCGGCAGACTGCCGGCGACGCGAAGGTATTGTCGCAGATCACCACGATGCCGCGCGCATGTGCCAGCTCCACGAGCGCCTTCAGGGGCGGCACCTTCATCGTCGGATTGGCAATGGCCTCGACGTAGAGCACCTTCGTTTCTTCCGTAAGCGCGTTCTCGACCGCCCTCACGTCGGTGCAATCCACCAGGCTCACCTTCAGTCCGAAATCCTGGGCGCGGTGATCGAAGAATTCGTGTGTGCTCGAATAGGTCGTCAGATCGGCGACGATGTGATCGCCCGCCTTGAGGATGCCGAACAAGGCATGCGAGATGGCCGCCATTCCGGACGCGGTCGCCAGGCAGGCCGTGCCGCCGGTGAGCTTGGCGATGTGTTCTTCGAACTTGTATTCCGTCGGATTGCCGCAGCGTGAATAGATGTTCACTTCCTTGCGCGCGCCGGCAACGATCTGATCGTAGATGTCTCCGTCATACTGGAAATTCGCCGACATGTAGATCGGATAGCTGATCGACTGGGAATGTTCTTCCGGCGTGTAGAATACGGCTTGGCTTGCAAAATCGAGCTCTTTGGGGGACATCGCGACTCTCCTGGGAATTGGCAGCGGCACCGGTTCGGTGACTCACCCCTTGACGGCTCCGCCGATAAGGGCCGCCGTTATCTGGCGTTCGAAAAAGACGAATAGGACGAGCGGCGCGATGGCTGCGATCAGGATCGCGGCCAGCATCACCGGGTAATTGGTTATATGTTCGCCTACGAAATCGGTCAGACCCACGGGCAAGGTCTTGCGCGACGGGCTGTTGATGAAGACCACAGGGAACAGGAAATCGTTCCAGACCCAGATCATGTTGACGATGGCAACAGTGAACATTGCCGGGCGGGCGATGGGCAGCGCCACCCGCAGAAAGATCTTCCACTCCGAGGCTCCGTCCATCCGCGCGGCATCGAACAGGTCGCGCGGGAGCGTGTTGAAGAATGCCTGCATGATGAAGATCGAGACGGGAACGTTGAAGGCGGCGGTCGGCAGGATGACGCCGAGATGCGTGTCGAGGAGGCCCGCGCCGCGAAGCATGACGACCAGCGGGACCAATGCGACATAGGCCGGAATCGCCATTGCGGCCGTCATGCTCAACTCGACCGCCGGTATCCAGCGCGGCCGATAGGCTGCGAGCGCAAATCCGGCGAGCGTCGCAAGGACCACCGTGATCAGGGTTGCCCCCGCCATGATCAGCAACGAATTGACGGCATAACCGCCGAGCGCGCCGCCGCTCCAGGCGCCAACATAGGCATCGAGGGAGAAGCTCTTCGGCAGCGACCAGACGGAGCGCATGAACTCCCTGTTGGTCTTGAAGGTGCTGTAGATCATCCAGAAGAACGGAAAGATCACCATCAGGACGTGCGCGGTCAACACTGCCAAAACGATGGTACTTGTCAGGTTCCAGCGGCGGACGGCCGTCATGACCAGGCTCCCGCACCCGCACCAATCCGCTTCATATAACGGAAAGCGATCCATGCTCCGAGAGCCGTAAGCACCATTTGGGCGAAGCCGATGGCCGCGGCGTACCCCATTTCGAAGCTTCCGAAGCCCATCTTGTAAAGATAGGTCGACACCACCTCGCTTGCGTGGTTGGGACCGCCGTTCGTCAGAACGAAGACGAGAGAAAAGGTCTTGAGCGAGCCGATGATCGCCAGCAGCGAATTGGCGCGCACGGCATCCCACACCATGGGAACGGTGATCGAAAAGAACTTGCGGAAGTCGCCGGCACCGTCGATTTCCGCCGCCTCATAGACACTTTCCGGAACGTTGCGCACGGCGGCCACGAACAGGAGCACGTAAAGACCGAGATAGGTGAAGCTCATCACGACGACGACGGCCGTGAATGCCGTCTCGGATTCTCCGAGCCAACCGCGCTTGAGGCCACCGAGGCCGATCGCCGAGAGCCCCGCGTTCACCAGGCCGAAATAGGGATTGTACATGAAGCGCCAGAGCAGCCCGATGCATATTTCGCTGACCATGACCGGCACGAGATAGAAGAAGAGGAAAATACGGCTGAAGGCGGGCACGATGCGGACCAGGCAATAGGCGATCGCGAGGGCCAGAAACACCTGCAGCACAATCGCCGATAGCGCTACGAGGATGTTGCGGATAAGCGCCTGCCAGAAGATCGCATCGCCGGCGAGACGGACGAAATTGCCCGCGCCCAGGAACACCGGCATCGATGCGCCATCCCATCGAAAGAGCGAAAGCCATCCTGCATAGGCCACGGGATAGGCGACGAAGGCGAAGACGAAGAGCAGCGCGGGCGACAGGAAGAGAATGGCAGCCCGGTTGGATCTCTTTGCGAAGCTGGTATCGGCGCTCATGCTCTTCCCTCGAGGGGCCGGGGCGTTACTTCGCCCGCAATGCGTCTTCGATGCGCTTGGCCGCATCCGCGGGCGGCAGCGAGCCATCGAGCACTCCTTGCAGCGAGGTGTAATAGATGTTCGTCGCTGCGGGCGGCATGGCGGTGTCGTAGAAAGGATCGAGGTGGCCGGCAGCCTTCATCAGCTTGTTGCTGATATCGTAGAGGACTGGCCCGGCGGCCGTTTCGGTGGTGGCGTCCTTGACGGTCACCATCGTCTTGCGCAACTCGACATATTTGGTCATCACCTCGCGCGAGGTCAGGAACTTCAGCAGGGTGACCGCGTCTGCCTTATTCTCCGCCTTCTGCGAAACGCCGAAACTCGCAGCGACGCCGGCCAGCACGTCGGACTGGTCCCCGGCCCCGCCTGCGACAGCGGGGAAGGCGAAATAGCCAAGCTCGAAGCCTTCGGGCGCGTCCGCCGATGCGCCTATCTGCCACGTGCCGTTCAGCATCATTGCAGCCTGACCGTTGAGGAAGAGCATATTGGCTTCCTGATCGCTCATGCCGTTGAATCCGATCGGGAAATACTCTTGCTTCGCGAGTTCGGCGAGCTTCTCCATCGCCTTCGTCGCCTCGGCGCCCAGCGTCGCATCCGGATCCCCGTTCACGAAAGCCGAGACGACGCCCGAGCCCTTGAGCCGCATTTCGAGATACTGGAACCAGAACGTTGCCGGCCAGGAATCCTTGTTGCCGAGCGAAAAGGGGACAAGCCCTTCACCTTTCACCTTCTCGGCGAGGGCGAGCAGCTCTTCATAGGTCTTCGGCACCGTCCAGCCGTTCTCGGCGAAACGGGCCTTGTCGTACCAGAACACCACCGAATCCACGTCTACGGGGACGGCATAGGTGTGACCGTCCTTGCTGGTCTGGGAGACTGCGCTTTCAAGGAAACTGTCACGCCACCCGTCCCTGGCGAGTTCCTCGTCCAGGGCATACATCTGCCCGCCTTTGACGAAGGCGTTCAGGAAGCCGCCAGGCAGCGTGTAGAAGACATCCGGAGGATTGCCCGAGGCCATGGCGGTGTTGAGCTTCGTCTTGTAGGCCGATTGCTCGGCAGCGACCACTTCGAGCTTGACCTCGGGATGGGCCTTTGCGAATTCGCCGAGAGCGAAGTCGATGAATTCGACCTTGTCCTGCTGACCCGCATAAGCGTGCCAGAACGAAAGCTCTCCGGCGGAAGCCGGCATTGCTGCCAGAGCGGCAGCGGCGCCGGCGATCAGAAGACGTTTCAGCCTCACGATGTCCTCCCCATTTCCCTGCGGCCAAGCACTGCCGCCCATGAAGTGATGCCACATCGAAAATCACGTGTCTATAGTGACACCACAACATCGCCATGCTAATACCGGTCTTAGGACAGCCCCAGCTAGCAGGAGCCGCCATGACTGTTGACTTGCGTGGTCCCTCCGTACCAGCCAGCAGCCGGCTGCGCAGCGTTTTGCCTAAATTGTCGGACGCCGAACGGCGGGTGGCGCTATGGATGCTGAAGAACGTCGACCTGAGCATTCGGCAGTCCATGTCGGCGATCGCCCAGGCGACGGATGTCAGCGACACGACCGTCTTGAGGATGTGCCGCACCGCCGGCTTCGAAGGTTTCACCGACCTGAAACTGGCTTTGGCGCAAGAACCTCGCGAAGCAATCGAACATAGCTCGGGAGAACCGGAGGCGAGCGCCCTGCAGGCAGCGGGCCGGCTGTTTCGCGCGATAACTCAGGCGCTCAACGACACATTCGGGGTGCTCGACGAGGCGACCTTCGCAAAAGCGCTGGATCTGGTCGCCAATGCGAAACACATAATGGTCGGGGGCGTCGGTGGTTCGGGTATCGTCGCCCAGGCATTCTACCAGCGATGTATCCGGCTCGGCCTGCGCTGCGACGCGCCGATCGATTCACAATTGCAGATCATGCATGCCGCACTCACCGGCCCGGGGGATCTGGTGGTCGCTATCTCCTATTCCGGGATCACGAGCGATCCGGTCCTCGTGCTTCAGGAAGCAAAAGCCCGGGGCGCTTCCACGCTCTGTATTACCGGCAACAGCAGTTCCGCGCTGGCGCGCCTGGCGGATGTCGTGCTTGTCAGCGTTTCCCATGAACAAGGCAGCGAACCCATGGCGGCGCAAATCGCCCAGATGACCCTGGTCGACGCGCTTTACGCGGCGCTCGTCGCGCGAAATCCCGAGCCGGCCCAACTCACCGAGGAACGCATGGTCAACGCAATCCTTCCCAAGTCAATCTAGTTGCAAACGGAAACTGCCTTGAAAATTCAGATCTATACGATGCAGACCGCCGCCGAAGCGGTTGCCGCAGCCGCAGCCGGCGTGGACTATCTCGGTGTCACGCCATCGAACCGCGGACTTCCCGGCGAGATCACCTTCGCCAAGGCACGCGAGATCGTCGACGCGCTCGAAGGGAAAGCCCAGCGCGTCGCTCTATCGGTGGAAAGCAATCTCGATGACATCGCCGCGATGGTCGAGGCGGTTCGTCCCGATGTCCTGCACCTTTGCGGCGACATCGCGCTTGTGACGCCCGAACAGGTCAAAGTGTTGCGGTCTCGACTGTCCGCTGAACACCCCGCCTTGCGGATCCTGCAGGCCATTCCCATGACCGGTCCCGAAGCTCTCGATCAAGCCGCCGCATTCGAGCCCTTCGTCGACATGTTCATCCTCGACTCGGTTGCCCCGCATATAGGCGGCATCGGTGCTGCCGGGGTGACGCATGACTGGTCGCTCAGCCGCGAAATCGTCGCCAGAAGCAGGCTCCCGGTCATTCTTGCGGGTGGCCTCAGGCCCGACAATGTTCGGGCAGCCATCGAAGCCGTCCGTCCGTGGGGGGTCGATTCCCTCACCCACACGAACCGGCCGCTCCCCGAAGGTGGCTTTCGCAAGGATCTGGACAAGATCGCAGCTTTCGTGGAGGCCGCGAGAGCGACCTGAAACCGGGGGCGTCCCCCGCCCGGCCGATGTCGCCGCGCTCCAGGCGAAAGCCTGGAGTGCGGCCTGGAAGGGCTCCGGGTAGAGAGCGTGCATCTCCGACGCCACGCGTGCCGATGCACTTCGATCGCCTTTTGCTCTTGAAGCGCCTGCTGCGGCGACTAGATCATAGTTGTTGTCCGCCCGGAGGGGCCGACACTTCATGACTCGTCCCCAGGCAAGGAGCTTCGTTCATGAAGATCGCTCAGATCGCACCACTTTTCGAGCGCGTCCCGCCAAAGCTCTACGGCGGGACGGAGCGTGTCGTTCACCATTTGACGGAAGAGCTCGTCCGGCAGGGTCACGAGGTCACCCTCTTCGCGAGCGGCGACTCGATGACATCGGCAAGGCTCGTCCCCTGCTCGCAAATGGCGCTGAGGTTGAACCCCGCCATTCAGGATCCGATTCCCTATCACATGATGCTGCTGGAAGAAGTGCGCCGGCAGGCGCCCGCCTTCGACATCCTGCACTTCCACATCGATCTTCTTCATTTTCCCCTTGTCCGCGACCTCGCCGGAAAGACGGTGACGACCCTGCACGGCCGGCTCGATCTGCCCGACCTCCAGCCGTTCTACGCCGCGTTTCCGGATGTCCCCCTGGTTTCTATCTCGCACGATCAGCGGCGGCCGATGCCGCCGGTCAACTGGATCGCCACTGTCCATCACGGGCTGGCTCCGGACGTCCTTCCCTTCACCAGCCCTCCCAAGGGCGACTACCTGGCCTTTCTTGGCCGTATCTCGCCGGAAAAGCGGCCCGACCGTGCGATCGAAATCGCCGCCCGGGCCGGCATGCCGTTGAAAATGGCCGCGAAGGTGGACCGGGTGGACGAGCCCTATTGGCTGAGTGAGATCGAGCCGCTCATCCGGCGCTATCCGAATGTCGAGTTCATCGGCGAAATCAACGAACATCAGAAGGCCGAATTCCTTGGAAACGCGCGCGCCCTCCTCTTCCCGATCGACTGGCCCGAACCCTTCGGTCTGGTGATGATCGAGGCGATGGCCTGCGGCACGCCGGTGATCGCCTTTCGCTGCGGCTCGGTGCCTGAGATCGTCGACCACGGCGTTTCGGGTTTCATCGTCGACAGCACCGAGGAAGCGTTGAAGGCGGTCCACGGACTCGACCGGGTCGATCGCCGTATGGTCCGTGCCACATTCGACAGGCGTTTTACGGCCCAGCGCATGGCAAACGATTATCTCGATATCTATCGTGCTCTGGCAAGCGGCAGCCAAAGGGTCATGCCGATCCATGCTGCGAACGAAAGCAATGCCGGCCCTGGCTCTGCCCGGGTCGCCTGATACCGGATCACATTGAACGCGCAACGACGAAGTTCAGTGTGATCGATCGAAGGAGCGAGAGCGGGATGCGCGGCGGAAAGCCGCGCGAAAGGCTCCTCATCCCGCGCTGATGCAACGGAGACCGATCCTATGGGAACCAATCTCTCCGGAGCGGCGGCCGAAGCCGCTCCCGATGTGACATCTGCGGACGAACTGGGGCCGGCAGCGGTCTCGCGTTACGAGCGAAGCTCCAGATCCCTGAAACACGGCGATACCTTCGCCGTGTTCGACCATAACGGCGACGCGTTTTCCTCTCCTTCCAATCCGGAGGGCATCTTCCATCGCGATACCCGCCATCTCTCTCAATTCGTGCTGAGGCTGAACGGCGCCAGATCGCTGCTGCTGAGTTCCACGCTCCGCGACGACAATGCCACGCTCGACTGCGATCTCACCAATCCGGCTCTCGTGCTCGATACCGGTGGCGAGGTTTTGAAGCATGACCTCATTCATGTGCGGCGCACCCGCTTTCTCTGGCAGGAGGCCTGCTACGAACGACTGGTGCTGCGCAACTTCGATGAGGCCCCGAGAAGGCTGCAGGTCGAGCTGTCCTTTGCCGCCGACTTCGCCGACCTCTTCGAAGTGCGCGGCACCCCAAGGCGGCGGCGCGGCACCCATCATAACGCGCTCGTCGGCAATGGCCGGGTGGTCCTTGCCTATGACGGCCTCGACGGCCAGACCCGCAGCACGACTCTTCGCTTCGATCCGGAGCCGCAGAGGCTTACAGGGCAGGAGGCAAGCTTTGTCGTCGAGCTCGCTCCGAACCAGGCGCAATCGATCTTCATCGAGATCGTTTGCAACAGCCTTGAGGACAATCCGCACCCCCCGGCCTTCAACTTCTTTCTCGCGCTGCGCGACGCCCGCAGGGCGCTACGCTACTCCGCCTCGCGCGCGGCCGCGGTCGTGACCTCCAATGCGGTGTTCAACGAGGCCGTCAGACGCAGCGTCGCCGATCTCTATATGCTGCTTACGGAGACGCCCGAGGGTCCCTACCCCTATGCCGGCATTCCCTGGTTCAGCACCGTCTTCGGCCGGGATGCGCTCATCACCGCGCTTGAGACCCTGTGGCTGGACCCGGCGATCGCGAAGGGCGTGCTCAGACATCTCGCAGCAAACCAGGCGACCGATTTCGACCCAGTTGCCGATGCGGAGCCGGGCAAGATCCTGCATGAGATGCGTTATGGCGAAATGGCGGAACTCGGCGAAGTTCCTTTCCGGCGCTATTATGGCAGCGTCGATTCCACCCCTCTCTTCATCATGCTTGCCGGCGCCTATCTCGACCGTACCGGTGATACCGACACCGTGCGGGGCCTCTGGCCGAATATAGTGGCCGCACTCGACTGGATCGATCGTTTCGGCGACCGCGACGGCGACGGCTTCGTCGAATATGGAAGCCGGACGGCGAAGGGCCTGGTGAACCAGTGCTGGAAGGACAGCCATGATTCGATCTTCCACGCCGATGGCAGACTGGCTAAAGGGCCGGTCGCGACCGCCGAGGTGCAGGCATATATCTTCGGAGCCTGGCGGGCGGCCGCCCGCCTGTCGCGCAAGCTCGGCCATGCAGAGGATGCGCTGAGGCTCGAGCAACGGGCCGAAGACCTGCGCATCCGTTTCGACGCGGCCTTCTTCGACGAGGAGCTTGGCACCTATTCGCTGGCACTCGACGGGGACAAGAACCCCTGCCGCGTCCGTTCCTCCAATGCGGGGCATGCGCTCTTCACCGGCATCGCACTGCCTGAGCGCGCCGGCAGGGTCGTGTCCACGCTGATGGCCCAGTCCTCCTTCTGCGGCTGGGGCGTGCGCACGATCGCCGCTTCTGAGGCGCGCTACAATCCCATGAGCTACCACAATGGCTCGGTCTGGCCGCATGACAATGCTCTGATCGCCGCAGGCTTCGTACGCTACGGCTTCCAGGCAGAAGCGGCCAGCATCTTCGAAGGGCTGTTCGCCGCCTCCACCTATATCGACCTCAGGCGCTTGCCGGAGCTCTTCTGCGGCTTTTCGCGCCAGCGCGCCCGCGGCCCTACCTTCTACCCGGTTTCCTGCGTGCCGCAGGCCTGGGCGGCAGCGGCACCCCTTTATCTGCTTCAGTCGATGATCGGCCTCGGCTTCGACGCCGAGAAGTCGCAGGTCATGTTGACCGAACCCACCCTCCCGCCCTTCCTCGATGAAGTCGTGCTGAAACGGCTGCGGGTCGGGCCTGGGATCGTCGACATTGCACTGAGGCGATCGCGATCCCAGGTGGTCGTGGACGTGCTGGAGCGGAAGGGCGGCGTGAAGGTACTGACGACCCATTGAGCCCTGGTACACCGGAATACCGGATACGCCGTTTCTCAACGTGGCACTAATGCATTAGTGTATTGCTCCTCCATTCCCGCCATGCTACAGCCGCATGGAAGATCCACTTGTCGGGAATCGTACAGTCAATGACATCCACACTTCGAAGCGCGCGGTGGTTTGCGCACGATGACCTTCGCTCTTCCGGTCACCGCTCCCGCCTTATGCAGATGGGCTATGATGCCAGGGATTGGGGCGAGAAGCCGATCATCGCGATCCTGAACACGTGGTCGGATCTCAATCCGTGCCACGCCCATTTCAAGCACCGGATCGAAGATGTGAAGCGCGGCGTGCTGCAGGCCGGCGGATTTCCCGTCGAACTGCCGGTGCAGTCGCTCTCGGAAAGCTCGCTAAAGCCTACGACGATGCTTTACCGGAACTTCCTGGCCATGGAGGCCGAGGAGTTGTTGCGCGGTCACCCCATCGACGGGACGGTGCTGATGGGCGGATGCGACAAGACCACGCCCGCCCTCGTCATGGGCGCCATCAGTGCCGGCCTCCCGATGATCTTCCTGCCCGCCGGCCCGATGCTGCGTGGCCACTATAAGGGCGAACATCTCGGCTCCGGATCGGATGCGTGGAAATACTGGGACGAGCGCCGCGCGGGAACGATCACGGATGAACAATGGATCGGCGTGGAGGAAGGCATCGCCCGCTCATACGGTCACTGCATGACGTTCGGAACGGCCAGTACGATGACGGCTATCGCCGAGTCTCTCGGACTGACGCTTCCGGGCGCGAGCTCGATCCCCGCGGCCGACGCCAACCACATCCGCATGAGCACGCGATGCGGCAGGCGTATTGTCGAGATGGTTCACGAGAAGCTGGCGCCTGATAAAATCATCACCGAAAAGTCGGTCGCAAATGCGAGTGCCGTGGCGATGGCTACGGGCTGTTCGACCAATGCCGTGGTGCATCTCATCGCAATGGCGCGACGGGCCGGGGTGCCGCTGACGCTCGAAGATCTCGACAGGATCAGCCGCACGACGCCCGTCATCGCCAATATCAGACCCTCCGGCAAACAGTATCTGATGGAGGATTTCTACTACGCCGGCGGCCTTCGCGCGCTGATGGCAGAGATGAAGGAGCTCCTGCATCTCGATGCGATGACCGTGAGCGGATTTCCTTTGGGTGCAACGCTTGAAGGGGCGGAGGTCCATAATTCCGATGTCATCCGGCCGCTTTCGAATCCTATCTATCATGAAGGCTCGCTTGCCGTTCTGAAGGGCAACCTGGCTCCGGACGGCTGCGTCGTGAAGCCCTCCGCCTGCGAGGAGCGGCTGCGGGTCCATGAGGGACCGGCGCTCGTGTTCGACAGCTATCCGGAGATGAAGGCTGCGATCGACGATGAGGATCTCGACGTCACGCCCGACCACGTGCTCATCCTCAGAAATGCGGGACCCAAGGGCGGGCCCGGAATGCCGGAATGGGGTATGCTGCCGATCCCGAAGAAGATTCTGAAACAGGGCTGTCGCGACATGCTCCGCATTTCCGACGCCCGCATGAGCGGCACGAGCTACGGCGCGTGCATCCTGCACGTGGCGCCTGAGTCTCATATCGGGGGGCCTCTTTCGCTCGTCAGGACGGGAGACGTCATCCGTGTCGACGTGCCGAACCGGACGATCGATATGCTGGTCGACGAGGAGACTTTGGCGAAACGCCGCGCCGAATGGAAACCTCCCGCCGACCGTTACGAACGTGGCTATGGCTGGATGTTCTCCAGGCACATCAAGCAGGCCAATGAAGGTTGCGACTTCGACTTTCTCGAAACCGCCTTCGGCTCAGCGGTGGGCGAGCCCGACATTTTCTGACTTCAAGAGCGTCCCACGGAGGAAAACATGTCCGTTTATAGTCTGTCCAAAGAGGCCCGCAGGAAATTCGAAGGCGTAAGCTGCGCCACTTTGTGCACCGCCCTCTTCAAGCGGGGCCTGCGCAACCAGTTCATCCAGGACGTTCGTCCGGTCTCGCCGAAGGCCACGAACATGGTCGGCCAGGCCTTCACACTCAGATACATTCCTGCTCGCGAGGACCTGAACCAGCTTTCCGTGTTTCAGAACCCCGACCACCCCCAGCGCGCAGCCGTGGAGCAGTGCCCTCCCGGCTTCGTCATGGTGATGGACAGCCGCAAGGACCCGCGAGCGGCTTCCGCGGGCTCGATCCTGGTTTCCCGACTGATGGTGCGCGGAGTGGCGGGCGTGGTCACCGATGGTGGTTTCCGGGACAGCCCGGAAATTGGCGAGCTCGACATCCCGGCCTATCACTGCCGCCCATCCGCGCCGACGAACCTGACATTGCACCAGGCGCTCGACATCAACATCCCGATCGGCTGCGGCGACGTCGCCGTCTGGCCAGGAGACGTCGTCATAGGCGATCGCGAAGGCGTGGTCGTCGTCCCCGCGCATCTGGCCGAAGAGATCGCCGACGAAGCCGTCGAGATGACGGCCTTCGAGGACTTCGTCACCGAAGAAGTCCTGAAGGGGCGCTCCATCATCGGCCTGTACCCTGCGACGCAGGAACGGACAAAGGCCGATTTTGCAGCCTGGCGGCAGAGCAAGGGGCGCTAGGCATGGCGATGCTCCGGGACGTGACCGTTCTTCAAGCCGCCGAACTTCCGGAAAAAACCGACCGCGAGTTGAGGGAAATCTTCAACGTCCTCCGGCTTCCAACGGACGAGGCGGCGATCGGCCCGCTCCTGGCCGAGCATGGGACGCGCATTCGCGGCGTCGCCGTCAGGCACGCTCATATCGACGCGGCAATGCTCGACCGGCTGCCGGCGCTGGAGATCATCTCCAGCTACAGCGCCGGTCTCGACGGCATCGATGTCGAGAGTGCGCATGCCCGCGGCGTCGTCGTCCGCAACACGTCGAGAATCCTCGCCGAGGATGTCGCCGATCTGGCGCTTGCGTTGAGCATCTCGGCCACGCGCGGCCTCATGCGCGGCCACGACTTCGTGCGCGAAGGCAGATGGGGACAGATCGCCTTCCCTCTGGGCCGCTCGCTTCGATCGATGAAGACGGGGATCATCGGACTTGGACATATCGGCTCGGCCGTCGCCGCCCGCCTGCGGGCCATCGGCGCGGCGACCGCCTATTCCGGACCGCGACGCAAGCCGGTCGACCTTCCCTATTTCGACAGTGTCGAAGGCCTGGCGGCCTGGGCTGATCTTCTGGTCGTCACCTGTCCCGCGGGCCCCGAGACGATCGGGCTCGTCAATCACGCCGTCCTCGCGAACCTCGGCCCGGAAGGCTACCTGGTGAACGTCTCGCGCGGCACGATCGTCGACGAGCAGGCGCTCATAAGCGCGCTCGCCGGAAACAGGATCGCAGGCGCAGCGCTCGACGTCTTCGAGAACGAGCCCTTCGTCCCGGATACCCTCCGCAACGACCCGCGCGTCGTGCTGTCGCCGCATATGGGCAGCGGAACACACGAGACGCGGCAACAGATGGGCGACAGCATGGTTGCCGCCCTGGTGGAGCATTTCGAGAGCCGAAGCGCGTGATCATCGCAAGAAGCCACGCGCAATCTTCGCGGCTTTCTGAGGGGTAGGCAAGGCGACAAGGGCGGCGGATTATAACTCTGGCAAGAGGCGTTTGGCCCTTGCAGGGCTGTACGCGCGCCGCCCGCAGCTCTACTTCGTGCCCCTTCCCTCTCGGTGAAAGAGAAGTGTGATCGCTCCGAGGATGATCGCTCCGCCGATCACCACATCGAGCCGGATCGGCTCGCCGAAGAACAGGAGGCCGATGACGAGGGCGAGCGGCAGCCGTATGAAATCGACGGTAACCAGCAGGGATGCATCCGCCAGCTTCATTGCCCGTGCGAAGGAAAGCTGCGCGAAAAGACCGCCGATACCCTGCAGCGTCATCAGGAAAAGGCTGAACAGCGAAGGCGTCTGCCAAAAGGGCAAAGCGAGGAGGAAGGCGACGGGAACCGTCACCAGGAGATTCAGCCAGGCTATGCTGACCGGGTCCTCGCGCCCGGCCGAAACCTTCATCAGGAGCGCGACGATGGCAAGACCGACCGCGGAAGCGAGTGCCCAGGCAGCGCCTGTGTCGAAGGTTTCCGCACCCGGCCGGACGACGATCAGGATGCCCGCGAAGCCGCCGGCGAGGCTGAGGGCCCGGCCGGAGGAAAACCGCTCGCCCAGAAAAAGCACCGAGCCGAAGGCGACGAAAAGAGGCATGGTGAAGGCGATCGCAGTCGCGGAGGCCAGAGGGATCTGCGTGACCGCGATGAAGGCCGCGAGCAGGGCCAGAAGCTTGATGATGGCCCTGATCGCATGGACGTGGAACGACATCGTCCGCTCTACGACGAAACCCCGCGAGCGAATGAGCAGATAGAGCGCGCCCAGACTGGCGAGATTGCGGAAGAAGACGATCCCGATCGGGTGAACCTCTCCAGCCACGAAGCGCACGATCACGCTATCCATCGCCGCAACCAGAGAATTCGCCCCCATCAACAGGGCTCCTGCGACGACCGCAGGCATGGCGATCTTCTTCATGCCGCGTCGGCGGCTGTCTGCCACTTCGGCTTCGGCGTCGCATTGATGAGCTGGCGCGTATAGGCATGCTGCGGACTGCGGAAGATCTCTTCCGTCGTCGCATGCTCGACGATCTCGCCGCTCTTCATGACGATGATCCGGTCGGCGAAGTGACGCACGATCGGCAGGTCATGGGTTATGAAAATGTAGGCGAGGCCCAGCCGGTCGCGCAATTCCGCCAAGAGGCCGATCACCTGCACCTGCACCGAGACGTCGAGCGCCGACACGGCCTCGTCGCACACGACGAGCTCCGGATCGCAGGCAAGCGCCCGGGCAATGGCGATGCGCTGCCGCTGCCCCCCTGAGAACTGATGAGGATAGCGTGCGGCATGCTCGGGGTTCAGGCCGACGAGCCCCAGCAATTCAGTAACGCGGTCGCGCCAACGGGGCTTCTCCAGAATATCCTTGTGGATGCGCCACGGCTCCGAAACGATATCGAGCACCGTCATGCGCGGGTTCATCGAGCTGTAGGGATCCTGAAAAACCATCTGCACCTTCCGGCGGAAGGCCAGCAATTCCTTGCGGTCCATCTTCAGGATATCGCGCCCGTGGAACAGCGCCTCTCCGCCGGACGCTTCGTTGAGACCCAGAAGCACGCGCGCGACGGTGGACTTGCCGGAGCCGCTCTCGCCAACTATGCCGATGGTCTCCCCTGCCGCAACGTCGAAGCTCAACTTCTTGACCGCGTGCAACCGCGCCGGTTTCGCGAAAAACCCGGAGGAGAGAGTGTAGAACTTGTCGATGTTCCTTACTTCCAGGATCGGCTTTCCAGCGGGCCTTCCGCGTTTCGGCGGGGCTTCGTGATCGCCATGCGGTAGCGCGTTGATCAGCGTCCGCGTATAGGTATGGGCGGGGTTTTCGAAGACCGCACGGGCCTCGCCCTCTTCCACGATGCGGCCGGATTTCATGACGATCACCCTGTCGGCCATGTTCGCGGCCACCTCGAGGTCGTGGGTGATCATGATGATGGCAAGGCCGTCCTCCGCCTGCAGCTTCTTCAGAAGCTCGAGAATCTGGGCCTGCACGCTCACGTCGAGCGCTGTCGTCGGCTCGTCGGCGATCAGGATTTCCGGCCTGAGCGCGATTGCCATGCCGATCATGATGCGCTGGCGCTGGCCGCCGGAGAATTGGTGCGGATACTGGTCGATGCGCTTCTCCGGCTCCGGGATGCCGACGCGCCTCAATATATCGATCGCCCTCTGCCGCGCCACGCCACCGCTCGCCACTCCGTGGACGCTGAACACCTCCTCCATCTGCCAGCCGATCGTATAGACCGGGTTCAGATGCGAAAGCGGGTCCTGGAAGATCATCGCGATCTTGCGGCCGTTGAGGTCCCGCCGCTCACCTTCCGAAAGCGAGGAGAGATCGCGGCCGCGATAGGCGACCGACCCCGCGCAGATGTCGCCGGGAGGCGTGTCGATGAGTCCCATGATCGCACTGGCGCTTACCGATTTGCCGGAACCGGACTCGCCCAGGATCACGAGCGTCTCTCCGGCATCGACATGGAAGCTGACGCCGTTTGTCGCGCGGAAGGATCCGCCAAGCGACAGGAAATCGACGGTCAGGTCCTTGACCTCGAGAAGATGTGTGCCGGTCATTTGCGTTTCTCCGGAATGCCCTTCTTCGAGCGAGCGAGTTCGATCCGCCAGCGCTGCTGCGGATCGGCATAGGTGCGCCACCAGCTCGAGAGAATATTGAGCGAAAGCGTCGTCAGCAGGATCGCAAGACCCGGCCAGAATGCAATCCACCAGGCGGTCGAGAGATAGCCACGGCCGGTGGCGACCATGGCGCCCCAGGTGAATTCAGGCGCCTGGATGCCGAGGCCGAGGAAGCTCAGCGATGACTCGGCAAGAACGACGGTCGCGAAGTCGATCGCGCCGATCGTCACAAGGGTGGGCAGCACCATCGGGGCGATATGGCGGAAAAGGATGCGCCTATGATTGGCGCCAAGCGCAACGGCGGCGCTCACGAACATACGCTCTCTCACCTCGAGCACTTCCGCACGAGTCGTGCGCAGATAAATCGGCACGCGGGTGATCGCCAGGACGAGGACGAGATTGGTGACGGAAGGCCCCAGGCTGAAAAGAACGATGAGGGCGAGCAGGAGCGACGGAAAGCTCATCACGATATCCGCACCGCGCATGATCATCGTGCCGGCGGCGCCTCGCGAATAGCCGGCAATCAAACCGAGCATACCGCCGATCACGACCGAAAAAAGCACGGCGCAGAACGCGATGCCGATGGTGTTTTGCGCGCCGACCACAAGCCGAGCGAGCAGGCTGCGGCCGAGCGTATCGGCACCGAGAACATAGGTCCAGCCCTGGGACAGGTCGAACGGCGCCATGTTTCGTGCACGGAAATTGGGCTTGTCGATAAGATCGCCCACAAGCCATGGACCGAAAACGGCACATCCGACCACGATCAGCAGGAAGATCACCGCGGCGAGCGCCAGCCAGTCCCGGCTGATGAGGCGCAGCACCTGAAAACGAGAGACTTTCGTCTCGGGGGTATCGGCAGAAGTCGTCATGGCTGTCGCGCTCATCTCGTTTCAAACCTTATGCGGGGATCGAGCCGCGCATAGACGAGATCGATCGCGATGTTCAGGACGAAGATGGCGATCGCCGTAACCAGCACCGTCGCCTGGATGAGCGCGAAATCGCGCCTCACGATCGCGTCGATCATGAGTTTACCGATGCCGGGCCAGCCGAAGATGGTCTCAACGACCACGGCGCCGTTGACGAGGCTTGCAGCAAGGTCGCCGGCGACGGTGATCACCGGGAGCAGCGAATTGCGCAGCGCGTGGCGGAAGACGATACGGGATCGGTTCACGCCCTTGGCACGCGCCGTCTTCACATAAGGGGAAGCGAGTGCGCTCATCATCGTGCCGCGAACGACCTGGACGAGGAGACCGAAGGGCCGCAATGTCAGAACGAAGATCGGCATGATCCAGTGCAGGGCCGTCCCCGTGCCCGAGGTCGGAAGCAGGCCTAGCCCGACCGAGAAGACAAGGATCGCGACGATAGCGACCCAGAAATCCGGAGCGCTGGCGCCGGCAAGCGACGCGGTGGTCGCGAGCTTGTCGAAGAGGCTACCCGGGCGAGCGGCGGCAAGCGATCCGACCACGACCGCAAGACAGAGCGAAAGAACAATCGCGATCGCGGCGAGCTTCAGCGTTTGCGGAAAGGCCTCGAGCGCGACCTCCATGGCCGGCCGGTTGCGGCTCAACGCGTCGCCGAAATCGAAACGCGCCAGATCGACGAGGTAGCGGCCGAATTGAACGACCAAGGGATCGTTAAAACCGTGCGCCTCCGAAAACGCCTGACGCTGCGCTTCGGACGAATCGAGCGGCAGATAGAGATAGGCCGGATCGCCCGTCAGCCTCGAAAGGAAGAAGACCAGGACCAGAAGTCCGATCACTGCGATCACGCTCTGGCCGGCGCGTCTGAGAATGAAAGCGAACACGGCGTTTCCTTTCCACCGCAAACAGGGACGGCGCCGCGACGTGGGACACGCCGCGGCGAAAGGTCGGGTTCGTCAGTCCTTGAAGTGAATCTCGGAGAGCGCGATCTCGCTGTTCGTTTTGAGATCCGGCTTCCAGTCGAGGCGCGAGCCGACGCGGACATATCCGATCATGTGGTACATCGGCACGTCTGCAACGATCTCGTCGTGCACCTTTGCGAAGACCTCCTGGAAGAGCTTTTCGCGCTCGTCGCCGGTCGCAGCCATGGCTTTCTTGAGGACGGCATCGAGATCCTTGTCTGCGATCGTCGAATATTGCCCCTCGCTCAGATACATGACCGGCGCGGTGAACCCGGCATCGCCGGTATTGTTGTCGTGCTGCTGCTGGAACAGGGTCGGGCCGCGCCCTTCGGGAAAAGGCTTGTCGAGATAGCGTACCCAGTCTGCCGCCTCGAGCTGGCGTATCGAAACGTTGAGCCCGATTTCCTGCCACATGGACCGGATCGCTTCCAGGCTTTCAGCCGAATTCGGGAAAAAGCCGTTGCGCCCGATCAGCACGATCTCCTTGTCGACCGGAGCGCCGTCGGCCTTGGCCTGCTCGACCAGCTTCATCGCCTCTTCGGGATTGTAGGTCCATGGCTTGATATCGGGATTGTGTCCGCGCACGCCCGGAACGACCATTTGCGACGCCCTGAGCACATCCTTGCCGAACAGCGCTTCGCCCATCCCGTCCCAGTCGATGGCCATGTTCAGGGCCTTGCGGATACGAACGTCGTCGAGCGGTGGGATTTGCGCATCGATCCGCATGCGTGTCGTCTCGGAATTCAGATAGGCGAAGTCCGACTCTGCATTGGTCGCGTCCTGTACCGCGATGGACGGAGTCATATCCGCTTCACCGGATTCGACCATGGCCGCGCGGATAGCCGACTCGCTGCGCCAGACATAGGTTGCACGCGTGACGTCCGGCTTGGCACCCCAGTAGGCATCGTGACGCTTCAGCACGATCTGTTCATTGGACTTGCTTTCGACCACATAGGGGCCCGTGCCGACGGGATCGTTGCTTTCCTTGTCGAAGGGCATGTTCGGCGAGACGATCTGGACGGTGCCGAGCAGTGTCGGCATGATCGGCACCGGGCTGTCGGAGGAAATCTCCACCGTCTGCGCGTCGACCGCCTTCGGCGTCAGCTTGACGTCGCCGAATTTGGAGCGGCTGTCGCAGGTGATGTTCGGATTCATCAGGCGATTGATGGACTTGACCACCGCTTCGGCATTGAACTCCACGCCATCCTGGAACTTGACGCCGCTCTTGAGATGCACGCGCCAGGTAAGATCGTCCACCTGCTCCCATTTTTCCGCGAGCCAGGGGCCAACGGTGCCTTTCTCCGTATCGATGACGGTCAGGGTCTCGGTGATGTTGGAATTGATGATGCGGCCGATATCCGACCGGATGGAGCGACAGGGATCGAGATTGGCCGGCTGCTCCGGCAATACGATCTTCACTTCCCCTTCGGCTGCGATGGCGGCGCCAGCGAGCAGCGTCGCTGCAAATAGCGCCAAGGCGCCGGTACAATAGCGGATGATCATTTCTCTCTCCTCCTCGATGGTCTTCCAGACGCCTTTGCGCGGCGACCGTTCACACGGCCTTATTGCTCCTCCGCACCGCATTCACATTAAAGCACTAATGTATTAGTTAGCATACATCAATCTGTCAACTCACGCTAAGGCGCTTACCGACGGCTTCCCCGCGCGCCTCAGGCAATCGGCCTCGGCAACCTGCAAGGCCTTCACCGCGACGCCGACCGGACCAAGTTTTTCAGCATTAAGATTGGAGATCATCGGCATCAGCGGCCCCGTATCTGCAATACCTGCCAGCCGCATCCCATCATGGAGGACCTGAAGGCCCCCGAGCTCCGCGCGAACTTTCTCGAACTCCAGGAACGGCCGGCTGAGTTCAAAGGCTTCTGCGCCGCGTCCTGCCTTGTAGAGCCTTAGAAGTTCCATCGCCGCCGACGGGGCAATGCAGACGGCCCCCGAGGTATAGGTCGTCAGGCTGCGGCCGCCGAGGTGATCGTGAATTGGCGTTTCGCCCATGCCGCTCGCCATCCGATCTTTTCCAATCGCCGCGATGATGGCGTCGAGATAGGCATCCTGTGCAGGATCGGGGCGCTCCACCGCATATTTGACGAAGTCGACCGCGCCTTCCGAGACGAGCCGGCCAAGCTCGTCCGGATCGACGTAGTTCTCCCGCTTAAGATATAATACGAGGCCATGGCCCAGGACCGCCGCAAGGCGGCGTACGCCATTGGCGACACCGGCCGGATCCGCCGGAAACTGCGTGGGCAGGAGCATCACATTCCTCAAACCCAGATCGCGGGCGATCGGCGCCTGCGCCAGGGCTTTTCCGAAGTCCGGACCGATCGACGTTATGATACGGGTTTCGGGCGAAGCGGCAGCGATCACCGCCTGCATTCCCGCCCGATAGTCCTCCAGACCGAAGTGGTAGAGATTGGCATTTCCGCCATAGAGTAGGATACCCACTCCGCCTTCCTCTATGTGGCGGATGATCGCGGCGTTGGCGTCGGCGTTCACCGTAAGGTCCGCGTTCAACGCGATGGGCGGAACCGCAACCACCGAAGCTGCGTAATCACGGGCATCAAGTCTGATTTGCATGAGAACCTCCTCCATAAGTCGGTTTTCATTACAACATCGTCTTGGATTTGTAAAATATAATTACTTATCAGGAGTCGATTGTTCCGTCCGTCATCCGTCGGCGCGCTTTGATGATATGCGTCTCCATCGCCACACGCGCCCATGCGGCATCTTTCGTGCGGATCGCTTCGACAATCTCGGCATGTTCGGCGATGACCCGGCGGGCGCGTGCCTGCGAGCCGGAACGGGTGAGCGCCAGCGAGACATTCATGAAACTCGTCAGCGAGACCTCCGGCCCCTCCAGCGCCTTGGCGAAGAATTCGTTTCCGGTTGCTTCGCAGATCGCAAGATGGAAACGCCTGTCGCTTTCAGGCAGGAAAGCCCCTCTGCCGACCTCATGGGCGAAGGTTTCATGGGCTTCGACGATGGCGGCAAGCTGCTTTTCCGTGCGCCGCTCCGCAGCCAGTGCGGCCGCCTGGCCTTCCACATGGAAGCGGAGCTCCTGATATCGAAGGAAGCGCGAGATATCCTCCAGGTCGGCGAGTTCCGGAAGAGTTTGCGAAGGCCGGCTGAGGACATAGGTGCCGCTGCCGCGCCGCGCTTCAACAAGGCCGTCGACTCTCAGACGCGCCAGTGCTTCCCGGACGACCGGCCGCGAAACGCCGAAACGTTCGGCCAACTCGTTCTCGGTCGGCAGCCGCGCGCCCGGTTGAAAAACTCCATTCAATATGTCGTGCAGGATGCGCCCATAGACCTGATCGGCATAGCTCGAAGGGCGGGCTTCCGCTAGGCTTTCGAGAATGAGCGGCTTCTCGGGCACGGCGATCCTTCCTATCCTGCCGGGGCCGCCGTCGCGGTCCCTTCACACTGACACATTAATGCATTATTACAGGATCGGGAACTGTTCTGGAGGAATGGATTTTTGATATCGGAAGCTCCGACAGCCAAACATCGAACCGGCCTTGATCGCACCCGGCAGATTGCACCGCAAATTGTCGAATATCTTCGCGAGAAGATCCTCGCGCTGGAACTTGCTCCCGGTACGGCGCTCTCACGCGTCGAACTGCAGAACCAGTTCGGGCTCAGCCAGACGCCGGTGCGTGACGCGCTCATGCGGCTGGAGGAAGAAGGTCTCGTCACCGTCTATCCGCAATATGCGACGCTGGTCTCCAAAATCGACATCAACCTGGCGCGTCAGACCCATCTCATGCGGCGCGCCGTCGAGCAGGAAGCCGTCTTCAACCTTGCGGAAAACGCAAACAGACGGCAGATCGCTGATCGCCTGCGAACCGCGAACACGAACCTGAAGGCGCTGGCCTCGAAGGAGTTTGCCGATTTTCTCGCCGCCGACCGTGCATTCCACTTTATAATATTCGAAGAAGCCGGGCTGGAGCATATCTGGCCGATCATCCGCCGCCACAGCGGCCATATCGATCGCCTGCGGCGCCTCAATCTCGTCAATGTCGGCACCAAACGGGTCGTGGATACCCATGACATGATCATCGAAGGAATCGAAAAGGGCGCGCCCGTGGACGCGGCTCAAGCGATGAAGACCCATCTCTCCGGCACATTGTCGATGATCGACGACATCGCGGCGCGTTATCCGGATTATATAGAACTGGGGTAAGAAGCCCGGGAGCCGGGCGGAGCAACGAACGGCCGGATCTCTTCTCGCAGCCGTGTTTCAGATGCCAGCCGGATTTCTCCGGCCGGCATCTTGCAGGTCAGGCGAGGTGATGGCGTTCCTGGAGACCATAGACGGGTGTCGATATGCCCTCGCAGCGCGCTTTCAACTGCAGCGACAGATATTGCGAATAATGCCGCGACTGATGCAGGTTTCCGCCGTGGAACCAGAGCGCCTCCTGCTGCGTCGGCTTCCACATGTTTCGCTGCTCGCCCTCCCAGGGGCCCGGGTCCTTCGGCGTATCGGAGCCGAGGCCCCAGACCTTGCCGACCTTGTCCGCGACTTCCCTGGAGATGAGGTCGGCTGCCCAGCCATTCATCGAGCCGTAGCCTGTAGCATAGACGACGAGATCGGCCGGAAGCACTGTGCCGTCCTTGAGCACCACGGAATCCTCCGTCAGATGGCTGACGTCAGAACCGGATTTCAGCTTGATGCTGCCGTCGATCACGAGATCGCAGGCGCCGACGTCGATATAGTAGCCGGATCCGCGACGCAGATACTTCATGAAAAGGCCGGATCCGTCCGCGCCCCAGTCGAGCATGAAGCCGGCCTTTTCGAGATCGGCATAGAACTTGGCGTCCCGCTCGCGCATCTTCTCGTATAGCGGGATCTGGAACTCGTGCATGATCCGGTAGGGCAGCGAAGCAAAGATCAGATCAGCCTTGCGCGTCGTCATGCCGGCGGCAAGCGCCCGCTCGGAATAAAGGTCTCCAAGCCCGATCTCCATCAGCGTATCCGACCGCACGATGTGCGTCGACGATCGCTGCACCATCGTCACATCCGCGCCCCCTTCCCAGAGCGCGGCGCATATATCGTGCGCGGAATTGTTGGAGCCGATGACGACGACCCTCTTCTCACGATATGCATCGGGACCGGGATGCTGAGAGGAATGCTGCTGCTCGCCCTTGAAGATATCCTGGCCCCTCAGCTTCGGGACGTTCGGCTTGCCCGACATGCCGGTCGCCAGAACGAGCTGCTTCGGCCGGAGGACGACCTCCTCCCCATCGCGCTCGACGACGACCGTCCATTCCTTCGTTACATCGTCATACCGTGCTGATTTGCAGGTGGTCGAACTCCAGTAATTGAGTTCCATCACTTTGGTATACATCTCCAGCCAGTCGCCGATCTTGTCTTTCGGGGCGAATACCGGCCAGTTCTCCGGGAAGGGGATATAGGGGAGATGGTCGTACCAGACCGGATCGTGCAGGCAGAGCGACTTGTAGCGCTTCCGCCAGCTGTCGCCGGGCCGCTCGTTCTTCTCGATAATGATGGCCGGAACGCCGAGCTGCCTGAGGCGCGCGCCGAGTGCTATTCCGCCCTGACCTCCGCCGATGATGACGACGTAGGGTTGGCTTGTATAACCGAGTTCGGCCGCTTCGGTTTCGCGCTTTTCCTTCCATGTCTTGCGGCTCGGGTCATGGCCGTGCTCGGCGCCGAGCGGACGTCTGGCTCCCCTTGGCTCCTCGTGTCCTTTAAGCTCCGTCATCGTCGTCAGAAGCGTCCAGATCAGGCCGTTCTTGAGGCGGATATGGCCGTGGCCGCGCGCCACCTCCGTTTCGAATTCGAACCATCCTTCGGTGACACCGTCTGCGTCACCAGGCCGTTCCATCTCGTCCTGGCGCAGCCGCGCCGGCTTGATCGCGGCAAGCTGGCTCGTCAGCATATCGCGGATCTGGTCCTGCCCCTCCATGGTTTTGAGATTCCAGGTGAAGGCAACCAGATCGCGCCAGTAGCAATCGGCCTGGAACAGGTTGACGGCGGCATCGATGTCGCCACGTTCGAGGGCTCTTCCGAGTTTGGCGAGCACAATGTCGATGCGGGTGCCGGGACTTTCTTCAAGCATGGGTATCCTCCTCTTCGCTTGGTTGACGCGCGGGCGGCTCCTCGACTGCCCGCACCGGATCTACGCGTTCAGTTCGTGAGGTCGATCAGGATCTTCAGGTGCCTGCCACCCGGATCGAGAAGCGCATCGAAGCCGTCCGCCACGGCCCGATCGAGACCAATACGACCGGTGACGACCTGTTTTGCGGGCAAATGTCCTGAGGCTATCAAGCGGATCACACGCGGCCAGTAGTGTGTCGGGTAGGCCCAGGAGCCGCGCAGATCGATGTCCTTGAACGTGACCTGAAACCAGTCGATCGGGTTCTCGTGCGGATGCAGCCCGGTCTGAACCACGACACCCTGCTTGCGCACGGCGTCGACGCAGCCCTTGAGCGCGTGCTCGTTTCCGACGCATTCGATAGCGACGTCGCACCCGACTTTGCCCTCCGTAGCCGCGCGCACCACATCGCCCGGGTTGCTCCGACCCGGATTGATCGGGGTTATGTCCGGAAGAATGGATGAAGCGAATTCAAGGCGGGCGTCGTTGATGTCGGAGACGAAGAGCTGCGCAGCACCGGCCGCGCGTGCGGCAAGAAGGGTCAGGACTCCGATCGGCCCGGCACCGGTCACGAGCACGCTGCTGCCCGCCGTGACCCCGCCCCGGTCGCAAGCGTAGACGGCGACCGCGCTCGGCTCGACAAGCGCCGCCTCCTCGTCGCTCATCTCTTCGGGAATCTTCTCGACATTGTATTCGTTGAGAAGGGCGTATTCCGCCATGCCTCCCCACGCCCAGCTCAGACCGGCAAGGGCCAGATCGGTACTCAGGTGGAAGAGGCCGCGATCGGCGAAGAAGTCGCCGGCGCGCGGCATGATCAGCGGCTGCACGGATACCCGGTCGCCGGCACGGACCGAAGTCACACCCTCACCGACGGCCTCCACCACACCGCCGAACTCGTGGCCAAGGACCTGTGGGCCATGGGCGCCGGTAAACGGATGTGGTTCCTTTGGAACGAAAATCGGACCGTAGGCATATTCGTGCAGGTCCGTTCCGCAGATTCCGACGAAGCGGTTGCGGACCAGCACCTGCCCCGCTGCGGGTTCGCCCGGCGCCTGAATGTCCTCGATCCTGAGATCCCTTGCCGCATGAAATCTGAGCGCTCGCATGTTTCCTCCCGATGACTGTGGTGTCCGGGCAGCGAGTTGCAATGGCCGTGCCAATTGCCTGGAGATGAGGAAATGCAATGTAATCAATGCCGGCGATGACTGGCCTTGTTGCAGTCAGTGGTTCGAGCGCCACAGCTGTGGCACCTGACCTGTTGCGCGGGCGCAACCGTGCTCAGCGCTTGAGGCTGTAGCGCTTGATCTGCCGGTGCACCGTCGAGCGATCGAGCCCCAGCCGGCGGGCGGTCTCGGAAATATTCCAGTCGCAAGTGGCGAGCATAAGGCTCAAGGCCGCCCCCGCCTCGCTTCCGCCGACGGTGTCCGCATTCACCAGGAGGTGGTCCGGCAGGTCGCCGATCTCCACGACGCCGTTCTCGGCGAGCGCTGCAGCCACGGCGACGACATTGTCGAGTTCGCGGATGTTTCCCGGCCAATCATGCGCCTTGAGCGCCGCGAGCGCGGCCTCCGACAATATCAACTCACCGTCGCCGTGCCGCTTCAGCAGCTGTTCGAGTATCCAGTCAAAGTCCGGCCGGTCCCTGAGCGCCGGAATCGAGAGGGTCGCGGCATTGAGCCGGTAATAGAGATCCTCGCGGAACGCCCCTTGCGCGACAAGCGTCTGCAGTGGCCGGTGCGATGCCGACACGACCCGGATCCGGACCTTTCGCGGCACGGTGCCGCCGACCGGCAGGACCTCGCCCTCGGCAAGTACGCGCAACAGCCTGCTTTGCAGGGCAAGCGGCATGTCGCCTATCTCGTCTAGGAAGAGCGTTCCTCCGTCCGCCTGCTCGATCAGGCCCTTGCGCCCCTTCGCCGAAGCGCCGGTAAAGGCGCCCGGCAGGTAGCCGAAAAGCTCGCTCTCGATCAATTGCTCGGGGATCGCCGCGCAGTTGATCGCGACGAACTGCCCCTTCAGACCGCTGCCCTCGTGGATAGCGCGCGCAAGATGCTCTTTGCCGGTCCCCGTCTCTCCCTGAACGAGGATCGGCAGCCCGGTACGCGCGAGCTTCGCGGCCCTTGCCTGCAGCGCGGCGATCACCGGCGCGTCGCCGCCGAGCCGCCGCAAGGCCGGCGGAATCTGCTCGCGCGAGACGACTGGCGCACGTACGGTCGAATGCGGCTCGATCGCATGGGCGAAGAGCGCATTTCCGTCGCGGGCGAAGACGAGGCGCTCCTGGGTCGGGCGGCGCCGGGTGAGGTCGGAAAGATCGTCGACCTCGATATCGAAGAAACGTGACACCGGCTCGCCGATCAGTTTCCGGGGATCGCGCCAGTCCAGCCCGGTCGAGCGTGCGAGTATTTTGGCTCCCCCATGCGTCATTCCGGCGATCCGGCCGAGGCCGTCGATCGAGATGGCCGCCTCCGGATCGACATCGAGAAATTCGGGTGAGCGCGAGAACCGCAGCACCCACTGGTTTCGCGCCTGCGCCATGAGGTTGGCAAGCTCTATGCGTCTCACGGTGGCGGTCACCAGATGCAGCGCGAGGTTCTGGCTGGCCTTGAGGATCGGCGAACTCAGCAGCGAGATATCCAGCACCGCGGAGAGTTCGCCCTTGTTGTCATAAATCGGTGCCGCCGTGCAGGAGAGCGGGGTGTGGGTATTGTCGAAATGGTCGGTCTGATGGATCGTCAGCGCCTCTCCCGTTTCCAGGCATGCGCCGACCGCACAGGTACCGGCGCGCCATTCGGACCACTCCGAGCCGAGATAAAGCCCGGCCTTTCGCAAGCTGTTGTTGAAGAGAGGGTCTCCAAGGAACTCCACGGTCACGCCTTCCCGGTCGGAGAGAAGCAGCACGTAGTTCTGCCCGGCAACCTGGCGGAACAGGTGCTCCAGCCCCGAGCGAGCGATGCCGATCAGGTCCTCCGATTGCTGCCGGTGTTCCTTGAGCCGGGTTTCAGGCACGATATAGGCTTCGCAACTCTGGGCCGGGTCGAGCCGGTGATGCTCGAGGCAGCGCATCCAGGATTTCACGACCGTTTCGTCGCGGCTGACCGGAAGGCCACGGCCAACGCGCTCAATTTCGCGGATATGTTCGGAATGTGAAAACACGACCGCCTCCCAACGGACACCTCGCTCCTCGCCTGAAGTGTGCGCATGGCGAGGCCGAATGTAAAGGAACCGGCCGTTTTTGGGCTCGGGTTACCTCATTCGGGAGCTTGTCACAGGGACAATGGACGAAATCGACGCATTCGGGCGCTCGCTCATCAGCTACGCCGTTTCAGTTGCGCGCGCGGCCCCCTCCAGCAGCCGGTCCACGATCATCCGGCCGATCGGAATCGCAGACGTTGCAGCCGGAGATGGCGCGTTGCAGACGTGAAGCATCCGTTCGGTCTCTTCGAAGAGGAAATCATGGACGAGGCTGCCGTCGGCCGTGACAGCCTGCGCGCGGATGCCAGATTGTGCACGGCTAAGGTCGGCGATCGTTAGCGACGGACAGTATTTCCGGCACTCCTGCAGATAGCGGTATCGAGAGGCAGAGTTGGCAAATTCACGGATTGCCGAACGCCAGTTCCTGGCTGCCATTTTCCAGAAGCCGGGGAAAGCCGCCATGTCCGCCACATCGGCAAGAGCGAAGCTGCCCTTCGGATAACCTTCGCGCGCAAAGCCGAGCACGGCATTGGGCCCGACCGTCATCCCTCCTTCGATCGTCCGGGTGAGATGAATGCCGAGGAAGGGCAGGCCCGGGTCTGGAATGGGATAGATGAGGCGCCGGGTCAGAGCCGCCTTGGACGACGGAAGCACATAATATTCCCCCCGGAACGGAACGATCCGGTGGTGGATCGTCAGGCCAGCCATCAGAGCTATACGGTCGGACTGGAGGCCTGCGCAGGCGATCAGCTTGCGCGCGTCGAAGCGGCCGGAGGCACTTGCAACCCTCACACTGCCTGCCTCCTCCACGATGGCGGAGACCTCGGCCCCGCGCCTGATTTCGCCGCCCCGGGCTTCGATACGCGCTGCCATTGCCCGGCAGACCGCCGAATAGTCGACAATCCCGGTCGCATGGACGAGGAGCGCACCGAGGCCGGCGATATTCGGCTCGTCGGATCGCAATTGCGACATCGACAGGCGGCTGTATTCGATGCCGTTCCGGCGCGCCCTATCCTCGAGGCTCTCCATTCCTTCAATCTCGGCATCGTTCGTCGCCACCAGCAGTTTGCCGCAGGTTTCGAAAGGAATACCGTTTTCGGTGCAGAACGCCTTTGTCGCCTCCGCTCCCTCGCGGCACAGCGTCGCTTTCAGGGATCCCGGCGCATAATAAATCCCGGCATGGATCACGCCGCTGTTATGGCCCGTCTGATGACGCGCAAGCTCCGGCTCCTTTTCCAAGAGCAAGATCCTGGAGCCGGGCACTCTGTCCTGCAGCGCCATGGCCGTCGACAGGCCGACGATGCCGCCTCCTATGATGCAATAGTCGTACAATCCGCAACCCTCTCGACCGCCGAAGGCAGGCGGCCGTCGCTCTCTTGTCTAGACGATCTCACCGCTTCGTTGAAGTACGCTGCATGACAGTAGCGGCAAGGGTCCAGGCGGCCGACGCGGGCCGGTCAGAAGGCGCGCACACGCGGCAGAACCGATCTGCCAAAGACATCGATGAACTCAAGCTGATTGCGACCGACATTGTGAAGATATATCTCGTCGAAGCCGGCGGCGATATCCTCCTCGATCCAGGCGGCGTGCCGCCCCGGATCCGAGGAGATCCTGACATGCTTGTCGAGATCCTCGGGACGAACGCTCTTCGTGGCTGACTCGATTTCACCCGGCGTCCTCAGCGTCTCCGACTGACCGGGGCTGAGCACGTTGCTCCTCCACTGATCGAAAGCATTTTGCCGCGCCTCCTCGTCCGTCTGTGCATAGGAGACATGGACCTGAAGGCAGAGAGGCTTGCCGTCGCCGCCGCCGCGCCTGAAGGCCTCGGCAATGGCGGCAAGCTTTGTCGACGACTGATTGACGGTGATGAGACCGTCCGCCCATTCTCCGGCCGTTTCGGCCGTTTCAGGCGTTAGAGCCGCGGCGATCAGCGCCGGCGGGTGCTCGGCGAGCGTATAAAGGCGGGCCTCCGACACGGCAATGGGTGCTTGCCGGTTAACCGTCCGGCCGGCCCAAAGCTCGCGGATGACCTCGACCGCCTCGAGGAGTCTGGCCCTTCGCTCCGCCTTTTCGGGCCAGACCCCACCGACAGCCTGTTCGTTCAGCGCCTCCCCACTGCCCAACGCCAGCCAGGCAAGCCGCCGCGGGAACATCTGCGCAAGGGTTGCAGCTGCCTGCGCCGTTATCGCGGGGTGATAGCGCCAGCCGCAAGGAACCGTGACGAGGCCGAAGCTCTTCTCTGTCGCCTGTAGGGCGGCGCCGAGCCACGCCCAGGCAAAGCCGCTTTGCCCCTGCCGCTCGCTCCAGGGCGCGAGATGGTCGGACGACATGGTGCAATCGAAGCCGGCCTCTTCCGCCGCCCGCGCCCAGCCCAACAGGTCGAGCGGCGTAAATTGCTCGTGCGATGCGTGATAGCCGATCCTCGCCATTTCAGTCCTTCCTTCCCGAATGGAGCCAGGCATAGCCGAATGGGCCAAGACCCATCGTCAGATGCTGGCCGGAGAGCTCGACCTCGCCTTCGCCGAAAACATCCTTGAGCCTGGCGTCGATGGCGCCGGGCAGTTCGACTTCCGCCCGCCGCTTGGCCTCCGTTAGATTATGCAGCACGACGAACAGCTCGGTGCCGTCGGAATAGGCGAGCGCAAACAGCGCGGGATCCCGTGTATGCAGCACGATCGGCCGGCCCCTTTGAAAAAGCTTGTGACTGCGCCGCATCAGGATCATCGCCCGGACGCGGTTGAGGAGCGACCGGGGGTCCTCTCGCTGTGCTTCGACATTGATCCGCTTGAAGGCGAAGGGTCCGTCGGTCACGATTGGCTGTATGAGCCTGGCGCGCTGGGCCGTGGAAAAGCCGGCATTGGCGCCAGCGTTCCACTGCATGGGGACGCGGACGGGCTCACGGCCCGGGCGGGAAGGGTCTTCGCCCATGCCTATTTCGTCGCCGTAGAGGACAAGGGGCACGCCCGGAGAAGAAAGAAGCAGGCTGAACGCCAGTTCCAATCTCGTCTGGTTTCCCTCGAGCATCGGTGCGAGCCGACGCCTGATGCCGCGTCCGTAGATCCGCATCTCCTCGTCCGGAGCGAAGGCGGCAAAGGTCTCCTGCTGGATGTCTTCCGGCAGGCGGTCGAGGTTGAGCTCGTCGAGATTGCGAAGGAAATTGACCCAGCCTCGATGGGGAGGCGGCTCCGGCATTATCGAAAGCGCCTGACCTATGAGATCGGCCTTCTGCCGCGCGAGGCTTGCCGCGAAAGACGCGCTCAGAACGAAGTTGAACAGAAGATCGAGTTTCCCTTCACCGAAATAGGGGCGCAGCTTTTCAGGCGAGAGGTCCGCCTCGCCGAGCAGAAGACCATCCCGGCGTCTGCCTTCGACCAGCTCACGCATCTCCCGCAGGAAGCCATGAGGATCCCTGGGATCAGCGTGTTCTATGCCCGTCTCGCCGATGACGAAGGGCGCGGCATCAACCCGGAAGCCGTCGACGCCCAATGTCAGCCAGTAATCGACCACGCGGAGCAATTCGTCGCGCACCGCCGGATTGGCGATGTTCAGGTCCGGCTGGAAGTGGCGAAACTTGTGAAAATAATAGGCCTGGGCGAGCTCGTCATACGTCCAGACGCTGCTTTCCTCACCGGGAAATGCCGTCTTGTTGTCCGGAGCGACCGGCGGCGGGCTGGCGGACCAGACATAGTAATCGCGGAAGCGGCACCTCGCATCCCGCCGTGCGGCCTGAAACCACGGATGCTCGCTCGATGTGTGGTTGGCGACGAGATCGATGATGACGCGAATACCGTGTTCGCCGGCAGCGTGCAGAAAGTTCAGGAAGTCGTCCAGCGTCCCGAGCGCAGGATCGACAGAGTAATAGTCGCTGACGTCGTAACCATTGTCGGCGAAGGGGGACCTGAAGAAGGGCGACAGCCAGACGCAGTCGATGCCGAGGTGGCTCAGATAGACTACCCGCTCCCTCAGTCCGATGAAGTCGCCGATCCCGTCGCCGTTTCCGTCAGCGAACCTTCGCACGTCGATTCCATAGATGACCGAGCTTGTGAACCACGGCGCCTCATTCATCATCGGCTCCCTTGCAAGTTCCGCGCCGCATAAGCCGCCGTCGCAATCGTACTGCGTGATCCCGTGCCACTGTCGAGCCGGGTAAACTGCACGACGACGGGAACGTCAGCCTCTATGACCGCTCCGAAATCGACGTCCAGCGGCAGCGCCTCGGGAAAGATCAGATCATTGAAGCGGATGCGGCGTACCCGCCGAGCGGCAATCTCCACATCATACGGTCCGACAACGGGGCGATCCGCATAGTGGATCTGAATGCGCAGCCGGGCCGGGCTGTCGGAACAGTTGAGAACCGCGATCTCGTCGCGGCTGGTGAATTCGGGCTCCATGCCGTTACTCCCCAAGGGGATGTGCCCCCCGGCTATCGTCCATCGCCTTTTTCCGATCGCCTCCATGCACCCTCCTAGCACCCGAGAAGTCTGCGCAAATAAGGCGTTAGAAACCGCCCCTCCGGGTCCAGCTCCTGCCGAAGGGCAAGAAAACGATCCCACATCGGGTAGAGGGCCTTGAGTTCGGTCGCGCGAAGACTGTGCTTTTTCGCCCAGTGCGGCCGGCCGCCATGGTCCCGCATCACCGGTTCGAGGTCGAGAAAGAAGTCCCAATAGGGCAGCGTCGCGTTCTGATGGAGCGATATGCTCACAGAGTCCCGGCCATAGGCTTCGCTCAGCCAGGTGTCGTCACGCTTGATGTAACGGTAGAGCACGCGCCAGCCGACCGAGCGGCGCCATTTTTCCTTGATGCGCGTGCGCAGCTTTCTCATGCAATCCGGTCCGGCCTCGGCCGGCATGGAATATTCCATTTCCTCGAAGCGATAAGGAAGATCGCTGTGCTGCGGAATGACCTCGTGCGGCGGCCCGGTCTCGTCCTTCGCCAGCCGGGCGAAGGCGCCATAAGTCTTTTCCTCGCCCGGCGGGTTGAGGCAACGGATCTTCACCTCATCGGAGCGGGGATACCAATAGAAGTCGAAGTTCCGATTTTCCCGGGAAAGCCGATCGAGTGCCTCCATGCAGGGCTCGAAGCCAAGGCACCATTCCTGACGGCGGAGATCGTGCAAGGGTTCGAGCTGGAGAGTGGCTGAGGTGAGAATGCCGAGCGTCCCGAAGGAAACACGCAAGGCTCGCACGAAATCCAGGTCCTCTTCGACGCCGAAGGTGGTGATCTCTCCCCGGGCGGTGACCAGGCGGCCGCCGACAAGCATCATCGAAAGGTTGGGGAAGTTTCGTCCGGAGCCATGCGTGCCGGTTCCGATCGCGCCCCCGACGGTCTGGGTTGCGACGTCGCCGAAATTTGAGAGCGTCATGCCCGCCGACTGCAGCTCCTTGCTAAGCTCCGTCAGTTGTGAGCCGGCACCGACCGCGGCTCGGTGACATCGAGAGTCATGCTCATGCAGACCACAGATATTGGCCAGAGAAACCAGGACATCGTCCGTGACGTAAATCTCGCTCGAAGAATGTGCCGAGCCCACCGGCCGTATGGTTCGGCCCTGCCTGCCGGCCGCGCGCACGAGCGCTGCCACGGCCTCTTCATGCTCCGGCACCTCCAGACGCGCTGGACGAAAGCGCAGACCGCCCGACCAGTTGTGGCAATCCTGGTCCAGGTTTTTTGAGGTTGCACTCCAGGGTGTGTTTGCCATGCTAATCCTGGCAGTAGGCGATCGTGCTCAAGAGAGCGTGGGAAGGCTGCCGGGAATCGAGCCGGGTCTGTTGCACCACGACCGGCGTGTCGGCTTCGATCAGCGACGCATAGGGCGTATCCCGCGGCACGGGCTCCGGATCATCGAGATCGTTGAAGCGAAGATGTACGGTCCGCCGAGCGGCGACGGTAAACCGGAACGGGCCCGCCGGCTCCCTGTCCGAAAAAAACAATGTGATCTCGACCTTCGCCGGCGTGTCCCCGGTATTCAGGACACAGGCGCTCTCATGGGAGACGAGCGCGGGATCGTCGCTCGCGCTCGATGAAGGAATATAGCCGTCGGCGATTGCCCATCGCCTGCTGCCAATAGCATGCGTCATTCTCAAATCCTCAAAAACAAACGCTTCCGGTCGAACCTAAGAAGGCGAGCTTTGTTCCATCGGCGGGCCACCGAGGCGCGTCGCCACAAGCGCCTACGGTATGCGCCTACGGTATCCCTGGCAGGTCACCGGTATTGGCGTCCGGCGCCGCTTCATGTGGTGCCTGCGGCTCCTCCTCGGTGACTTTCCTGCCTGCGGAGGAATGCCTGAGGTTTTCTTCGATTTTCTCATGTCCCGGCGTTTGCGGAAGCGCGGCACGGAAATTGCGGGCGTAGTCCTCGGGCATTTTGGGCGGCATCAGCGGCTCGTAGCGATCGACCAGCGCCTGAATGACGACCGGTCCTTCGGCTGCGAATGCCTGATCCAGAACCCCGTCTATTTCGTCGAAGGACCGGATCGTGAAGCCTCGGCCGCCCATGGCTTCTGCCGCAGCGGCGAAGTCGATCGGCGGCAGCTCGCAGGCGAATTGCGGATTGCCCAGGAACATCATCTGTTCCCAGGCGATCTGGTTCAGCATGTCGTTACGGATCACCAGGAGCTTCAAAGGAATCTCATAGCGGACGGCCGTGGCGAATTCTCCGAGCTGCATGGCGAAGCCGCCATCGCCCACCACCGCGTAGATGGGACGGGCGGGCATGGCGATGCCAGCCGCGATCGCGTAAGGGAGACCCGAGGCCATGGATGCGAGTGCGCCCGATACCGCAAACATATGGTCGGCACCGAGATCCACATGGCGGGCCGCAAGTTCGGTGTTTTGTCCGGAATCTGTGACGACGATGCCGTTTGCCGCGATGCGCCTGCCAAACGCGCCGACCGCGGCCTGCGGCTTCAGGGGAGAACTCCTGTCGCCCTCCATGGCACGCAATTCACGCCGCCAGTTTCGCGTTTTCTCTTGCGCCTGTTCGAGAAACGTCCGGTCTGCTTTGCGCTGAAGCCGTTCATTGAGCATGCGAAGGGTCTCTCCCGCCGCGCCGACAAGCCCGACTTCGACCGGATAGCGAAGCCCGATGCGCTGCGGGTCATGATCGATCTGGATTCCGGTGGCTGCGTGGGGCTTCGGATAGTATTCGATATAGGGGAAGGTCGAACCGACGATCAGCAGCGTGTCGCATTGCTGCATGATCTCCTGCGACGGTACCGTTCCCAGAATTCCGATGCCTCCGGTGGTGAACGGGTCGTCGTCGGGCAGCACGGCCTTTCCGAGCAGGGCTTTTGCCACCGGCGCGCCCAACAGGTCCGCCGTCTCGCGCAAAAGCCCCTTTGCCTCGAGCGCGCCGCGACCGGCAAGAATCGCAACCTTCCTGCCCGCATTCAGAAGGTCCGCCGCGCGCAGAATATCGTCTTCGCGCGGCACCAGCCTGCCTTCGAAAAAGCGGCTCGGCATGTGCCCTTCGCGGTTGCGGCGGGACCGCCCACCGCCGGCCATACGCTCTTGCACGTCGTTGGCGATCGAAAGATGCGCGACCCCGCGCTTCGAGAGGGCCGACCGGCAGGCGAGGTTTGCGAGATTTTCCATGTGGGCGGCATCGTTCACCTGAGCATTGTAGACGGCGACGTTTTCGAAGACGCGGGTGAGATCGACGTCCTGCTGCGAAAAAGTCTCTATCAGGTCATGATACTGCATGCCGGTGATCGCCAGCACCGGCATCTGATCGAGCTTCGCATCGTAGAGGCCGGTCAGGAGGTTCGTTCCGCCCGGACCCGAAGTGGCAAGACAAACGCCGAGCCTGCCCGTGAACTTGGCATAGGCGCACGCCATGAAGGCAGCGGACTGCTCGTGGCGCACGGAGACGAAGCGGATGCGGTCCTGCCGCCGCCTCAGCGCCTCCATGATACCGTTGATGCCGTCTCCCGGCAGGCCGAAGACCACTTCGACCTTCCATTCGATAAGCGTCTCTATGAGAATGTCGGAAGCATTCGGCATGTCTATTCCTCCTCCGGCCAGCGAGAGCGCGATTTTGCGGGTGATGGGTTGAAGGCTCGGGGCCTTCTATCCCCCTCCGCCGGGGAATTGTTCCGCCATGGCGGTGCTGCACCGCGAGAGCCCTGGGAAGCTTTATTCGGCAGCTATGCTGTTGCTGGAACAAATCACGGTTGAAAGGGATTCATTTCCAATCGGAATGCACGGGATAGGAAGCTTGGACTGGAAAAACGCGCTCACCGGAAATACGGCCGGCCGATTGCGACGGGCAAGCCGGCCGATTATCAAGGAGGCCGAAAATGTCTGGCGCAGCGCGCCCGCACGACATCTCTCGTTCCTCGTGGATGCAGCAGCCTATTATGCCTGTCTCGACACCATGTTCGAGGAAGCGGAAGAGCAGCTGTGGATCACCGGCTGGGACTTCGATCCGCGCATCAAGCTCAGGCCGGAAGACCCGCATGCGGAATCCCTTGGAAGCACGCTTGAGCGGCTGGCTGCGCAGAAGCCCGACCTGAAAATCCGCATTCTCATTTGGGCGATGGGCCCCATTTATTCGGGAAAGTCGCTCAGGCTTTTCCGCAAGCAGCAATGGGCAGCGCATCCGCAGATCGAGCTCCGCTTCGCGAGCCATCGCGCGCTGCGAGGGTCGCATCATCAGAAGCTCGTCTGCATCGATGACAGGATCGCCTTCGCGGGGGGCATCGACCTGACGGCGCGCCGCTGGGACACGCCGGAACACGCGGCAGAGAACGAGTTGCGTCGAGATCCGGACGGCAAGCCTTATGACCCGGTGCATGACATCCAGGCGATTGTCGAAGGCGAGGCGAGCCGCGCGATCGGTGATCTCTGCCGCGCCCGCTGGACAGCCTCCACCGGCGAAGAAGTCGAAGCTCCGCGTGCGAAGGCATCAAAAGGCGCGCGCACATGGCCATGGCCCAACGGCACCGTGCCGATCCTCGAAAATTGCCCGGTCGCAATCGCCCGGACCGAGCCCGGCTCCGGCAAAAAGCGCGCCCGCCGGGAAGCATTGCGGCTGACGCTTGACGCCTTGCGCAGCGCGCGTCGCCACATCTATATCGAAAACCAGTATTTCGCGTCCGGAAGGATAGGGCAGCTGCTCTGCGACCGGCTGCAGGAGCCGGACGGCCCGGAAGTGGTGATCATCACGACCCGAAGCTCGCATGGGCTGCTGGAACGCATCGTCATGGGCGGCAACCGCGACCGTCTCATTCGACGGCTCACACAGGCTGACCGTTACGGCAGGCTCAGGGTTGCCTATCCGGCCGTTCCCGCCCCCGACGGATCCGAGCAGGAGGTGATGATCCATTCCAAGGTGGTCGCGATCGACGACCGCTTTTTCCGGGTCGGTTCGTCGAACTTCAACCACCGCTCGGAAAGCCTCGACACCGAATGCGATGTTGCCGTGGAAGCCGCCAATGAAGGACACCGCGCGGCAATTGCCAAAATACGCAATGGCCTGATCGCAGAACATCTCGACGTCCATGCGGACGCCTTCGCAGAGGCCCTGAGGGAAACGAGCTCCCTCATAGCCGCCATAGACAGGTTGAACACGCGCCCGCGCGGCATACGCAGCTTTGACGGAATCGACAATGGCGGCGCGACCGATCTGGTTTGGGGAACGGAGATCATCGATCCGCAGCGGCCGATCCGGCCCTTTTATCGCACGCACAAGCTGCTCAGGCGCTGGGTCGGTCAGCTTTTCGCCTTGCTCGCGAGGCTCTTATCGTCGTCGCGACGGGCAGCGAGCTCCGCAACGGACAGCGATATCAAGCCCAGCGGCAGCGGCAGGAAGAAATAGATCGCCCGAAAGGCGATGAGAGCGCCCAGACTCGCCGAACTGCCGAGCAGAAATGCAATCGTCGCTTCCAGGACGCCGATTCCACCGGGAACGTGACTGACGATCGCAGTCACCCCGGCACCGACATAGGCCATTGCCGTGTCGATGAAACTCACCTCTTCAAAAGCGCTGAGCAGCTGATGCAGGGATGCGCTGACGCAGAGGAAGTTGGCCACACCGACGATCACCTGCAAGGTGGCGATCTTCACCGAGGGCATTTCGAAGCTCCAGCGGAAGATGCGGACCGAACCGCGCAACAAACACGCAAGCAGTACATAGCTGGCCGCTGTTGCGATGCAGGCAGCGCCGAGCAGAAATGCGCCGCTCGTGGACAACCCGGTAAGCCGCGCGGCGTCCGCCGGCACCGCCACAAAGCAAAGCCCGGCCAATGCGATAAGCCCGAGGCCCACTGTGACCCCACAAAAGAGAATGACTTTCGCAATCTCTTCGGCGCTCAAGCCCCAGCGCGAATAGAAACGATACCGGATGGCACCGCTGCTCAGGGCCGCGCCGCCGACATTATGGCCGATCGAAAGGCTGGTGAACGAAGCGATGGCGATTTGCGGATAGGGGAGCTTTCGCCCGACATAGCGAATGGCGAGAGTGTCGAACAGCGTCAGGCAGAAATAGGAAAGAAAGACGAAACCGATGCCTGCAAAGAGATGCCGGCCAGGAATCCGCATGATCGAACCGACGATCTCATTGAAACTATGCTGGCTAAGCGTTCGATAGATCAGCCAGCCCGCCACCGCGATACCCGCCGCTATGAACAGCCTCGCTAGTATTTTCCTGGACATCGGCACTCCCTTGCGCACTCACCGGAACGAAATGCAGGCGCTGCGTGTTCCCGAAAGCGATGCGACAGCGGATACGTTTCCTCACCTATAACGTCCACAGCTGCTTCGGCACCGACCGCAAGCTCGATCCCGCGCGCATCGCCGCCGTGATCGCGGAATGCCGGCCCGACGTGATTGCCTTGCAGGAAGTCGACGTCGGCCGCGCCCGCACCGGTGGAATAGACCAGGCACACATGATCGCCACGCATCTCAGCATGGACGCTCAGTTCCATCCGGCACTCCACCTCGAGGATGAGAAATATGGCGATGCCGTGCTGACGGCTTTGCCCATGCGGTTGATCAGGGCTGCTCCACTGCCCTCGTCCGGCGAACCGCGAGGCGCGCTATGGGTGGAAATTGACGCGGCCGGCGTCAAACTGCAGGTGATCGTGACGCATCTCGGACTGCGCGGTGCCGAGCGCTTGCGCCAGGCAACGGCCCTGCTGGGCCCGGGATGGCTCGGGGCAATGGAGCAGGGAAAAACCCGCTTGATTCTGGCAGGAGATCTCAATGCAACCGGGCGTTCCGCCTCCTACAGGCTCCTCGCCCGGCAGCTCAAGGACGTACAGCTCCTCACTGGCAATAAGCCCCGGCCCACTTTTCCTTCCCGGTTGCCGCTGCTGCGTATCGACCACGTGCTGATAGGCGACTGCATTGAAGTGGTTTCCTGCCAGGTACACAGCAGCGCCCTGGCGCGAAGCGCCTCGGACCATCTTCCGCTCCTGACCGAACTAGACGTCCTCGCGTAGGCGAGATCGGCCTATCCGCCTGAGCTGTTGGTGATGGCGGGCCGCATGCCGCACGAAAACGCCGCGGACCTTCCGGGTGCGCGGCGCCGGCACTTCCGCCGAAGCGTTCGCGGCAAAGGCTGTTCAATGCTTGGCCGTCACGTCTCGCTGATCCCGCTCCAGGAACCTGCGGGTGATCTCGCCGGCGTGCTCGCCCAGCCAGTCCGCCATCGCGATTTCCTGCTGCAAGATGCTCTCGCAGACCCGCTTCGTCTCCTGATCACCCGCCTGTTCGGCCGCGGCAATGAGAATTTTATAACTCGCGATTTCCATGTGCTCGAATGTGTAACTGGCCAGCGAGCCCTTGACCACTTCGTCACTGACAAACAGACCGCTTAGGCCTTGTCCGAAAGCCATGATCTTGCCGCTGATATCCTTGATGCTCGAGGTTCCGCCGTCCAGGCGCTCGAGGCAGCGTTCGAGCATCGCCGCCTGGTCCCGCGTCTCCTGCAGGTGACGGTCGATCCTGGATTTCAGTTCGGGATAGTTTTCCAGCCGGCCGGATTGGCTGGTCAGCATCGTGATCGCCTGCTCTTCCATCGCGTGCGCATCCCTGAGCCAAGCCACAAGGTGTTCGTTCGCAGTAGCCATCTGATGTTCCTTTCTTTTTCGCGCGTGCTCCAACCGGCAGTTTGCGGAATTGTTCCTGCGGGACCGCCCCGCCGCGGCCAGTCGACGGCTGCGGAACAATTCCAGGGCTTGATGATTTGAGACCGGAAACCGCAGGTTCTCTGGTTCGGTCTCGGCAATGGGTCGGAAGGGTGCACATGTCGAAAATCGTGGCTGCAGCAGTGATCGTAGGCCTGGTACTAATCGCGGGGCTTTGGATGATGTTTCCCCTCGACCAACCGGCCGAACCGGGGCAGCCTCCTCCGCATGCTATCGACCAATCGGAATGAATCCGGAACGGACGTTTGAAAATGACGCGAGAAATCCAGGAAAAACTCAAGATCTACCGGCTGTCGCCCCTGGCCGAGCCCGACGATCCGAACTGGCAGAACGCCAGTTACCAGGGCGAAGTCGTCGTTGCCGCGAGATCAAGCGGCGACGCCCGGATCGTCGCCTCGGAGGCGGAACTCGACTTTCTGGAGATCGACGCCAAGCCGGCCGAAGGCGTTACAACCGACATGGCCAGCGCCTTTCGCAGCGAAAAGCTCTATACAGTCGTTGAGGAAGGGCCGGCTCCGGAAGGCACAGAACGCGGCGTGCTCGATGGCGTGGTCGGTGTCGACAACATCGTTTCGACGCAGCTTTAGGCCGATCCCGCCCAAAAAGATCAAGCAAGTCCCCTTCACCGGCAGCATTCTAGGGCCGCCAAGAGTTACCAGTCTCACAAACCGAACGGAAATGTATCGGGCACGCCGGCCCTTGTGTGTTCAGGTCCGAGCGGCTCGACCGGGTTCGTTTCATCGAACCAGACGAATGCATCGAACTGCCGCGGCAGCGAGGCGTGGGAATAATGGCTCAACCGTTCCGTTTCCGGTCGGTAGATGACTCCGATGAAGCGCTCGAGCATCGGCTTGAGAAGGCATTCGCTCAGGGGCGCGTGGCGGGCAAAATCGATGAGGAAGCGCGCTACGCCTGAGTCGTGAAGCACACGCTCGTAGCTCCCTTCGAGCGAGGCCCGGATAGTCTTCACTTCCATGTCGCCATCCCAATCGCTTGCGGCAGCCACACGGCCGCTATGCGTGCCGAAGCCGATCAGCACAGCCTGATCGCCGTAGCGCTCACGGCAGAGCTGGCCGATGTTCAACTCCTCGCGGGCAGTACCCATGTCGGTGTGGCGGGCGTCGCCGATATGAGAGTTGTGCGCCCACACGACCGCCTTCGATTGATCGCCGCGCGCGTTCAACAGGTGCTCGAGCGTCTCGAACATATGGCTGTCACGCATGTTCCAGGAGTCAGGCCCGGCATAATACATGATCCTGTAATAGCGCTCGGCCGAGGCCACCAGCCGCGCATTCTGTACCGCGTCGAGAAGCTCGTCGCCGCTACCGCGGCCGGCTTCGAGCTGCTTCTCCAGAAGTTCCCGGCATTGCTCGACGACGGCTTCCTCGCATTTGCGGAAGCCTGCCGTCATCGCAGCACGGCCATACGTCGATGGTTCGTTCTGCCAGGGCGTGAGACACCCGTAGCGCGCGCGGGCAACTGCAGCCGCTTGTGGATCGGTCTGGTCAAGATATCGCAGGACGGCGGCAATGGAGCCGCGGATGTTATAAATGTCGAGCCCATGGAAGCCGGCCCGATCGGAGGCCTCCCTGCTGCCGTTGAGCTCGCGCATCCATTCCACGAACTCCATCACTTCGCGGTTGCGCCACATCCAAACCGGGAACCGCTGGAAGGGCGCGTCCTGTAGCATGCCCGGCGCTCGGTGGCGAACATAGCGGTCGATCGCTGCGGCATCCGGCCAATCCGCCTCGACCGCCACGATCGTAAATCCATGTTCCTCGATCAGACGGCGCGTGATGGCCGCGCGGGCACGATAAAATTCCGACGTGCCGTGGCTTGCTTCTCCGAGCAGCACGACCCGCCGCCCGGCGAATCTATCGAAAAGCCGCCCGAAGGCCGGATCGTCGAAGGCGGGCAGCGGTTCGGCCGCCGACGCCACCATCTGCGACAGAGTGGGGGCCGGCCTGAGGCTCTGCCTTGCCCGGGGCTCCGCCCGCTCGTCGTGCCAGCCATATTCGCCGATTAGCGGCACAAACCTTACACCACCGAGGTCCTGCTCCTTAAACGTCGTGGCACTCACGCGCGTGACCTTCAGCAGGCGCTGTTCGTCCGGCGGCCCGACGGGGATGACGAGGTGGCCGCCAAGATCGAGTTGCTGCTTCAGCGCATACGGTATCTCGGGACTTCCAGCCGCAACCAGTATGGCGTCGAAGGGGCCTGCTTCCGGCCAACCGGTGGTACCGTCGCCGACGCGGACATCGATATTCTTGTAGCGGAGGTCGGCAAAGCGCTGCCCGGCGATCCTGGCGAGCCCTGCATGGCGCTCCATCGTATAGACATGTGCCGCGATCCGGCTGAGCACTGCGGCTGCATAACCGGATCCGGTTCCGATTTCGAGCACCGTGTCGCCGGGCTGAACCTCGGCTCGCTCTATCATCAGCGCCACGATATAGGGCTGCGAAATCGTCTGGCCGTGGCCGATCGACAACGCCGAATCCTCGTAGGCGAACTCTTCGAAGCCCGGGTCCACAAAGGCCTCCCGCGGAACGACGCGCATCGCTTTCACCACATGGTCGTTCCTAATTCCCCTCCGCGAGAGGTGCGACGCGATCATGCGTTCGCGGGCTCTGGAAAAATCAATCATGGCGGTGCCTCCTTGCGTCTCCTCGCAGCCCGGTACTCGATCATCTCCTTATTCGAACAGGCGACCTGGCATGCGGCCTCGGCCGGGTCGCCTGTATCGAACCGAAACGGGGGTGTGCAGCCGCGCGGGAAACTTCGGACTGCCGCCTGCTGCTACAACAGCGCCGGGGGGCTGAGGCGTTCCCGTTCGCGTGTCACCTCATCGAGGCTGTACGGGTTCGAAGCGGCGTCGAACCGGGTCCAGCCGTCTTCCGTAAAAGCGCGTCGCCGGAACGATATATCGACCGCATTGCGGTTTCTCAGAATACCATCCGCTTGGGCGACCAGCTTCTCATCGGCCCTGACCACCACTAGCGCGCTGCCTCGGCGCACGCCCTCTGCGTAAAGATGCGCATCCTCCTCCTCGAGACCGGAGTGGGTGAGCGTTTCTATGATGCCGCCGGCACACTCTCCGGTGAGAGCCCCGGCGGCGGCCGACGCAAGCCAGCCGGCCCCGACGACAGGTCCGATCCCTGGTGTCACCATCAGGTCCAGGCCCATCAAAAGCCCCGTCGCGCCGGGCACGGCGCCGCCGCTCGTATAGCGCTCGCCCGCATTGTTGGCGACGATGCTCATATCTTCCGAGGGAAACCCCGCCGCTTCGAGATCGCTAACCGCCCCTCGCGCTTCGTCGTAATCATCAAACAGCCCTGCCACGACCCTCATGTCTTCTTCCTTTTCCTTCTGCAGCGCATAGACGGCTGAGGAGCGTGCGCGGTGTCGCCCGTATCAGCGCCGATCTCTTCCAAAGAGTTGAGACGTGGGATGCGGGCAGGGCCCAGGCTTCCTCATACCGCTTCCAGGCGCAGTCAGCGGCGGCTTCCGGGACACTCATCAGCACTGCAAGACCTAAGACGTTATACTTCAGGCCCTCGTTCTCGGGCGCCTGATCCGGCCCCCAAACCTTCCAGGCCGGAATTGGTTCCGCCGACGGCCGTGGCCGAGATCAATGGGAAACCTGCACTGGACTCGGCATTGAAGATGCGGTCGGAACATTCGCGCCCCTTCTCGGTTGCACCTGCGACCGCAGGTTTGGGTTTCAGTTTGGAGGAAGCGCAATGGCTACGAATGCAAAGGACGGCAAGGCCGCCAAGAGCTCGAAAGGGACACATGGTGGAAATCGGGCAGGAGACCAGGCGAAGAAGGACGATGTCAAGAAAAGCAGCCAGTCGGCCGGGAAGGATCCGCAGAGGGGCAGCCGATAAGGCGCCATTGGCCACAATCCGCCCGGGCTGAACGAAAGGAACAATCATGCTGAAATGGGCTCTGATTTTTTTCGTAATCTCGTTGATCGCCGGGTTTCTCGGCTTCTCCGGCATATCGGCCGCGACGGCGGGGATCGCAAAGATATTGTTCTACATTGCAGTCATCATTTTTCTCGTCTTCCTCGTGCTGGCCCTGGCGGTTGGAGGCGCCGTAACTTAGAGCAGACCCATTGAATGCAGAATCCAGTCGCCGCGTGCCTCATCCAAGGCTTGCTTTACAGAGTAGGCAGCGGCCGGCCAAGGTGGTCAACGGGCGCGCCGACCTGGTATGGCCAGAGCGGCTTCTATGCCGATGTCCAGGCCGGCTGAGCTGGTTCTCCAGCGATCTCCCTTCTGCCATTCTCGGCAATCTCGCCAGCGGCAATGACGGCTTCGGCTATGGCTTGATTCTCGAAGCCGCCAGCGCTTCGCCATTGGCGACAACTGGGCGCTCACGCCCCAGGCGCAGTTGAGCTGCGCCTCGGTCGATTTCGACGACTTCACCGATCCGTTTGCCGCCCGTGTCTCGCTCGATGACGGCGACAGCCTGCGTGCCTGGATCGGCATGAGCATCGATTATGAGAATGTCTGGCAGGGGCAGCAAGGCGACACACGCCGTATGGGGGTCTATGGCATTGCCAACGTCATTCACGACATGTCGGGCCGTATGCGGGCCCGGATGTCGGAGGTGACGCTCGACAGCCAACCCGAGGACCGGCGAGATCGGCCTTGGCGGCAGCTATAATTGGGGCGACGACAAATACGCACGCTATGGCAAGCTACGCGCCACCACCGGCCTTACCGACTTCGGCGACAGCCATGCCCTGGGCACCGTCGGACTGCGGGTCAGGTTCTGACGGCATTCAGAACGAGGGGACAAGTGAAAGGGCGGCCCGCGGGCCGCCCGGAATTGCAGGCAATCAAAACGTTGGAGCAGTTCCGCGCTGTTTTGGCGGTGACGGGCACCCAGCCCCGGTCACTCGCCACCCGGCTCGGTCAGTGCAAGCTCTTGGAGTGCATGCGCAGGAGCGAGCGAGCTTCCATCGCCGAACCGGGGCGCATGGCCGCCACATATTGCTCGGTCAGCTCCATCATCGCGAGCGCGATTTCCTGCCATGACCAGCCCGCCTCTTCGGCCAGGGCGGTCAGGACGAGGAACTCATCCTCTAATGCACGCTGACATTCAAGCTCGCGGCTGATCTGCTGGCTATGAACGGTGGGGCTGATCACAGGCATATGCTCCTCCCACAACGGCGCATCGACAGACGCGCTCGGTCGCTGTAGCGATTTGATTTACTTATTGGTTTTGCCCTTCGCTTCGGCTCGGGGCACTCATGCGATAGCTGCCAGACAAACGCCACGACCGCGCCGGCGGTTCCATCACGTTCGCACCTGGGCGCATTGCCGCAGAATGATCGGCGGATTTTGCAGGAGTGATTCCGCGTTGTTGAAGGGCGTGCCGCCCGTTCTGCCCCAACGGAACTTCCGAAAGACTGGCGTGTTGTCACGAGAGTCCCGTTCATTTGGAAGGCCAGTATGACATCAATGACCCCGCACAGCCCATCGGAAGGCCCCTCAGAGCCGCTCGCGCTGCCGCAGCTCGTGGATGAGGAAGCCGAGGCCTTCGTCGCCGAGGCGATCGCGGAGCTGGGCCGGTCGGGAATTCCGTTTCTGATCGCGGGGACTTTTGCCGTGAGTGCACATACCGGAATATCGCGGCCGACAAAGGATCTCGACGTCTTCTGCAAACCCGGTGACTACATCCGGATCCTCAATCATTTCAAGGCGCTCGGATATGCCGTCGAAATCGAGGACGACCGATGGCTTGGAAAGGTTTTCAAGGGCAAATCCTTCTTCGACGTGATCTTCTCATCACCGAACGGAACCATGATGGTCAGCGACTCCTGGTTCGCCAATGCTCTGCCGGTGGAGATCGGCCCCTCCATCTGCCAGGTCGTAGCGCCGACGGAACTCGTCTGGTCCAAGTCGTTCATTCAGCTTCGCCACCGCTACGACGGTGCCGACGTCGCGCATGTGATCCTCAAGGCCTATGACCGGATCGATTGGACAAGATTGCTCGGTTACATGGAAGCGCATTGGGAGGTCCTGCTCATTCACATCCTGAACTTCCGCTGGATCTATCCCTCGGAGCGGGACAAGGTTCCGCTCTGGCTGGTGGACGAGCTTTTGAGCCGGCTGGCGGCACAAAGAGACCTGCCACTGCCCCAGACGAAGATCTGCCGCGGCAGGATGTACTCTCGACCCGACTATGAAATCGATGTGAAGGAATGGGGTTTCGCTGACGTCGGAGGCGACTCCGACCTCAGCGCGGAAACTGAGGATAAGGACTGATGAGCAAGCTGAAGGTGGCCGCCGTGGCGGACCTGCATGTAAAGGAGGACCGATCGGTCTCCTACACGGACCTGTTTGCGGAAGTCTCGCGCGCGGCGGATGTGCTTGTCATTGCCGGCGACCTGACGGACCTGGGAAAGCCTGCGGAAGCAGAACTGCTCGCCGCGGATATGAAATCCTGCACCATTCCGGTCGTCGCTGTGCTCGGCAATCATGACCATCAATGCGACGCCGTGGAGGAGGTCTCGTCCATTCTTGTGAAAGCGGGTGTGCATCTCCTCGATGGTCAAAGCATCGAAATCGCGGGCGTCGGCTTCTGCGGAACGAAGGGTTTCATCGGCGGCTTCGGGCGGCACATGCTGGGTGCCTTCGGCGAAGCGGCGATAAAGACCATGGTCGGAACGAGCGTCGACGAAGCGATCCGGCTCGAAAACGCATTGAGGGCGACCAGGGCAGAGCGCGCGCTCGTCGTGTTGCACTACTCGCCCATTCCCGAAACCGTCGACGGAGAGCCCAAGGAGATCTATCCGTTTCTCGGGTCCTCGCGTCTTGCGGAGACCATCGACCGTTTCAAGGTGAGCGCCGTCGTCCACGGCCATGCCCACAAAGGCGCCTATCAAGGAAAGACACCCGGCGGGGCTCCGGTCTTCAATGTCGCCGCCCATGTCGAAAAGCCGACGGGCAGACCCTACGCCATACTCGAACTCTGATGCGTCATCACCCGGCCGAGCCTTTCCGCCCGCCGGCGAGCCGTCACGGTCTGAGGACCACCTTGATGCAGCCGTCCTTCCTTTCCGCGAAAGTCTTGTAGAGTTCGGGGCCGTCGGCGAGCCCGCCGCGGTGGGTCACCACGAATGAGGGATCGATCTCGCCCTTTTCTATGCGGTCGAGGAGCGCCGGCAGATAGCGCTGCACAGGCGTCTGAGCCATTCTGAACGTCAGCCCGCGGTTGATCGCCGAACCGAACGGGACCTTATCAAGATAGCCGCCATAGACACCGACGACGGAAACAGTGCCGAAGTTCCTGCAGCAATGGATCGCCTGTCGAAGCACATGTGGCCGGTCCGTTCCCATGAACGTTGCGACCTTCACGCGATCGACGAGGGAACCCAGGCTTGCACGGCTGTCAGCCTCCGTCCCCACCGCATCGATACAGGCATCGGCCCCCCTGCCGTGCGTGATCTCCATGATACGGTCGTAAATGTCCTCCGCTATGTAATCGAGCGTCACGGCGCCGGCGGTCTCTGCAAGTCTCAGCCGCTCCGCAATCGTGTCTATCGCGATGACCCGCTCGGCGCCGAGCAGGAATGCCGAACGGATCGCCATCTGTCCCACCGGACCGCAACCCCAGACGGCTATCGTCTGGCCAGGCTCGATGTCGCAGAACTCCGCCGCCATATAGCCGGTTGGAAAGATATCGGAGAGGAAGAGCGCCTGCTCGTCCGTCAGCTCGTCCGGGACCTTGATCGGTCCGACATCGGCGTGCGGCACCCGGAGATACTCCGCCTGTCCGCCGCTATAGCCTCCGAGGAGATGGGAGTAGCCGAACAGACCGGCGGGTGAATTGCCCCAGAGCTTCGCTGCCTTCTCCCGGTCGGGGTTGGTCCGCTCGCACGCCGAATAGAAGCCCTTCCGGCAGAAAAAGCACTCCCCGCAGGAAATGGTAAACGGTACGACCACCCGGTCGCCAACCTTCAGATTGGAGGCGCCGCTGCCGACTTCCACGACCTCTCCCATGGTTTCATGGCCCAGAACGTCGCCATTCTCCATGGATGGGATGAGGCCGTGGAAAATATGAACGTCCGATCCGCAAATCGCACAGGCCGTGACCTTGATGATGACGTCTCGTTCATCCTTGATTTCAGGATCGGGCACGCTCTCGCAACGGATATCGCCCTTGCCGTGCCATGTCAGCGCTTTCACGTCGGAGCTCCTTGTCAATCGCTGGAAGAAAAAGAAAAGGACGGCGCTCTGCTCGTCCTTCACATTCCTCCAAACACGGAGCTGGGGCAGGTGTTCCCAGGATCGGAGGTGATCGAAGCCGGATGCCCGCACGAAGCGGGCTCCGGGTTCGCTCCAAGGCGATCACACGACGAGCACGAAATCTCCTGCAGTCAGTCCCGGCTGTGTAGAGAGGACTGCAAACTGCACGGCCGTATGCCCCGAAAGGTTGCCGTCAGCATCATAGTAGAGCGCGCCCGTCGTCGTATCGTAAACGACTCTTTGGTTCACGCCTTGCGCCTCCGTTGCGCCGGCCGCCGCGTAGAACTGGTTGCTTGCCAGCGAACCGCCGCTCAGGCTGGTGAAAACGCTCTTCGACAGAAAGAGCCGGTCTCCGGCGGTAAAATCCAGAACCATGTCGACATTGCTCGCTCCCAAAGCGAAGTCGAACTGGAAAATATCCGCCCCCGCGCCGCCGGACAGCATGTCGCTTCCGCCGCCGCCCGACAGCAGATTTGCATTGCCGTCGCCGCTCAGGCTGTCATTGCCGGTCCCGCCCCAGACGTTCTCGATATTGCGGACCGTATCCTCGGCCACCCCGCCGACCATGACAGCCGTGGAGGCGGCACCGTTGAGGGTGACGGAAACCGATGCACTCTTGTCGCGGTAGTTCGCCGTGTCGGAGGCCGCCCCACCGTCAAGAATGTCCGCTCCGCCGCCGCCGGTAAGCAAATCCTTGCCGTCATTGCCATTGAGGGTGTTGGCGGAGTCGTCGCCCGTCAGCGTATCGTTGCCCTTGCCGCCGAATACGTTTTCAATGTTTCGGATTGTGTCTTCCGCGACCCCGCCGACGAAGACGAAGCTGTCACCGGCGCCGAAGAGGGTCACATCGACAGCCGCCGCCTTCTCGCGATAATCGGCCGTATCGGACCCCGCCCCGCCATCGATGAAGTCAGCGCCGAGCGCTCCACGAAACGTGTTGCTCGCGCCATCGCCGACAAGTGTGTCGGCACCGGACCCCGCCAATATGTTTTCTACACCGCGAATGACGTCTTCCGCAACTCCGCCGACCAAGACCGTCGCGTTCGTGGTCCCGTTGAGCGTGACGGAGATCGCGTCGGCTTTCTCGAGGTAATCCGCAGTGTCGATGCCATTGCCGCCATCCAGCACGTCACTGCCCAAGCCGCCTTTCAGCGTATCGGCACCGTCATTGCCAAGCAGCACATTGGCCAGGTCGTCGCCGACAAGCGTGTCGCCGGCCGAACCGCCTGCAACGTTTTCGAAGTTGCGGATCGTATCTTCGTTAAGGCCGCCCACCTTGACAAGCGCGGCATTCGCGCCACTGAGCGTGACGACAACCGACGTCACCTTGTCCCGATAATCGGCCGTATCGACCCCCGCGCCGCCGTCCAGGCCGTCTGCCCCGGCCCCGCCGCGGATTGTGTTGCTGTTGCCGTCGCCTGTCAGCACGTCGGCGCCGGCGCCTCCGAAGATGTTCTCGATATTGCGGACCGTGTCCTCGGCCACCCCGCCGACAGTGGCTGTCGTATTAGCCACACCCGCAAGGGTCAGGACGACGGCAGCGGTCTTGTCGCCGAAGTCTATGGTGTCTGATCCGCTGCCGCCATCCACAACGTCCTGGCCGCCGCCCCCCTTTAGCAGGTCGGCGCCGCCGCCTCCGAGGAGGCTGTTTGCCAGCGCATCGCCGGTGATCACATCCGCCAGGGCGCTTCCAGTGATGCTTTCGACGTTGCGCAACGTGTCCTCGGCCGCGTTGCCTATGAACACCCTCGCGTCAATGGCGCCGTTGAGCGTTACAGCGATCGCCTTCGCCGAGGCCGAATAGTCGGCCGTGTCGGTACCCGCCCCGCCATCGAACACGTTCTGCAAGCCGTCGCCAACGAACACGTCGTTGCCCGAACCGCCGATGATGTTCTCGATGTTGCGCAGCGTATCCTCCGCGATGCCGCCGACGAGGACCGTTGCCGGGCTCGCGCCGGCCAGAGTTACGACAAGCGATGACGTCTTGTCGCTGAAGTCCGCCGTGTCGCTGCCGGCAGCGCCATCCAGCACATCGGCGCCGAGGCCGCCACGGAACATATTGGCGGCGGCATCGCCCGTGAGCTGATCGTTTCCCGCACCGCCGATGATGTTTTCGATGTTTCGGACCGAGTCCTCCGCCGTTCCGCCGACGGTCGCAACGGCATCGATCGCTCCGTTGAGGGCAAGCACGACGGATTGCGCCTTGTCGCTGAAGTCCGCGGTATCGCTGCCGGAGCCGCCGTCAAGCGCGTCGGCGCCAAGACCACCGCGAAACGTGTTGGCAGCGGCATCGCCGCTGAGCGTATCGTCTCCCGAACCCCCGACGATGTTTTCGATCTTGGCGATCGAGTCCTCGGCAAGGCCGCCGACTGTCACTGTGACGGGATTGCCGCCATTCAGCGCCACGACGATGGCAGCCTGCTTGTCGCTGTAGTCCGCCGTATCGCTGTCCTCGCCGCCGTCCAGTATGTCGGCACCGCTGCCGCCCATGAGCCAGTCGTTGCCGCGCGCACCCGAGAGCTTGTTGGCGGCGGCATCGCCGGTAAGCGTATCGCCTGCCGATCCACCTACGATGTTCTCGACGTTGCGGATCGTATCCTCCGCAACGCCGCCGACGAAGACTGTAGCTCCATTCGCACCATTGAGCTGCACGAGGACGGAGGATGTCTTTTCGCGCAGGTCGAAGGTGTCGACCCCGTTGCCGCCATCGACGGTATCGTTGCCCTCGCCACCGAACAGGGAATCGGCGCCAATGCCGCCATTGAGAATGTCGTTTCCTACCTCACCGCGAAGAATGTTGTCCCGATCATCGCCCGTTAGGATGTCGTCGCCCGAACCGCCATAGACGTTTTCGAAGTTGCTGATCATGTCCTCGGCGATGCCGTTCACGAAAACTGTCACAGGTGTCGCCCCGGCCAGCGTGACCACGACGGAGGCTGTCTTGTCGGTATAGTCGGCCGTATCATTCCCGCCGCCGCCGTCGAGCACGTCGTTTCCGCCGCCTCCCCGGAAGAGATTGTTCAGCGCGTCGCCGGTGATAAAGTCGTCGCCGGAGCCCCCGTAAACGTTCTCTACGTTGGCAAGCGTGTCCTCCGCGACGCCATTGATAAAGACGGTCGCCGCCGTCGCACCGGTCAATGTGACTACGATTGGGGCCGCCTTCTCGCGATAGTCGGCCGTGTCCACACCCGCGCCGCCATTGATGATGTCTGCGCCTCCAAGTCCCTGAAGCAGGTCGTCGCCGGCTAAACCATTGAGGCTGTCGTCCGAACCCGTGCCGATGAGAATATTGTTTCCAGAAGTGCCGTTGATGACTGCCATTGGAATCCCTCCCTGAAGGCTCCTGATGAGACGCTGGAACGCTGCGCCCACGGCTTAGAGAATTAGTGAAAGAAACGAGCACTGGTGATGATGCGCTTCTTGGGTGTTTTCGCTCACGCAATCCCACCGGGTACCGGCGCGGGATTCAAAAACTGTGCGGCTGTCCGCTTCCCGCTCGAAATGCAACAATCAATATTGTTCAATGGCGTGGGGCCGGCTCGACCTGAGCATCTGGTCTTGGCGGTTCCTTTTCACGAAATTGCATTCAGCCCTGTTTCGAAAGTCCAGCCAGAGCGAAAGCAGGCGGCGAGGTAATGCGGAGCCGGGCCCCGCGCTCATACGCGATTGGACGGCGATCCTCTTCGCCGTCTACTTCCGAATTGTTCGGATCGCTGAAGTGCATCGTGCTGTCCCGGTCGCATTTGGTTGCGCAAGATATCCCTGTGGGATATTGCCACCGCAAACAACCGGCGGGAATATACCGAACCATATAGTGATAAAGACTATCTCGGACGTCGGAGGATACTCGGAACTCAGCAGAAATTGTCTGCCCACTATTTTCCGGGAAACTAGGATCTCTGGTCTTGACTATATATTGATCCGGACGAATTTCCCTCACTATTCGCGCGGACGGCGCGCTGACCCCATTGCGAACTCAGGCTTTCAGAGTGTTGGTGTACTGAACGTGAAGGGCGGCAAGCGTCGCGCGATTGCTGATGTCCAGCTTGCGAAAGATATTGTGCAGGTGGATGCCGATCGTTCCCTCGGATGTTCCGAGCCTGGATGCGATCATACGGTTGGACAGGCCGCCGCAGATCAGCGCTGCGATCTCACGTTCGCGTGGCGTCAGCAGACTGAACCTTTCCAGGGTCACATCTTCGCTGACCTGGGACGCCTTCTCCATCAGATCGGCGGGAAGCCACTTTCCGCCCATGGCAACCTGCCGCATGCAGTCCAGCAGCGCTTCCGGCGCATATTCCTTCAGAAGAAGACCGGAGAGGCCCATCTTCAGCGCTTCCGCGACCTGAGGTCCGCTGATGGTGGCGGTCAGGAAAATCACTCTCGTAAAACGGTGGGTACCGCGAAGCGCCCTGAGGATCTCCAATCCGCCCATGCCCGGCATGGCCACGTCAAGGACGGCAATATCGGGCTGGAGGCGGGATATGAGTGAGATGGCTTCGACCCCGCTCGCGGTCGCGCCCACGATGGTGAAGTCCGGCGCCGCGGCAATGATGTCTTGCAAGCCCCTGAGGAGCAACGGATGATCGTCGACGAGCAGCACCGTATGCATCATCTGAGCCCCGGCTTTAGCGGCAGCGTGATCGTCAGACCGATCCCCGGCGAACTCCGGCAAATTGCCAGACTGCCGCCGAGTTCCGCAATACGTTGCGACAGCGAGAAGGGCTTCTTGGACGTGAGTCCATCCGCTATTCCTGTGCCGTTATCGGAAATATCCAGTTCCAGAAGGCCTGCGCTCCCGATAAAGCCGATCCGCACCACTGTGGCTCGTCCATGGCGCACTGCATTGGCGACAGCCTCGGAAATCAGCTGCATTATCTCGAAAAGCATCCATCGCGGGACCATCATTCCAGGCGATCCGATCGAAACGTCGATGCTGCAACTCCACTGCATTCGCAGAAGGTCGAGAAATTCCGGCAGGTCCTGATCGAGCCTCGCGAGATTGCCCTCCTCTCCGGGCCGGTTCTCATCGACGAATTTGCGCACGCATTGCTGTTGCTCGAGAATGAGCGAACCCACCTCCATCAGCTTCTGCCTTGCGCCATCGGGGAAAGCTTCACCGATGAGCTTCAGTTTGAGGCGCGCGGCCGTGAGATTCTGAAGCACGCTGTCATGCAGGTCGCGAGCGAGTCGCATTCGCCCTTCGGCACGGGCAGCCTGGATGAGAGCGACACGCTCGAGCTCCGTCCCGACGCGCGTTGCGATGATCTGAGTCAGGTCTTTCATGTCGTCGGTTGAATTTGCGTAGCTTATAACGAAAACGCGGCCCCGGTAACGGAGGCTCGAAAAGGCCGCGGAAACCACCTTGCAATTTGGCCGGCCGGCATTCGCGTGGATCTGGGGCAGATCGGCGAAAAGGCCGTTCAGGGCCTCACCGCTCCTCGAATGGCGTTCGTCGCAGCCATCGGGATCATGGCGCCGCCAGAATTCAGGATCCCTCAGGTCAGCCAATTGGAGCCGACCACTCGTCCAGAATGCGGCGCATCCGGACTCGAACTCCTGTTCGCGCCAGATGACGAGCAGATGCGCATCTCCCAGAACGCCGGAAGCATGCTGCAGGACGATGCTCAACCAGGACAGGCGGTCCTCGCCGATCGCGCCAGACGGCCATTGCGCGAGCTGCGCAAGGCGCTGCCGGCTTCGTTCCCGATACGCCCCGAAATAGCCGAGCGTCGCCGCGATAAGCACAAAATAGATCGAACGCATGATGAATATGTTGAGCTCGGCGTCCCCATCCAGGAGATCGGGAAGCCCCACCACGAGCTGAACGATCAGCGCGATCAGCGCCCCCAGCGAGGCACCCTTGAGCCCCCAGCGCATCGTCATGGCAAGGATCACGAAAGGCAGAATAGAGAAGAACGGGCTCGCCAGTTCGTTCGTCAGAAAGGTCAGCCAACCGACGACGGCGGCGTCGACGCCGTGGATCAGCAGGTGCACGGGGCTGACGAACGAAAACCGCAGTGGAAAAAACACCAGGGCAACCGCGAGGAGAAGGTAGAGGCCGAGAACAAGACGAGACTCGTAAAGCATCGAGTTCGGACGGGTGGGATCGAGATAGATCGCCAGTATCGCAAAGACTGCGGTGATCACGCGACCCAGGCAAATCAGGCGTTCCGGGTCGGTACGCAACAACCATTCACGCGCCGCCCCGGCAAATTCCTTGGCGGGACGATACGCACGCAAAGTCGCGTCATTCCGGGTGATCGCCATGCGTACTTCGCCTTCACGCAATCGCGTAAATAAAATATGTATTAGTATGCGGCGATCTTCACTGCGAACGGGTCGAAAGTCAACGACGCGAAAGAATCTCCGTCGCTTGCGGGTTTCCCCTTTTCATCCCGGACCTAGGTGCGCCTGAAGAGACGCGCGACGCCGGAGTGGCCTCGGCGGGCGGCGGCGCCCTGCCTGCCGAGAACCAGCGCGGCGACTGCAAGGCCCACAACGCAAACCGCCGCGGTCGCAGCGATCGGAACCCGGTGGCGCGAGCGGAGGCCTCCGTCGATCCCCCCGGCTACTGCGGGCGGCCTGAAGAGATTGCCGTGGCTGGTGGCCGCACGCGGCGCCCGGCTCAAATAGCGGGCGGTCATGCGCGCCATGAGCCGCGTCGTGGTTTCAGGGGCAACGAAATGTGCAAAGCGCGTCAGGTCGGCGACAAGACCCACGGTCAGTTTATTACGCGGGCGTTCTGCCAGACGAAGGATGGCGCGAGCGGCACGACGTGCATTGTAGACGGGAGGAGGAACGCTGAGCCTGCGGCCGGTATAGTTGGCGCCGTGCACGACCCCGGGCGTATCCAGGAAAGTCGGATATACGTCGCAGATGTGAATATCGCGCTCCTCGGCGAGCTCGGCACGCAGCGCTTCGGAAAAGCCTCGAAGGCCGAATTTGCTGGCGCTGTAGGCCGCAGCGAAGGGCGCAGAGGCGAAGCCGCCGAGTGAGATCATGTTGATGAAGGTGCCATGGCCCTGCTTCCGAAAAATCGGTATCGCGGCATGCGCGTCGTTGAAATGACCGATCAGGTTCGTGCGGATGACCTGTTCATGCGCTTCGATCGGCGTTTCGTCGAAGCGGCCGACTGCGCCGACGCCGACATTGCTGAACCAGACGTCGATCCTGCCGAAGCTCATCGCCTTCTTGGCGAGGCCCTTGACCGCCTCGGCATTGGTCACATCCGTCGGGGCGACGAGAACCTCCGCTCCAAGCTTTCGGCAGGTTCGGGCCACCTCGTGCAGTGCTGCCGCGTCGCGCGCCGCCAGCACGAGCTTTGATCCGCGTCGTGCGAAGGCTTCGGCGGTGGCCTGCCCCACACCCGACGAGGCCCCGGTGATGACGACCACCGCACCTTCAAGATTCAACATTTCGCTCCTCCATTCGCGGATCGCAGGCGCCGCAACCGCACCCGATCGGGTCGACCCGATCTGAAACATCATGATCTAGCGCTTCGTCTTACCCGCATCCGACAGCTTGCCACGATGCGGATCCTTCAGGTTTTCGCCGACGGCGTCGCGGTCGCGTTCCGGGTCGTCCTTGGCGGGGAGATAGCCTCTCGGGCGTGTCTCCTTCGGTCCTTCCCAGCGGGGCGACTGCTCGGTCGTGCCGGGTGCCCCTTCCTTTGGCGTTTTCATCGTTTTCTCCATTCTACAAGTCGAACCCGCATACACGGACCGCACTCATTCCTGGTCCTTCATGTCGGGCAGGGGATTGCGTTGATCGGCATCCTCGAGATCCGATTTGACGATGTACTCGTCCCTCTTCAGGCGCGCCGCCTCCCGCGCGGCCTTGGCATTCGTGATGTCGTCCGGTTCAAGAGGGGGCTTTCCGGTCTCCGGATGCAGGTCGCTATCGTTTTCGACAGGCCGTTCATCGGGCTTGACATCCAAAGGGTCCGGCATCTGGCGCTTGGTCTTCTCCATCATGCTCTCCTGCTGCACAATTCCTCGGGTCAGTGGGGGCAACGTGAAGCCTTGGGCGAAGTTCCATGCGCGCTCTTCCGAAGCGCTCGAGCCCGGAACAAAGGGTCGTCTGCCTGAGTTAGGGCCGCGTGTTGCGGGGAAAGCCCCGGCGACGCCGATGCCATTCCAGAAAGAGCTTTGCCTAGACGCAGCCTGCCAAGGAGTTCGTGACCATGGAAAGATTTCCGCAGCCTCCCTTCCCCCGCCAAAAGCAGGAAATGCCTGGCACCACCGACCAGATGCAGCCGCTTCCCGACCACGGTGAGAACTCTTACCAGGGCTCCGGACGCTTGAGAGACAAGAGAGCCATCATCACCGGCGGGGACAGCGGTATCGGCAGAGCCGTGGCGCTCGCCTTCGCCCGGGAGGGAGCGGATGTCCTTATCAGCTATCTGAGCGAGCATGAAGACGCCATGGCCACCAAGGCCCTGGTGGAGGAAGCGGGCCGCAAGGCAGTCCTCGCCGCGGGCGACATCCAATCTTCCGACCATTGCCGGCGGATCGTCGAAACGGCGGTCCGGGAACTCGGCGGTGTCGATATTCTCGTCAACAACGCGGCCCACCAGGCCTCTTTCAAGAACATCGAGGATATAAGCGACGAGGAATGGGAGCTGACATTCCGGGTGAACATGCACGCGATGTTCTACCTGACCAAGGCAGCCGTGCCGCACATGAAGAAGGGCAGCGTCATCATCAATACAGCTTCCATCAATGCCGACGTCCCGAACCCGATCCTGCTTGCCTATGCCACGACGAAAGGCGCGATCCACAATTTCAGTGCCGGTCTCGCGCAGATGCTGGCCGAGCGCGGGATAAGAGTGAATGTCGTAGCGCCCGGTCCGATCTGGACCCCGCTGATCCCCTCCACCATGCCCGAGGATAGCGTCGCCAACTTCGGCAAGCAGGTGCCGATGAAACGTCCGGGGCAGCCGGTAGAACTCGCCTCGGCCTACGTAATGCTCGCGGATCCGATGTCGAGTTACGTATCCGGCGCGACCATCGCGGTGACCGGCGGAAAGCCTTTCCTGTGAGCGAGCTGAAGCTGCGAGCGTTTCTGCTGAAACGCCCTACAGCGCCGTGGGTCTTATTAGACGCAGACGGTCGCTGTAGCGCTTCGATCTGCTGTCCAAATCAATATGAAATGAAAATTTCATATTGATTTTCATCGGAATTCGTATTCCATTTCCTCCCGACTCAAAGATCTGGCCAAGGGAGGTTATTTCCGTGAAACGTCTAATGTCCGCTGCCGTCCTGGCGCTCATTGCCGGCACGGCCCACGCCGAAAACATCGGCATCTCAATTGCCCGTTCCGACAGCGCGTTCCTCACCATTCTGCGTAATGGCATGCAGGATCAGGCTGGCAAGCTCGATGGCGTCACCGTCCAGGTGGAGGACGCGCAGAACGACACCAGCCGGCAGCTCGACCAGGTGCAGAACTTTGTCTCCTCCGGCGTCGATGCGATCATCGTCGTTGCCGTCGACGGCGATGGCACGCCGGCGCTGACGAAAATAGCGACCGATGCGGGCATTCCGATCGTCTATGCGAATCATCCGCCGGCCGATGTCGACAAGCTCCCCGAGACGGCGGCCTTCGTCGGCTCCAACGAGATCGATTCCGGCACGCTCGAGACGAAGGAAGTCTGCCGGTTGCTCGGCGGCAAGGGTGCGGCCTACGTCCTCATGGGACCGCTCAACAACCACTCCTCTCTGATCCGCACGAAAGACATCCATGACGTCATCGCCACCGACGAATGCAAGGGCATGAGCGTCATCGAGGAGCAGAGCGCCAATTGGGACCGGCTCGAGGCCGCCAACATCATGACGAACTGGCTCTCCGCCGGACGAGAGTTCGACGCGGTGATCGCCAATAATGACGAGATGGCGATCGGCGCGATCCAGGCCATGAAGGCGGCCGGGATCGACATGTCGAAGGTCGTGGTGGGCGGCATCGACGCGACGCCGGACGGATTGGCCGCCATGGCTGCCGGCGACCTGGACGTGACCGTCTTTCAGAACGCGATCGCTCAGGGAGCGGCCGCAATGGACGCCGCAGTCGCGCTCTCGCGCGACCAGGAGACCGAGCGGCAGATCTGGGTTCCCTTCGAACTGGTGACGCCGGAGAACATGAAGGACTACGCGACGGCAAATCAGTAAGGCGGCAACGGCGGGAGACCCCCTCGTCCCCCCTGCCGGGACGTTCTCTCCGCAAGCGGACGGAGGGGACTCGCGGCAGCATTCCGCACGTCTTCACCGCCGCATGGAAGTCATGTCGCCGCGTGCCACTTGTCCCTTCTCCCCGTCAGAAACGGGGAGAAGGTCCCGGCGGGAGATGAGGCGCCCGTGCCCTGCACCCGCCGAATGAACTCCGCCCGCACCAACGGCAAAACTGTCCTCCATTCGTGAATTTCATTCACAGGCATTGCGACTGGCGAGGTGCTTATCGCAGTCGCCCGAATGCCGCATATTTCACCGCGAAACGTCAACCATCGCCAACATCTTCGAGCCCGCTTCGCCTTGGCGATTGGCGGCTGGAAAGGATTTGTCATGCCTCTGGCAATCTTCGCATTGACGATCGCGGCCTATGCGATCGGCACCACCGAATTCGTGATCGTCGGTCTCTTGCCGACGGTCGCAACCGACCTCGCGATCAGCCTGCCGCTTGCCGGCCTCATCGTCAGCGTCTACGCCCTCGGCGTCACGTTCGGGGCGCCGGTGCTCACGGCTTTGTCAAGGCGGATCGAACGCAAGCCCCTGCTTCTCGGCCTGATGGCGCTCTTCATCGGCGGCAACACGGTGGCCGCACTATCCCCGAACTACGAAATGCTGCTCGTCGCCCGCGTACTTTCCGCCTTCGCTCACGGCGTCTTCTTCTCGGTCGGCGCGACGATAGCCGCCGACCTCGTGCCGGAAGACCGCCGCGCTTCGGCTATCGCCATGATGTTCATGGGCCTCACGGTCGCGATCGTCACGGGCGTGCCGATCGGGACCTATATCGGCCAGGCTTTCGGCTGGCGGGCCACCTTCTGGGGCGTTGCTGCACTCGGCGTCGTAGCCTTTGCCGGAATTGCCACCCTGCTGCCGGGCTCGCTCACCAAAGCCGCTCCGGCGAGCCTTCTCGACCAGGTGCGAGTGCTCGGCTCCGGCAGGCTGCTGTTGGTCTTCGCCATGACCGCACTCGGCTATGGGGGCACCTTCGTCGCCTTCACCTTTCTGGCGCCGATCCTGCAGGAGGTCACCGGCTTTTCCGAAAACAGCGTCAGCCTGATCCTGGTGCTCTACGGCGTCGCGATCGCCGGCGGCAACATCGCCGGCGGGCGGATCGCCAACACCAACCCCGTCAAGGCGCTCATCGGCCTTTTCCTTCTCCAGGCGCTCGTATTGGTTATCTTCAGCTTCACTGCCGCCTCGCCGGCACTCACTCTGGTGACACTTACCGCTCTCGGCTTCCTGTCCTTCGCCAATGTGCCGGGCCTGCAGCTCTACGTGGTGCAGCTTGCCAAGGAGCATCGCCCCGGTGCCGTCGACGTCGCCTCCGCGCTCAACATCGCGGCCTTCAATCTCGGCATCGCGCTTGGCGCCTGGCTCGGCGGCCGGGTGGTCGGCTCTCCGCTCGGACTTGCCTCCACCCCCTGGGTCGGCGCAATCCTCGTCTCAGGCGCGCTCCTGCTCACGCTTTGGAGCGGCCTTCTCGACCGGCGCGGCGAGTGCGGCGAGCCTTTGGCTGCAGCAAACTGAGGCGTGCTGAAGACGGCGCTGCCGCGAGATGCGGCAGCGCACAATTCTTCATTGCGCCGCGCCCAGCCAATGCTTATAAAGCGGGAACTCACCCCGGACCCGGTGAAACCCCGGGTGGCTCTTCTGGCCGCCGATCCGCCAGACAACGCAACAGCATCAAACCGTAGCGAGCCGGATAGTCCGCCGGCCGGGTGTGCTACTATTGCGAAGAAAATCAATGAAGCTGACATTTACGAGTTATAAACGCGAATGGTTCTCCAACATCCGCGGTGACGTCCTTTCAGGCATCGTCGTGGCGCTTGCGCTGATCCCGGAGGCCATCGGCTTTTCTGTCATTGCCGGCGTCGATCCGAAGGTCGGCCTGTTCGCCTCCTTCGCCATTGCATGCGTTTCCGCCTTCACCGGCGGCCGTCCGGGCATGATTTCAGCGGCGACCGCCGCCACCGCCGTGCTGATGGTGACGCTCGTCAAGGAATACGGCCTCGAATACCTGTTTGCCGCCACCCTGCTGATGGGGCTCATCCAGATAGCCGCGGGCTTTCTGAAGCTCGGGCGGGTCATGCGCTTCGTGTCGCGTTCTGTCATCACCGGATTCGTCAATGCGCTTGCGATCATGATTTTCATGGCGCAGCTTCCCGAACTCATCGGCGTGCCGCACGTAACCTATGCGATGATCGGGGCGGGGCTCGCGATCATCTATCTCTTCCCCTATGTCACCAAGGCGGTTCCGTCGCCGCTCGTCGCAATCGCCGCCCTGACAGCGATCGCCGTCTGGACCGGCATGGACATCCGCACCGTAGGCGACCTCGGCGAATTGCCGTCAAGCCTGCCGATCTTCGCCCTTCCGCAGGTGCCGCTCACCTTCGAGACGCTGCAGATCGTCTTCCCCTACTCGGTGGGACTTGCCGCGGTCGGACTGCTCGAGTCCCTTTTGACTGCGCAAATCGTCGACGACATGACGGATACGACGAGCAACAAGAGCCAGGAATGCATCGGCCAGGGCGCAAGCAACATCGCATCCGGCCTCATCGGCGGAATGGGCGGCTGTGCGATGATCGGCCAGTCGGTCATCAACGTGACCTCCGGGGGACGCGGGCGGCTATCAACCTTCGTGGCCGGTGCCCTCCTTCTCTTTCTCATCCTCGTCCTCGACGACATCGTGCGCATCATTCCGATGGCGGCACTGGTGGCGGTGATGATCATGGTCTCAATCGGCACCTTCTCCTGGCGTTCGATCCTGGACCTTCGCCGCAATCCCCTGCCCTCCTCCGTCGTAATGCTGGCAACGGTCGTTACCACCGTCGGAACCCATGATCTCGCAAAAGGCGTTCTGGTCGGCGTGCTCTTGTCCGGGATATTCTTCGCCGGCAAGGTCGCGCGCCTCTTCCATGTCCGCTCGATACTTGACCAAAGCGGCCGGGAGCGCACCTATTACGTCGACGGCCAGATCTTTTTTGCCTCGACGGAGGGTTTCGTCGGCGCCTTCGATTTCGCCGAACCGCTGGACAAGGTCGTCATCGACGTGAGCGGGGCGCATCTATGGGACATCACCGCAGTCGGCGCGCTCGACAAGGTGGTGCTGAAATATCGTCGCCACGGCGTGGCGGTGGAGGTGATCGGCCTCAACGAGGCAAGCGCCCATATGCTCGACCGCTTCGCCGTGCACGACAAGAGCGAAGAGGCGGGCGCGGCCCTCACTCCAGCCCATTGAATTTCGCCGTCCCCGGGTTGAATCGGATCATCCCGGGGTTATAAGTTCTCATCCCTTCCGCCTGTTCGGATCGCGTATATCCTCACGATCCCCTCTCTCTTCCTACCCTGCAGTCGAGAGCCCTCATGCCGTTTTCGACCTTCCTTGTCCGAAATTGCCGATGGCTCGCAGGCGGGTTTCTGCTTTGCTTCTTCTCTTCCTTCGGTCAGACCTTCTTCATATCGCTCTCTGCGGGTGACATCCGCCGAGAGTATGGCCTCAGCCACGGCAGCTTCGGTACTCTCTACATGGCGGCCACGCTTTTGAGCGCCCTGACCCTTCCCCAGTTGGGACGGATCGTGGACCACATCCGGGCCTGTCATGTCCTTCTGCTGACGCTGCCGCTGCTGGCCTTCGCAACGCTCTCGATGGCCTATGCCTCGACCTGGCTCTGGCTCTTTGCAACGATCTATCTGCTGCGGCTGTTCGGTCAGGGCATGATGACGCACAACGCCATGACAGCGATGGGCCGATGGTTTTCCGCACAGCGCGGAAGGGCGGTTTCAATCGCGAGCCTCGGCAACCAGGCGGGCGAGGCGTTGTTCCCCCTCGTCTTCGTTGCACTCGCGCCACTTATAGGCTGGCGGCAGACCTGGCTTTTTTCGGCTGCCGCCATTCTCCTCGTCGGTCTCCCGGCGATCTATGTGCTCATACGGACCGAGCGAATGCCAAGTGCCAGCGACGGGCCCGAGCGCCGGTTCGCGGCGCGGCATTGGACACGCTCGGAGGTCCTGCGCGATCCGGTTTTCTGGTTCGCGCTCTCCGGCGTGCTTGCGCCGGGTTTCATCGCCACGACCATCTTTTTCCACCAGGTCTACCTGGTCGAGCTTCGCCACTGGTCGCTCGAGGTGTTCGCCGGAGCTTTTGTCGTGTCGTCTACCCTGACGGTGGTGTTTTCGTTGGTCACGGGTTACCTGATCGACAGATATTCGGCCGTCGACATCCTGCCTTTCTATCTCGTGCCGCTCGCCGCCGCTTGCTTCACCCTCGCATTCATCGATTCTCAATGGAGCGCCTTCGCCTTCATGGCGCTGCTAGGGGCGTCGCTCGGCTCGTCCACCACCCTGTTCGGAGCACTCTGGCCGGAGATTTACGGCGTGCGGCATCTCGGCAGCATACGTGCCGTGATCGTCGCGCTGATGGTGTTCGCGACGGCGATGGGGCCCGGCATCACGGGCTTTCTAATAGACGCCGGCGTCCCCTATTCGTGGCAAATCGCAGGCATGGGCATCTACTGCCTGTTCGGCATATTCGTGATGAATGCGGTCCGGAGCGAAGTCCAGTCGCGCAACACGGTGCTGCCGGCAGAAGAGTAGGAACCGCACCCTTATTCGTCGATCCGGAAGCCCACCTTCATCACCACCTGATAATGCGCGACCTTCCCGTTTACGATCTGACCGCGAATCTCGTCCACTTCGAACCAGTCGAGATTCCGCGTGGTTTTCGAAGCACGCGAAATCGCGCCATCGATGGCTTCGGTTATCGAGTTCGGTGAGCTACCGATCAGCTCGATCTTCTTATAGACGTGCTCGCCCACGGTTTCCTCCTGAGGGGTTCTGGTTGCATCCGGGCCCCGCTGCAGGGGCGCGGGCCCGGGACGACAGCGCAATCGCCGCCAGCGTCAATCATGCCTGCGTTGAGCGCGAACCGCCAGAGATCGAACAAAACCGGCATCCATCGCGCCTGGGCCCGCTGCCATCGGATGGAAAGTGCTATATTCTGCGTACTGGCCTACGTCCAACGCGGCGTTCCTGCGAAACCCGCGCACGGCAAGGAAGGAGGCTTTTATGCTGCCTACCCGACGCTCCCTTCTGACCGCATTTCTCGCCGTGCCCGCGCTGCCCGTTTGCAATCGAGCCGCGGCTCAGCAACCGACACTACCGCTCACGCCCGCTTGCCGCGACGATGACGACCTGACGCCCGCACTTACGGCGGGTCCGTTCTACAAGCCCGATGCGCCGCTCAGGCACGACCTTTCCGGCGACGCCCCGGACGGCGAACGCATCACCATCGCCGGCTACGTTCTCGACGGAAATTGCCGTCCGATCGCCCGCAGCCTCGTCGAAATCTGGCATGCGGACGAGACCGGCGCCTACGATACGCGCGGCTACAGGCTACGTGGACACCAGGTGACCGATGAACGGGGACGCTGGTGGTTCAGCACCATCATTCCGGCACTCTACCCCGGACGAACCCGCCATTATCACTTCCGCGTGCGCCGTCCCGGCGCCCCCGTCCTGACGACGCAGCTCTTCTTTCCCAACGAGCCCCAGAACGACGGCGACCGCCTTTATTCTCCTTCGCTGCTGCTCGACCTGCGCGACACGGAGGACGGCAAATTCGGCCGCTTCGACTTCGTGGTTTGACGCCAATGTCGCGACCGGCGGGAAGACCTCAGACAGCTTAGCTTTTCGCACTCGAGTTCGGGTTGCGCTTGTCTCCGTCACTGACGCCCCCTTTCGAGGCTTTGGAGCCGCCGCCCCACTCCTGCGCCTTGCGGGCCTCGTCGCCGCCCACGTGACCCGGCTGTTTTTTCTTGGCGGTGCCGCTTTCTCCCTTGTTCTTCGCTCTGTCCGTTTTCTCGTCCATATCGGCCTCCATCCGCTCTGCTCGATCGGTCGGCACATCCACTGTACCGGCAGGGTCTGACACTGGGGCCGAACAAGCGGGGAAGCGATCGGTTCCTCGGCGAAGGACGCGGTTCGATCGACGCTGCGTCTGGAACATTCGACGGGGGCGCGGGTTTGCCTTCCCGTCACCTGAAAGTACCCAGACAGGAGAAAGGTCTGATGTCCGATACCGATAGCGAATATGGAGCGCCGGGCGTCGGCCCCTCGGCCGAAGGCGCCGCGCGGACCAGCACGATAACCGCCTTGTTCGACAACCGCTCGCAAGCCGAGGCCACCGTCGAGCGCCTCCGCGAAGCGGAACTCGGTGCTGCCACTGTTCAACTGGTCCTCGGCAGCGGCGAGGGCTCTGCGCCCGCCGCACCGGACGGCATCTGGACCGCGCTGGAGAACTTCTTCTTTCCCAGCGAGGATCGCGAGATCTACGCCGAAGGCCTGCGCCGGGGTGGTTATCTCGTCACGGTTTCCGGGATCGACGATGCCGGCTACATGACTGCGCGCGACATCCTCGACGACGAGGGAACGATCGACCTGGACGAGCGCGTCGACCTCTGGCGGCGCGACGGCTGGAGCGGCTGGCAGCGCAGTACTTCGCCGGGGATGGATACAAGGGCTCCGACGGAAGAAACCTTTGGCGCCGCCGCCGGTGATCACGCCAGCCCCAGCATCACGCGAGACCATGCCCGAAGTTCCGCGACCGTCCGGGCATACCGGAGCGAAGCGGGTGCAAAGCCGGTGGAGAGTTCCGGTGATGCTTCATCCTTCACCAACCGTGACGAAGGACAGCCTTTCGGCGAGCCATCCTACGGTGCACCGGCGACGGAGCGAGCCGGGGGCGACAGGCTTGGAAAGGATCGCGTGGGTTGGGATGGAGACCGGCCACATGGCAGCAATGGACTTTCGCCATCAGGCAGAAACTCAGAGTAAAGTCATGCCTGGCGCAAACCTCATTACAGGTAGCTGCCTTTGCGGCAAGCGGCGCTATGCCTTCAAGGGGCCGCCTTCGCACGTCGGATACTGCCACTGCTCCATGTGCAGGCGCGCGACGGGCGGGCCGTTCACCGTCCTCGTGCGAACGGAGGGGTCATCAGTGCATTGGAACACTCCACCCGCCCTCTACCGCTCGTCCCCGATCGCGGTCAGAGGGTTTTGCCCCGATTGCGGTAGTCCGCTGTTTCTTCAATACGACGACGACCCCAGGCTGCGGTTCACGGCCGGGACACTCGACTGGCCGGAAGGCCTGGCTCCAACAGATCATTACGGCGTTGAGAGCCGGCTTCCCTGGGATGACAGCGGTCCCAGCCTTCCGGCGGAAGAAACCAAGGAACGATTCTGACCCTGCCCTGCCGGAGGCACACCGTCCCCGGCAGGAAGGCCGTGATCTTACCAGGGCCGCCAGCTATTCGACCAGTAACGGCTCTTCAGATCGCTCAGCCGGTCCTCGATATCGGCGATCAGATCTTCAATCCGCGACGAACTCCGCGAATGCCAGTAAGGACGGCTCGTGCCTGCAGCGAGCAGCCCGAGCAGGCCGATCACTGCGAGTGCCGTCCAGGCGGGGTGCTCCCTTGCCATTTCGCCCGCTCTTCGGCCCGTATTGGCGATCGCCCTACCGGAAGAAATGCCCAGCTCCGAGAGCCTTTCGCTCAGCGCATTCACCTGCTCGCGCAGCGACCTGACCTCCTCTTCGATGCTCGCTTGATTCGGAACGCCGACCGATCCGTTCTTCGTATCGACGACCCCCCGCGGTATTGTGGAACCGAGTCGCTTCTCCTGTGCCATATGTTCATCCTCCGTGTCTGGGTCCTAACTCGTCAGGGATAGCTACCCGGAAACGGCGGGCGGGGGCCGGGAGTTCCTTTTCAGGTGGAAATTGGATTTGGCGCAAGGCAGAGAGCAATCGTCTGGCGCTGATTCAAAGCCGGTTAGGGTTGCAGTGGATTGAAGATCATCGCGAACTTCGTTCCTCCAGCGGAAGCGCGATCATCGGTTCATGTTGTCGCTAAGCCCGCAACGCCAATGCCATTTGGCTGCGAGCACAAGCGGCGTGACCGCGGCCGGGAGGCTCCGGCGGCGATCGAGAGGGCTGGCTCCGGTAACCGCTGAGCAACGGTTATGTTCATTCAGTAGAGGTCGCCGCCCGGTTTCGAGCGGCCCAGGATCACAGCGATGAAAGGGCCGCTCCCAAGCTCTTTACCTTGTGGAGCGCCCCTGTTCTGCTTGACTATTTCGCAGGGTTTGGGCCGATCCGCTTGCCGTGAGCGACGCGTTCCGCGGCCTTGTGGACCATGGTATACGCATAATCTATGCCCATGCCGTAGGCGCCGGAATGTTCCTTCACGAGCGTCGTGACGGCGTCATAGGTCTCCTTCCGTGCCCAGTCACGCTGCCACTCGAGCAGAACCTGCTGCCAGGTGACCGGAATGACGCCGGCCTGAGCCATGCGATCCATGGCATATTTGTGCGCATCGGCCGACGTGCCGCCGGACGCGTCGGCAACCATGTAGATCTCGTAATCGGGGACATCGTGGAGAGCTGAAAGCGCGAAGGTCGTATTGCAGACCTCCGTCCACAGACCGGAGACGACGATCTTCTTGCGGCCGTTTGCGGCATTCTTTGCCAAAGCATCACGGACGTTCTGGTCGTCCCAGGAGTTCATCGACGTTCGTTCCAGAATGTCGTTTTCGGGAAATACGGCGAGCAGTTCCGGGAAGGTGTTGCCGGAGAAGGATTCCGTCTCGACGGTCGTGATGGTCGTCGGGACGTTGAAGATCTTGGCGGCCTTGGCAAGGCCGACGACATTGTTCTTCAGCACCTGCCGATCGATCGACTGGACGCCAAATGCCATCTGCGGCTGCTGGTCGATGAAGATGAGCTGGCTGTTTTCGGGGGTCAGGACTTCGAGCTTAGACACTTTGATTTCTCCGTTTGAAGTTTGGTTGCCGTTGCCGGCATTTAATTGCAAGCCTTCGCCGGTCGGCTGCCTGAGGCAGGCAGCCGTCTTTGTAGGGCCATGGACGAGTGGGTCGGAAGGCGAGGATCAGATGCGCCGGCTTATGCTGCCAGTGGCTCCAGGCCGGCCTCGATCTTTTCGCGGAAGGGCTCATAGCGGGTCGGCAGCTTGAGTGCTTCCCCGAGATGAGCGGTATCCTCATCCCGGTCGAACCCGGGCTCGTTTGTGGCGATTTCGAACAGGATCCCGCCGGGAGTCCGGAAGTAGATCGCCCAGAAATAGTCGCGATCGATGACTGGCGTCACCTGATAACCGGTATCCATCAGGGCTTTGCGAACCTCCAACTGCTTTTCGCGATTTTCGACCGCGAAGGCGATGTGGTGAACGGAGCCCGCGCCCTGACGCGCGAACGGTGTCTGGGGGAGCGCCACTAGGTCGATCGTGGCCGCGCCGTTGCCACCTGGAGTAGTGAACCGGGTGACGTCCCCCTCGACCTCGGTGCGTTCATAACCCATGAAGCGAAGGAGTTCTTCCGTGGCCGCAGTGTCATGCAGATTGAATCTTGCGCCCGAGAAGCCGCGAATGGCCTCTTCCTCGGAGATCCCGTCCACAAGCCAGGGAGCACGTGCATCGTCGACCGTTTCGATCAAGGCCAGCCTATCGCCATCGGGACCGGCGAAGCGGAGGCGCTCGACACCGAAGGTCGCGTCGGCCTGAATGCCGCCCACGCCGTAAGCAATAAGGCGGTCCTTCCAGAAAGCGAGCGATCCCTTAGGAACGGAGAACTGCGTTTCACCGACCTCACCGACGCCCGGGCGACCGGTCATCATGTGGGAGAACGGGAAGTAGGTCATGACCGTGCCGGGCGTGCCCTTCTCGTCACCGTAGTAAAGATGGTAGACGCTGGGATCGTCGAAGTTGACGGTCTTCTTCACACGCCGGAAGCCGAGGACGTCGGTGAAGAACCTGTTGTTCTCCTGTGCATCCGACGCCATCGAGGTTACGTGATGCAGTCCCTTGATATCCTTGATCATCGTTGCGCCCTCTTGTTCGAGTTGTTCGTCTCTGTTGAGTGAAGGTGTAGCCGGGTTGATTGGCGCAAGGAATTGTAATAATAATTGCCAGTGAATTGCGTTTTTTGAAATAGTTGGAATGAACGACTACAAAGCTTTGAAAATCTTTCTCCTCGCTGCCGAAAAGCGGAATTTCGCGCAGGTCGCGCGCGAGTTGGACATGACGCCAGCCGGTGTCACACGCGCGATAGCCGCCCTGGAATATGACCTTGGCATCCAACTCTTCGTGCGAACGACCAGGCAAGTTTCGCTGACGACAGACGGTGCCATCTTTGCCGCTCAGGTCCAGCCAGCCGTTGCTGTCCTCGATAATGCGCGACGCGACGTCAGGAATGCGAACAAGGCCGATCAGGGGCGACTGAGGATTAGCGCCCCAACATGGCTCGGCAAGACCATTCTGCCGCCCATCCTTTCAGGCTTTCGCGAACTTTATCCGAAGATGAGTTTCGAGATCTCGTTGTCGGATGGGCTGGTCGACATCGTCGACGGTGACTACGATCTGGCAATCCGCATATCGTCGGCTCCATCTGACAAGTTCACGATCTGGCGCAAGATCAGCGTCGTCCGACGAGTCCTGGTCGCGGCACCGGGAAGCCGATTCCATGCTATGGAGCATCCTGGCCAGTTGTCGCCCGACGACTGTCTGGCCTATAGCGGCGAGAGCCGACGCGAAACCTGGGTGCTTTCTGACGGCGGATCCAGCATGACGATTTCAGCCGGCCGCGCATTCAGCGCCAACAGTGGAGAGGTGCTGGCCGATATGGCGGCTGATGGTGCCGGTGTCGCAATGCTGCCGGGCTTCCACGTCGCCGAACATCTGCGAACCGGAAGGTTGGTTCATATCCTTCGCGAGTGGTCGCCGCAGGATCTGTGGCTCACACTGTACTATCCGCCCTACCAGGCGCTACCGCCCCGCATCGCATCCTTCTCGAAATTCTTCGAACGGCAGCTCCCAGCGCACATGGCAATGCTGGAATAGAACTGACGTGCAGCCCGGTGCCGGCTCGGACTTTAACAGGTGTATTGCGGCGTTGCCTGAGGCTTGGTTTCAGCCGTTTCACGTTGCCTTTTTACCCCGACGGCCTCGAACAGACGAGGACGAACCGGCGGTAGAAAAATGTTCTCAGCCTGTTTCTAAGGTCTGCATTCCTGCGCTGGGCAGCCGCAATCGGCCGGCGGGACGGCAGCAAGATGTTTTCAAAGCCGGCGGCCTCGATCAGAGGCACAAGCCTTTCGACTGTGAGACCGTCGCCGAAGGGCAGACGCTCCATGATCTTCGCGTGGCGTTCGCTCATGGCCCCGTCATAATGCGGGTCGTACCCGATGATGCGCTCGAGGGCAGCCACCGCAAGCGAGGCCAGCCGACCGAGCGGCGTAGGCTTCGACCAGTCCCCATCGAAGACGAGCAGCCTGCCGCCGGGCTTCAGCAGGCGGAGCCACTCTGCAAGCGCCTGTTCCGGCTCGGTGAGGGTCCAGACAAGGTGCCGGCAGACCACGGCGTCATAGGTTCCGTCCGGCTCCATCGTGCGTTCGGCATCGGCCAGTATGAAGCGGACCTTATCGTTCACGGCATGTTTGCGCCGCGCGACCGCGAGCATGGTCTCGGAGAAATCGAGCGCGGTCACGTCATGCCCGAGCGAAAGCAGCACGCCGGTCACTTCGCCCGTCCCGCATGCGAGTTCGAGAACCTTCAGCGGCCTTGCCCCAAGTGCGCTCCGCACCGCCGCCGCCCAGGCGTCGAACTCCGGCCCACGTGGAATGCGATGACCGAAAGCGAGGTCGAAGGTTTCCGACCGCTTCGACCAGTATTCGCGGATGTCATCCTTCAGATGGTGGTTGCGAATGTCCATGATATCAGGCTCCGACAGCGGCAATTGCGGAAAACGGGCGCGGCTGCCGGCGTCTTGCGCGGTAGCGGATGAAGCAGCTTCCGTCGAATTCCTGCTCGACCTCGACTTCGATCCCGAAGACTGCGCGGATGCGCTCGACCGTCAGCACCTCCTGCGGGCGGCCGAGTGCCACAAGCCGACCGCCCTGCATGACCGCGATCCGGTCGCAGAACATGGCGGCGTGATTGAGGTCGTGGAGAGCGGCGACCACCGTCCGGTCCTGGCGGCGGACGAGATCCAGCAGGCTGATCTGATGGCCGATGTCGAGGTGGTTGGTCGGTTCGTCGAGGAGCAAAATCTTCGATTCCTGCGCCAGTGCCCGCGCAATGTGCAGCCTTTGCCGCTCACCGCCCGAGAGCGTGTGCCATAGGCGATCGGCAAGATGGCCCATGTCGACGTTCCTCAACGCCGCGTCGACGATTGCGTCATCCTGAGGCGACCAGGGCGAAAGCGGCCCGAGATAGGGTGTGCGGCCGAGTTCGACTGCCTGGCGCGCGGTTATCCGCTCGCCGGTCTCGGCCTGTTGTTCCACCAGTGCGAGCCTTTGGGCGACCGCACGGCGGCCGAGCGCAGCGATCGGAGAACCGTCCAGAAACACCTCTCCTTTTCTCGGCTTGCGGATCCCGGCGATGAGCGACATCAGGCTGGTCTTGCCGGAACCGTTCGGGCCGATGATGCCGAGAAACTCTCCCGTCTCGAGGGTCAGGGAGACCTCCTTGAGGATGTCGGTCCCGCCGGCCGACCACGAGATTTCGCGCGCTGATAGAGTCATGCGCGGTCCCTCCTTTGTCCGAGTATAAGTGCGAAGGCCGGGGCACCGACGAGCGCCGTGATCACGCCGATCGGCAGAACCTGGCCAGGGATGAGAATGCGCGACAAAATGTCTGCAAGGATCATGAAGACGGCACCGATGAGCGCCGCAGCGGGGAGCAGAACGCCATGCCGAACGCCGACGAGCATGCGCGCCGAGTGGGGGATGACAAGCCCGACGAAGCCAATCGAACCCACGATCGAGACCATCACCGCCGTCATCATCGCCGAGACGCCGACAAGCGCGAAATAGGTCCGTCTTACCGAAATGCCGAGCGAGGCGGCCGATTCCGACCCGAAAGTGAAGGCGTCCAGTGAACGTGCATGCCAGAGACAGACGACGAGACCCAGAAGCGTTGCCGGCACGGCGAGCCAGGCATCCGGCCAACGCACGCCTGAAAGGTTGCCGAGCAGCCAGAACATGATGCCGCGCGCCTGCTCGGCCGTCGCCGCCTTGGTGACGATGAATGAGGTGAGCGCGTTGAAGAGCTGAGATCCCGCGACGCCCGCCAGGATGATCGCTGCGGTGCCGCGACCGGCTTTCGCTGCGAGCAGGCTCACCAGGACAAAAGCGACCAGCGCGCCGATGAAGGCGCCGAGCGGCAGCGTCAACAGGCCGGCGCCCACCCCGAGAATGGCGACACTGACCGCCCCGGTCGATGCGCCGGCCGAGATGCCGAGGATGTATGGATCGGCCAGCGGATTGCGCAGCAACGACTGCAGCACCGCTCCGGAAAGCGCGAGCGCGGCCCCGCAGGACGCGGCCACTACCGCCCGGCTCAGCCGATAGCTCCAGATGATGCCCTCGTCGATCGGTTGCAGAGGATAGCCGGCATTCCACACCCGGTTCGCGACTGTCTGCGCGACGGTTTTGAATGGAATTGCCGTTTCACCGATCGCGGCGCCCAACCAGAGCGCCGCGATCAGAATGAGAAGCGCTGCGAGGACCGCGCCCACGCGTCCCGTCCCCGTTCGCCCGGCCAATGTCAGCACGCGGCTCACTTGGCCAGTCCTGCCCTGTCGGCCAGCCCGCCGTCTGAGCCAAGTCCGCTTTTTGAGCCAAGTCCGCCCTTCGAGGCAAGTCCGGCCTCCACGATGGCCTCCGCCAGCGCTTCGATACCATCGATCGTGCGGATCGTCGGGTTCATCGCCTGTGCATCCATGCCGAACACGTGGCCCTTGGCCACAGCCGGCATGAGGCTCGCCACCGGATCCCCCTTCAGGAATTCGAGCTTCGCCTCGAGGCTGTCGAGCGGATAGCGACGGCGTTCCATCGAACCGGCAACGATCATGCTCGGCTCGGCCTTGGCAATGGTTTCCCACCCGACCGTCGGCCATTCGTCTTCCGTCTTGATGATATTTTCGATCCCGAGCGCCGCCATGATGTAGCCGGGGGCACCATTGCTGCCGGCGACATAGGGGTCGGCATCGGCAGCGCTGGAGAACCAGAAGACCGCCGACAACTTTCCCTCCACCGACGCGACCTTGGCGCGCGCCGCCTCTTCCCGGCTCTTCAGCCCGGCGACGACCGCCGCGCCCGTGTCCTGAACGTCGTAGATCTGCGCCAGTTCACGGATCTCCCGATAGACGAGATCCATGGTGAATGGCTGACGGCGGACACCGTCGCTCGCCGCAGAATTCTCCTTGCCGGTGCAATCGGCCGGCGAGGTATAGACCGGTATGCCGAGCTCCTCGAACTGCTCCGGCCTGGCGACGACACCTTCCGGGCCGACCTGCCACTGAAACTGTACCGCCACCATGTCCGGCTTCTTGGCAAGCACGCTCTCGAAACTCGGATCATTGTCGGCCAGGCGTTCGACCTTGGCGTTGATTTCCTCGTAGCCTTTGAGCACCTGACCGACCCACAGGGCTGTGCCGACGACCTTGTCCGCAAGCCCGAGCAGATAGAGAATTTCAGTGCTGCTCTGACCGATCGAGACAGTGCGCGTCGGCCTTCGCTCGAAAGTGACCTGCCGTCCGCAATTCTCGAGCGTCAGCGGGTAAGCCGTTTCGGCAGCAGCGGCAGGGCTGCCGAAGCCGGATATGCCGATGGAAAAAAGGATGAGGCCCGCAGCGAGCGGCCCTTTGAGAAAACTGTTCATGAACATTCCCCTAATGTGATGGGACGCCGCTATGCGGCCGCGAAAATCAGTCGGCCGATTAAACGGTTCCGGCGGACGATCGGCATCCGTTTGCAAGGGGACAGCAATAAAAGCTTGCGCGGCAGGGCGCAGTAGGTGGTCATGGCTTAGCTCCTGTTCCGGGCATCCCCGCCCGTGACGATGGATCGAATTTGACGGCAGGTCTCCTGGCTCACGGACAGAAGTCGCTCATCTACCTTCCCGCGCGTCGCGCAGTGACTGGTGCCTCGGCACCACGAGGATGAACGACGATCCGCTTACAGTTGCGGGGGCAGCCACGGTTTTGGTCCCTTTTGGGTCGTCCGCACCGTGTTCCCTATTAATCCCCTCCACCTCTCGGGTAGGGGAACCGTCGGTCCCAGTTAATGTGGAACGCAGCCGCCGGTCAAGGAGGGAGGCGACGTTTGTGTCCGCACATGCGACCGGCTCATGCCGCGGCAATGCCTGGTCACGCATGGGACTTATGTTATACCATTACATTTGTCAACGGCGCCTCGTCCTGAGGTCGCCCTTGGCGGCGGCGAGGACAGGAGATCGGTCGGCAGCGCGCCGATGAAGGCAGGCACGGCCGAGGACTTCGCTTGCGAAAATGCCCGCCGGCAGCGCGTCGCAATTGATCGCGACGAAGGGACCTGCCGAGCGCCGGCTTTGCCAGTGCGCCGGAGGCCTCCGAGGAGAAGAGTTGGAGCATTCAATCGTCTCGGCGATACCCTGAGCGTTTCCGGGTATCGCCGTCGGGCCGTTCAGAATCGGCTTTGCGCGGTGCCTATCGGCCGCGCGTCCCCTTGCATACGCGCCGCTCGGCCTGCGCCTTCCGCTCGACGTGCTGGACTTGCCTCGAAAATCTCAAGCTCCAGCCGTTCCCACTGGCCCGGCGGCTGCGGTCGCCGGATTGCGTGCGAGCAGCCGTGGAGCCTGGCTTCGCAGGGCGCGCTCTCAATCTCGATATAAGGTCCGCCGGGTCGATGGTTATCGCCAGCATGAAGCCGATCGGCGCGAGCATGTAGGGGGGAATTCCCGTCGGTACGCTCGCAAAGGCAGCGAGTGAAACAACGGCTATAATGCAAATCACGTTCGTAAGCGGGTGGGTAATTGTCCTGATGCAGATTTCAGAAATAGTATTATTTCGTTCGTAGTCCGACAATGCCATGGGAGAAATCCATCCGGTCTGAGTTGTCCTTCGCCGAGATCACGATGACTTTAGGCCCTGTCGACCCAAAGTCATGGAACGTGACCGGTGCAAGGAGCCAGAGCGGTATGCGGCCGGCGGAACGCCCGCGCATCCGCTTCAAGCTCCGGCGGCGCTTGGAGGAATATGGACTGTGAGGCGCCCCTGGCAACCGGCCTAGGACTTTTGCCCAGACGAGCTCGGACCAAGGTCCTATAGATGGGTGCGGATCGCACCCTAGCTTCGTGCCTTCCCACCTATACAAGAACCTAGACCTTTTCAGCGATATCTGGGGCGGGGTTTTGCCACGATGGCAGAACCCCTCCTTGGATCGACCGGCTGAGGAGGCATCGAAGCCTTCGGGAACTTCGAATATGGAAATGCGAGTGCCCGCGCAGGGGATGACGCGGGCACTGCAACAGGTTGGGGTCCTGAATGTCGCTGGGGGACAGAAGCGACACCTGTTAATTCTTCAAACGTCAATTTGTTCCAAGCCGGTGACGGGGCGCGAAAAGGCCTCGCCCGCTACCGCGAATCGATGCCGGTAATCACCTCGCGACAGCCCGACGATCCTATGGAACAGCTTGCGAAAGGCGGCCGCGTCCTCGTAGCCGACTGCCCAGGCGACCTGTTCAACCGAACGTCTGGTGAACTCCAGGAGTTCCCGCGCCTTACCGACGCGCAGATGCTGGGCATATTCGATCGGCTTCATTCCGGTCGCCGCCTTGAAACGGCGCAGGAAAGTACGCTCCTCCATCGCCACCACTTTTGCCATCTGCGCAACGCTGACGGCGCGAGCCTCACGCGCTTGCAGCCAATGCTGCACCTTCAGGATCACTTCGTCGCCGTGATTGAGGCGCGGCGAAAAGCTGGAATAGTGCCGCTGCTCGCGTCCGGCGGGGTCGATAAGAAGGAAACGCCCGGTCTCGACCGTTACCGTCGGACCGAACAGACGATCCACGAGGCGCATGCCGAGGTCTGTCCATGCCATGAGGCCGCCGGCAGTTACGATGTCGCCGTCCTCGATCACGATCTTGTCCGTGTCGAGCCGGACATCCGGAAACCGGTCACGGAAAGCATTGGCGAAGAGCCAGTGCGTCGTCGCTGGCCGGCCCTTGAGCAGGCCCGTCGCCGCAAGCACGAAGGTCCCGCCGCAAGTCGATGCGAGGGTCGCGCCTTGGGCATGCCCGTCGAGCAGCCAGCGAGCATAGGGCGCGGCCTCCTCCGCTTCCATCGGCCCGGTCAACCTGCCGGGGACAAGCAGTATCTCCGGCATCTCCCGTGATCCGAGTTCGGGATGGGTGTCGAAACTTCGCGCAAGACAGCCGTCGTCCCGAAGCCGCCAGTGACTGATCCGTGCCACCGCCCCGCCCCGCTCGGCGGAGAATTGACGGGCTATGTTGATGAGGTCCGTCATGCCGTGAACCATCGCCATCTGGCAGCCCGGATAAAGCATGAGACCGATTTCAGCTTTCGAGCGCAGCGCTGCCTTTGGCATGTGGTACCTCTTTGTCGGTTTCGGCCCGTCTAATGTCCGATCCGCCAATCCCGATCATTTCGCAAACGGCCTAAATCTTCAAGCACGGGGCGCGCGGCACATGCAGCGAGCCTCTGGAAAGAGACCAACCACTGAAGAGGATGAAGAAAATGGCTAAGATCACCATGAAGGACGGCACCCGCATCTTCTACAAGGACTGGGGCCCTCGCAACGCCTAGCCCATTGTCTTCTCACATGGCTGGCCGCTCACGGCCGACGTCTGGGACCCGCAAATGGTCTTCTTCGCAAGCAAGGGCTATCGCGTCGTCGCTCACGATCGCCGAAGCCACGGCCGCTCGGACCAGGTGTGGGACAACAATACCATGGACCAATACGCCGACGACCTCGCCGAGTTGATCGAGGCGCTGGATTTGCGTGACGTGATCCTCGTCGGGCATTCGACGGGCGGCGGCGAGGTTACCCGCTTTATCGGTCGGCACGGCACCGGGCGTGTGGCAAAGGTGGCGCTGATCGGCGCGGTGCCGCCGCTCATGCTGAAGACCGAGGCGAACCCCGGCGGCCTGCCGATCGACGTCTTCGACGGCATCCGCAAGGGCACCTACGATAACCGCTCGCAATTCTTCAGGGATTTGGTCACCCCCTTTTACGGCTACAATCGCGAGGGTGCCGTCATCTCGGAGGGTATCCGCGAGAGCTTCTGGCTACAGGGCATGATGGGCGGCCTCAAGGGCCATCTCGACAGCATCCGCGCCTTCTCCGAAAGCGACTTCAATGCCGACCTGGCGAAGTTCGACAAGCCTACCCTGGTGCTCCCCGGCGACGACGACCAGATCGTGCCGATCGGCGCCTCTGCGCATTCGACCGTCAAGATCGTCAGGCACGCCGTGCTGAAGGTTTACGAAGGCGCCGATCATGGCCTGACGCAGACCTATCAGGACCGATTCAACGCAGACCTGCTCAAGTTCATCGAAATCTGATCACCGACAGTACCCGGCGTCTATATCGTCAGCCACCTCCAGGCGCAGCGGCGATGCCGCCGCCCTCCCGGCGCTCGGCGCCGGCCGATGGCTCGGCCAATGGCAGGCGGTTTTTCTTATAACCACCGCGGCGACCAGCATCACTGGCTTCCTCTTCCCCTTCAGCGGGATCACGCCCGCACTGGTGGTCGGTGCGATTTCCGTCCTCACCCTCGGCGTCGCCTTTGCCGCACTCGTTGCTTTGACGCCTCGCGGCTGGGCGAGGCCGGCCTATGCCGTAAGCGCGACGTTCGCGCTCTATCTCAAACTCTTCGTTCTTGTCGTGCAGAGTTTTTTGAAGGTTCCGGCACTGCAAGTGCTGGCGCCGACGCAAACCGAAGCTCCCTTCGTCGTGGCGCGAATCCTTCTGCTGGTGGCAAGCATAGGGCTCGGCAAAGCCGCGGCCGTCGGCTCGCGACAGGCGGCCCTGCCGCTGCGGGCCGCGCGCGGTGCAGGCGCCTGAGCTTGGACATGGCGGAGCTTCAATTCCGCAACGACCGGAAGCGCGCTGTACCGATATGGCGCGCTTCGGTCAATGTTCGTTGGCCGGCGCCCCATGCGCGGTAACGATCGCCTGGGCTTCCTTGCCATAGAGTTCCTCGAAATGGTCGAAGCTCTTGGCAAAATAGCCGATGCCCTGAGTGGCGGATCTGAGCGAGCGCGCCAGATCGTCGAGAGCGCTGCCCGGTAGAAGGGCGCGGAAGATGTCCCACCCCTTCGCCTCCTCGTCCCTGTCAAAGCCGAGAACCTGGCCCTTCAGCGAGGCAACGATCGGGACCAGACTGCCCGAATAGATGGACGGGACATGGACATCGACGCGAAAAACCGGCTGCATCAGCACGGAAGCGGCCTGCGACAATGCCTGCCTTACGCCAAGCTTCCCGGCCGTCCGGAAAGCATATTCGGAACTGTCGACAGAATGGTGCTGGCCATCGGTCAGCATCACGCCGACGTCGATCACTTTGAAGCCGAGAGGGCCCTTCTCCATCGCCTCGCGTGCGCCCGCCTCGACCGCAGGAATGAAGTTGCGCGGCACCGCACCGCCCTTGACCGTCTCCGCGAAAGAAAATCCATCGCCTCGCCCGTTCGGATGTACGCTGAGCTTCACATCGGCGAATTGGCCGGCCCCGCCGGTTTGCTTGCGATGGCGGTAATGAACTTCCGAGGATTTCGACACGGTCTCGCGGTAGACCGGACTCGGTGGCCGATCGCTCACCTCGACATGAAAGACGTCCGATAACATCCTGCAGACTTCGCGCAGGTGTACCGGCCCCTGAGCGCAAACAAGCTGCGCCCCTGTCCCCTCCTCCTGCATCACGTTCAGGCCGCGGTCCGTCTCGGCGAGTTTAGCCAGGGTCTCGGAGAGCTTGGTCTCGTCGCGCTCACTCGCAGGCACCAATATCCGCTCGAGCATGGGGGTCGGTGGCGTCGTCCAATCGGGCGGAGCGAGTGCCGCACCGGCCGTCAGCAGCGAGGGCACGGGCAGGTGGTCGGATTTCACGGCCGCGAAGAGCTGGCCAGCTTCCGTAACCCCCGAACCTATCGGCCGGCCGCTTGCGGGATCCTGCAGAGCACCGAGGCTGGAGCCGCCAAGAGCAGCTCCCTGTTTGACACCGTTTTGGAGGGCGCGGGCGAGAACCGTCTTGCCGACGCTCTGGCGGTAATGGGCATGGAAGCTGACGGCGAGGAGGTTCGCTTCGCCGACCCCGGCGCCGGCAGCCAGACGTTTCCTCAGCGCTTCGGCGCGCGGCGCCTCGTGGCGGAGCGCCTTCATCAGCCTCATCAGGCCGTTGCTGTGACTGGCCGAGCCGAGTAGCACTGGGATGATCTTGTTTTCGTTCAGAACTCTTGTCGAGATCGAATAGATGGCATCGCTTCCAGGCGCGCGATCCTCGATGAGCTCCTCCAGCAGCCAATCGTCAAATTCCGAAAGATGCTCGAGCAGCTCTGCACGCGCCTCGTTCTCACGTTCGGCCGCACTTTCCGGGATTTCGAAAAGGGAGGAAGGCTGGCCCTCGCGATAGCGCCAGGCGCGTTCCGAGATGAGATCACAGCTGCCGATGATCTTGTCGCCCTCGCGAATGGGAACCTGCCGCAGGATGAGTGGCCGGCTGCAGAAATCCTGCAAGGCGGCGACGATATCTCTTATGCGCCCTCGTGGCTCGTCCATGCGATTGACGAAGAGGATGCAGGGCGTGCCGGACGCCTCGATCATGCGCAAATAAGGGGCGGCAAGAACGGCCTCCTCCAGTACCGGCGAAACACAGAGAACGCAGGCGTCGCTTGCGAGCAGCGCGTGCTGCGCATGCGCGAGCGCCTCGTTATTGCCGGAGACGTCGAGCGCGCACCAGACTTCACCACCGAATTCGAATTCGACGAGGCCCAAACCATATGGAGTAACTGATTTCTTCGGCTCGCCTTCCAGCGAGCCAACCCTTTCCACGAGCGTGGATTTTCCGATCTGCGAAGGACCGAGTACAGTAAAGCAGCGCATCGGCGTTCCTCCCTCTGCCAGGATGACACTGAGGACAGGATGCCCCTGGACGCGCGAAAGCGCCAGAGCAGGATGAGGAAAAGTCTAAGCGGTCGCGCTGGGTGCGAATTCGGCGATGAGCTCGTGGCGGTCGCCCGGATAGGTGAGCAGCACGCTCGTCACCGGTACGCCGCCGCTCCAAGTCCGGCGCTCGATGACAAGGCAGGCCGCACCGATAGCAATTTCGAGCGCCTGCGCCGTCGTACGGCTTGCCGCAACGGCCCTGATGCGATGTTCCGCCGTGCTCCAGGGCACCTTTCCAAGCAGCCACGAGCCTGGGGCGGCGGCCTCGAACGTCTCGGTCTCGGCTTCCGGTACCGCCGAAAGGTTGATCAGGCGCTCTTCGAGACAAAAGACGCGCCCGCCGGCGAAATGGCTGCAGGTAATGTCGAGAAGCCGTGACGATCCCGGCAGATCGATGCGCCCCTTGTCGCCGGAAGTCATCTTGCGCACCACCCTCTCGCCGAGCCGGTAGGCGTAATCGAGCCCGAGCGACTGCACCTCCCGCTTGACTTCGTGGATCTCCATCACCGCGGATTGGGCTTGCGGAAAACTGACATAGCTCCCGGATTTGCGCCGCCGCTCGATCAGTCCCCGCTTCACGAGTTCGCTCAAGGCCTTGTTCACCGTCATTCGCGAGCAGCCGTATTGCTGTGTTAATTCGTGCTCGAAGGGAATGCGGTATCCCGGCGGCCAGTCGCCGGAAAGAATATGGCCCTCGACCTCGCTCAGAATTTTCTGATGAAGCGACAGGGGCTGTTCCTGGCGTTTTTCTTCGGTGTAGGCACGATTGCTGGAAATGGTGGGACCCTCGCTCGTAAACGGCCCCGTACCTTACTCATTTCGCGCCACGAGGACAGCCCTTCTGAGTGCGTCTTGAAGCCCCGACACTCCGATCGGCAGATCGAGTCCTATGGAGAATTGCCATCTTCTTTCATCAGGTGATCAGTAAAAGAGATGCCATGGCCCCAGGAAAGCGCGTGCCCACTCCTGATCCCGTTCGCCGTCGCTCGGCGCCGTCTCCCGGCAGGGAGAGACTTCCGCCGGTTTATCGATCGCTGCAGTCTTGCGTGCTGCGCTGCCGCGTACGGGTGGCACGAGGTAGCCGAGGGTCATTCCGCCGAGATAGAACATGCCGCATCCCTTCTCTTTTCCGACCTTGCGGCACGATCCTGCCAGAATGCGGGCTTCTGTCAATAGTCTACTAAATTTATGATCTATCGGGATGTGCTCCGGCTCCCGTCTCCGTCTCCGATCGCTCAGCCCGAGTTGTCCGCGGACAACCAATTGAGGAGCGGAAAGAAAAACAGCCGCGCTCCGGGCGGCACAATCGGGGTTTTTGTTAAGCGTTTGTAAAATGGCAACGAATCGGCGCATAGTATAACTGCGCAGATCAGCTTTTATCGGCGAATTTAGCGCAGTTTTCGGAGAGTAGGGATGTTGCAGCAGAGAATCCAGAGTCTTGAAGAGCAGGAGCATCTGCCGTCGCTCTTGTCTGCCGACGCTCGGGAACTCGCTCACCAGTTGCAGGAGCATCAAAGGAAGATCTTCTCTCCGACTTCGCAGAAAACGATGCGGCTCTTCAGCCCAGCCGAGGCAGCGGCCTTCATCGGAATCGGCGAGGGCTATCTGCGCCAGATCGCCTCAGAAGGACACGGCCCGCAGCCGCTGTCAAACGGCCGCCGCATGTATACGGTGGAGGACATCGACCGCATTCGCCGAGTTCTCGACGAAGGCAGCAAAACCGGCAAATATATTCCTCACCGCCGGCCGGGCGAAAAGCTGCAGGTCATCTCCGTGATGAATTTCAAAGGCGGCTCGGGCAAGACGACCACGTCCGCGCACCTTGCGCAATATCTTGCCTTGCGCGGCTATCGGGTGCTGGCGATCGACCTTGATCCGCAGGCATCGCTCTCCGCCCTCTTCGGCCATCAGCCGGAGCTCGATGTCGGGGAGGGAGAAACGCTTTATGGAGCCATCCGTTACGAGGCCCCTCGCCCCGTGGCGGAGGTGGTGCGCTCGACCTATACTGCTAATCTTCACCTCATCCCGGGCAATCTCGAACTTATGGAGTTCGAGCACGAGACCCCGAAGGCGATGATCGCGGGCTCCGCCGAAACCATGTTCTTCGCACGAATCGGCGAGGTGCTTTCCGAAATCGAAGGCTTCTACGACATTGTCGTGATCGACTGCCCGCCGCAGCTCGGCTTTCTGACCATGTCGGCGCTCTGCGCCGCAACCTCCGTGCTCATCACCGTACATCCACAAATGCTCGACGTTATGTCGATGTCGCAGTTTCTGTCGATGACCAGCGAACTCATGGCCGTCGTCGAGAATGCCGGCGGGCGTACCAGCTATGACTGGATGCGCTACCTCGTCACGCGTTTCGAGCCGAATGACGGCCCGCAGAGCCAGATGACGGGTTTCATGCGGGCGATCTTCGGCAATCGTATGCTGCAGAATGCCATGGTGAAATCGACTGCGATTTCGGATGCCGGCGTGACCAAGCAAACGCTCTATGAGGTGGAGCGCGCGCAGTTCATACGCGGCACCTACGACCGTGCGATGGATTCGCTCTCGCTCGTCAATGCGGAGATCGAAGAGATGATCCGCAAGGTCTGGGGGAGGAAGTAACCGATGGCACGCAAGAACCTGATCGGCATTTCCGACAGCTCCGCCGCTCCCGGGGACGGGGAGCGCCCGGCCGTTGGCCGCCCGATCGCGGGCCTCGCTTCCCAGCGATCGAATGGCCTCGTCGGCGGCATCACCAGATCCCTCTCGAACATCACACAAAAGGTCGAACGAGCGGAAGAACTAGAGCGCCAGCTTGTTGAAGGGCACGCGATCGTCGAGCTCGAGCCCGCATTGATCGACTCTTCCTTTATCATCGACCGGCTGGGAGTCGCACCCGAGGTTCAGGCCATGCTCGTTCAGCAGATTCGGGACCACGGACAACAGGTCCCGATCCTCGTGCGGCCGCATCCAACGGAGAGCGGCCGCTACCAGGTGGCCTATGGACACAGGCGGCTTGCCGCCTTGCGCGAAATCGGCAGCAGGGTCAAAGCGGTCATCCGGGAGCTAAGCGACGAGCAACTCGTCATCTCTCAGGGACAGGAGAACAACGCCCGAACCGACCTTTCCTTCATCGAGCGCGCATTGTTCGCAGCGCGTCTCGAAGATCGCGGCTTCTCGCGGGATACGATCATGTCGGCGCTCGGCGTCGACAAAGCGGCACTCTCCAAGATGATTGCCGTCGTGCGCCGATTGCCTCTGGATGTCATCGAAGCCATCGGCGCCGCTCCAGGTTTCGGGCGGAGGCGCTGGATGGATTTGGCTGATCTCATCGATACCGCTGAACGTCGGTCTAAGGCCCTGGATTTCATCGGAGCAGCCGAATTCCAGGCGCTGGAGAGCGATCAGCGTTTTGATAAGCTCTTTGCGCTGCTGAGCCGCGCCAGGAAACCATCAAAGGCGGAAGCCTGGATTGCGCCGGACAGAAGCCGCCCGGTCCGCATTCGTGATACCGATGCGGAAATGATGCTCGCTTTCAGCAAGAAGGCGGCGCCGGGCTTTGCGGATTTCGTGAGGCAGAGGCTCGAAGCGCTCTACCTCGAATATCAACGTGAAACAGGAGACTGAACAGAGCAAAAGAAAAAGGCTTCCGAACGACTAGCGCTGCGGAAACCCTTCTCTCGTGTAGCAACTAGAGAATCCCATTTCCGCGAATCAGTGTCAAGCATTTTTGACGTCGTTTCGGCGAACGAATTTCTTTTGCCTTGGAAAAGGTGAAGAAAATGGAACGTGGAAGTGTAACGACGCCCTTCGGGCGGCGAGCGATGACGCTTGGCATGCTCGCAAGTCAGATCGCGGCAGGTGACGTACCGCCGGACCGGTCGGTGGACAAGTGGAAATTATTCCGTTCTCTCTGCGAAGCGAAGACCGTGATCGGTGTGTCCGATCGGTCGCTTGCGGTGTTGAATGCCCTTTTGAGCTTCTATCCGGGCTCCGAGCTCACCGGAGAAAGTGGTCTCGTCGTTTTTCCGTCCAATGCGCAGCTCTCTCTCCGCACGCACGGAATGGCAGGCACGACCCTGCGTCGGCATCTTGCGTGCCTGGTGGAGGCCGGCCTGATCCTGCGACGCGACAGCCCTAACGGCAAGCGCTACGCACGACGGGGTCGCAGCGGAAGCGTGGGAGAAGCCTTCGGGTTCGATCTCTCTCCGCTTGTTGTACGCGCCAACGAGTTCAGCACCGCCGCTGCCGAACTTGCTGCAGCGAGGCAATCGCTCCGCCTCATGCGCGAAAGGCTGAGCCTTTGCCGGCGCGACGCCGCAAAGCTTCTCGAGCTCCTTCGTGAATCGGCCACGTCGGTGGACTGGGAACAGCAACAACTGCGATACGAGGAGCTTGCGACACCTCTCTCGCGCAAAGCTTCGGCCAACGATGTGGAAGCCGTTTACAATGCCATGTCGAAATTGCGCAGCGATCTCGCCAATCAATTGGAGAAATTACTAAATTCAGCAAAACTGGATGCCAATGATCGCCATAATGGGCGTCACATACAGAATTCAGAACCAGACTCTAAATCTGAATCTGAACCAAGCTTGGGAAAAGGTCGGGACACGTTTTCCACCGATCCATTGACCTACAGGATCCACGGTACAGCATGCAGACCAAACCCCTCCGGGATTTCGGCCCTAACTGCTGATGAGCCACCGGCTCGCCCTTTACTTCCACCACCGACGATCTCCCGGCACGCCCCGCAGGTTCCGCTGCCCGTTCTCCTCTCGGCTTGCCTACAGATTGCCGACTACGGACCACAGGGCCGGATAGCGACATGGAAGGACCTTACGAGCGCCGCGGTCGTCGTCAGGACCATGCTGGGTGTGAGTACCGACGCCTATGACGATGCGTGCTCAGTGCTTGGGCCGGAAAACGCCGCCACCGTCGTTTCCTGCATGCTCGAAAGGGCCGACCGAATAAGTTCGCCGGGCGGTTACCTCCGGGACCTTACCGCAAGAGCGCGACGGCAGGCCTTTTCGCTTGGCCCGATGGTCGCTGCCCTGAGCCGCGCACGAATGACGGCAGGCACGGCGCTTGCGAGTTGATGAGCTCGTGCGCGCCTGCTCTACAACACCGTGGCGTCCTGCGCAGTCCAACGGATCGAGCGCTTCGTTTGAAGACGATCCTCTGAGGGCGGGTACTCTAAGCCTACGGCGGTGTGAGCCCTCGATTGATTTCGCAAGCTGAATAGGAGAAACTCTCTTCAGTCGCGGATTCGCGGCGTCGCGCGCGTTTTTGCCAACTTGGTCGCCGTTTCTTAAGATTTTTAGTTCTATCGTAAAGCGTTGGCAAAAAAGGCGGCATCCCTCCGATGCGGAAGCTATATCGGTGATAATTTCCGTCACGTGGACGACCTCAGACGATGCAAGTTCAATCCTGCACCCGCCTCTCCTCTAAGCCAAACATTGTGAAAATTCATATCGCGCGATCAGCAGGTATCAAGCCACGTGATCGCTGTTGACAGCTGTCAACAGCGCAGACGCTTACCGGCTATTCGCGCCAATGCTCAGCGACCCACGGACTGGGAAGAATATAGTGGCGGAGGTAGCGGAACGCATTCTTCTCCCGCCTGTCCGACGAAAACAGGCCGCGAACATGGGTCAGGGGAGAAACCGCCCTCCCCTTATAGCCGAACTGTCCGTCGATCGCATGTTGCGGCAGCAAACCGCGCGGAAAGATAACCACCCGGGCATCTGCCGGCAGCCGCGGCGGCAGGAAGTAGTTCAAGGGAAATGGCCGCCGGCAATCCTGGCGAAAATGCAGGACGAAGCGCCGGGGGAAGAATTTAGCTCCGCCCGGCGCATTGCGCGTTACGAAGCGTTGCTCGAACTCGTACTCGTCAGCCACTTTCTGCGGGTCGGCGCGGAACTTCTCCTGCAACGGCATCAGCTTGCCGACAGGAAAGCGGAACAGCGACGTCTGCCCCAGACGCTCCAGCGGCGTCGTCTGGTTGCGGGTCATCATCACGTCGTCCGGTCCGCCGATTTCAAAAAATGCGTCGAGCGATCCGACGACCACCAGGTCAAGATCCAAAAACAGGACGGGCCCTTTCAGATTGCCGAGCTTAGGCCCCCAGAGGCGCGCCTTGGGCCAGATTCCTTTGGAGTTTACCGGCATTCTCTCGACATCGAGAGGCGGAAGGTCCTCGCAGAGTATTTCGGGCCGGAGGCCCTCGCGATTATCTGTAAAGCACGTGAAGGTGAAGGGGGGCGTTATGTTGCGCGCAACCATCGCGTAGAGGCGATTGATGAACGGCGCACCATACTTTGTGCCCCAGTTTATACAGATAAGCTGTTTGACTCCGCCGCTTGCGGCGAGAACCTCGGATGCCATTGTTTTCGTCCATCTTTTGCTAGCGGCGCTTGCGCCAGGGCAAGCCGCACTGTTGGCATTTGCGCCTGTCTGAACGCGAGTGGAGTTTGCAGTTCACTGGAGCGGGATGTGGAGTGCGGCATTCCGCTCGCATCCGGCTTTTAACTTATTCCACATAAGTTAAAAACGAAAATCTCTTACTATCGAAGCTAGCGGACGCTCCCAGAAGACGGGCTGACGATGCTTCCATCGGCGTTCGCAGAACAGCGGTGCTGGATAGATATGGAGGTGCAACGCGGTTGACAGCTGTCAACTCAGCCGCCTCCCGCGCTCGAACGTCGGGGATCTGGGGCCGCGAACGATCGGCCGATGTGCAATAAGTGTCTGTGATGGAAGGGAGGGGCGTGCTACCTTCCGTCCTGCCGCCAATGCGTTGCTTTTTTAATGAGATATGAATTTCCAGATCCGCTCGACCCGGCGCTGCTGCCGGCACTGATGACCGCCGAAGACGCGCTTGCCCGGCTGGACGAGCGGACAGGTCGTCATGCGGTCGCCGCGGGGTTCAGGGAGCGCGGCCAGTTTTTCGATGCGACGGCTGCCCTTTGGGTGGCCGGAGAACTCGTCCATGTCGAGGATCTCGTTCTGCACGATTCGCATATGGATGCGCGCGCGCCCTCGCACGAACTGACGATTGCGCATGCGGTGCTAAGGGCGAGGCGACGCCTGGAGCTGGCCGATGCCGATTGGGCATTTTCAACGTCTGGATTAAGTGCCTTGAGAGGCGAGGGAGGGGCGGTCCCCAATTATGAACCTCGTGAACGCTCGGATCCCGAGGGGGAAGCGAATCCGACGGATGCACCGGACGACCCGATGGACGGTTCCCTCTCCGACGCGTTCGCGGAGATCGATGCCGCAATCGCCAGGTCCGAGCGGCTGCTGGAGATTCACGCTGGAAGCGTGACGGAGGCCGATAGTGCCGCTGTCGAATTGCAGACCTCTAGAATGGAGCCGACGGGCCAGCTTGGCCTGCTTTTCGACGAGGAATGGGATGAGGCCGCTCGGCTGGATGCCTGGCGCGCCGTGCTGCCGGTCGCCGACCAATTGCCCGCCACTCTTGGGGCCGCCGTTCTTTTCGATGCATGGGAACGTATCGAACCACTGCGCCGGCAGCATTGGCTAGGCTCGCTCCTCGTCGGCGCCTATCTGCGCCTTCGCGGCAAGGTAGATTCGCACGTGCTTGCCTACAATACTGGCCTGAAGACAATCCGTCATGAACGACGGCGTTCGAAAGACCGGCTGACGCGTCTTGCCGGCTTTCTGGAAGCCATGTCTGCCGCAGCAGAGCTCGGAATGAAGGAGCTCGATCGCCTGTCGCTTGCCAAAACGCAGATGGAAATGCGGATCAGGGACCGCCGTTCGAACAGCAATCTTCCAGGACTGATCGACCTCGTGCTGTCGAGGCCAATCGTCTCCGGTCCTTTGATCGCGCGCCATCTGGGTATCACGCCTCGCGGCGCGCTCAATCTCGTGCGCGAACTTGGGGTGCGAGAGATGACGGGCAGGGGACGTTATCGCGGGTGGGGTGTCCTCTGAACGCCGAAAGGCCGACGGTTTCAGCTGCGACGGAGATTCAGCTCACTCGTCACTACACGCTTCCCGGAAGCCGGGTCCACATCGACGGTACTCAGGCGCATTCCGTTCTCGCCGAGCTTCTGCACGATGAGCGTCGCCTTCCGATCGCCATTGACTTCCCTTGCCCAGGTGACGGTGAGATTGATCGCGTTGCCGCGGCGCCTGCCTGACAGCGCGGAGCGCCCGCCCCTCGGGCCGACATAGATGCCGGTGTAGCGGGAACCGTCGGATCTCAGATCCGCGCTGATCGATCGCGACACCACGAGCAGGCCACGGCAGGTTCCTCTCATCGAGAGGGCGGTGCCGTTCGCTTGCGAATCGAAGTTGCAGGAAACATTGATCGCCTCTTTGTCGATTCGGAGAAGCACCGTGCCGCCACCCGTCCATCGGCCCTCGAGTGAACCAAGAAAGGCCGCCTCGTCGGCGGGTGCAGCATTCGTCTCGACGGGAAGCATTTCGGCGGAAAGCACGAGCCAGACAAGCAGGAGCCGAAACAATTGTCGCCGCTTCATCGTCATGGCCCTCCCGTTAGATCACGATGGTTTTCGTGGATCAACCTAAGTCCGGATGAAACGGCGCACCGATCTGAAGGTTCCGGCACGTGCGGCAGGACCGGATCCTATTATCGGCGCTACGCGCGGTGACGGCCGACTTCTTGCCGAATGGAACAGCCGCAACTCAGGCGAATTTTCTTGCGCCGGCGACGCAGGCGACGATCGCAAGCGTCGCAGCGAGCATGCCCCAGCTCACCGCCTCCCCCAGCAAAGTCGCTGCCAATGCCAGACCGAAGAAGGGCTGCAACAATTGCAACTGCCCCACCGCGACGGTCCCGCCCAGCGCAAGGCCGCGATACCAGAAGATGAAACCGACGAGCATGCTGAAAACCGAAACGTATCCGAAACCGATCCAGGACGCCGCGCTCAAGTCCGCAAAGCTTGCAGGCATGGTTGCGAGCATGAGGACCGTCATGAGCGGAAGGGAGAGGGCAAGGGCCCAGGAGATGACCTGCCAGCCGCCGAGCTTCCGAGACAGCTTCGCGCCCTCCGCGTAGCCGAGCCCGCAGGCAATGACGGCCGCGAGCATCAGGAGATCCCCCACCGGCGAGGCCGAAAAGCCTTGGCGGGAGGCGAAGCCGACGACGATCGCGCTGCCAATGCACGAGAACAGCCAGAATGCCGGTCGCGGACGCTCGCCGCCTCGGATCACGCCGAAGATGGCAGTCGCAAGCGGCAGAAGACCGATGAAGACGATGGAATGGGCGGACGTCACGTGCCGCAGTGCAAGCGCAGTCAACAGCGGGAAGCCGACGACGACGCCGAGCGAGACCACGATCAGCGGGACGATGTCACCCCGATCGGGCCGTCGTTCACGGAAGGTGAAGAGCAGGGTGACGGCAATGATACCTGCGATCGTCGCCCGCGCTACGGTGAGGAAGATCGGATCGAAGTCCATGACAGCCACGCGCGTAGCCGGCAGCGAGCCGCTGAAAATCACCACGCCGATAAAGCCGCTCATCCAACCGCTTGCTGACTTGTCCATAGGATGCTCCTTTTTCCCCGGTATCGGGCGGGAACGCTGGCTCTTCCAGAGACAGTCAGGTACAGTTTCGAAGAACTGTTATGGAGAGAGAGCCGGTACAGATGCAGCGGAATGCGGCGAGTTCGCTGGGCGAGAGCCTCATTGCCAAGGTCATGGGTACGGTGCAGCAGCGGATTGCGGCACGGAGTTTGACGCCGGGTTCCCGGCTCCCTTCCATTCGCTCTTTCGCCTTGTCGATGAAAGTCTCAAAGTCCACCGTCGTCGAGGCCTATGAACGCCTTCAGGCCGAAGGCCTGATTCGTTCGCGGCCGGGCTCCGGTTTTTACGTAGCGGCGCCGTTAGCGCCGCTGACGCTCGCCGAGATCGGTCCGCCTGTCGACCGGGCCGTCGATCCCTTATGGATCTCGCGCCAGGCGCTGGAGCCGGGGGAGGGCGTGCTCCGGCCCGGCTGCGGTTGGCTGCCGCCGTCCTGGATGCCGGAGGAAGGATTGCGACGCGCCTTGCGCGGCATTGCCCGCGGGAGCAGCGCGACGCTCGTTGATTATGGTGCTCCGCTTGGATTGCAGCCCTTGCGCCAGCTTCTGGCACGGCGCGTGGCGCAGCACGGCATCGAGGCATCGCCGGACCAGATATTGCTCACCGAATCCGGCACGCAGGCAATCGATTTGCTTTGCCGCTTCCTGCTGAAGCCCGGAGATGCGGTGCTCGTAGACGACCCCTGCTATTTCAATTTTCACGCACTCCTCAGGGCGCATCAGGCAAGAATCGTCGGCGTTCCCTACACGCCCAGCGGACCGGATATAGGCCGCTTCGCCGAAGCGCTCACTGAGCACAAGCCGCGACTTTACATTACCAATTCAGCCCTTCACAATCCGACCGGCGCAACCCTGTCGCCGCTCGTCGGCCATCGCCTGCTCAAGCTCGCCGAACAATCCGGGTTGACGATCATCGAGGATGATATCTTCGCCGATTTTGAAGAAGCGCCCGCGCCGCGTCTTGCGGCCTTCGACGGCCTCGAACGGGTGGTGCACATCGGCAGCTTCTCGAAAACGCTCTCGGCGGCCGTTCGGTGCGGTTTCATCGTGGCGCCTCGTGATTGGGTGGAGGCCTTGACCGACCTGAAGATCGCGACGTGCTTCGGTGCAGCCGGGTTCTCTTCGGAATTGGTGATGGCGCTCTTGAAGGACGGCAGCTATCGCAAACATCTTGAGGCGGTGCGCCAGCGCCTCGCTAAGGCGATGGCCGACGTTGCGGAAAGGCTCGCCCGGATCGGCATCACGCCCTGGATAGAACCGCAGGCCGGCATGTTCCTCTGGTGCCGCCTGCCGGATGGCATAGACGCCGCCAAACTCGCAAGGGAATCTCTCGGCAAAGGCATCGTGCTTGCACCAGGCAATGTCTTCAGTCACGCACAAACGGCTGCCGGCTTTTTGCGCTTCAACGTCGCCCAGTCGCAAGACGATCGGCTCTTCCGGGAGCTCGAAGCGCTGATGGCCCTTGCATGACCGGCAGCCCGAAGAGCTCGGGCTGTGGGTCGCTGATCTGTCTCACGCTACCGGGGATTGACAGTGGCAGGATGGGTAATGTTATTACGTTTGAGAATTGTAACGTAATAACATAGCGAATTTTTCGAACGTCTTCGCACTTGCCGGATTGGGAATGGCCGGCCGGCACGCAGACCGCCGGGACGGCGCCGGCAAGGCCTCGAATGTTTGCAAGTCAAGAAAGGAACTCCGATGACACTGTCACTTACCCGGGCCCACCTGATGGCCGCGGTAGCGGCAACCCTTGTGTTCACCGCCGTCGGCGCGCGCGCAGACGACCATGAGACGGAGGAGGCCTGGCGCCTGTTCGTCGCCGATCACAAGCAGCCGGTCGTGCGGGCGATCGATTTCGCCGACGGCAAGGAACTGGGCCGCTATGACGTGAAGGGATATGCCGCCCTGACGGTCAGCGCCTCCGGGCAGACGGTTTTCGCCGCGCAGTCGGACCAGGACATCGTCCATCTCATCAAGACCGGAATCGACTTCTCCGAGCACGGGGAGCACCGTGATCTGAAGGTTTCCGACGCTGCGCTTCTTCCCGTGGCACTCGAAGGCAAGCGACCCGTCCATGTCGTACCGCATGACGATCACGCGATCATTTTCTACGACCGCGGCGGCGTGGCGGAAATCGTCGACGAAGCAGCGCTTCTCGAAGGCAAGAAGGCGCAAGTCAGGACCGTCGATGCGACGAAGCCGCATCACGGTGTTGCCATCACCATGGGGCAGCACGTTCTCGTCTCGGTGCCGAACACGGAAATCGAGCCGGAGCCGGACAAGCTGCCTCCGCGTATCGGCCTGCGTGTCGTCGACGAGAAAGGCAACCAGGTCGGCGAGATCAGCGAATGCACGGATCTTCATGGTGAGGCGATGTCGGCCCGCCTCGTCGCCTTCGGCTGCAAGGAAGGGGTACTTGTCGCCCGGCCCGGCGGCATCGACGGACCCAAGCTTGAATTGCTCCCGTACCCGTCCGATTTCCCGAAAGGCCATACCGGCACGCTGCTCGGGGGAAAAGCGATGCAGTTCTTCCTGGGCAATTACGGTGACGACAAGGTCGTCCTCATCGATCCGGACAGCAGCGAACCCTATCGCCTGATCACCCTGCCGACGCGGCGTGTCGATTTCCTGCTGGATCCTGCCATCCCGGCCAATGCCTATATTCTGACGGAGGACGGCGATCTTCATGTGCTGGACGTCGTCAAGGGCGAGATCGTTCGTAAGGGCAGGGTGACGGAGCCGTACAGCAAGGACGGCCATTGGCGCGATCCGCGCCCGCGTCTTGCGGCAGCGGACGGTCAGATCGCGATCACCGACCCGCGGCACTCGCTCGTGCGCGTTGTCGATGCGGAGACGCTGAAGGAAATCCGTACCATTTCCGTCGAGGGTCAGCCCTTTGCGATCGTCGCCGTCGGCGGTTCGGGCGCGTCGCATTGATCCAAGCGGCCGCCGCCGATACGAAGCCGCCGCGGCGGCTTCGTATTTCGTGCATTTAGGCTGGCCTCAGTGCAGGTGCCTCAGCTTGTCGGGATTGCGCACCACATAGATAGCCGCGACTTTGCCGCCCTTTATATCGAGGGCGGTGGTCTGGATTTCACCGTCCGCCTCCATCGTGATGAAGCCGGGCAGCCCGTTGAGGAAGCCGACGCGCAGAAGCTTCGAGCCGTTCGCCTGGAAAAGGGCAGCCAGTTTTTCATGAACTTTCATTACGGCATCGAGCCCAAGGATCGGCACAGTTGCGGCCGGCCGCTTGCCGCCGCCGTCGGCATGAATGCTGACGTCGGCCGCAAGCATCGCGCCGAGCGCGTTCATGTCGCCGCTGCGAGAGGCGGTGAAGAAGGCCTCGGCAAGCTCGAGACCGCGCTCCTTCTCGACATGGAAGCGAGGTCTCGCCTCGCGGATATGGGTGCGCGCGCGGGCGGCCAGCTGGCGGCAGGCGGCGGTGTCGCGCTGGACCGTCGCCGCGACCTCTTCGAAGCTGAGCCCGAACACGTCATGCAGCAGGAACGCCGCTCTTTCGAGAGGGGAAAGGCGTTCCAGCGCCAACATCAGCGGCAAAGTGACGTCTTCTTCTTCCTCCTCTTCAACGACGGGATCCGGAAGCCAGGGACCGACATAGGTTTCGCGCTGGCGCCGCGCCGATTTCAGCTGGTCGAGGCAGAGCCGGGTAACGGTGCGGCGCAGGAAGGCCTCCGGCTCGCGCACCGTCGCGCGGTCGGCCCCCATCCAGCGGATGAAGGCCTCCTGCACCATGTCCTCGGCATCGGCCACGGAGCCGAGCATACGATAGGCGACACGCATCAGCTTCGGACGCAGCGGATCGAAACTTGCCGCTGCCTCGGCCTGCGTGGCCGGCGTCATCAGGCGACTGCCTTTTCGGCGATTGCTGTCGCTGCTGCAGGCTCGACCCACAGGCCGAAGCCGACGGCGAGGCGGTTCCACCCGTTGATGACATTGATCATGAGCGTGAGCTTCACCTGCTCTTCCTGCGTGAACTCTGTCTCCAGCGCCGGATAGGCGTGTTCATGCTCATGTCCCTCGGAAAGCCGTGTCAGAGCCTCCGTCCAGGCGAGTGCTGCGCGTTCGCGATCGGTATAGCACGGGGCCTCGCGCCACGCCGAGAGCAGGTAGATGCGTTGCTCGGTCTCGCCCTTGGCCCGAGCTTCTGCCGTATGCATGTTGATGCAATTGGCGCAGCCGTTGATCTGCGACGCACGAATCTTGACAAGCTCGATGAGGCTCGGCTCAAGGCTCGAAGCGACCGCGGTCGATATGCTGAACCAGTTCTTCATCAGCGAAGGAGCGGCTGCAAAGGGATCAAGTCTGGCTGTCATGGTGACGTCTCCTTTTCGTTAGTTCCGACATCATGACGAGACAGGAATGGCTGGTGTGACATCGACGCGAAATTTTGTTGCCTCTGCAGTCACAGCAGCCTGGAGAACGGACATCAAGACTGCGTTGCAGAGCCGATCATCCTATCAGCCTTCTCTATGTCGTGAAGGAACTTGCTCAGGACGTCCCTGCTTGCGGCAAGTCTCTCCATTTTATGATCCACAAGGCTGATCTGTTCATTGAGCGTAACGCGCAGCTCGTCGCACGGCTCGAATACGGGCCCTTCGCCCCGCACGCAGGGCAGGAACTGCTTGATGGTCGCAAGCGTCATTCCAGCGGCTCCAAGCAATCTGATCCGGTCCACGGTCCGTTCGTCGGCACGCCCGTATTCCCGGTAGCCTGCGGAAGTGCGATGCGGCGCAAGGAGACCTTCCGCCTCGTAGTAACGCAGCATCCGAATGCTCACGCCGGTCCGTCGCGACAGCTCACCGATTTTCATACGCCCCCCTTGACCCTGACAGTGCTGTCAGACCTTAAACCTTGGGCTCTTTTGTGTGAACCCATCAGGAGCCCAGCCATGGCAGCCAGTGTGAACTCTTTCCAAATTGTCCTTGACGGCCGTAAGGCGGCCCCTGAGGAGCTGAACCCTTTGGTTTTCGCCGGCTTTGCCCATTTCACCGCCAACCAGGTTCGAGACGGCAAGGTCAGGGGAATGGATCTTCACCTGGCGCGCCTGCGGGCAGCCTCGGTGGATTTCTTCGGGGCGGCTCTCCCGGACGAAAGCCTGCGCTCTTTCATGAGGATCGCCATTGAGGACGGCTCTTGCGAGCAATCTCTGACGGTGACGATTTTTTCGCGAAGCGGCGAGTTCACATCGGCGGGTATCGGCAGCGAACCGGCTGCGCTCGTTCGAACGGGGCCGCCCTCGAAGGGGCCGATTGGCCCGCTGAGGCTTGCAGTGGTCAATTTCGAACGGCCGCTTCCCACTGTCAAACACGTCGGTGAGGCGGCCAAAACCTACTACCTGCATCAGGCGGTCCGGCAAGGTTTCGACGATGCGGCCTTCGTCGACCGGCGCGGCAGACTGAGCGAGGCGACGATCTGGAATCTCGTCTACTGGGACGGTGAAGCGGTCGTCTGGCCGGAAGCGGCGGTCCTGGCCGGCGTTACCATGGGGGTCGTCAGCCGGCAGCTGAAGAGGCTCGGCATCCCGCAACGACGGGAAGAGATCACTCTCGAAAACCTCAAACACTTGCAGGGGGCGGCCGTAATGAATTCCTGGACGCCCGGCGTACCGGTCACAACCATCGGCCAGGTGGTTCTGCCGGAGGCGAAGCCGTTCATAGAACTGCTGCACAAGGCCTATATAGCCGAACCGGCGCTTTCTATCTGACATCCTGATGCGGGGCGTGCCGACCGCTCAAGCTCCATATGCGCCGCGCTGCCACAGGTTTTCCGTGGCAGCGCTTCTCGACTACACCTCAATCCTCCTCGACGAAGACCTGTTCGCGCTTCTTCTTGACGCTCGGCAGGAAGACAATGACGAGCACGGCGGCGGCAAGGAGGAGTAGGGTTGCGCTGATCGGCCGGGTGACGAAGGTGGACGCGTCGCCGCGCGAAAGGATCATGGCGCGCCTGAGGTTTTCCTCGAGCAGCGGTCCGAGAACAAAGCCGAGGAGGAGCGGCGCCGGCTCGCAGCGCAGCTTGAGCAGCAGGTAGCCCACAAGGCCGAAGAAGGCGACGGCGTAGAGGTCGTAAACGTTGGAATTGACGCTGTAGACGCCGATCGAACAGAAGGCCATGATGATTGGGAAGAGCACGAAATAAGGGATTGTCAGGAGCTTCACCCAAAGGCCGATCAGCGGTAGGTTGAGGACCACCAGCATCAGATTGCCGATCCACATCGAGGCGATGATGCCCCAGAAGAGCGCGGGTTGCTCCGTCGCGACGTTCGGTCCCGGAACGATGCCCTGGATGATCATTGCACCGATCATCAGCGCCATGACGGGGTTTGCCGGAATGCCGAGGGTGAGCAGCGGAATGAACGAGGTCTGCGCACCGGCATTATTGGCGCTTTCCGGTCCGGCGACGCCGGCGACTGCGCCGCGGCCGAATTCCTCCGGACGGTCGGAGAGGCGCTTTTCCACCGTGTAGGACGCGAAGGCGGCGAGAATGGCGCCGCCCCCCGGGAGCACGCCGAGCGCCGAGCCGATCGCGGTGCCGCGCAGCACCGGTGCGACCATCTGCCTGAAGTCTTCCCGCGTCGGCATCAAGTCGGTTACCTTGGCCATAAGCACTTCGCGCGTTTTCTCGCTTTCCAGATTGCGGAGGATTTCGGCGATACCGAAGACGCCGACCGCCAGCGCCACGAAATTGAGTCCGTCGGAATATTCGCGGATGCCCAGGGTGAAGCGCGGCGTGCCGGTGTAGATGTCGGTTCCAACAAGGCCGAGAAGAAGACCGAGGGCCACCATGGCAAGCGCCTTGACAACCGATCCGTGCGCAAGCGCGATCGAGGAAACGAGGCCGACGATCATCAGCGAGAAATATTCAGCCGCGCCGAATTCGAGCGCGATCTCGGTCAGCGGCGGCGCGAAGAGCGCGACGAGGAATGTCGAGACGGTACCGGCGAAGAACGAACCGAGCGCCGCAATCGCCAGCGCCGCGCCGGCGCGGCCCTTGCGCGCCATCTGGTAGCCGTCAATGGCGGTCACGGCGGAAGACGACTCCCCGGGCATGTTGATCAGGATAGCGGTCGTCGAGCCGCCATATTGGGCGCCGTAATAAATCCCGGCGAGCATGATCAACGATGAGACCGGTTCAAGCTGGAAGGTGATCGGCAGCAGCATCGCGATGGTCGCCGTGGCTCCGATCCCGGGCAGCACGCCGATCAGGGTCCCGAGGAGTACGCCGATCAGGCAGAAGAAAAGGTTCGCCGGTGAGCCGGCGGTCGCGAAGCCGAGGGCAAGATTGCTGAAGAGTTCCATCGTCGCCTCTGAAGGACTTCCAGGAAAACTTGAAAACCGTTTTCCGACCGGAAGTGGGTAATTTTAAAAAGCCAGGTCGTTACCCTGTGTAAATAAAACAGGGAAACGGCCTAGAACCGGGTCCACGGGCCGAACCGCTCGAAGGGCAGGTTGAGGCCGTAGCTGAAGACGGCGACCGAAAAGATCGTCAGGCCGAGCGAAACGGCGATCGCCCAGAGCGGCTTCATCCGGCTGGAAGCAAAACAGGCGATCAGCGCCGTGACGAAGATTGCGGGGACGAAGCCGAGGCCGCGTACCGTGAGCCCGAAGAAGATCGGCGCCGGCAGGATGAAGAAGATCCCGCGAATGGCGATCGGTCCCATCGGCTCGCCCTTGACCCGGGCCGATTGCACCAGGATTGTCAGGCCGAGCAGGATCAGCACGGCGGATAGAACCAGCGGGAAATAACCGGGGCCCATGCGCAAGGCGGTGCCGAGTTCGAGTCCGAACGACTGCCACGCAAAGAAAATTCCAACCGCCGTGAGGATGCCGCCACACAGCGCATTGGTCGCGTCGAAGGAGATGGATTTCATTGTTTCCCCGTTATTTCTGCGAGCGCCGATTCCCTTCCCGAGGAACCGAGCCGCTGTTTTTTGGCGAACATCTTCGCATGTCCTGCTGACTGATGCATATCGCCCCAACACCGGGCAACCGAAGCATTGCCTGTTGACACCTGTCAACGCCCGCGCGGGCACATCCTTATGAACGCCCGCACGGGTGGAGATGGCTGACGTGCAATCAGTCGGCGTACTGGCCGGCCGCTTCGATCACCGGCTTCCAGCGGGCAATCTCGCTTTCCAGCTTCGCCTTCAGTGCCGCCGGCGTGGCGTCGGCGTCGCTTGACGGCTCGGTGCCGAGTTCGCCGAAGCGGGCAACCACGTTCTCGTCCTTGAGCGCTTTCTGCAGCGATTTCGACAGGCGGTCGGTCACTTCGGCAGGCGTGCCCTTCGGTGCATAGACGCCGTGCCAGATGCCGACCTGGAAGCCGGAAAGACCCGCTTCCTCGGCGGTCGGCAGGTCAGGGAAGATCTTGAGCCGCTCCGGCGAGGTCACGGCATAGGCCTTGATCGTGCCGCCCTGGATCTGCTTCGTCGTGTTCGTCGTCTGATCGCACATGATATCGACCTGGCCGCCGAGCAGGTCGGTCATCGCCGGGCCGGTGCCTTTGTAGGGCACGGTCGTCAGCGGCGTTTCGATCGCGCTCATGAACATCATGCCGCAAAGATGGGACGCGGCGCCGATGCCGGCATTGGCGACAGTCACCGTGTCCTTGTTGGCCTTGACGTGTTCGATCAGGCTCTTCAGGTCGGTCGGTTCGAAGTCCTTGCGGGCGACGATCGTCATCGGAACCTCGGTGACGAGGCCGACATATTCGAAGGCATTCAGCGTGTCATAGGCGAGCTTGCGATAGAGCGTGGCGCTGGTGGCCATGCCGATATGATGCAGAAGCAGCGTATAGCCGTCCGGCTCGGCCTGGGCGACGCGGCCGGCTCCCAGCGTCCCGCCGGCGCCGCCGACATTCTCGACGATGATCTGCTGACCGAGATCCTTGGACATGGACTCGGCGACCAGGCGGGCAACCGTATCGGTCGGGCCGCCGGCCGAGAACGGCACCACCATGGTGATCGTGCGCTCCGGATAGGTCTGGGCGCTCGCCGAAACGGCAAAAAGAGAAACGGCCGCGGCTGCGCTCAGAAGCGCGTTCAGAATTTTCATCTTTTCCTCCCGGATGAATAGTTCGACCCGCCGGCATGGTTCCTCCCGCCGGTTCTGGGTTCACCCATTAGCAATCTTGATTTTAACACAGACAACCGCGGTTCGAGGCGGTTTCATGTTTTTCCCGCGCGTGAACGTGCCAAATGGGTGGATTCGGAAACAAAGGAGCCCGCTCATGGGTGGATTTCCGCACATCGGCGCTTCGCACCACCAGCCTGCCCGCGGCGGAAGCCGTTCCGCTAGAGCGGGATGAGGAGAAGTGTGCGCGGTTTCCGCCCGCATCCCGCTTTGACTTATTGGCATCGATCACGTTCATGTTTCCAGGGTCCCTGAAAACATCGTGATCTAAAGGCCGGTTCGGCGCCTGAGATAGCGAATCTCCGCTTCCGCCAGCGGCCGGCTTGCCCCTTTCGGCAGGTCGCCGAGCCTTACCTCGCCGATCGCGACGCGCAGCAGGCGCAGGCATTCGAAGCCAAGTGCGTCGAGCATGCGGCGGATCTGGCGGTTGCGCCCCTCCGTGAGCTCCACCTCGATCCAGCTGTTCCTGTCGCCGCCCCGCAGGAGCGCGACCCGCGCGGCTCTCAGCAGTTCGCCGCCCTCCGTTACGCCCTCGACCATCCGCGCCGCCATGGCCTCGCCGAGGAAGCCACGCACCTGAACGTGGTACCGTTTGCCGAGATGGGTTTGCGGGTCGAGCAGGCGCTGCGCCAGCACCGTGTCGTTGGTGAAGAGGAGGAGCCCCTCGCTCGCTTTGTCCAGCCTGCCGACTGGTGAGAGAGACGGGGCGTCGACGGTTTCGAGACAGGTGAAGACGGTCGGCCGACCCTCCGGATCGTCGCGGGTGGTTACGAGCCCCCGCGGCTTGTTCAGCATCAGATAGACCTTCGGCTGCGCGGCGATGACGGTGCCGTCCACGGCAATCCTGTCCGCTTCGATATCGACCCAGTGAGCCAGATCGGTAACTCTCCTGCCGCCGACGCTGACACGTCCCTCGGCAATCAGCTTCTCGGCCTGGGTCCGAGTGCAATAGCCGAGCTTCGAGAGCGCGCGGGCGAGCGTCACGCGCTTTCCCGCTCGTTCTCTCCCGCCATCCACCCGCTTTCCTGCCGCTGGGCGGTGTTGCTTCACCGGTTCGGTCTCCTCGCTGTTGACCGTGCTTCATCTGACATAAATGGCAGTGCGAGGCCAGAGTTGCCTCTCACGATAGGGGTGAGTTGGCCGGACTGCTTCTTCCCTTGCCTGCCGATCGTCGGCGGCCCATAAAAAACGCCGACGCCGCGCCGGATCCGGCCGGCGAAGTGCGGAGGAACTGAATATGAGCTTGACGGGAACTTGGGATTTCTGGGTGGATCGCGGCGGCACCTTCACCGACGTCATCGGCCGCGATCCGTCGGGCGCCCTGCGCGCATTGAAGGTTCTTTCGGAAAACCCCGGTGCCTATCGCGATGCGGCGGTCCACGGCATCCGGCTGCATCTCGGCCTTGGCTCCGGCGAGCCGGTGCCGCACGGCCTCATCGGCGAGGTCAGGATGGGCACCACCGTGGCCACCAATGCGCTGCTGGAGCGCAAGGGCGAGCGGCTTGGGCTCGTCACGACGCGCGGGTTCCGCGATGCGCTCCGGATCGGCTATCAGGAACGCAAGAAGATTTTCGCGACCGAGATCATCAAGCCGGAGGCACTCTATTCTGGTGTCGTGGAGCTTGACGAACGAGTGCTTGCGGATGGCACGGTTGAGCTGCCGCTGGACGAGGCGGCGGCGCGGCGGGCGCTCGAAAGCTTGAAGGCGGATGGTTACGGTGCCGTCGCCATCGTCCTGCTGCACGCTTACAAATATCCCGCTCACGAGATGACGGTCGCCCACCTCGCGCGCTCGATCGGGTTCGAGCAGGTATCTGTCAGTCACGAGGTCTCGCCGCTCGTCAAATATGTCGGCCGCGGCGATACGACGGTGATCGATGCCTATCTTTCGCCCGTGCTCGGCCGGTACGTGGCACAGGTTTCGCAAGAACTCGACGTGGGCCGCTCCGGCGCCCGCGTCATGTTCATGATGTCGTCCGGCGGACTGACGGCGGCGGAGATGTTCCAGGGCAAGGACGCAATCCTTTCCGGGCCGGCGGGCGGCGTCGTCGGCCTTGCGCGCACGGGCGAGGCGGCCGGCTTCGACCGCGTCATCGGCTTCGACATGGGCGGAACGTCGACGGACGTCGCCCATTTTGACGGGGAGTACGAGCGCGCCTTCGAGACCGAGGTTGCCGGTGTGCGGGTGCGCGCGCCGATGATGCTGATCCACACGGTTGCTGCCGGCGGAGGCTCGATCCTCCATTTCGACGGGGGTCGCTTCCGCGTGGGCCCGGATTCGGCCGGCGCCAATCCAGGCCCCGCCTGCTACCGCAACGGCGGACCGCTCGCCGTCACCGACGCAAATGTCATGCTGGGCAAGTTGCTGCCCGAGCATTTTCCGGCGATCTTCGGACCGGAGCAGAACCAGCCCCTCGACGTCGAGACGGTGCGCGAGCGTTTCGCGGCCCTTGCGGCCGAGATCGGCGACGGGCGCAGCCCCGAAGATGTCGCTGACGGTTTCATCCGCATTGCGGTTGCGAACATGGTCGAGGCGATCAAGAAGATTTCGGTGAGCCGCGGCTATGACGTGACGCGTTATGCGCTCAACTGCTTTGGCGGTGCCGGCGGGCAGCACGCCTGCCTCGTGGCCGATGCGCTCGGCATGAAGAGCATACTCCTGCATCCGATGTCTGGTCTTCTTTCGGCTTACGGCATGGGCCTCGCCGATATCAGAGCCACGCGGCAGAAAGCACTGGGCGTCGCGCTGGACGAGGCGGCACCGCACGCGATTCTGGAGCTCGGTCACAAACTGCAATCGGAATGCCTGGTTGAACTGGAGGCGCAGGGGATCGCCCTGGAGCGGATCCGCACGCATTTGCGCGCCCATATTCGCTATGCCGGCACCGATACGGTTCTGCCGGTCGAAGCGGCCTTTCCCGATCAGGACGACCAGGCGCGGCTCCGCCGTGACTTCGAGCATTTACACAAGCGCCGCTTCGGTTTCATCGCCGAGAACAAGGCTCTGATGATCGATGCCGTCGAAGTCGAAACGGTGGGTGGCGGGGCTGCAGAAATGGAGGCGGAGGGCCTTGCCGCCACGGCCGGTGAGCTTGTTCCCGACCAGCGAATCCGTTTCTATTCGCAAGGCATGTTTCACGACGCGCCGGTGGCGCTGCGTTCGCAAGTCCAGCCCGGCCAGAAACTCGCCGGTCCTGCGATCATTATCGAGCCCAACCAGACGATCGTGGTCGAAGACGGCTGGCAGGCGGAGTTGACGACGAAGGACCACATCGTGCTGAGACGCGTCAAGGCGCTGCCCGAGCGTACCGCGATAGGCACGAAGGCAGATCCGGTCATGCTGGAAATCTTCAACAACCTCTTCATGTCCATCGCCGAGCAGATGGGCGTGACGCTGCAGAACACGGCTTATTCCGTCAACATCAAGGAGCGGCTCGATTTCTCCTGTGCTGTCTTCGACAGCGGGGGCAGTCTGGTCGCCAATGCGCCGCACATGCCGGTACATCTGGGCTCCATGGATGCCTCGGTTGCGACTGCCATCCGCGAAAACCCGGTGATCCATCCGGGCGACGTGTTCCTGATCAATGCACCCTACAATGGCGGCACGCATCTTCCTGACCTGACGGTTTGCACGCCGGTCTTCGACGATGCGGGCCGCGAGATCCGCTTCTGGGTCGCAAGCCGGGGCCATCATGCGGATATCGGAGGTATCTCGCCGGGCTCCATGTCGCCGCTCGCCACCGATATCGAAGAGGAGGGCGTCTATATCGACAATTTCAGGCTCATCGACCGCGGCCGATTCTGCGAGGAGGGACTCGAGAAGCTCCTGACCGGCGCGCGTTACCCGGTGCGCAATCTCCTTCAGAACGTCAACGATCTCAAAGCCCAGGTCGCGGCCAACGAGAAGGGTGTCGCGGAACTCAAAAAGATGATCGCGCAGTTCGGCGAGGACGTGGTCGAGGCCTATATGGGCCACGTTCAGGACAATGCGGCCGAAAGCGTGCGCCGCGTGATCGATCAGTTGCCGGATGGCGAATTCTGCTACGAGATGGACCAGGGTTGCCGCATCGTCGTGAAAATCTCCATCGATCGGGGGAGCCGCGAAGCAACGGTCGATTTCACCGGAACGTCGGAGCAGCGCGCCGACAATTTCAATGCGCCGGAGCCGGTGACGCGCGCCGCCGTGCTCTATGTCTTTCGGGTGCTGGTAGAGGCCGACATCCCGATGAATGCCGGCTGCCTGAGGCCCATCCGCATCGTCATCCCGGACGGCACCATGCTTTCGCCACGCTACCCGGCGGCGGTCGTCGCCGGCAATGTCGAGGTCAGCCAGGCGGTCACCAATTGTCTCTTCGGTGCGGTCGGGGCGCAGGCAGCCGCGCAGGGAACGATGAACAATCTGACGTTCGGCAATGCCGAGTACCAATATTACGAGACGATATGCTCCGGCGCGCCGGCCGGTCCCGGCTATGACGGCGCCGATGCGGTCCACACCCATATGACCAATTCACGTCTGACCGACCCGGAGATTCTCGAGACGCGCTTCCCGGTAGTTCTTGAAGATTTTCACATCCGCAAGGATTCCGGCGGGTGCGGCAAGTGGTCGGCCGGCGATGGCACCGAGCGAACGATCCGGGCGCGCCAGCGGCTCGACTTCGCGATCCTTTCCGGCCATCGGCGTGTCCGGCCCTTCGGGCTGAAGGGCGGAGAGCCGGGCGAACCGGGCCGCAACTATGTTCGCCGCAATGACGGTCGCATCGAAGAACTGCCTGGCTCGGCTCATACGGTGCTCGAAGCGGGCGAGGCCTTTACAGTGGTGACGCCGACGGGCGGCGGCTATGGGAAGGATGAGGGGCCGGAGGAAGGGCAGTTCTAGGCCAAAGCCGAGCCACACTTCGGCACCCGCTCAAAGCGCGGCGAGGCAACGTTCGACGCGGCTCCAGGTGAGGTGAGCGGCTTCGGAATCGTAGTCCGGAAGCGTGGCGTCGGTATAAAGGTGTCCGGCGCCGGCGTAGGTGAAAACCTCAAGATCGATCGGCGTCGTTTCGGCGGCGCTGCGCCAGGCGGTGACCTCATCTGCCGGCTCGAAGACATCCGGATCGGCGAGATGGACCTGCACCGGCACTCCAGGGCGTGCATTTGCCGGAATTTCGGCGATGCTGTGCAGGAAGAGAACGCCGGCTGTCTCAGGTCGCTTCGGCCAAAGGCTGGCAGCGACCGCAGCGCCCATCGAAAAGCCGCCGAGAACGGCATCGGCAGGCAGCCCGGCGACCGCCCGCTCGGCGCGCTCGCAAAGAGCGCGCCAACCGATTTCTTCCTTGATGGCAAAGCCCTCGTCAATCGAAGAGGCAACCCGGCCTTCATAGAGGTCGGGCGTGAAGACCTCGTGCCCTGCGACTGCCAACCGCTCGGCGACAGCCCGTTCGAACGGGCGCAGCCCGTATACGGAATGGAAGAGGATCACTGTCGCCATGGTCGTATCCTGTGGTCGGGAGGCGTCACTTGACCACGCCGGATTGCCGGCGGCAATAGGCAGTTCGTCACGCGCCGGAGCGGCGCGGCCCTTGCGAAATATGAATTGGGGGGTGGCGGCGCCCCCGAGGGAGGAGAAAGGGCGCCGCCTGTCGGTCGACTCGTCTGTTGTAGGGGAGGGAGCGATGAGTCGACCCTCTTCCACGTTCAGTCGCTTCGGGCAAAAGCGACCGCGTCTAACGCTTCGCCCGGCGGATGGTTCCGACATAATTGGCTGCTGTCGGGCTTTTCAGCCGCATTCCCTGCTTGTCTCGCAGGCGTTCATCAGCGCCGCGTTTGCGGTGCTTGTGACAAGCGGAGGAATAAGGATCGAGAATTATTACAGGAAAGGCCGGATTCGGCCGGCGCGTCTCAACCTGTTGGACCGATGACGTTCGTGATTTCAGATCGATTTGACCTGAGGTCGTCGTGATCCAGGCGAGGGTCGCAGAGCGATACAGATGGGGCTGGGGCGCGCCGCTCTGCGACCCTCGCGCGCCGGGATGGCAATTGGGGCTTGTCCATTGTCCCGGCGCGCAACCAACGAATAGGCGAGGGCAAAACGGCACGCAACCTTGATAGGACCTATGGCAGGCCGCATCGGACTAAGGTCCTACACCGGAACGGCGGTCGAGTATTTGACGCTCTTCAAGGCGAAATGAGACGAAGAATTGGCGACGGCCTCATGGGTGAGGATACCTCGCATCAGCAGGCGCTCATAGTCGGCGACGTCAGCGACGAGGACCCTTAAAAGATAGTCCCAGTCGCCCGACATGGAATAGCATTCGAGGACCTCCTCATGGCTTTCCACGAAGCGCTCGAAATTGCGCCGCGCCAGCGGATCATGAGACTTCATGCGCACCTGGCAGAACACGTTCAATCCGCGTCCGACCAGGTCGGGATCGACGAGGCTTACGGTCTTCACCAGAACGCCCGCCGTCTCCAGGGCTTTGATCCGCCGCCAGCAGGATGCCGGCGAAGCGCCGACCGCCTCGGCGATTGCCGCATGGCTGATGTCGCCCCGATCCTGGAGAATTCTTAGAATTTTTCGGTCGATAGCGTCGAGATTGAATGAATTCATCACAGTCGCCCCAAAAGCCGAAACGTTCTCATCAATCCTTAGCCAAAAAACGACGAGATTGAAACCGTTTTACGCTCCGAACAGCGTAGTCTCGTATCGAAGGAACTGGAGGAGATCCGGATGACGCAGGCCGCACTTAAAAAGGACCGGCGCAACGCACCGGACGAGAACATCGACTGGAAGCGTGTCGTGCAGCTTCTGCTTCTGTCACGCGAACTCGACGAGATGGAGGAACGACGCCTCGTCCCCGAGAAAAAGGTTCTCTACCAGTTTTCGGCGCGCGGCCATGACATGGCGCAGATTCTCCTGGGTCTGCAGCTGACGGGCAGGCACGATGCGGCTTGCGGCTATTACCGCTCGCGCCCGCTGCTGCTTGCACTGGGCGTCGATCCCGCCGACGCGCTCGGCTCGGCGATGGGACGCGCGGGAGGGTATTCAGATGGGCGCGATATCGGCGTGGTCTTCAACTATCCCAATCCGGATGGCGCCTCGGCGCTGCCAATGTGCGGCGGCGTCGGCAGCCAGTACACGCCGACGGCCGGCTGGGCGCAGGCGATTACCTATTTCAACCAGGTTCTCGGGAACGAGGAATACCGGGAGGACATTGCCGTCGTCCTGGGCGGCGACGGTTCGGTCGCCTCGAACGGGTTCTGGTCGGCGCTGACGATCGCGACGACGCAAGGCTTGCCGCTGCTCTTCTATATCGAAGACAACGGTTTCGGCATTTCCGTCCCCTCGAGCTTCCAGACGCCCGAGGGCAACATTGCCGGCAATCTCGCCGGCTGGAAGAACCTGACCGTCCTCGACGGCGACGGCTCGGACCCGGCAGAAGCAGCCCGGTTGACGAAAAGCGCGGTGGAACGCGTACGTGAAGGGCGGATGCCGGTGCTGCTCCGGCTTGAGGTACCCCGCCTCGAAGGGCACAGTTTCCAGGATACCCAGGCCTACAAGAGCGAGGAGCTCGTGAAGAGCGAATGGGCGCATGACCCGCTGCCGCGGCTAAGGGACCATCTTGTGCCCGCGATGTTGACCGCCGAGGAATGGAACGACGCGGCGCGAGCCGCGAAGAGAGAGGCGGAGCGGGCGCGCATCGAGGCTGAATCCAGGCCCGTCGCCGATCCCGAGACCGTCACCGGCAACGTCTTTTTCGAAGGGCGGATGCAGATCATGGGCGGGCAGCACTGTGCCGGCTACTGTCCGCCGGAAACGACGGAGAGGGCGACAAGCGCCGGTGAGCGGATCAACATGGTGACGGCGATTCGCCGCACGCTAGACCACGAGATGTCGGTGAACGAGCGGGTCGTCCTCTTTGGGGAGGACATCGGCGCGAAGGGCGGCGTTCACGCGGTGACCCTCGGCCTGCAGGAAAAATATGGTGTCGTGCGCGTCTTCGACACGTCGCTTTCCGAGGAGGGCATCATCGGCCGGGCGGTCGGGATGGCTCTTGCGGGCCTCGTGCCCGTCCCGGAAATCCAGTTCCGCAAATATGCCGAGCCTGCAATCGAGCAGCTGAACGACTGCGGCACGATCCGCTGGCGAACCAGCAATCGTTTCGCCGCGCCGATCATCGTGCGGATGGCCGGCGGCTTCTTCAAATGCGGCGATCCGTGGCACAGTCAGACGAATGAGGTCGCCTTCGTTCACCAGCCCGGCTGGAAGATCGCCGTTCCCTCCAATGCCGAGGATGCGGTGGGGCTGCTGCGCACCGCATTGCGGGGAAACGATCCGGTGATCTTTTTCGAACACCGGGCCATGCTCGATCATCCCTGGGCGCGGCGACCCTACCCCGGCGATGCTTTCGGCCTGCCTTTCGGCAAGGCGAAGTTTACGCGCGAAGGCGGCGACATCACCATCGTCACGTGGGGTGCCATGGTCCCGCGTTGCGAAGCGGCGGCAGAGGGTATCTCCGCCGACGTGATCGATCTGAGAAGCCTGATGCCCTGGGACAGCGAGGCGGTCATCGCCTCAGTACGCCGTACCCGCCGGTGCCTCATCGTCCACGAGGACCTCGGAACGGCAGGTTTCGGCGCGGAGATTGCCGCCGTCGTCGCCCAGGAAGCCTTCATCGATCTCGATGCGCCGATCTCGCGCTTGACCATGCCCGACATTCCGAGCCCCCATAATCCCGTCCTGCTCGACTGGGTCGTTCCCTCGCCGGAACGGATACGCAAGAAGATCAACGACCTTCTGGAGTTCTGAATCATGGTCGACCTCATCGACATTCAGGCTCCTTTGGAGCAGGAGGGGACGAAAGCGGTTGTTCGCAACTGGCTCAGGGAAATCGGCGAAAAGGTCAAATCGGGCGACCCGCTGGTCGAGCTTGAAACGGATAAGGTGACCCAGGAGGTGGCGGCTCCTGCCGACGGGGTGCTTCTCGAGATCCTGATGCGGAACGGCGACGATGCCAGGCCCGGCGCCGTTCTCGGCCGGATCGGCAGCGAGCTTGCCGGAGGCGAAGATGCGCCGCATTATTCCCCCGCCGTGCGACGGGCAGCGGAAGAATATGGCTTCGATCCTGCGACCATCACCGGCACCGGCCGGGATGGCCGTGTTACGCGCGGCGACATGGACAGGGCGTTCGCGGCGCGGCAGGCGGGCGGAGCATCGCCCGAGCCCCGGCCCGACGGCGGGAGAGGGGAGCCCGAATCCAGCCGGATACCGCATAGCAGCATGCGCGCCGCAATCGCCGAACATATGCTCAACTCCGTAATGACGGCGCCGCATGTGACGGCCGTATTCGAGGCAGATTTCTCGGCGGTGACGCGTCATCGGGACGAACACAGGAAGAAGCTTGCGGCACGGGGCGTCAATCTTTCCTACACTGCCTATGTTGTTCTGGCCTCGCTGGCGGCGATGCGCGCGGTTCCCGAGGTGAACAGCCGCTGGCACGAGGATGCGCTCGAAACATTCGATGACATCAATATCGGCGTTGGGATTTCCCTTGGTGGAAAGGGACTGGTCGTCCCTGTAATCCGCCGCGCGCAGAATCTGTCGCTGGCGGAGATTGCGGCCCGAATTCAGGACCTGACGACGCGCGCGCGTTCCAACGCGCTCTCCCCCGCAGACGTGACGGGCGGCACGTTCACCATTTCCAATCACGGAGTCTCCGGATCCCTGCTCGCGACGCCGATCATCATCAACCAGCCGCAATCGGCAATCCTCGGTGTCGGGAAACTCGACAAGCGGGTGGTCGTTCGCGAGGTGGACGGCATCGATACGATTCAGATCCGGCCGATGGCCTATGTGTCGCTGACGATTGACCATCGGGCACTGGACGGCCACCACACGAATGCGTGGCTAACGGAATTCGTCCGTGTCCTCGAGAGCTGGCCGGGTGAAGCAACGAAGAACGGCTTGGCCTGAAAATCCTCCTCAAACGGCGATTGAAATCGATTACATTTTCTGGCTTCATGTGCCGGCAGGATTTGGGAGGATCTTATGAGAAAACTTATCGCATTTGCGCTTGGCACCGTCGCTTCCATTGTGATCGCAGCATCCGCTCACGCCGAGACCATCAAAATCGGTCTTTCGAACGGCTGGGTCGGTAGCGAGTGGCGTACCCAAATGATAGACGAGGCGAAGGCCGCGGCGGCGAAATGGAAGGAGAAGGGGGTCGACGTCGAGGTGTCCGTTCAGAGCGCCAATGTCGACGTGCCCGGGCAGATCGCGCATATCCGCAACTTCATCGCTGAAGGCGTCAATGCCATCATCGTCAACCCTAATAGCCCGACCGCCTTCGATCCGATCTTCTCTCAGGCAAAGGAAGCCGGCATATTGGTGATCGCCACCGATGCGGAAGTCTCGTCACCGGATGCGATCTACGTCGGCATCGACCAGACCGCCTGGGGTGCCGCGGGCGGCAAGTGGCTTGCCGAGACGCTCGGTGGCAAGGGCAAGGTCGTCGCGATCAACGGGGTCGCCGGTCATCCGGCGAACGAGATGCGCGTTGCAGGCTACAAGAGCGTCTTCAAGGATCACCCTGACATCCAAGTCGTCAATGAGGTCAACGCCAATTGGGACCAGGCGCAGGGGCAGCAGGCGATGCAGAATATCCTTGCCACCTATCCCGACATCAACGGCGTGCTGGTTCAGGACGGCATGGCGGCGGGCGCCTGGAAATCGATCATGGATGCCGGCAAGACGGGCCAGATCGCCGCGACCGGCGAGATCCGCAAGGACTTTATCGACCTTTGGATCAAGCAAAAATTGAACTCCGGCGCGACCGTGAACCCGCCGGGCGTCATGGCGAGCGCACTCAACGTCGCCGTTCTGATGCTGCAGGGCAAGGAGCTGAAGGAGCCGGCGAAGGCCGGGCAATACGGCAATGCACTCTATCTGCCGATCCCCTTCATCGACTCCAAGAACCTAGAGGAAGCCGCCAAGCAACTCGAGGGCAAGCCCGGCTATTATTCCTATACGAGTTCGCTTTCGATCGAGGAGGCGGAAGCGCTGTTCAAATGAGGTCTTCGGCGCGCAAGGCCTACCGTGCGGCGCGTCCCGGTGGGCGAGCGGCATGCGTCGGTGACGTCATGGCTTTGACGCATTCATTCTGCCGAATCCCCGTGCCTGTCACAGGGATTCGGCAGCGCCGCGTTCGCGGCGCGGGAGAGTTCTTTCGCCCGAGGGACAGGGCGGGATTGCCGTGACGGGCACAGGAATGAGGATCGGAGGAGAGCCTCCCCAAACCGAAGCGAACGGACAAATCTCGATGTCAAAGTTGAAACTGAGCGGCGTGAGCAAAGCTTACGGCGCGACCTTGGCGCTACGCCGCGGCGACCTCGAGGTCATGGCGGGCGAGGTCCATGTCCTCATGGGCTCCAACGGCTCGGGAAAGAGCACGCTCTGCAAGATCATTGCGGGCAGCGTCCGGCCCGATAGCGGCAGGATCCTTGTCGACGACCAGCCTGTCACGATCACCGGACCGCGCTCGGCGCGGGCCCACGGCATCGGCATATTCTATCAGGAACTCAGTCTCGCTGCCCATCGATCCGTCGGGGAAAACATCTCGCTTGGCAGGTTGCCGGTCAAGGCAGGCGTCTTCGTCGACCGGTCGGAACTCCGGCAGCGCGCAGCGCGCTACATCGGCCTGTTCGACGGCGTTTCGGGCGAGGAGTTTTCCGCCGAGGCACTCGTTGGCAGTCTGCGTCCGGACCAGCGTCAACTCGTCGAGATCATGAAGGCGCTGGCCAGCGAGGCGCCGCTCCTCATCTTCGACGAACCGACATCGGCCCTCGACCGCGCGCAGGTGGAACGCTTCTTCGAAATCCTGCGGGACCTCAAGCGGCGCGGGCGCGGTATCGTCTTCATTTCGCACCGCATGGACGAGATCAAGGCGATCGGCGACCGGGTCACGATCATTCGTGACGGTGAGACCATCACCACCCTCAATCTGAACGATACCGACCCGGCAACGGTCATTCGGCTGATGGTCGGGGGTGCCGGCGATATGCCGGCGTCGCAATCCTCGGTGCCGGCGGTGGTCGATGCCGAGCGCGGCGCCGCCCTGACGGTGCGCAATCTTTCCGGCCGCGGCTTCAGCGATGTGAGTTTCGAGGTCGCCCGCGGGGAGATCCTGGGCTTCGGCGGCCTTCATGGCCAAGGCCAATCGGCGGTGCTCAGGGGGATCTTCGGCGCCGGAGCGGTCACCTCGGGCAAGATCCTGATAGGCGAGGAAAGCTTCGACGCGTCGGGCCCGCGTAAGGCGATCCGGTGCGGTTGCGCCTATGTCTCCGGCGACCGGGCTCGCGACGGCGTCATCAGCGGTCGTCCGATCATCGAGAACGTCACCCCGATTCATTACCTGCGCGACCGGCTGATGATCGCGCGACCGCGCAAGCTCCGGCACAAAGTGGCGCCGGCGCTGCAAAGCATGCAGACGAAGTTCGCCAGCCTGTTTCACCCGATCAGTTCGCTTTCAGGCGGCAATCAGCAGAAGGTGATCATTGCCCGCTGGCTGATAGACCGCCCGGATGTACTGCTGCTCGACGACCCCACCAAGGGCATCGATCTGTCGGCGAAAGCCGACCTTTTCGCGCTGATCCGGCAACTGGCGGCGGACGGCCTCGGCATCGTCCTCTATTCCTCGGAAGATGCGGAACTGCTGGGCAACGCCAATCGAATTCTCGTCTTCAACGGCGGATCGGTCAGCCGGGAGCTCACCGGCGCCGACCGCACCCGCTACAACCTGTACCAAGCCGCATACGAGGCCGCGTAAATGGCAGAGACCGCAACCGTCCCTTCATATCGGCGCGCCGGCGGCATAGGCAGGGTGCTGGAGCGCTATCCGTTCCTGCCGGCACTCGTCATTGTCGTCGCACTCCTTTTTCTGAACGGGTTTTTTTCGCCGAACAGCCTGTCCTTTAGGGCTCTCACCGGGTTGCTCAGCACCTATATGGCGCTGATCCTGCTTTCCATCGCGCAGACTTACGTCGTCTATGCCGGGGACATCGACCTTTCCGCCGGCGCGATCCTCTCGCTCGTCAATGTCGCGATCGTGGTCCTGATGGAGCGGTGGGGAGGGGGCGCCGGGGCGGTGCTCCTCGCACTCGCCATGGGTCTCCTGCTCGGCCTCGTCTGCGGGCTCGTGAACGGCCTCGTCGTTGCGGCCCTGCGGCTGCAGGCGATTGTCGCGACTTTCGCGACGAGTATCTTTTTCACCGGCCTCGCGCTCTACATCCTGCCCGTTGCCGGTACGCCGGCACCGGCGCTTTTCTGGCGCGCCTATGGTGGCCGGTTTTTCGGCGTGCCTTTCGTCTTCTACATATTGGCGGTCCTCGCGATCCTCCTGGCGGTGTTGAGCCGCACCCGACTTGTCACGCAGCTGCTTGCCGTCGGCGACGACCCGCAGGCGGCCTACCAGACGGGGCTGCCGGTGGTGGCGACGAGGGTCAAGGGCTATGTGCTCTGCGGCCTTTTCTCGGCCCTCGCGGCCTTCTGCATCACCGGCGATACAGCAAGCGGCGACCCGCTGGTCGGCGGCAAGATGACGCTTTACAGCGTCGCGGCGGTCGTACTCGGCGGCAGCGCGCTTTCAGGCGGCTGGGGCACCGTCGTCGGCTCGCTGCTCGGGGCGCTTACGATCGCGCTTGTCAACTCGGTCGTCTTCTTCATGGGCACGCCGTCCGAGTGGCAGAACTTCGTGCAGGGGCTCGCGATCCTTCTCGTCCTGATGGCCGGCGTCCTTGCCGGCAGAAGGGGGCGCTCATGAGCCGTATCAATTCGTTTCTCCGCCAGCCGATCGTCGTCGCGCTCGTCCTGATCGTGTTCCTCCTCTATCTCGGAGAAGCGCTGTCGCCTGGCTTTGCCACCGGAGGGCAGATATTGCGGCTGCTGATCGTCGCCTCGCTGCTCGGCATCATCGCGGCCGGCCAGAATGTCGTGATCCTCGGCGGACGCGAAGGCATCGATCTGTCGGTCGGCGGCGTCGTCTCGCTCTCGGCGATCATTGCCGGCAATGTCATGAACGGCGCCGATGGCGGCATCCTGCCGGCTGTTGGCGCCTGCCTGGCAGCGGGCGCGTTCTTCGGACTCCTGAACGGGCTCGGTGTCACGCTTCTCAGAATCCCGCCGCTCGTGATGACGCTTGGGATGCTTGGCGTGCTGCAGGGGCTTCTCGTGGTCATCCGGATGGGCATTCCCTCCGGCCAGGCCGCGCCCGCCCTCTCGCGCTTCGTCACGCAGCCGTTCGCCTACGGAATCCCCGGCATTATCTGGCTCTGGATCATGATCGGCATCGTCATGGCGCTCATGCTCAACCGCACCGTCTTCGGCCATCGCATCTATGCGATCGGCTCGAATGAGCACGCCGCCTATATGGCCGGCGTGCCGGTCGGCATCATCCGCATTGCTCTCTTTGTGATATCCGGCATGTTCGCCGCGATTGCCGGGCTCTGCCTGCTAGGCTATTCCGGCACATCCTTCGCCAATGTGGGCGAACAGTACATGCTCCCCTCGATCATTGCGGTCGTCTTCGGCGGAACGTCGCTTGCCGGCGGCAAGGGTGGCTATACCGGCACCATGGCCGGCGCCGTTCTGCTGGTTATCCTGCAAAGCATCCTCACGACGATCAATATCGAGGAGTCGGGACGGCAGATGGTGTTCGGTGCGACGCTGCTCCTTCTCATGATGTTCTACGGGCGCGGCCGTGCGATGCGCGCATGAAAAACCGGCCGAAGATCAAGGACATCGCGGAAAAGGCCGGGGTATCGGTGGCAACCGTCTCGCGCGCGCTTGCAGATTCCGCGCTGGTGACGGCCGAGACGCGCCAGCGCGTTCATGACCTGGCGCGCGAGCTCGATTATCGCCCGAATGTCAGCGCCCGCAACCTGCGTACGCGAAAGTCCATGGCGGTACTCATGGTCGTGCGCGACGTCGGCAATCCCTTTTATCTCGAAATCCTCAAGGGCGTCGAGGCGACGGCCCGCGAGGCGGGCTATGCCGTGCTGATGGGAAATACGGAGAACGACCCGGCCCGCGAGACCGAATATTTCGACATGCTGCGCGACGGACATGCCGACGGCATGATCCTGATGACCGGCAAGCTGCCGCCCTCGGGGGGCTGGACCCATCTTGCAGTGGTGGTCGCGCTGGAAATGATCGAGGGCTCGGGCCTGCCCCATGTTCAGGTCGACAACGTCGCCGCGGCACGCGGTGCCGTCGAGCACCTGATTTCGCTCGGGCACCGGCGGGTTGCCCATATCTCGGGGCCGGTTCCCGAGCCGATGAGCGTCTATCGCCGTGAGGGCTATCGCCTCGCCATGCGCGACGCCGGCCTGGAGATCCCCCGGGGGTACGAAGCGCGGGGTGACTTCCTCATCGAGAGCGGCGAGCGATGCTGCCGGTCGCTTTTCTCGCTTTCCGATCCGCCGACCGCACTCTTCGTCGCCAATGACGAAATGGCTTACGGGGCCGTCCATCAGCTCAGGAGGATGGGACGCGACGTTCCGCGCGACGTATCGGTCGTCGGCTTCGATGACCTCTATCTGAGCAAGGCCTTCTATCCGCCGCTGACGACAGTCGGACAGCCGCGGGCCGAGATCGGCCGCACCGCCATGGCGGTGCTTCTTGGAATACTGGCGGGCGACGGCGCTTATGGAATCCAGCCGATCGTGCTTCCCACGACCTTGAAGGTGCGGGGAAGCACGGCGCCTCCACGTTTCTGAAAACCAGTGCCGGCGAACACGCGGAACGTCGACGGCCGATTATCCGGGAGGGAAGAATGTCCACATTACCGAAACAGACCTTGCGTATCGGCTTCGTCGGCACGGGTTTCATTGCGCATTTTCACCTGAATTCGCTCATCGGCGTGCGCAATGTCGAGGTGACCGGCGTCTACAGCCGCAGTGCCGCAAACCGCGAGCGCTTCGTGGGCGAAGCCGAGGCGCTTGATCTCGGCAGGTGTCGCGCGCATGACAGCCTTGAATCGCTGTTCTCTGCCGCCGACATCGACGCGATCTGGATTCTCTCGCCGAACTACACGCGGCTCGACGTCATGCGGACACTCCACCGCGAGATAAAGGCGGGACGCAGCACGATTTTCGCTGTCGCCTGCGAGAAGCCGCTGGCGCGCACCGTGGCGGAGGCCCGGGAAATGCTGCACCTGGCTGAGGATGCCGGGCTCAACCACGGCTATCTCGAAAACCAGGTGTTCTGCACGCCGGTGCTACGCGGCAAGGAGATCATATGGCGCCGCGCTGCCTCCACAACCGGCCGGCCCTATCTCGCGCGCGCCGCGGAAGAGCATGCAGGCCCGCACGAGCCCTGGTTCTGGCAGGGCGACAAGCAGGGCGGCGGAGTGCTTTCCGACATGATGTGCCACAGCGTCGAGGTAGCGCGCCATCTGCTCACCGCGCCCGGCGCACCGCGCAATTCGCTGAAGGTCAAGTCGGTGAACGGCACGGTTGCGAACCTCAAATGGACGCGTGCCGGCTATGCCGATCAGTTGCGCCGGCGCTTCGGCGAGGATGTCGACTACCGCCGGCGCCCGTCAGAGGATTTCGCCCGGGCGACCGTGACGCTTGAGGACGAGGAGGGCAATGAACTGATGATCGAGGCGACGACCTCCTGGGCCTATGTGGGCGCCGGCCTGCGCATTCAGCTCGAGCTTCTCGGGCCGGAATACGCACTGGAATACAACTCGCTCGGCACCGGGTTGAAAATCTTCCTGTCTCGGGCCGTACAAGGCTCCGAGGGCGAGGACCTGGTGGAAAAGCAGAATGCCGAGCAGGGCCTTATGCCGGTGCTGGAGGACGAGGCCGGGGTCTACGGCTATACGGACGAAAACCGCCACATGGTCGAAAGCTTCCGCAAGGGCGTGAAGCCGATCGAAACCTTTGACGACGGCCTCGCAGTTGTCGAGATCCTTATGGGCCTCTACCGGTCTGCCGAGATTGGTGCGACGCTCCATTTTCCCGCGCCGGAGCTCGAAAACTATGTTCCGGTCGTGGCGCGCGTGGGAGCGTGAGGGTGCGTCGACGCGGCGGCCGCACCATATCGCGCGAGAAGTTCACCGGTCTTCGTCGCGGCGAAGATATCGTCCAACAGCAGGTGGGCAGCACCGTACAGAGCGCTATCGTCGCGGGTCGTGGATAGCTCTGTCGAGAGGTTGCGCGTGGCGAGCGGCAGACAGCGCTGGTAGACGAGTTCGCGGATGCCGGACAGCAACAAATCGCCTCCGCGTGCAAGGGTACCGCCGCCGCCGATCAGGCTCGGATTTATGATGCTGACCACATCAGAAATGACCTCGCCGACCGTGCGCCCGGCAGCGCGCAGCAGCATCAGGGCCTCGGGTTTCCGCTGTTCGACGAGGTCGAGCACATCGCGGGCGGTTCCAGCGCCAAAGCCACGGGAGGAGAGGTCGCGGGCGATCGCCAGCCGGCGGCGCGCGCCTCCACGCAACCGAACTTGCCGCAGCGGCAGAGCGGGGCGTCATTCGACAGGAACTGGATGTCGCCGAGATCGCCGGCAGCGCCCTGGGCGCCTCGAAACAACCTTCCGCCGGCGATCATGCCGCTGCCGATGCCCGTACCGACCTTAACGAAGAGCATGTCCTCAACCGTGGGGACGCGACGCTTGTGCTCGCATATCGTCATCAGGTTCACGTCTTTCTCGACATAGATCGGCACTGAAAACCGGGCGTTGAGACGACCGATGATGTCGAATTCGTCCCAGCCGGGCAATACCGATGGGCCACCGACGACGCAGCCGCGCTTGAAATCCACCGGTGTCGTCAGGCTGAGACCGATGCCGAGGAGGAAACCGTGCGTCTTTTCGACCCCTGCCGCCAGCGCTGCCAAGGCTTCGCCGATCTGTTTCAGCGTCACATCAGGGCCGTGCATTGCCCCGCCTTTGCCATCGCCGTCACCCGCGAGGGGAAGGCGTGGTTCTGCTGTCCGTCGCCATTCCCGAACAGGAGAACGGGGCCGACGACGCCTTCGCTGCCGGGATGCTCTCCGGCATCCATGAAGGCTGGAGCGTTGAACAGTCTCTGCGGCTCGCCCATGCAACGGCGGCCGCATCGCTGCGCAGCTGCCTGGCACTCGCGGACAAATGGGGTTCCCGCGACCACTGAGGGTGCGTTGAGCCGGTCTGGTGGTATCTGCGGGCGCGACTGCAACACGGGATCAGAAACTCTGCTCCTGAAGACGGCGAAGCCGTGACCTTTGACGACGCGACGGGGAACCTTCGCGTCGGAAGGCGGTTTGCTCCGGCATGCCGAAGGATGCAAATCAGCCGACCATACTCATCACCGGATCGAACGGTTTCCTGGGCCAGGCGATCGCACACCGTCTCAGGGATCGATATCGGGTGATCGGGCTTGACCTGTCCCCTCCGAAGGGGCGGTCCGAGACCGAGGAGACCATCAACCTCGACATCACCTCCGACACGAGTGTCAGGGAGGCGATCGAGACGGCGCGCAAACGCAGTAGCGGGCGCATCGCTTCCGTCATTCACCTCGCCGCCTATTATGACACGACCGGCAAGGACAACCCGAAATACGATGCCGTCAATGTCGAGGGAACGCGCCGGCTGCTGAAGGCGCTGCAGGACCTTCCCACCGAGCAGTTCATCTATGCGAGCACGTTGCTGGTCCAGGCGCCGAGCCCCGCCAAGGCCACGCGGATCAATGAGAATTCGCCGCTCGACCCCGCCTGGGCCTATCCGAAGTCGAAGGCGGAGACCGAGGCGGTAATCGCGAAGGAGCGCGGCGCGATCAGGACAGTGATCCTCCGTCTCGCCGGGGTCTATGACGAGGACTGCCGCGCCGCCTTCATTGCCCAGCAGATCGCCCGCATCTTCGAGCGCCGCCCGACCGCCTATCTGTTCAGCGGCGATCTCGAGGCAGGCCAGCCCTATCTGCACAAGGACGATCTGGTCGAGGCTTTCGTGCGCGCGGTCGACCGCCGCGACGAATTGCCGGATGATTGCGTGTTCCTTATCGGCGAGGAAGAAACGTTCTCCTACGGCGAATTGCAGAAGCGCATCGGCCAACTGGTTCACGGCGAGGACTGGTGCACGCTCTCCCTGCCCAAGAGCCTGGCCAAGCCAGGCGCATGGATGCAGACCGAGGTGCTCGACCAGGATTCCGAGATCAAGCCCTGGATGATCGAGAACTCGGACGATCACTACGAGATCGACATCTCCCGCGCCCGCAGCAGGCTCGGCTGGCAACCGCTGCATAGTCTCGGCGCGACATTGCCGGAGATGATACGGCGGCTCAAGCAAGACCCGACCGACTGGTACGCTAAGAACAAGCTGGAACCCTCCGTGGTGGCGGCTTCGGAGCCCGAGATCGAACAGGCTGAGAAAAGGCTGGCGCAGCCGCTCGAGCGCGGAAAAGCAGAAGTCGAAGCTGCCGTCGATGAGCACAGGCTGCGCACGCTCTGGGCGCCGCTGGCAAACGTTGCGCTCGGCCTCTGGCTTGTCGCCTCGCCGATGACGCTCGGCCTCTTCGATCCCGTGAGCGTGCCGGTGCCGCCAGCCCTCGGACACGAGGTCGCCGAACCCGTTATCCGCAATTCGCGTCTTGCGACCAGCGAGATCCTGTCCGGCCTCCTCGTCGCTGTATTCGCGCTATCAGGAATGTACCGGCGCTGGTCCTACCTGCAATGGATCACGGCCGCGCTCGGCGTCTGGATCATGCTCGCGCCGCTTGTCTTCTGGACGACAAGTGCTGCGGCCTATGCCGTCGACACGCTTGCCGGCATGCTGATCGTCGCCTTCGCTGTGATGATTCCGCCGACGCCGGGCATCGGGCTGCGGGCGCTGTCGGCCGACGACGACCGGCCGCTAGGCTGGAGCTATTCACCTTCCTCCTTCACCCAGCGCATGCCGATCGTCGCGCTCGCCTTTGTCGGCCTGTTCGTCTCGCGCTATCTCGCCGCCTATCAGATGGGCCATGTCGATGGACTCTGGGACCCGTTCTTCGGGCCGGACGATGCGCCGGTGCGCAATGGCAGCGAGGCAGTCGTGACGTCCTGGGTGTCCAAGGGCTTCCCGATCGCCGATGCGGGGCTCGGCGCCTTTGCCTATGCGCTGGATATTCTCGCTGGCGCAATAGGGGATAGCCGCCGCTGGCGCACCATGCCCTGGATGGTGCTCCTGTTCGGCCTGCTGGTCGTACCGCTCGGTGCCGTCAGCGTTTCCTTTATCATCATACAGCCGCCGCTCATCGGCGCGCTGTGCACGCTTTGTATCATTCAGGCGGCCGTCACCGTCGTGCTGATCCCCTATTCGATCGACGAGGTGCTTGCCACGACCCAATATCTGTGGCGGGCGACCAAAGCCGGCGAACCCTTCTGGCGAACCTTCTGGAAGGGCGGTCCAGCGCTTTCGGAAGACCAGACCCCGTCGCCAGACCTCAACCGTCCGGCCTCCGAGCTGCTGAAGGAGTTCGTTACCGGCGGCGTCAACTTTCCGTGGACGCTTGTCGCGAGCGTTTTGCTGGGGGCAGCCCTGATGATCACCCCCGTGTTTTTCGGCACTTCCCCGCCGCTCTATCACAGCGACCATGTTCTCGGCTGTGTGGTCATTCTGGTGGCCGTCACCGCCATGGCCGAGGTCGTTCGTCCGGTGCGGTTCCTTAACGTGCTGCTCGGCGCCTGGGTAGCCTCATCGCCGTTCCTGCTCGATGGCAGCAGCGCGATCGGCACCTTGGCGGACGTCGCGATGGGCCTGGCGTTGATCGCACTCAGCCTGCCGCGCGGAACGCGCAGCGAAGAGCACTACGGCGGATGGGACCGGGCGATCGTCTGAACGGGCGGGCAGTTTTCAAGACGCGGTTCGGTCAGCTCATCTCGGCAAGGACCATGACAAGCAGGAAGCCGGCGGCGTTGGCAATCGCCGAGGATTGCTGGAACTGATGCGATTCCGCCTCGGGTACGAGATCGGTAATCGTCAGATAGAACATCCCGCCTGCTCCCATCGCGAACAGAAAACCGGTGACCGGCTGCGCCAGCCCCTTCAACAGGAACCACCCTGCCATGGCGGAAAGGAAAAGGGAGAGGCCGATAAGGGAGGTCCATCCGAGTATCCGGCGCTTCGCGCTCTTCGGTTCCTCATCCAGCGTCAATTCACCGATGCTCATGCCTTCGCTGAGATTGTCAATACAGATCGCGAGACCGACGATCAGTGCAACATTGGGCTTGAATGTCGCGCCAACGCCGATCGTCATGCCTTCGATCAGTTCTTCCGCGCTCGTTGCGCCGGCGAGCACCGCTACATTGCTGCCGCGCGGCCTGCGTCGCCGGTGGAGACGGTCGACCGCCTCTTTCTGGTCTGCTTCCGGACCGGCCATTTTCCAGCGATTGACGTAGAGATCGAGAATGTAGACCAGCGCGAGGCCCAGCAGAAATCCGGCGACCGCAAGTGCAAGACCTGCGAGCTTCACGGAGGTGGGCATCATTTCGAAGGCGAAAGTGCCCATGAGAACGCCGGCCGCAAAGCCGACAGCAACGGAGAGCACGAGGCTCGACGGCCTCAGCGCCATGGCGGCCATGCCCCCGAGCGGCGATGCGACAGCCGCCGCGGAGGCAACTCCCAAAATGATGAGGAGGTCATTGCTCATGGCCGCCGGGCTCTGGTTTTCAACGCCGCTCTTTCAAGGCGGCGCGATCTGCTCGAAGGTACATTGACGCGGGTCCTTGTCCGAACGCCAACGCATGAGTTTCGTGCCGTGGCGAAAGCGCCGATTGCCGACATGGTCGAACCGGACCTCGACGACGAGTTCCGGTCGGACCGGCTCCCATTCGCCGCTGCGCTCGCTGCTCCAGCGGCTGGGGCCACCCGGCGCTTTACCGGTGAAGCCGGGCGGCTCCCGTAAAGCCTCGAGCTGACGCGTCAGTGCAGCACGTTCCTTGTCCGCAATGGTCGCTGTAAAGCCCACATGGTTCAGCAGCCCCTCGGCGTCATAGAGACCAAGCAGGAGCGAACCGACGAGCGGACCGTTGCTCTCGTAGCGATAGCCGCCGACAACGCAATCGGCCGTCCTCAGGCGTTTGACCTTCACCATTGTCCGCTCGCCGCATTCGTAAGCGCCGTCCAGTCGCTTTGCGACGACACCATCAGTGGCGCCGGCCTCCCATGAGGTCAGCCAACGCCCGGCTTCCCGGCGGTCCAGCGTCGAAGGCGAGAGCTCGACCATCTTCGCTACGGCGTTCTCCTTGACGAAGGCTTCGAGGCGAGCGCGCCGTTCCCTCAGAGGCTTGCCGGTCAGCACCGCTCCGTCGGTGTCGGCCAGCATGTCGAAGAGAATCAGTTTGGCCGGCGTTTCAAGCGACAACTTCTCAACCCGGCTCGCCGCCGGATGCAGGCGCATCTGCAGGGCGTCGAAGGAGAGGCGCCCCTCGATTGCAATCACCAACTCGCCATCGAGAACGAACGTCTTCGGCCCCAACCGATGCAGCAGATCGAGAATTTCCGGGAAGAAGCGCCCGAGCGGCTTGCCGGATTTCGCCCTAATGTCGACGTCGCTGCCGGATTTAAACGCGAGACAGCGAAAGCCGTCCCACTTTGGCTCGTACTGCCATGGGCCGCCGCCCGGCAGTTCGGCCGCGGAGCGAGCTTCCATAGGGGCCGTGCCGACGGGCAGGGGAAAGCCGCCCGTCTTCTCAGCCGCCTTGGACAGAGCGGCCTTCTTCGTCGGCTTTCCATCTGCGGGCGACGCCATCATGCACTCCGACGCAGCAATCGGCCTATTTCAGCTTGACCGAGGGCTCTCGTGCCCAGACGCGCAGCTTGCCAAGTTCCTTCAGGAAAGCGGCTGCACTCCCGGCGTCGGTGAGTTCGATCGTTCCCTCATCGAGCAATCCCGCTATGCCGGCCCTCTCGAGAAGGGGAACCGCGGCGCTGACATAGCCGATATATTTGCAATGGGCGAAGGCGTCGGCTACGAAATCGCGCGCGGTGGCGACGTCGATCAGCTCCGCGACGGCCTCTGCGGAGGCAAGCAGGACCACGGCGTCGTAGAGCACCGACGGGCCGCCGTCGAGCATCTGGTGGGCCGCTATCCGTTTGCCGTCTGAGGCGGTGAAGCCGCCGACTTTTGGTGCGATCAGTTCGAAAGCCGCCTTCTCCGTATCGACCGCCTGCAGCAAGGCGTTAAGAAGGGCGGCATCCGTCCCGTCGGTCGCCAATATTCCGAGCTTGCGTCCTTCGAAACGCTTGGGCCCGCGCTGGATGATGCTGAGCGCCGGCGACGGATCGAGGTCCTGGCGTGTGGCAACGGCCGCGTCGGCGGGTTTCGGCATCGTCTCCATGCCGAGCGCGTGGCCGACCTTTTTTCCCAGCGTCTCGTCGATGTTGAGGAGATGCGCGACCATCCGCTCACGGATCACCGGCGTCTCGACCTTGCTCAGTTCGAAGGTCAGGGCGTCGGCGATGTGCCGCTGCTCGGGTGGCGTCTGGCTGATGAAGAACTGCCGTGCCTGACTGTAATGGTCGGCGAAGCTTTCAGCGCGGATGCGGAGCTTCGGTCCCTGCTCCTCCGAAGCAAAGTGTCGGAAGCCTTTGACGGGCGACTCGCGCGGTCCCTCGCCCCAGGAATTGGGCTGGTAGTTCGCGCGCCCGACAGGGTTGCGCATGGCCATGTGGCCGTCCTGCTGAAAGTTATGGAAGGGACATTTCGGCGCGTTGATCGGAAGGTGGGTGAAATTCGGGCTGCCGAGCCGCTTCAGCTGGGTGTCCAGATAGGAGAAGTTGCGTCCCTGCAGCAATGGATCGTCGCTGAAGTCGATGCCGGGCGGGACGTTCTGCGTCATGAAGGCGACCTGCTCGGTTTCGGCGAAGAAATTCTCCGGCATGCGATCGAGCACCAGCCGGCCGACAGGCTTCGTTGGCAGCACCTCCTCGGGGATGATCTTGGTTGGATCGAGGATGTCGAAATCGAACTTGTCGGCGAAGTCCTGATCGAAGAGCTGCACATGCAGTTCCCATTCCGGAAAGTTGCCGGACTGGATGGCTTGCCACATATCGCGCCGGTGGAAGTCCGGATCGGCGCCGTTGATCTTCACGGCCTCGTTCCAGACCACGGACTGCAGCCCGAGCTTCGGCTTCCAGTGGAACTTGACGAAGGTGGACTCGTCCTTGGCGTTGACGAAGCGGAAGGTGTGCACGCCGAACCCTTCCATGAACCGGAACGATCGCGGAATCGCCCGGTCGGACATGACCCACATGATCATGTGCATGCTTTCCGGTGTCAGGCTGATGAAGTCCCAGAAATTGTCATGGGCGGACTGCGCCTGCGGAAACTCCCGGTCCGGCTCGGGTTTTACCGAATGTATCACGTCGGGAAACTTGATCGCATCCTGGATGAAGAAGACCGGAATATTGTTGCCGACCAGGTCCCAATTGCCCTCCTTGGTGTAGATCTTGACCGCGAAGCCACGCACGTCGCGGGCGAGATCGAAGGAGCCCTTGCTTCCGGCGACCGTCGAGAACCGCACGAAGGCGGGGGTTCGCTCGCCCGGGCGCTGGAACAGGTCCGCCCGGGTGTAGGCGGCAAGCGACTCGTAGGTCTCGAAAAAGCCGTGAACGCCATAACCGCGAGCATGCACGACGCGCTCGGGAATTCGTTCATGGTCGAAGTGGAAGATCTTCTCGCGAAAATGAAAATCCTCGATGAGCGTGGGGCCACGCTCGCCGGCTCGCAGGCTGTTCTGATCGTCGGCGACAGGGCCGCCCTGCGCCGTCGTCAGAACGGGCGTGTCACCTTCGGCGATCTGGTGAAGCTCTCCACCATTGCCGCGTGTCGCTTTCTGGTCATGAATGGTGGCCGGTTTCGTATTGTTCGGCGCAGACGGTTTCTTGGCCATGGCAGCACTCCTTGGTCGAGGGCGGATGGGCACGAAACCTTGACGCGGAAGGTTGGTTCCGCCGCACGCGAAAATTACTCCGTGATCACTGCAGTTATCGTGAGCTGATGGTTGCCCTTACCCTGACGATGGGGAGCTGGCGGTAGCGGCGGGCGGGACCTGATCGGATCGGCATAAAATCATGACCGTTCCAAGCGCTGCGACGCGGGATGCTGGCACTCTCTTCATCCCGCTCTGGCAGGATCGTAGCGGATCGCCAGCGCTTCGGCGCGCCAGACAATGCGGCGTGGACGGAAGCGCCAGTAGCGTTGAGCCCCGTCGAGAGGCACGCCCCGAGGCGGACCGGAAACAAGCTCTGCCTCGCCGGTCATCTGCAGAAGGCCACCAGTCGCAAAATCCGGGAAAGTGAGTCCGGCGCGCGGATTGACCGCGATGTTGCCCAGCGTGTTGAAGAAGTTGTTGCCTGTGAAGTCCGGGATCGCCAGCCAGCCGTCGTCGCCGACATGCACGAATCCAACTGGGCCGCCCCGATGGGAGACGTCGAGCTGCCGGCCGCCGCCGAGTTCGGCATAGGTTGCGACAAAGAATGTGTCTGCATTCTCCACCAGAGCACGCGCGGCGTCATCGAGTTCGAAGCTGGAAACGGGCGGCAGGGCAGCTGGCTCGGACGGGTCGCGCACGAAATGGACCTGCCGGAGCTGAATGTATTTCGGACAGTTGCCGAAGCTCTGTTCCACGCCAAGGTCGAAGCCGCGGCTGTGCCGGCGCAGCTTGCCGTTCAGTCGATTGCGGCGGCGTGTGCCGAGATCGATGCCGAGGAGGGCGAGGGGGGCGCCGTCCTCCATCCCGGCTTCGGCCGGGTCCGCCGGCTCCCGCGGAAGCTCGACCATCAGCCTTTTTGCGTCCGGCGCGTGGAGGAAACCGGGTTCCCCCGCCCTGAGCGTCGCCCAGGCATCGCCGTTGCGGTCCACCGAGCCCAGCACGACCATCGGCAGAAGCGGGTAGAATTCCCGGTGCTGTTCGATCAGGTGGTCGCGCAGAACGCGCCGCCCGACCTCTTCCATGCGCGCGTCCACACCCAACCGCTTCTGCAGGGCGACTTCGCCCCCGTGCCAGGGTGATGGTGCGAGGATGGTTGCCTCCATGTCGGTGTCTCCTTGGGGGTGATATCTGGCGGTGCCTTGCTCAGCATGTCCGAACCGTAAAGCCGCGCGCCCACTTCGAATGTCACTCTCGGGTCAAGCCCGAGAATGAAAACTGGAGAGAGGGCCGCGGTCTCCACCCGATCGCGCCGCATCAAATGGGGTACCCGCGATGCGGAGAAAAGCGGAAGAGCTCTAAGCCGCGAGACCTGCCGGGGTCTTTTGGAACTCGACGAAGCCCGGCAAGGCCTCGATGCGGGCGAGCCAGGAGCGGATTTCCGGATAGGGGTGAAGGTCCACATCCCCTTCCGGTGCGCGCGCCACATAGCTGTAGAGCGCGACATCGGCGATCGTTGGCCGCTCGGCGGCAATCCAGCTTCTGCCGCCGAGCTCCGACTCGATCAGCTTTAGGATCGCATGCGAGCGGGGGATGACCTCTTCCGGCCGGTAAGGAGCCTGGAAAAGGGTGATCAGACGCGCCTGGGCCGGACCGTGGGCGATCTGGCCAGCAGCCACCGAAAGCCATCGCTGAACCGCGGCTGCCCCTCCTGCGTCCTCCGGCAGCCAGTCCGTGCAGCCGGCCTTTTTGGCGAGATAAACCAGAATGGCGTTGGAATCCGGGACGATCGTTCCGCCATCGTCAAGCACCGGCAGCTGACCGAAGGGATTGAGCTTCAGAAAAGGCTCCTGCTTGTGTTCTTTGCTGGCGAGATCGACGTGCACGAGTTCGTGCTCGAGCCCCAGAAGCGAGAGGAACAGCCGGACGCGGTGCGCATGGCCGGAAAGTGGGTGATGATAGAGCTTCATCTGGATCTCCTGAATGAATGAGCGACTGCAGGATGATTGTTAATCGGTTAGTTGATAAGCTCCGTAGTATGCATTAGACCGTTTCACCAGGTGAAATAATCCTGCGGAGATGAGCGCATGGACCGCTGGCAGGCGATGCGGATTTTCGTGCAGGTGGTTGAAAGCGGCGGTTTCGCGCCGGCGGCGAAAGCGCTGCATATGAGCCCGCCATCCGTGACGCGGGCGGTGGCCCAGCTGGAGGGTCTGATCGGGACGCGGCTGCTGATCCGCACCACCCGTTCACTGAAGATGACCGCGGCGGGAGAAGGTTATCTGGCTGATTGCCGGCGTATTCTCGCTGAAATCGCCGAGGCGGAAGCGAATGCAGCGGGCAGCTTCACGGCGCCGGCTGGACTGCTGACGGTAACGGCGCCGGCGCTCTTCGGCCGCATTCATGTGCTCCCCGTCATACTTGATTTTCTCGACGCGTATCCGGCGATGCAGGTGAAGACCGTCTTCGTCGACCGCGTGACCAATCTGGTAGACGAGGGTCTGGACGTGGCAATCCGGATCGCCTCACTCCCCGCCTCCGGCCTCATCGCCCGTCGCATCGGTTCAGTCCGCCAGGTCCTTTGCGGCTCGCCGGACTATTTCGCCCGCTTCGGCGAGCCCGGTAGCCCTCACGAGCTTGCCGGTCATCGCATCATCGGGCGCGAGGGTCTTTTCGGCCATTCGGAATGGCTCTTCGGTCGCGACAGCAGCATCCGCATTCCGATCAGCCCCCGACTCATCTGCAACACCAATGATGCGGTCCTATCCGCCGCAGTTGCGGGGTGGGGATTGTCGCGGTTTCAGTCCTACCAGGTGGAAGCCGATATAAGGGCAGGCCGGCTCAAGGTCGCGCTTGCGGACTACGAGCGTGAGCCGGTGCCGATCCATATCGTGCATGCGGAAGGCCGCATGGTCTCGGCGCGCGTGCGCGCCTTCGTGGATTTCGCCGCCGGCCGTTTTCTCCGCCATGCGGGGCTGAGCACGGAACTTTGAGGTCCGCTATCCGCCGCTTCCCCGCACCCGGAGCAGCACGCGCTCGAGCGCGTCCGTGAGGGCGCGGTGCCCGCCGCCGCGGTCGAAATCGATCAAGACCTGTTCGTTCAACCCACCGGGTGTCGAAAACGCGCGGGAGAGCATGTCGAGCGGCGTCTCGCCGTCCCTGACCGCCCTTTGCGCGAGACTTGCGAAGAGGGCCGCGAGATACGCACGCGCCTTGTCCCGGCCGACGCCTTTCTCGGCAAACCAGCCGGTCGCCTGGTCGAGAATGCCGAGATAGGTCGCCATCAGGGCGCTTGCGACGGCAAGCAGGTCGTATTCCTCCTTGGTTTCGCATTCGACGGGCGTGCCGAGCGCTTCAAAGATCGCGGCAATATCGCGGCTGGGTGGAAAGATTGCCGTCACGCCCTCGCGTTCGGCGACGAAGGGCAAGGGGATCGCCTGGGTGAGGTCAACCTCCTCATCGATCCAGTTAAGGAGCCTCGTGCGGTCGGTCGCGGCGATGACGCTGACGACCGTTTGACCTTTTCGGAATTTGAGCCTCGGGATCACCTCCTCCGCAATCTGCGGACGAACGGCCAGAAACAGCACGTCGGATGCGTCGACGGCCTCCTGATTGTCCCTCGCGATCCGCACGAGCGGGAAGCGGCCGGCCAGTTGGGCGGCGATTTCCGCGTTGCGCGGCGAGACGAGGATTTCGGCGATGCCGAGCCCCGAGCCGATCATGCCGGTGACCATCGCTTCGGTGATGGCGCCGGTGCCGATGAAGCCGATATGCATTCAACCCTCCTTGATTCGTCGGACGATATTAATGCATGCCGCGCCAAGGGCTACGCCACGTTGGATCGAGCAGAGCAAGGACATCTGGCGTCCCAAATGCGATGGAAGATAGATACACGTTGATTGAGGTTGTACTAAACTCCGCGTGTAGTAGAGAATATTTATTCGTATACGTAGATTAGTAAATAATATTATGTAAGAAAAAGCGGCTGGAAGGTGGTTTAGCGGCAGGAAGACGCGCCGGAGTTTTTTGCGAAAATATATAGAAAAACAACAATAATAAATGCATGTTTACATTTGGTACGTCAAGGAGCAGGATGTAAATCTGGATTGTAACTGTCGCATGATTAAAGCGTGGGCCTGCATCGATCCCGCTAATCAACCGATCAGAGGGGATAAACGCATGAATTTCGAACAGATTGTCGAGCGGTCAAAGCCATATGCGATCGGCCTTGTCGTAGGACTAATTGCTGCGCCCATCGTCGGGTTCAATGCGGGGTGGATCACAACCACCACGGCCAGTCAGAAGGCGGTGGAAACTGCCAGGGTGGATGCGCTCACGGGGATCTGCTCAAGCGCCGCAGGGCGAATGGCAACCGCCAGCAGCACGGATCTGGCCGCGCTCAAGGGCTATGACAATCGTGCGAAACGCGACGAGCTGGTCGCAGTCATCATGGCCGATTTTCAGGTTCCAGAGGATATCCTCGACAAGATCAGCACGAACTGCAGCCGCTCGCTTTCGTAAAGCACGGTGGACGCCGGGCCTTCCGGCGTCTCAACCAACGGCAATCAGGAGGTCGCCATGAGAAATCTCATTCCCGCTCGCCTCTATACCTACGATTTCACCCGCCTATACGTATTTCTCGCGTTCACTCTGGCGATTGCGGTGATTGTCTATGCCGCACTGTTCGGGCGCATTCTGTAGCCGACCGACCATCGAGCATCGGCTCAGAGTGTGCCGGTTCGCCAGTGAGTCTGGCGCCCGGAGACTGGCGCCCGGCGCTCGATTTTGCTTCCTTGGGCTCAGCGTTTCTGCTTGCCACCCTGTGGGCTGCTCTTCGCGGCTTCCTTGATCTGGTTGGCGAAGCTCGTCTCTACCTTCACCGGCGACTTTTCCTGTTTCGGCTTCCGCGCCTCGCGGTTGCTTCTCACTTGTCCTTTAGCCATGGATTCGATCCTTTACGGCATTGAAATTGATGCAAGCCGGCCCGCAATGAGACGCGGGCCGAGCAGATTCAGACATCAAGCATGCGCTCAAATGAGACGGTCGTCATCAACCGTTTGAGGTGCACGCCGTGCGGGCTCTGCGCCGGGCTGCTTATTTTCTTCCTTCGCCGCTTCGCGCACTTGCTTGGCACTCTTGCTTTCGACTTCCTTCAGCGTTGGCTGAGGGTCGGGCTTTCTTTCGAAACGGATCATCGTTCATCCTCCTGGTTGACAGATTGGGAGCGCTCCAACAAACGCTTGGTGGCTTTCACCCCCGAGCTTCGATCAGTATCCTCTCCCGCCCATCGCGCCGTTTCCGGCATTTTGAGCGGCGTTTTTCTCTGGGATATCGGCGACCATGGCTTCGGCGGTGATCAGGAGTGCGGCAATCGAGCCGGCGTCCCGCAAGGCTGTCCGCACGACCTTGGCGGGATCGACGATCCCGGCCTTGATCATATCCACATAGGTTTCCGTCTGCGCATCGAAGCCCTGGTTCTGGTCGCTGCTGTCGACGAGTTTTCCGATGACGATCGAGCCTTCGACGCCGGCATTGTCGGCGATCTGCCGGATTGGTGCCTCCAGTGCCTTGCGCACGATCGCGATGCCTGCGGTAATCTCGGGGTTCTCGCCGGTGAGACTGGCAAGCGCCGATTTCGCACGCAACAACGCCACGCCGCCGCCGGCAACGATGCCTTCCTCGACTGCCGCGCGGGTGGCGTTCAGGGCATCGTCGATGCGGTCCTTCTTTTCCTTGACTTCAAGCTCGGTCGCGCCGCCGACGCGAATTACCGCGACGCCGCCGGTGAGCTTCGCCAGCCGCTCCTGCAGCTTCTCCTTGTCGTAGTCGGATGTCGTCTCTTCGATCTGCGCCTTGATCTGGCTGATGCATGCCTGGATGGAGGCCTTATCCCCGGAGCCGTCGATGATCGTGGTCGTGTCTTTCTCGATCAGCACCCGCCTGGCGCGGCCAAGCATATCGAGCGTAACGTTTTCGAGCTTGATGCCGATATCTTCGGAAATCATCTGGCCGGCGGTCAGAACGGCAATGTCCTGCAGCATGGCCTTGCGGCGGTCGCCGAAGCCCGGCGACTTCACGGCGGCGATCTTCAGACCTCCCCGCAACTTGTTGACGACGAGCGTCGTCAACGCTTCGCCTTCCACGTCTTCGGAGATGATGAGCAAAGGCTTGCCGCTCTGCACTACGGCCTCAAGGATCGGCAGCATGGTCTGCAGGTTGCCGAGCTTCTTCTCGTGAATGAGGATGTAGGGATCGTCCAGTTCCACGCGCATCTTCTCGGCATTGGTCACGAAGTACGGCGATAGATATCCGCGGTCGAACTGCATGCCTTCGACGACGTCGAGTTCGGTATCGGCGGTCCTGGCTTCTTCGACGGTAATGACACCCTCGTTGCCGACCTTCTCCATCGCCCCTGCGATCATCTCGCCGACGCTGGCGTCGCCATTGGCGGCGATCGTGCCGACCTGTGCTATCTCGCTCGACGAATTGACCTTCGTGGCGCGCAGCTTGATTTCCGCGAGGACCGCGGTAACGGCGAGGTCGATACCGCGCTTAAGATCCATCGGGTTCATGCCCGCCGCGACCAGCTTGGCGCCTTCGCGGAAGATGGACGCGGCAAGCACAGTCGCCGTCGTGGTGCCGTCGCCGGCAAGATCATTGGTCTTTGATGCCACTTCGCGCACCATCTGCGCGCCCATGTTCTCGAACTTGTCTTCAAGCTCGATTTCCTTGGCGACGGAGACGCCGTCCTTGGTGATTCGTGGTGCGCCATACGACCTGTCGATGACGACGTTGCGGCCCTTCGGGCCGAGCGTCACCTTGACGGCATTGTTGAGCAATTCCACGCCGCGAAGCAGGCGATCGCGGACTTCGGTGGAGAAGATGATTTCTTTGGCGGACATTGTCTTTGACCAGTTCGGGCTTGAGATATGGAAAAGGAATTCGGCGAGTCAGGCGACATTGGCGGCGGTCGCCATGGTCTTCTCGACGATGCCCATTATGTCGGCTTCCTTCATGATAAGCAGGTCTTCGCCAGCGATCTTGACCTCTGTTCCGGACCATTTGCTGAACAGGTCGTATCGCCGGCCTTGACGTCGAGCGGGATCAGCTTTCCGCTTTCGTCGCGGGAGCCGGGACCGACGGCGATCACTTCGCCCTGCTGGGGCTTTTCCTTGGCGGTGTCGGGAATGATGATCCCGCCCTTGGATTTGGTGTCACCTTCCGCGCGTCGGATGACGACGCGGTCGTGGAGAGGGCGGAATGTCATTGAAATCTTTCTGCGGCCCGCGCGTAGGGCGGCTGCAACTTTTAAATAGCATCGAAAGCACTCGATTGATAGGAGTGCCAGAAAATATTATTGGAAAATAAATAGCACGCCGAAATAATATTGGAGTGTTTTGCGACGACACTGACAGCACGACAATTGGCTCGTCGGATGTCCAGCGCGTTACGACATCGGCTGCGCAGCAAACGGCGTTCCAGCATATATTTCTTCCGCACGAAAGCATTGCATACCGCCTGCTCTACCGCAGCCGTTTTCCCTCTCCATCGAACACCAGCGCCGAGGCCGGATCGAAACGGGCAGCGAGGCGGTCGCCGGCCTTTAGTCCGCGGCCGTTCTTCGTTTCGACGACGATCAACGCGCCATTGCCATGGCGGGCATAGGCAAAGGTCTCGCCGCCGAGATGCTCCAGCATGTCGATGGTGAGATCGAGCACAGCCGGTCCGGCTTCATTGAAGTGCTCGGGCCGAAGGCCGATCGTCACCGGAGTATCCGGGGCTATCGCTTCGAGGCTTATCGGAATTTTCAAGCCTCCGTGGTCCGGCAGGCGCGCATAAGTCCGGCCTTCGACGATCTCGGTCGTTCCCTTCAGGAAATTCATCTTTGGCGAGCCAATGAAGCCGGCGACGAAGAGGTTGGCCGGATCATCATAGAGATTCAGGGGCGAGCCGATCTGCTCGACCACGCCGCCGCGCATGACGACGATCTTGTCGGCGAGCGTCATGGCCTCGACCTGATCGTGCGTCACGTAGACGATGGTGGTGGCGAGCTGCTTGTGCAGTCGCGCGATCTCGATGCGCATGTGCACGCGCAGTTCCGCATCCAGGTTCGAAAGCGGCTCGTCGAAGAGAAAGATCTTCGGATGGCGGACGATCGCCCGGCCGATCGCCACGCGCTGGCGCTGGCCGCCGGAAAGCTGCTTAGGCTTGCGGTCGAGCAGCGTCCCGAGTTCGAGGATATCGGCGGCTTCGTTCACCCGCTTCTCGATTTCGGCCTTGGGGACGCCGGCGAAGCGGAGCGCGAAGCCCATATTCTCGCGGACCGTCATGTGCGGATAGAGCGCATAGGACTGGAACACCATGGCGATACCGCGTTTGGACGGATCGACGTCGTTCATCCTGACCTCATCGATCGAAAGCTCGCCCGAAGTGATCTCCTCAAGGCCTGCGATCATCCGCAGAAGGGTCGACTTGCCGCAGCCGGACGGCCCGACGAAGACGACGAACTCGCCGGATTTTATGTCGAGATCGACGCCCTTGATGACCTCCAGGCCACCATAGGATTTACGAACCTGGCTGAGTTGGAGATTGCTCATGCGTTCCACTCTCCTTCCGCCATGGCGACGAGCTCGAGCTTCACCCCGCCGAGACGCGACGAAACCGCGGTAACGACGATGGCGCCGGCGGCTCCCGTCGACTCCAGCCAGAAGCCGGTGGAGCCGCCTTGGAAGACGAGGCGCGTAGGACCGACGACCCGCGCCGGACCATGCACCTCGATAGCCACGGCATCGTTCAGGAAGGGCAGGACGTTGCCGGCCTGGTCGAGCGCGCGCAGCATGATGCGGATGCTGTCGCGGCCTCCGGCGCGAAGCGTCTTTCCGTCCGCCTCGATCTCGAGTGTCGTCGGAACGGGGTCGGCGACCATGCGGCGACCGGCGACCGGCTTGCCGTCGATGAAGCCGGTAAATTCAGCGCTTTCCCACTTCATGCCCCAGACGCCGAGCTCGTCCTTGGTGAAGTGACGGTGATCGATCACGACGGGCGGGTGCGGCAAATGAGGATAGTTTTCCCGGTCCGGGCCGATACGCTTTACGAGCGAACCGTATTTCAGTTCCACCTCATCGCAATTCGTCAGCACGATCAGGGGGAGGACGCCACCTATATTGCGCTCGCCGCGCGCCCAGAAAGTGACGGGCTTCATCACCACTTCTTCGGACGGATCGCATTGGCTGGCATAGACATAGGCTGCGAATTTCGGTTCACGGAACATGTCCATGACGCCGTGATAGCAGATGCGGTCGCCGGAGCCGAAATCCTTATGAGTGTTGTAGTCGAACATGCACCAGCCGATCGCGCCGGAAATGCTCGGATCGCCATAGGCGGCGTTCAGCACCTCCAGATGCCGTCGCACGTGTTCGGCCTGCCGCTGCTCCTGATCGTAGATCTTCGTCGGATACATATGGCCGCCGAACTCGGTGATGAGATAGGGCACCTTACGGGAAAGCCCGGTGCATTCCTGCTGCGGGCGGAGCGCCGTGCGCGGGCGGTTCGAGCCCGGCAGTTCCTCGTTGCCGAGGATGAAGTCGTTCATCGTGTAGACATCTTCCAGAAACTCGCTGTCGGTGATGTAACGAACGCCGCCGGTCTGCCGCGTCGGATCGAGCTCGCGCGCAAGCCGGTTGGTCTTCGCGTAGAAGTCGTGGGAATCCTGTGACTCGTTGATGCGCACGCCCCAGATGACGATCGAGGGATGGTTCCAGTCACGCTCGATCATGCGGGCCACGTTCAGGATCGCCTCCTCTTTCCAGGCCTCGCCGCCTATATGCTGCCAGCCTGGAATTTCCTCGAAGACGAGCAGGCCAATTCGGTCGCAATGGTCGAGGAACCACTTCGACTGCGGGTAGTGCGACGTGCGGACGAGGTTGCAATGAAGGGTGTGCTTCATGATTTCCGCGTCGCGCTCCTGGGCGGTGCGCCCCATTGCGTAGCCGACATAGGGGAAGGACTGATGACGGTTGAGGCCGCGGATCTTCAGCAGACGGCCGTTGAGCCGAAAGCCTTCGTTCGTGAACTCCGCGGTGCGGAAACCGAAATGCGCGGCGACGCGGTCGGACCCTCGGCCGGTCCTGAGTTCGACTTCGACCTCATAGAGCACCGGATCGTCGATGTCCCAGAGGGAGAGGCCTTTGAGGCCGTCCATCTGGACGGTGACGCCACCACCAGCCGTCTCGCCAGCCACCTCTGCCAGCACATCGCCGGCGGCATCCTTGAGGAGTGCCGATACGGCCCCGGTGAAGGAAAGGCCTTGCGGATTGGCTAGGTCGCAACGGACGGAGACGGTCCTGGCATCGGAGAGCACGTCGCGGGTCTCGATCTTGATATTGGCGATCGAAACGGGATCCGTGATCTTGAGCCAGACGTCGCGATAGATACCTGCAAAGGTGAGATAATCGATCCGGCCGCCGAACGGCGGTATCTCCGGGTTCTCACTACCGTCGATCTTTACGGTGATGAGATTGTCGCCCTCCCGAAGCCTGCCGGTCAGGCGCGCCTCGATCGGCGTATAGCCGTCCTTGTGCGCGACGATCTCTTCGCCGTTAAGATACACGACCGCATCGGCCATCGCCGCGTCGAAGACGAGCGAGACTTCGCGGCCGGAGAAGTCGGGCCGCCAGGCGACGACCTTTTGATAGGTGAAGGCGCGCTGGTAGCATGTCTCGTCAAAATAGTTGAACGGCAGTTCGATGGCGTTGTGCGGAAGTCTGATCGGCTGCCCCGCCTGGAGCGTACCGGCGTCCGCCGCAGTGAAGCCCGCGGAGAAGACCCACGAATCGTTGAAGGAAGTAACAGAGCGCATCATCGTTCCTATTTGACTGAGCCCAGCATGCCCTGGACGAACTGGCGTTGCATGAAGAAGAAGACGGCAAGCGTCGGCAGCGTTGCGAGGATCGTGCCAACCATGACGACGCCGTAATCGGGGTAGTAGGCGGAGGCGAGTGAGGAAATGACCAGCGTGATCGTCTTTGTCTCGTTCGTCTGGAGCACGATCAGTGGCCAGAGATAGTTGTTCCAGGCGGTCATGAAGACGATGACGAAGGCAGCCGCATAGGTCGATCGCATGACCGGCACGTAGATGAAGAGGAAAATTTGCCATTCCTTAAGCCCGTCCACCTTTGCCGCGTCGCGCAGTTCCGACGGGAAGGCCTTGGTGCTCTGCCGGAAATAGAAAATGACGAAGGCCGAACCGATCGAGGGCAGGACGACGGCGATATGCGTGTTGATGAGACCCGCCTTGCCCATGATGACGAAGAGCGGGATCATCAGCGCAGCGAAGGGGATCATCAGCGTGAGCAGCATCGCCCGATAGACGCGCTCGCGGCCTCGCGAGCGGAACATCTCGAAGCCGTAGCCGGCAAGCGAGGAGACCGCGAGCGTGAGCACGGTTGCAAGGATGGCGATCTTTGCGGAATTCCAGAAGACGAGCGGTACGTTCAGCGTGAAGAAATTGCCGACATTGGTTGCAAAGGCTGCGCCCGGCAGGAGCTTTCCCTTGATGATATCGATCGACGAATTGGTTGCTCCCAGCACCATCCAGATAAAGGGGAAGATGGACAGAAAGGCCATCAGGCCGAGAAAGCCATAGGTGGCGGCGCTTGCCGCGAAGCGTCCAATTCCGTTCATCTGTCGCGTTCCCTTGCTGCGAAGAACTGCACGAAGGCGAGGAGCGCGACGAGGACGACGATGACATAGGAGACCGTCGCCGCATAACCCAGGTTCGGCATGAATCGGAAGGTCAGATTGTAGATGTACAGCGACAGCGTGAGCGTGGCGTTCGACGGGCCGCCCTTGCCCTCCGTCAGATTGTAGACCTCGTCGAAAAGCTGCAGCGTGCCGATCGTCGAAATGATGGTGGTGAAGAGAATGACCGGCTTCAGGAGCGGGATGGTCAGGTGCGTGAAGCGGGCCCAGGCCGGCACACCGTCGATCCGCGCCACCTCGTAGATCGACTTGTCGATGTTTTGAAGGGCGGCGAGATAGAAGATCATGTTGTAGCCGGTCCAGCGCCACGTGATGGCCAGAATGACGAGCACCTTCGCCCAGAAGGGATGCGTCAGCCACGGAATGGGCGAGGCGACCAGACCGATCGCCTGGAGCGTCGAATTGACGATGCCGTCGGTTGCGAACATGCCCTTGAAGAGCACCGAATAGGCGACCAGTGAACTGACGCAGGGGAGGAAGATCGCCGTACGGAAAAGCCCCCGGCCGACGAGTCGAGGATTGTTGAGGAGAGACGCCAGGATCAGCGCGAGCAGGATCATGATGGGCACCTGCACGACGAAATAGGTCATCGTGTTGGTGAGTGCCTTGATGAAGACCGGGTCGTTCCACAGACGGACGATGTTTGCGAAGCCGGCGAATTTCATGGTCATGCCGCGGCCGGACTGGAACGACATCCAGAGCGACCATGCGATGGGATAGATCATGAAAAGGGCGATCAGCCCAAGGGCCGGTGCAACGAACAGCCAGCCATTGACGTCATAATACCGGCCGATGCCGGCACGGCGTACGAGTGCCATCGTCAACCTCACCAAGGGAGTAGCAGGGGATACTGGCCGTGACTGGATCAAGTCACGGCCGGGTTCGCGGAAGTCGCCCTCGCGATTACTGGATCTGGCCGGCGATCTCGGCCTCGATCGCCTTCAGCACTTCGTCGACGGGCGTTCCCTGGGTGACGGCTGGGAGCTGCGCGGTAACGGCGAGATCCGCCTCATTGGTGAAGATGCCGTAATTGACCGAGGGAACCTTCGCCAGCCATTCGGAGAAGTTCTGCCAGACCTTCTCGCCGCCGAAGAAGGGGTCTGCGGCCTCGTAGGCCGCGCCGCCGCGGGCAGCGAGCAGCGAGCCGACCGCGCCGCGATCCTGGAGTATCTTCTGATAGAAATCGATGTCCTTGGCATAGATCTCGTTCAGGAAATCGATCGCTTCTGCCTTCTCCTCGGAGCTTTCGAGCACGTACCAGCTGGAGCCGCCGAGATTGGAGGCATGCGTGGCGCCTTCGATAGAGAGCGCCGGTATGGGGGCGACGCCCCAGTTGCCGGACTGGTCCGGTTGCGCCTTGACGGTGCCGGTGATCCAGACGCCGGTGACGACGGTCGCGACATCGCCGGAGGTGAAGGTACCGACCCAGTCGGACCAGCCGTTGGCAGGCTTGTAGATATTGGCCTGCATGATCTTGCCGATGGTTTCGAGGGCTGCCTTCAGCGCCGCGTTGCCGGTGATGTTCGGCTTGCCTTCCTTGTCGAAATACCATTGCCCGGCCGACTGCATGATGATGCGGACGAGGCCGGCGTCGTTGGGATCGAGGCCCATCATCTTCTTGCCGGTCTTTGCCTCGACCTGCTTGCCGATCTCGATGAAACGATCCCAGGTGAGATCCTGCATGTCCTCCGGCTTGAAGCCTGCGGCTTCGAGATAATCCTTGCGGTAATAGAGCCCGGTGACGCCGGAATCGAAGGGCATTCCGTAGACTTCACCATCGAGGGTCATCAGCTCGACCTTGTAGGGGGCGAAACCGGAGTAATCGACGGTGCCGGAGAGCGGCGCAAAGGCGCCCGGAAAGGATTGCAGGTATTTCTGCGCGCCGTAATCCTCGATGAGAACGATGTCGGGAAGCGCGTCGGCGGTGCCGGAGGAAAGGCCGGTCTGCAGCTTCTGCTCGACGTCGAGCTTGGCGAAGTCGACGATGTTGAAGGTGACGTCTGGATGCGTCTTCGTGTAGCGGTCGCCCGCCTCCTTCATGATCGCGACGTTGAAGTTCGGGTCCCAGCACCAGATGGTGATTTCCTTGGCCTGCGCCGCAGACACGCCCAGAAAGCTCGCGCCTGCGAGAGCGAGAGCAGCGATACGCGGCAGATAGGCACGCGCCTGAATGTCCATTGTTTCCTCCCGAAATTGTGTTCCCTGAGACAGTCCTCTCTGTCTCGAGCGGGAAGTATTTCCCAAAACGCAAGGCGATGCAATATTTTCAGTAAATTTTTACTTGCCGCGGTTTTTTTCAAAGGGCTTACCGCCTTGGGTGGGGGCGTTCGCGGCAACAGCCAGAGTGAACGGAGGGCGCTTGGGAACGCGCAACCTGGCGGATTTTGCCACGACCGGGCTTGAGTTGATTTCACCCTGGGACTTCTGAGGCGGAACTTGCGGGCACCATATGCTCTGCCGGGTTTGCAGCCCCGGTTGGTGCCGGTGTGCTTGCGCGCCAGATGATTTCGGTACCAAAGACCACCTTCTTGGCGACCTCGCGGCCGGACAGGCGTTCGACCAGCAGGTCGACGGCGGTTTCGCCGATCAGTTCCGCCGGGATCTTAACCGTGGAAAGCGGCGGCCCGAGAAACTGCGCGACCGGAATGTCGTTGAAGCTTGCGACTGCGACATCATCAGGAATCCTGAGCCCCATCTCGTTGATCGCCCTATAGGCGCCGAGCGCCATATTGTCGTTGCAGGTGATGAGGATCTTCGGCGGATTGGGCTTCGACAGCATCGCCTTGGCAAGCCTGTAGCCGCTGTCCGGAGTCATCGGATCGACCAGGCACAATTCCGGATCAAAGAGCCCGGTTTTGGTCATCCAGTCGATATAGGTGTGGCAGCGACGCTCCGAATGAATGTTGTCCGGCCCGTAGAAAGCGTCGATCCAACCGATGAATCCGATGCGGCGATAGCCCATGGCATGCACCGCCTCCAGGAGCCGGATCATCGCCTGGGAGACGTCGCTGAGTACCGTGTCTTCCATGTCTCCGGCGGGCGCATAATCGGCAAACACGAGATGGCGGCTGTGGCGGCGCAGCCATTCGAGCTCGTCGCCGTAATAGTGACCGACGGCCACCACGCCCGAGGCGCCTTCAAGGATCGTCGCTTCAGGAGTGTTGCCGGTGAGAAAGACCTTGACCACATCGCTGTTCAGGGCCTGACAGCGGCTTTCGATGCCGAGCCGGACGCCGACATAATAGGGGTCGGCGAGTTCCTGGGCCGGGTCTAGGAAGTGCACGAGCGCGATCTTCAATCCGCTGCCGACTGCCTGAGCCGCGGCACGGTTGCGGTTGCGCGGCGTCGCATAGTTCAAAGCCTCGGCCGTTTCGATGATCGCCTGGCGTTTCCTGGTGGAAATGGACAGTGTCGGATCATAGTTGAGCACCCGGGAGACGGTTGCTGACGACACGCCGACGGCCGATGCGATTTCCTTGATTGTGACCATTCAGTTCCGTCCCGTCCGTCTGCCATACCGCGCTGGAGTATGTTTAGTAAATTTTTATTGTGGTTTTATCAACCGCGAGCGAGCTTGCTCACGGATGCGTCGACTCCGCCTGGGCGGCCTGTCGCAGGCACGCTCGCATACATGCCGGTGGTGCGGAACTCGGTCGGGCTCGCACCGAAAACGCGGCGGAAGACCTTGGCGAAATAGTTGGGATCTTCGAAGCCGGACAGGATGGCGACCTCCTTGACCGGCAGATCCGCGGTCTTGGTCAGCAGCTTCACTGCTCTTTGCAGGCGCTTCTGCAGCACGAATTCCGCCGGCGGCATGCCTTCGCTCGCGGCGAAGACGCGGGAGAAATGGGCACGGCTCAAACCTGAGATGCCCGCGAGTTCCTCGACGGGAAGCGGCTTGTCGAGGTTGCTTAGGATATGATCGATCACGTGCTGCATCTTGCGGTATTCGTCACTCAGGACCGGATGCGATCCGAAGACATCGTCATAGAGGGCCATCGCCGCCTCATAGGCGATCGCCGAGGCGCTCCCCGGGGTCTCGCCGCCGGTGATGAGGCGCAGGCTGCAGTCAGCCAGGTGTTCGATGGTTTCCGGCTGCAGCTTGAGCACCGGACCGGTGACGGCGAGAATCGCGCGGTGGATGCGCAGCGCCTCTTCGCCGTTCATGGAAATCCAGAAGAACTCCCATCGCCCGCCGTCCTCCAGCCAGTAGCGATGGTTGTGGGGGACGAGCAGGAGCAGCGTCTCACCCGGGCTCACGCGGAAGCTGCGGCTTTCGTAACGCAGATTGCCGGCCCCGCCGATCGTGTGCTGCAGGACGGTGAAGGGCGTCTGGCCGCGCTTGCGCCCGTCCCAATCGTAGCTCGCGTCAGTCCTGATCTCATAGCCGGTACTGGTCGGCATCGTATGCAGGCTTTGGCGTCCGCGCGGCAGAGAAACGGTCCGCATTGCCGGTCCACGATCCATCAGATGCCGCAGCACAGAATTACCCATGAAAGCACAATACCTCTCTAGTCGCGCATTCGATTATACACATAATGCCCACGGACGACGCAAGACATGCATGTATCGTGGCGTTGACGCGGGCTTGGAGAGAAGGACGCCTCATCGCTGGTTCAGACCGGATCAATGAACCGATTTTACCCTTTTAGCGCGATTGGCGCAGCCTGAGGAGGAATAGCAGGGCCATGGCAAGCTTCAAGATCGCCATTATCGGCGCCGGCAGCATCGGCTTCACCAAGAAGCTCTTCACGGACATTCTTTCCGTGCCGGAGCTTCGCGACGTCGAGTTTGCCCTGACGGATCTGAGCGAGCACAACCTCGCGATGATCAAGTCTATCCTCGACCGGATTGTGGAGGCCAACAAACTCCCCACCCGGGTGACGGCAACCACCGACCGCCGCAGGGCACTTGAGGGCGCGCGCTATATCATCAGCTGCGTGCGTGTCGGCGGCCTCGAAGCCTATGCCGACGATATCCGGATACCGTTGAAATATGGCGTCGATCAATGCGTCGGCGACACGATCTGTGCTGGCGGCATTCTTTATGGCCAGCGCAACATTCCGGTGATCCTCGATTTCTGCAAGGACATCCGCGAGGTGGCAGAGCCCGGCGCGAAGTTCCTGAACTATGCCAATCCGATGGCGATGAACAGCTGGGCGGCGATCGAATACGGCAAGGTCGACACGGTCGGGCTCTGCCATGGCGTCCAGCACGGAGCCGAGCAGATCGCGGAGATTCTCGGCGCCGGGGAGGGTGAGCTCGACTACATCTGCTCCGGCATCAACCACCAGACCTGGTTCGTGGATATTCGCCTTGGCGGCCGCAAAATCGGCAAGGACGAACTCGTCGCCGCCTTCGAAGCGCATCCGATTTTCTCGCAGCAGGAGAAGCTCCGCATCGACGTGTTGAAGCGTTTCGGCGTCTATTCAACCGAAAGCAACGGCCATCTTTCGGAATACCTCCCCTGGTACCGCAAGCGTCCCGACGAGATTTCGAGATGGATCGACATGTCGGATTGGATCCACGGCGAGACCGGCGGATATCTCCGCTATTCGACCGAGACCCGCAACTGGTTCGAAACGGAATACCCGCGCTTCCTCGAAGAGGCGAGCCGGCCGCTGGAGACGATCAAGCGCTCGAACGAACATGCAAGCCGCATTCTGGAAGCACTCGAGACGGGACGCGTCTATCGCGGCCACTTCAATGTCAAGAACAACGGCGTAATCACCAACCTCCCGGCGGATGCGATAATCGAGTCTCCGGGCTTCGTCGACCGCTTCGGCATCAATATGGTGGCGGGCATCACCTTGCCGGAGGCCTGCGCGGCCACCTGCATTGCCTCGATCAACGTCCAGCGCATGTCGGTTCATGCGGCAATCACGGGCGACATCGATCTCCTGAAGCTCGCCGTTCTGCACGACCCGCTGGTCGGCGCTATCTGCACGCCGGAGGAGGTCTGGCAAATGGTGGATGAAATGGTCGTCGCCCAGGCCGAATGGCTGCCGCAATATGCCCATGCGATCGACGCGGCCAAGGAAAGGCTCGCCCGCGCCACCGTCGCTACGCGGGAGTGGAAGGGTGCAGCGCGCCGCGAGGTGCGCTCGATCGAGGAAATCCGCGCGGAAAAGGAAGCGGCGAAGCTGCGTGCCGCCGGGTAGGTCTATCCCGGCCTGCGAGCTGCCTCTCATCCGGCCTGGCGCCACCTTCTTCCCGCATGCGGGGAGAGGGCTGGGGTGAGGGGCAATCGCAGCCACTGGGGTTCACCACTTGGCGTTGGAATGACTGCGCAATGAAGACATGCAGTAGGAGGAGCGCCAGCCGCCCCGGCGTGGCGAAGACAGGAGGGAGAACCTGGGACAATGAAAACACATCGATCGAATAGAACGGCGTACCTGCTGATCGGCATATCCGCATTTGCCGTGCAGGCCTTCGCATCAGAGCCTACGATCGTGCCCGAACAGCCGCCATTCCCGGCGCAGGGCAAAATCACCTATGTATCCCGCGAATCCATTCTCGAGTTCAAGGCGCTGCCCGAGTACAGGGAGCCCGAATGGGTCACGGAGAAATTCGTCAAGGCCGGCAAGCTGCCGCCGCTATCCGAGCGCCTGCCGAAAGAACCGATGGTCTTCAAAGCAGGCAACATGCCGGACGGAATGGGCGTCTATGGCGATGTTATGCGCCATGTGATCGGCGGCCGGCCGGAAGGCTGGAACTACAGTGCCGGCCAGACCCAGGGATGGGGCGGCATCGACATTGGAATGTTCGAGTGCCTGACCCGCACCGCACCGCTTTTCCAGGTTGAGGCGGACGACATGGAGCCGCTGCCGAACCTGGCGAAGAGCTGGGAATGGTCCGAGGACGGCCACAAGCTCACCATGCATCTGATCGAGGGCGCGAAATGGTCGGACGGCGATCCCTTCGACGCCGAAGACGTCATGTTCTATTGGGAGGACAATGTCCTCGATCCGAGCGTTTCGCCATTGAACGGCGCGACGCCCGAGACCTTCGGCGAGGGAACGACGCTGAAAGAGGTCGATAAATACACGGTCGAATGGACCTTCAAGGAGGCCTTCCCGCGTCAGCATCTTTTCGCAATGGCCTATGGCACCTTCTGCCCCGGCCCGTCGCACATCCTCAAGACCAAGCACCCGAAATATGCAGGCACGACCTATAACGAATACAAGAACGGCTTCCCGGCCGAATATCTGAATCTGCCGGTGATGGGCGGATGGGTACCGGTCGCCTACCGCCCGGATGATATCATCGTGCTGCGCCGCAACCCCTATTACTGGAAGGTCGACGAGGCCGGAAACCAGCTGCCCTACCTCAATGAGCTTCACTACAAGCTCTCGACCTGGGCCGACCGAGACGTGCAGGCAATCGCCGGATCGGGGGACTTCTCGAATCTGGAGCAGCCGGAAAACTTCGTTGAATCGCTGAAGCGAGCCGCCAATGAGAGCGCGCCGGCACGGCTTGCCTTCGGTCCGCGCGTCATCGGCTACAACATGCACATGAACTTCTCCGGCAATGGTTGGGGAGATCCCGATGAACGCGCCAAGGAGGTGCGTGAGCTGAATCGCAGCCTCGACTTCCGCAAGGCGGTCACCATGGCGGTCGACCGCAAGAAGCTGGGGGAAGCGCTGGTAAAAGGTCCCTTCACGGCGATCTATCCGGGCGGGCTTTCCTCCGGTACGAGCTTCTACGACCGGAACTCCACCATGTACTACCCCCACGATCTCGAAGGTGCGAAGGCCCTTCTTGAAAAGGTTGGACTGAAGGACACCGACGGCAACGGCTTCGTCAATTTTCCGGCCGACAAACTTGGCGGCCGCGACGTCGAAATCGTGTTGCTCGTCAATTCCGACTACAGCACCGACCGAAATCTTGCCGAAGGCATCGTCGGACAGATGGAAAAGCTCGGGCTCCGGATCGTTCTGAATGCGCTCGACGGCAAGCAGCGGGACGCGGCAAATTATGCGGGCCGCTTCGATTGGATGATTCATAGAAACACGGCGGAATTCGCTTCCGTTGTGCAGAACACGCCTCAGCTCGCCCCGACCGGCCCGCGCACCAGCTGGCATCACCGCGCTCCGGAAGGCGGCGAGGTCGACGCCTTGCCCCACGAGACGGAGCTCGTCGACATCGTCAACAAGTTCATCGCCAGCAACGACAATGACGAGCGCGCAGAGCTGATGAAGCAGTACCAGAAGGTGGCGACCACGAATGTCGATACCGTCGGCCTGACGGAATATCCGGGCGCGCTGATCATCAACAAGCGCTTCTCGAACATTCCTCCGGGCGCGCCGATCTTCATGTTCAACTGGGCGGAAGACACGATCATCCGCGAAAGGGTCTTCGTTGCCGCCGACAAGCAGGGCGATTTTGAGCTCTATCCCGAGCAGCTTCCCGGCAAGCCCGGCGAAAGCGGCCCGATCAACTGAAACTGAACCGCCCCTGCCGGCTCCGTAAAAGGAGGGGGCAGGGGTGCAAGCCCTTCAGGCCGCCGCGAGCCGGTGCAGGCATCGTCTCGCGGCACTCTAAGACAGAAGGAAACGGCATGTTCAGATTTCTGCTCGTCCGCATCGCCTCTGCCATTCCGGTGCTCCTCGTCTTGAGCGTGGTGACCTTCGGCATCATCCAGGCACCGCCCGGAGACTATAGCGACTACATCCGCTCGCAACTCATCAATCAGGGAGGCGCTTCTTTCGAGGAAGCCGACGCCCAGGCGCAAGCGTACCGCAAGGAGCACGGTCTCGATAGGCCGCTGCCTATCCAGTACGTCGACTGGATAACGGGCATCGTGACGCGCGGGGATTTCGGCCACAGCCTCTATTACAACAAGCCGGTCGCCGACGTCGTCGGCGAGCGTCTGCCGCGCACGCTGGCATTGGCGCTGGTCTGCCACATTCTTGCATCCGTGATCGGCATCGCCTTCGGTATCATCGCGGCGACGCGGCAATATTCCTGGATCGACAGCCTGCTTTCGACCATATCGTTCCTCGGGATGACGGTGCCGCGCTTCCTCATGGCGCTGATCATCGTCTATATTCTCGTCTTCCATTTCAATGTGAGCGAGATCAACAGCTTCCATTCGGCGCGCTACGGCGGGGCGCCCTGGTCCTGGGAGAAATTCGTCGACCTGGTGAAGCATGTCTGGCCGGTCGTCGCGATCGCCACCTTCGGCGGGCTCGCTTACAACATGCGGGTGATGCGTGGCAATCTCCTCGATACGCTGAATGCGCAGTATGTCGAGACGGCGCGGGCCAAGGGACTGAGCGAGGGCGCGGTCGTCATGCGCCATGCGGTGCCGAATGCCCTTCATCCGCTGATCATGTATCAGGGCGTCGTGCTTCCTTACATGCTGACCGGGGAGATCGAGACTGCCATCATTTTCGCTTTGCCGACCGTCGGTCCGGCGATCGTGGGCTCCATGTGGGTAGGCGACGTCTATGTGACGGCCACCTTCATGCTGGTCCTTTCCGCAACGCTGATCGTCGGCAACATCATAGCCGACATGATGCTCGCCGCGCTCGATCCGCGCGTACGCATGGGTGGGGGGGCATACGCATGACCATCGAAGTAGGAAGTACGCTTCCGCTGGCCGTCGAACCCGAGGAAAAGCACCACCACGAGAGCTACTCCGCACTCGTATGGCGCCGATTGAAGCGCTCCTGGACCGGCCTGCTCGGCCTGATCCTCGTCTGCCTGCTGATCCTGATGGCCGTCTTTGCCGATTTCCTGTCGCCGGTGGATCCGAAGGTGACGGATGTCGCCTTCGCGCAGCCCCAGACGATCAGTTTCCGCGACAAGGACGGCAATTTCGTCTTTCCGCCGCGGAGCTATCCGGTGCGGGAGACGGAGGAACTCGATCCGATCACCTTCCAGCCGATCATCGGCCCCGACTACGAAAATCCACAGGTGCTGGGCTTCTTCGTCAAGGGCGCTCCGTACCGGCTCTTCGGGTTGATCCCGGCCGAGCGCCATCTCTTCGGCGCAGTCGACGGAACGCCGGTGCATCTGCTCGGCACCGACAAATTCGGCCGGGACGTACTGTCCCGCATTCTCTACGGCTCGCGCATCTCGCTGATGATTGCGCTCACCGTTGTCTTCATCGTCACAGTGGTCGGCACGACGGTCGGCATGGTTTCCGGCTATTTCGGCGGTCGCTTCGACGCCTGGGTGCAGCGCTTCGTCGAACTCGTGCTCGCCTTTCCGCAATTGCCGCTCTATCTGGCGCTCGCCTCGCTGATTCCGGTTACAGCGCCGACCAACGTCTTCCTCGCCTTCGTCATCATCGTAATGTCGGCGCTCGGCTGGGCGCAGATGTCGCGCGAGGTGCGCGGCAAGACCCTGGCGCTTGCCCGGATCGAATATGTGCGGGCGGCGATCGCCATCGGCGCGACGGATCGGCGCATCATCTTCCAGCACATCTTCCCGAATGTGATGAGCCACGTCATCGTCGCCGTGACGCTCGCCATTCCGCAGGTGGTGCTGCTTGAATCCTTCCTCGGCTTCCTCGGCTTTGCGGTCAAGCCGCCGCTGATCTCCTGGGGGCTGATGTTGCAGGACACGGCCAATTATTCGGCGATCGGTTCCTATCCCTGGATCCTCTCGCCTGTCGCCTTCGTGCTCGTCACCGTCTTTGCCTTCAACGCGTTGGGCGACGGCTTGCGCGACGCAATCGACCCCTATTGAGGAGCACGCCGATGGCTACGATCGAAAGCATTGTCCCGGCACCGGAAGAACGGCGTGACCGCCACACGAAGGAAGCGAGACCGGTCATCGACGCCCGCCGGGTCGCCGTGAGCTTCAAGGTCGAAAACGGTGCGGTCGAGGCGGTGAAGGACGTCTCCTTCCAGCTCTATCGCGGAGAGACCGTGGCGATTGTCGGCGAATCCGGTTCCGGCAAGTCGGTGACGGCGCGCACCGTCATGGGACTCTTGTCGAAACGCGCTACGATCGCGCCGCAAGCGCGGATCGAATATGATGGCAAGGACGTGCTGAAATTTTCGAAGAGAGAACGCCGGGCGTTGCGCGGCGATCGCATTTCAATGATCTTTCAGGAGCCGATGAGCTCGTTGAACCCGGTCTATACGATCGGCAGTCAGATCGTCGAGGCGATCCGCGCCCATCGGCGCGTCGGCCGCCGCGCTGCTGCGGAGCGGGCGCTGGAGCTCTTGCGCCACGTGCAGATCCCGGACCCGGAAGCGCGCCTGAACCAATACCCGCATCAGCTTTCCGGCGGTCAGCGCCAGCGTGTGATGATTGCCATGGCACTTGCCAACGATCCGGACGTGCTGATCGCCGACGAGCCGACGACGGCGCTCGACGTCACCGTGCAGGCGCAGATTCTCAATCTCATCCGCAAGCTGCAGCAGGAACTCGGCATGGCGGTGATTTTGATCACCCATGACCTGACGGTGGTTCGCCAGTTTTCCGATTATGTCTATGTCATGCAGCTTGGAGAGGTGAAGGAACACAACACGACGGAAGCGCTCTTTGTCGATCCGCAGCACGCTTATACGCGCCGGCTGCTTGCCTCAGAGCCGTCCGGCTCCGCCAATCCGCTGCCCGCCGACGCGCCGATCATGCTCGACGGCAGAAACGTCCGCGTCTCCTTCACCTTGAAGAAGGGCGGGTTTTTCAGGCCGGAATACAAGGAGCTCATCGCGGTGGACGGCCTCAGCCTCAATCTGCGTCGGCACGAGACGCTCGGGCTGGTCGGAGAGTCCGGTTCCGGCAAAACCACCTTCGGTCAGGCGCTGATCCGGTTGATCAACACCGATGGCGGCGAAGTCTATTTCGAGGGCGAACCGATCCACGACAAAAACCGCAAGGCGATGCGGCCGCTTCGCTCGAAGATCCAGATCGTCTTTCAGGATCCTTTTTCCTCACTCAACCCCCGTATGTCGGTCGGCCAGATCATCGAGGAAGGGCTGATCGTCAACGGCATTGGCGAAAGCCGCAAAGACAGGCTGAAGCGCGTCGAGGACGCGCTCGTCAGCGCCGGCATGCCCGCCAATATCCTGTCGCGCTTCCCGCACGAGTTCTCCGGCGGCCAGCGCCAGCGCATCGCGATCGCGCGCGCCATCGCGCTCGAGCCGGAATTCATTCTGCTCGACGAGCCGACCTCGGCGCTCGACCTGTCGGTGCAGGCGCAGATCATCGAGCTCCTGCGCCGGCTGCAGGACGAGCGGGGCCTGAGCTACCTCTTCATCTCCCATGACCTGAAAGTTGTGCGGGCGCTCTGCCACCGCGTGGCGGTCATGCAGAACGGCAAGATCGTCGAAGAGGGGCCCGTAAGCGAAATTCTCAACAGACCCAAGACTGCCTACACGGAGCGGCTGGTAAAGGCCGCCTTCGAAGTGGCTGCGTGAATTCGAACAGAGGCTATTCCCAGAGGCTATTCCATGACGAGACAACCCAGGATCACTTTCATCGGCGCCGGTTCCACCGTGTTCATGAAGAACATTATCGGCGATATCTTGCAGCGCCCGGCGCTTTCGGCCGCGACCATCGCCTTGATGGACGTCAACCCGGAGCGCCTGGCGGAAAGCGAGATCGTCGCGGGCAAGCTGGCGCGCACGCTGGGCGCCGGCGCCAGGATCGAGACGCACTCCGACCAGCGCAAGGCGCTCACGGGAGCGGACTTCGTCGTGGTTGCCTTCCAGATCGGCGGCTACGAGCCATGCACCGTGACAGATTTCGAGGTGCCGAAAAAATACGGACTGCGCCAGACGATCGCCGACACGCTCGGCGTCGGCGGCATCATGCGGGGGTTGCGCACCGTCCCGCATCTCTGGAAGATCTGCGAGGACATGCTCGAGGTCTGCCCCGAGGCGATCCTCCTGCAATATGTAAACCCGATGGCGATCAACACCTGGGCGATCGCCGAGAGGTATCCGGCCATCAAGCAGGTGGGCCTCTGCCACTCCGTGCAGGGCACGGCCTATGAACTCGCCCGCGATCTCGAGATACCGCTCGAGGAGATCCGCTATCGCGCCGCCGGCATCAACCACATGGCCTTCTATCTGAAATTCGAGCACCGTCAGAAGGACGGCAGCTATCGTGATCTCTATCCGGACCTTATCCGCGGCTACCGCGAGGGGCGCTTTCCGAAGCCGAGCCATTGGAACCCGCGCTGCCCAAACAAGGTACGTTACGAAATGCTGACGCGGCTCGGCTATTTCGTCACCGAAAGCTCGGAGCATTTCGCCGAGTACACGCCCTATTTCATCAAGGAGGGGCGTCCCGATCTGATCGAAAAATTCGGGATTCCGCTCGACGAGTATCCGAAGCGTTGCATCGAGCAGATCGAGCGCTGGAAGGGCCAGGCGGCCGCCTTCAAGGAGGCGGAGACGATGGAAGTCGCAGAGAGCCGCGAATATGCCTCCTCGATCATGAACTCGGTCTGGACCGGCGAGCCCTCGGTGATTTACGGCAACCTCAGAAACAATGGCTGCATCACCTCGCTGCCGGAAAACTGCGCGGCGGAGATGCCGTGTCTCGTCGATCAGTCGGGTATTCAGCCGACCCATATCGGCGCGCTGCCGCCGCAACTCACGGCGTTGATCCGCACCAACATCAACGTACAGGAGTTGACGGTTCAGGCGCTCGTCACTGAAAACCGGGAGCATCTCTACCATGCGGCAATGATGGATCCGCATACCGCCGCCGAGCTCGACCTCGACCAGATCTGGTCCCTTGTCGACGATCTGCTCACAGCGCACCGCGACTGGATCCCGGAATGGGCCCGCGTCGCGCAGAAGGTAGCGGCCGCCTGACTTCTTCTCCCGGTCAGGCGACCGGAACGGCCCCGGAACCGAACGGTCCCGGGGCCGTCACGTTTCTACAGCCTTTTCCATTAGGAAAGGTCTAGGCCTAGGACCAGGCGCAAGCCTGTAGTCCAATAGACGTGGTCTGGGAGATGTGGGACAGCCAACATACGGAGCGCAAGCAGCAGACGCCAGTCATGTGTTGCGACAGTTACGCGTTTTCCGAAACTGGTCTTAGCGGCTTCAAGCCTGCTTTCGCCAATGCCTGACTCAAAGGCGGTAACCCCATAATAAGGAAGCATTTATGATTTGACCGATTCCGTAACATCCTGATCCGCGCGACTGTAGGAGGCATCGCTCTCAGTGCCGTCGCATTGTCCGGCGCGATGGCCGAAGAGGCAAAGGAGCAGGCTCAGGCCGGGTTTGTAAAGCGTGGGACGCTCTCGTGCGATATCGCAGCAGGCATTGGCCTGGTGGTCGGTTCTTCGAAAGCGTTGACATGCGTTTTCGAGGCCGACGGACAGAAGTCGCCGCATAGATATAGCGGCACGATCGACAAGCTGGGTCTTGATATCGGCGTAACGGCGGAAAGCCGCGTCGTGTGGCAGGTTTATCCGAAGCCGAAAACCAAGCTCAAGGGTGCTCTTGCCGGCACCTATTCCGGGCTTTCTGCCGAATTCGCAGCGGGCCTGGGTCTGGGCGCGAAATCCCTGGTCGGCTCGAAAAAGTAAATCGCGCTGCAGCCGGTGAAGATCGACGGGCAAACCGGCCTGAACGTTGCCGTTGGAATCGCAAGCGTGAAGTTGACGATGGTGAAGTAATCGGCACGAAGCCACTGCCACAATTAGCCTCCGCGTTTGCGAACACCGCAACAGGTTCGAGGCAGTTAACGACAGCGCCGCGCGTCTTATCAGACGCGCGGCGCTGTCGTGTTTTGATCGTTTGCGCGTTTTGTTCTTGAACGGCCTGCAGTTAAAGGAAACATGCAGGGAATTGGAAAAGAGACGGTGGTGGAATGCAGGGGCAGGGCGACAACTCGGCAAAGGCGGGCTCAAAGGCCATCCGGGAAATTCTGGATGAAGTGCCCCTCCGAGCCGCGAGCTTCATCGTCACGATCTATGGGGACGTGGTCGAGCCACGCGGCGGCGCGATTTGGATCGGCAACCTGATCGAGATCTGCGCCGGTGTCGGAATCAGCGAAACGCTTGTGAGAACCGCCGTATCCCGCCTCGTTGCAGCCGGGCGGCTTGCCGGAGAGCGGGAGGGACGGCGCAGCTTTTACCGCCTCACCGATGCCGCGCGTACGGAGTTCGCCGGCGCCGCGCGGGTTATTTTCGGGCCTCCGGAGGAGGCGAGCTGGCACTTCGTGCAGCTGATGGGTTCATCGGCCGAGGACCGGATGCTGATGCTCGAACGATCCGGTTATGCGCGCCTGAGCCCTCGGCTTGCAATCGGCGTGCGGCCTTTCCCGACCGCGATCATGCCCGCGCTGGTCTTCAGAGCGGAGATTGCCGAAGGTGCGGAAGAGTTGAAGGCGTTCGCCTCGGCCTCGTGGGATCTCGCACCCCATGCAGAGGCGTACCGGCGATTTCTCGGCTCCTTTCAATCGCTTGCAGCACCTGCGGATGCTGGGTCGATGACACCTGCGGATTGTCTTACCGCGCGCCTCCTGCTGGTGCATCAGTTCCGCTTTGTGGCGCTGCGCGATCCGCGCCTGCCTGCCGAAACCCTCCCGGAAGGCTGGCCGGGTGACGAGGCCCGCCGGCTGTTCGCCAGGCTCTACCTCAATCTTTCTCATCCGGCTGACCTGCATGCGGCGCAGCACTTCGTTGCGGCTTCGGGGCCGCTGGCAGCCTCCACGGGAGCGACCGAGGAACGGTTTCGGATGCTGCGGAGGGAAGGTGTTCCCGCGAGCGGCTGTAAATCCGTTTGACCTATTGCTGTGGCATCCCCCGGCATTTAATGTCACAAAAAACCGTGATTCAGTCGTTGAACTGTGACATGTCCTGCGCTAGATTCAAGAAGGGTCTGTATCGGGCATGCCGGTCACGCGTTCGAAGGAGTTGCATACAAGCGTCGTCATCATTCACGGGCGCGTCCAGCGGAGGAAGAGGCCATGTATGCTCAAATGGTGAAGACGGACGCCCCCCGCATCAAAAGCCGGAGCGAGATGGATCCTCGTGAGCGCGCTTTCCAGGAGCGGATCGATGCGGGTCAGAAGATCGAGCCGAAGGAATGGATGCCCGAAGGCTACCGCAGGACGCTTATTCGCCAGATCAGCCAGCACGCCCATTCCGAGATCGTCGGCCAGCTTCCGGAAGGCAACTGGATCACCCGGGCGCCGACGCTCGAGCGCAAGGCGATCCTGCTTGCCAAGGTGCAGGACGAAGCGGGTCACGGTCTCTATCTCTACTGCGCTGCCGAGACATTGGGCGTGAGCCGAGATGCCCTTTACGACCAGCTTCACTCCGGCAAGGCCAAGTATTCCTCGATCTTCAATTATCCGACGCTCACCTGGGCGGATATCGGCGCCATTGGTTGGCTCGTCGATGGTGCGGCGATCATGAACCAGGTGCCGCTGCAGCGCTGTTCCTACGGTCCCTATGCGCGGGCGATGGTCCGCATCTGCAAGGAGGAAAGCTTCCATCAGCGCCAGGGCTACGACATCCTGATGAAGATGGTGAAGGGCACAACTGCGCAGAAAGCCATGGTGCAGGACGCACTGGACCGCTGGTGGTGGCCGTCGCTGATGATGTTCGGCCCGTCCGACGACGCTTCGGTGCATTCGGCGCAGTCGATGGCCTGGAAAATCAAGCAGAATTCCAATGACGAACTCCGACAGAAATTCGTCGATCAGACCGTGCCGCAGGCGGAGTATCTAGGCCTCACCGTGCCTGATCCGGATCTGACGTGGAACGAGGAAAAGGGCGGCTACGATTTCGGCGAGCCGGACTGGAACGAGTTTTTCGAGGTGATCGCCGGCAACGGCCCTTGCAATGGCGAGCGCCTCGGCGCGCGCCGGCAGGCCTGGGACGACGGCGCCTGGTTCCGGGACGGCCTGACGGCACACGCCGAAAAAGCCACGGCACGTCGTGCGCATTCGGTTGGAGCCGAGTAGAATTCGGGAGCGAACACATGTCCAGCGAATGGCCCCTCTGGGAGGTCTTCATCCGCGGTCAGCACGGCCTCAATCACCGCCATGTCGGCAGTCTGCATGCACCGGACGCGGAAATGGCGATCAACAATGCCCGCGACGTCTATGTCAGGCGGAACGAGGGCGTCAGCATCTGGGTGGTGCGTTCAATCGACATAGTGGCAAGCGCACCCTCTGAGAAAGGACCGCTGTTCGAGCCTTCGAACGCAAAGGTCTACCGCCATCCGACTTTCTTCGACATTCCTGATGAGGTGGGGCACATGTGATGGCTCAGACGATTGCGATAGAGGCGGCCGTCGAACGGTCCGCGCTGTTCGAGTTTCTTCTCGGCATGGGCGACAATACGCTCGTTCTCGGCCATCGCCTTTCCGAATGGTGCGGCCATTCCCCGGCACTCGAGGAGGACATCGCGCTCGCCAATACGGCGCTCGACCTCATCGGCCAGACGCAGCTCTGGCTTGGCCTCGCAGGCGAGGTCGAGGGCAAGGGCCGCAATGCGGACGATCTTGCCTTTCTCCGGGATGTGCGCGAATTCCGTAACCTTCTGCTTGCGGAGCGGCCGAACGGGGATTACGGCAGGACCCTGATGCGCCAGTTCCTGTTCGACGCATGGCACTATCTTGCGCTGAAAGGCCTTCGCGCTTCCTCCGATCCCCGCATTGCCGCGATCGCCGAGAAAACCTCGAAGGAGGTGGCCTATCACCTCGAACGCAGCCGTGATCTCGTGATCCGCCTTGGCGACGGCACGGCGGAAAGCCATGCCCGGATGAAAAAGGCGCTGGACGAGCTCTGGTCCTATACCGGTGAGATGTTCGTGAACGAGGCGCACGACGCGGCCCTTGCGGCTGCCGGCTTGGCACCGGAGCCGGAAAGCCTAGAGGCCGAATGGAATACGCTCGTCGCAGAAACACTCTGCGCGGCTACGCTCGGAAAACCGCAGGGCGGCTATATGCACAGGGGCGGAAAGCGCGGCCTCCATACGGAGCACCTCGGCTATGTGCTCGCCGAGATGCAGTTCCTGCAGCGCGCCTATCCGGGTGCCAGCTGGTAGGAGGCTCATGTGGCAACGGCGCTACGCCCTTCGATCGAAGATGTCTGGAACTGGCTTTCGCACGTGCCGGATCCCGAAATTCCGGTCATCTCGGTGACGGATCTCGGCATCATCCGCGACGTCGCCTGGGATCGCGAGGCGCTGGTGGTGACGGTGACGCCCACCTATTCTGGCTGTCCCGCAACTGCGGTCATCAATCAAGACATCGAGCGGGCGTTGAAGGAGAAAGGCATCGAGAATGTCAGGCTCGAGCGCCGGCTCTCACCCGCCTGGACTACCGACTGGATCAGTGCCGAGGGCCGCGAGAAGCTTGGAAACTACGGCATCGCGGCCCCTATAGACGGCACCACCGCCGAAGGCAGGCTCATGGAAAGGATCGCAGGCCTCGCCGGTGGCGCGCCCCTGACGGTCCAATGTCCGCGCTGCAATTCCGGGCGGACCGAGAAGATCAGCCAGTTCGGCTCGACGCCTTGCAAGGCGAGCTATCGCTGTCGCGACTGTTTGGAACCTTTCGACTATTTCAAGTGCATCTGAAGGGTGCCGGGAGACCGTTTGAATGGCACGTTTTCACCCCCTACAAGTCACCGAAGTCCGGCGCGAGACGCGCGATGCGGTCGTCGTCACGCTCGAGCCGCGCGATGAGGACCGCGCCGCTTTCGATTTCACGCAGGGGCAATACCTGACCTTCCGCCGCATATTCGACGGCGAGGAACTGCGCCGTTCCTATTCGATCTGCTCCGGCCTCGGCGAGGGCGCCTTGAGGGTAGGCATCAAACGCGTCGACGGAGGTTGCTTTTCCAACTGGGCGAATGAGGTGCTCAAGCCCGGCGACACGCTTGAAGCGATGCCGCCGATGGGGACTTTCTTCGTGCCTGTCGAACCGGAGGTGTCCAGACACTATCTCGGTTTCGCCGGCGGCAGCGGCATCACGCCGGTGCTTTCGCTCGTCAAAACGGTGCTCGCGCGCGAACCGCGGTCCGCATTCACGCTGGTCTATGCCAATCGCCACTTCAGCTCGATCATGTTTCGCGAGGAACTGGACGACCTCAAGAACCTCTATCTCGGCCGCCTCTCGGTGCTGCATATTCTCGAGAGCGAAGCCCAGGACATCGATCTTTTCAGCGGGCGGCTCGATTTGGAAAAATGCACTGCCCTGTTCCGGCACTGGATCGACGTGAAGTCAGCCGATATCGCCTTCATCTGCGGCCCCGAACCGATGATGCAGGCGGTCGCCGCAACCCTTCGCGCGCACGGTGTGAGCGACAGCCGGATCAGGTTCGAACTGTTCGGTTCGTCCCAGCCTGGCCGCGCCCGCCGAAGGACGGCAAGCCCCGCCGGCACCGATGGAGGGTCGCGCTGCGAAGCGACCGTGACTCTCGACGGAGCCACGCGCAGCTTCACCCTTCCGAAACGGGGGCAGAGCCTCCTCGAAGCGGCGCTCGAAAACAGGATGGATGCACCTTATGCCTGCAAGGCTGGGGTCTGCTCGTCATGCCGCGCAAAGGTGCTCGAAGGCGAGGTGGAAATGGAGAGCAACAACGCGCTCGAGGATTACGAGGTAGAGCAGGGCTATGTGCTGATGTGCCAGTCCTATCCGCTGAGCGATCGCGTCGTCGTCAGCTACGACGAGTGAACGAAACCGGGGAGAGCCGGGGAGGAGCATCCGATGGGTATGGTGACAGACCGGCCACGCAGGCTTGAGAGCTATGTCGCCGGCGTTTGGGTGCGTGGCGACAAGGACGGCGTGACGCTCTGCGATGCGGCGACCGGCGCGCCGGTGGCGCTCGTGGATTCCACCGGTATCGATTTCGCCGCCGCGCTCGCCTATGGCCGCGAGAAGGGCGGACCGGCGCTTCGCCGCATGTCGCTCCACGAGCGGGCGATGATGCTGAAGATGCTCGCCCAGGCCCTGATGGAGCGCAAGGAGGAATTCTATGCGCTCTCCACCGCTACGGGCGCCACGCGTCCGGACAGCTGGATCGACATCGAAGGCGGCATCGGCACGCTTTTTTCCTACGCCTCGAAGGCACGGCGGGAGCTGCCGAACAGCCGCGTGCTTCTGGACGGAGACGTCGAGCCTCTCTCGCGCGACGGAACGTTCTCCGCACAGCACATGTTGACGCCGCTTCAGGGCATCGCGGTGCACATCAATGCTTTCAATTTTCCCTGTTGGGGCATGCTCGAGAAATTGGCGCCGACCTTGATCGCAGGCATGCCTGCAATCATAAAGCCTGCGAGCCAGACCGCCTACCTTGCCGAGTTGCTGGTGCGCCGGATCATCGAGACCGGACTGCTTCCGCAAGGCGCGCTCCAGCTCGTCTGCGGCTCGGCCGGCGATCTCCTCGATCATGCCGGCGATCAGGACGTGGTGACCTTTACCGGCTCGTCTGCGACCGGGCGCATGCTTAAGGCCCATCCTGCCATTCTGAAGAATTCGGTGCGGTTCACCATGGAGGCCGATAGTCTCAACGCCGCTGTTCTCGGCCTCGATGCGGCTCCCGGAACGGAGGAGTTCGATCTCTTCGCCCGCGAGGTCTTCCGCGAGATGACGTCGAAGGCAGGACAGAAATGCACGGCGATCCGCCGGGTGATCGTGCCACGCGCCCATTGCGATGCTCTAGTGGCTGCTCTCGGCGAGCGGTTTGCCAGGCTTCCGCTCGGCGCTCCGGCTGACGAAAACGTCCGAATGGGCCCGCTCGCAAGCCTCGGCCAACGCGAAGAGGTGAGGGCGCGCATCCGCGATCTTGCCGCGGAGGCGGAAATCGTTGCCGGCGATCCGACAAGGCCGCAGCTCGTTTCCGGCGATGCGGAGGCGGGCGCCTTCCTCAGTCCGGTGCTTCTCTATTGCGACAGGCCGAGCGCGGCCCGAGCGGTCCACGATATCGAGGCCTTCGGCCCCGTCAGCACCGTCATGCCTTATGAAACGACCGATGACGCAATCGAACTCGTCAGGCGCGGAAAGGGGAGTCTCGTCACCTCCGTCTTCACCAACGATCCCGATACAGCGCAGGAACTGGTGATCGGCATGGCGCCCTTCCATGGCCGTGTGCTGATCGGCAACCGATTGAGCGCGAAGTCCTCCACCGGACACGGCTCGCCCTTGCCGGGTCTCGTCCATGGCGGTCCCGGCCGGGCCGGCGGCGGAGAGGAACTGGGGGGTATGCGGGGCGTCAAACACTACATGCAGCGCACGGCTGTTCAGGGTCCGCCGGGCCTCATATCAGCCGTCATGGGCCGCTGGATAAAAGGTGCGCCGGGGCGGCACGAGAGCGAGCACCCCTTCCGCAAGTCGCTCGCCGAATTGCGGACCGGTGATCAGCTCGTCACCGGGACCCGCGTGGTGACGCTCGAAGATATCGAGCATTTCGCCGATTTCACCGGCGATACCTTCTACGCGCATATGGACGAGGAAGCCGCGCGCGCCAATCCGTTCTTCGACGGGCGGGTCGCCCATGGCTATCTCGTCGTTTCCCTCGCCGCCGGTCTCTTCGTCGATCCCGCCCCGGGGCCGGTGCTCGCAAACTACGGTGTCGACGGGCTGCGCTTTCTTGCGCCCGTCTATCCGGGCGATGCGCTGCAGGTCCGGCTCACCTGCAAGGAGATCAGTCCGCGGATGAACACCGAATATGGCGAGGTGCGCTGGGACTGTTGCGTCACCAACCAGACTGGCGCGACCGTCGCGCAATATGATGTATTGACGATGGTAGCAAAAGCGCGCGGTGAGGAAAAATGATGACGGATCAGGAGACGCGACATCTGGTGATGACCGTTCTGATGACGCCGGACATGGCGAATTTCAGCGGCAAGGTGCATGGCGGTGCGCTTTTGAATCTGCTTGACCGTGTGGCCTTCTCCTGCGCGTCACGCTTTTCCAAGCAATATGCGGTCACCCTCTCCGTCGACCAGGTGATCTTCAAGGAGCCGATCCTTGTCGGCGAACTCGTCACTTTCCGCGCGGCGGTCAATTTTGCCGGGCGGACGTCTATGGAGGTCGGCATAAGGGTCGAGGCGGAAAACATCCGTGCCGGCACCCGACGGCACACCAATTCCTGCTATTTCACCATGGTCGCCGTCGATGAAGCGGGCCGCCCGGTGGCGGTGCCGGAGTACCGTCCGGAGACGGCAACCGAGAAACGCCGCCACCAAGCGGCCGAACTGCGGCGCACGCTGCGCCGCGAATTTGCTCATCGGCTGAAGACCGTCGCGGAAACCGGCCGTGATGTGGTGGATTAGACCAGACGGACGAGCGCCCTTCGATGTAGGCGTATGCGCATGTGGCCCGCCGCGCCCGTCACCGGCCCTTGAACTCCGGTTTGCGCTTGTCGAGGAATGCCGTCACGCCTTCGGCATAATCGGCGCTGCGGCCAGCTTCGCGCTGCAGGTCGCGTTCAAGGTCGAGCTGTTCGTCAAAGGAATGGGTGGCGGCCGCCTGGATGGCGCGCTTGGTCAAGCCGAAACCCCTGGTCGGTCCGGCTGCGAGCCTGGCGGCGAGCGCGAAAGCCTCGTCCATCAGCGCCGCGTCATCGACGGCGCGCCAGATCAGCCCCCAGCTCGCCGCCGTCTCTGCATCAAGCGGTTCGGCCGTCAGCGTCAACGCCTTGGCGCGCGCCTCGCCGACGAGCCGTGGCAGGTTCCAGGTTCCGCCGGAATCAGGTATCAGCCCGATTTTCGCGAAAGCCTGAATGAAGCGTGCGGAGCGGGCGGCAAGCGTGATGTCGCAGGCGAAGGCGATATTGGCGCCGGCGCCCGCCGCAACTCCGTTGACGGCGCAGACGACCGGTTTCTCCAGCCCGCGGATCAGTCTCAGGAGCGGATTGTAGAAGGTCTCGATCGTATGGCCGAGATTCGGCGTACCGCCGCCGTGCGGATCGCGATCGCCAAGATCCTGGCCAGCGGAAAAACCGCGCCCGGCCCCGGTCAGGAGCACGGCCCGCACGTCATCGTCCGAATGGGCGCGCTCGAAGCCGGCACGCAGCGCAAGGTGCATCTCCTCGTTGAAGGCATTGAGCTTGTCCGGACGGTTGAGCGTCAGGCGCAGAACGCCGGTCTCAAACGCCGACAGAACGGTGTCGGAAGCGGACATGTTTCCTCCCTGCACCAGCTGGTTCCCGCCCTTGAAAGCCTTACATGGACCGGCCGGCCGGTCAATCATGGCGCCACGGAGGATAAGCATCATGGCCCTGAACATCGTGCATAGAGGCGGGGTCGCGCTTGCCACCACCGGCAATCCTCTTCGCCACGTTTTCCGCGCCGAACGGGTGGCCAGACACGCGCCGGAGCTTGCCGGCGTAGAGCCGCGACCGATCCGCTCGGCGGCGGTGATCGGCGGCGGCACCATGGGCACCGGCATAGCCGCGGCGCTTTGTAACGCCGGCCTTCCTCTCGTTATCGTCGAGCGCGACGAGGCGGCGAGGGAAGGCGCGGTGGCGAGGCTCCGCGCAATTTTCGACGGCGCGGTAAAACGCCGCCGCATCTCCGCCGGGCTTGCGGCGGAGCGCTTGGCCCGCGTCACAGGCGCGACCGATTACGCAGTGCTCGCCGAGGCGGATCTTATCATCGAGGCCGTCTTCGAGGACCTGGATGTGAAGCGCGATGTCTTTCGAAAGGTGGCGGCCGCCTGCCGGCACGACGCCGTTCTCGCGACGAACACGTCTTATCTCAATCCCGAGCGCATCGCCGATGGCATTGCCAGCCCGGAGCGCTTCCTCGGACTGCATTTCTTCAGTCCGGCGCAGGTGATGAAGCTTCTCGAAATCGTCCCCACGGGGGCGACGGCACCCGAGGCGCTGGCGACCGGTTTCGCGCTGGCACGGATGCTGAACAAAATTCCCGTGCGCGCCGGCATTTCGGACGGGTTCATAGGCAATCGAATCCTGAAGGTAATGCGGGGCCAGGCCGAACGGCTTCTCGTCACCGGCGCCAGTCCCTCCGCCGTCGATGCCGCCATGCGCGCTTTCGGTCTGCCGATGGGGCCTTTCGAAGCACAGGATCTCGGCGGCCTCGATATCGCCGCCTTCCAGCGGCGCGCCGCCCGGGCGCGCGGGCTGCCGGTTTTCGCGCCGGTTTCCGATCGCCTCTGCGCAATCGCCCGCTTCGGCCAGAAGAGTGGCGGCGGCTGGTACGACTACGTGCCCGGCCACCGCACACCGCTGCCTTCCGAGGCAGTTGCACGCCTCGTCGAGGAGGAGGCACAGGGTTGGCCGCGCCTTGATTGGGACGAGGCGTCCATCATCGACTGCATTCTCTGGCCGATGGTCAACGAGGCGGCGCGGATCGTCGAGGATGGAACGGCTCTCAGGCCATCCGATATCGACCTCGTCGAGATTCATGGCTATGGCTTTCCGCGCTGGCGGGGCGGTCTGATGCATCATGCGCAGGCCCAGGGTCTCGACCGGATCGTCGCAGCGCTCGGCGCCTTTGCCGAGAAGGGTCTCGCCGATCCCCCTAGCACTCTGCTCGTCCGGGCTGCCGCCCAAGGCCGTTTCTCGGAGGCATTGAGGTAGCGCGCATGGGAACGCGTTTCCGGTCAGGCGTTTGACTCGATTGCGGGTCGGGCATTTTGTCCCGGGTAGGCCGCGCCGGGTTGCAGAAGCGCCCCCATTTTCCTAGGAGGACCCCTTTCGGATTCAGAACAGACAGGTCCTGCCTTGATCGAGACGCCCTATTATCTCATCGACAAGTCCAAGCTTATCCGCAACATGGAGAAGATCGCCCATGTGCGCGAGAAGTCCGGCGCCAAGGCTTTGCTGGCTCTCAAGTGTTTTGCCACCTGGTCGGTTTTCGACCTCATGCGTGACTATATGGACGGCACCACGTCTTCCTCGCTCTTCGAAGTGAGGCTCGGCCGCGAGAAGTTCGGCAAGGAAACCCATGCCTACAGCGTCGCTTATGGCGACAACGAGATTGACGAAGTCGTTTTGCATGCCGACAAGATCATCTTCAACTCGATCTCGCAGCTCGAACGCTATGCGGAAAGAGCCGCGGGGATCGCGCGCGGATTGCGCCTCAATCCGCAGGTGAGCTCGTCGAGCTTCGACCTTGCGGATCCGGCGCGTCCCTTCAGCCGGCTTGGCGAATGGGACGTGGCAAAGGTCGAGCGTGTCATGGATCGGATCAACGGGTTCATGATTCATAACAACTGCGAAAACAAGAACTTCGACCTGTTCGATTGCTTGCTTGCGCAAATCGAGGAACGGTTTGGTTCGCTGCTCGAACGCGCCGATTGGGTGAGCCTCGGTGGCGGCATTCACTTCACCGGGGATGATTATCCGGTCGACACCTTCTCGGCGCGGCTCAGAGCGTTTTCGGACCGCTACGACGTTCAGGTTTATCTCGAACCGGGCGAGGCCTCGATCACAAAGAGCACGACGCTCGAAGTGACAGTGCTGGACACGCTCTATAACGGTAAAAATCTCGCTATCGTCGACAGTTCGATCGAAGCGCACATGCTGGACCTGTTGATTTATCGCGAAACCGCCAAGGTTTCGCCGAACGAGGGGCCGCATAGCTACATGATCTGTGGCAAGTCCTGTCTCGCGGGCGATGTCTTTGGCGAGTTCCGCTTTGCCGACGCGTTGAAGGTCGGCGACCGCATCTCGTTTCAGGATGCCGCCGGTTACACGATGGTCAAGAAGAACTGGTTTAACGGCGTGAAGATGCCGGCGATCGCCATCAAGGAACTTGACGGAAGCGTCAGGACCGTCCGCGAATTCACCTACGCGGATTTCGAGAAGAGCCTCTCCTGAGGCTTCAGGTAAAGACGGGTAGAAGGAGATATCCCCCGAAATGAAGAAAAACGTTCTCATCATCGGCGCCGGTGGCGTGGCACAGGTCGTGGCGCACAAATGCGCCCAGAACAGCGATGTATTGGGAGATATTCATATCGCGTCGCGCACGGTCGAGAAGTGCCGCGCAATCGTCGAGTCCGTGCGGGAAAAGAAAAGCCTGAAGACGGAGGTGAGGCTCGAGGCACATGCGCTCGACGCCCTCGACGTCGAGGCGACGAAAGCGCTCATCGCGAGCACCGGCTCAAAGATCGTGATCAATGTCGGTTCGGCTTTCGTCAACATGTCAGTGCTTCGCGCCTGCATGGACACCGGTGTGGCATATATGGACACGGCGATCCACGAGGAGCCGAACAAAATCTGCGAAACGCCGCCGTGGTACGGTAATTACGAGTGGAAGCGCGCAGCGGAGTGCAAGGAGAAGGGCATTACCGCCATTCTCGGCGTCGGCTTCGACCCGGGCGTCGTCAACGCCTATGCGCGCCTTGCCAAGGACGATTATTTCGACAAGGTCACCGCCATCGATATCGTCGACATCAACGCCGGCAATCATGGCAAATATTTCGCCACCAATTTCGATCCGGAGATCAATTTCCGTGAATTTACCGGCGTCGTCTATTCCTGGCAGAAGGGCGCCTGGCAGACGAACCGCATGTTCGAAATCGGCAAGGAGTTCGACCTGCCCGTCGTCGGCAAGCGCAAGGCCTATATGACCGGCCATGACGAGATCCACTCGCTGTCGAAGAACATGGACGGCGCCGATGTGCGCTTCTGGATGGGGTTCGGCGACCACTACATCAACGTCTTCACGGTCCTGAAAAATCTTGGACTTCTTTCCGAGCAGCCGGTGAAAACGGCTGAAGGGCTCGAGGTCGTCCCGCTCAAGGTCGTCAAGGCCGTGCTGCCCGATCCGGCGTCGCTTGCCCCTGGCTACGAAGGCAAGACCTGCATCGGCGACTTCGTCAAGGGCTTCAAGGACGGAAAAGAGCGCGAAGTGTTCATCTACAACGTCGCCGATCACAAGCAGGCCTTCGAAGAAGTGGGTTCGCAGGGCATCTCCTACACCGCCGGCGTCCCGCCGGTTGCGGCCGCAATGCTGATCGCCAGCGGCGAATGGGATGTAAAGCAGATGGCGAACGTCGAAGAACTGCCGCCGCGGCCCTTCCTCGACCTCTTGAGCCGCATTGGTCTGCCCACACGCATCAAGGATGCCGAGGGTGACCGGCCGCTCAGCTTTTCGTAATCATGTGGCGGCCGTACAATCGGCCTGCATTCTCCGCCGGAAGCGGAGAAAAACACCCACTTCGAATTGTGGCGGGTCCCCTGCGGGGCCCGTCACTGCCGAGGGGCGGATTCGCAAAGATCTGCTTTCGCCGAATAATCATAGGTCTCTTAGGGAAAACCTTTTCCCATATTGACTTTGAGAGTGAGAAAAGGTTTTCTCATCCCTGGTTCTCTCGGGAGGAGGCGAAACTGAGCTCTCAGCGCGGCAAGGGGCATCGCGTCACCATTCACGATCTGGCGAGGGTCGCCGGCGTGAGTGTTTCGACCGTGTCGAAGGCACTCAACGACAATGGCCGCATGGCCGCCGACACGCGCGAGCGGATCAAGACTCTTGCCGCGGAGATCGGCTTTCGTCCGAATGCGCTGGCGAAAGGGTTGCTCAGCAACCGGAGCTTCACCGTCGGTCTTCTGACGAACGATACCTATGGGCGCTTCACGCTTCCGGTCATGGCCGGAATATCCGAGGCGCTTGTGGATCATGGCGTGTCGGTCTTTCTTTGCGCCATCGAGGATGACCCGGCCCTGGGAAAAATCCATGTCGACGCCATGCTGGACAAGCAGGTGGACGGCATCATCGCGACGGGCAAGCGGGTCGACAGGTCTCTCCCGGTCGACCTCGCTGGCCTGCCGGTGCCGGTCGTCTACGCCTTCACCAAGGGCGAGCCGGGCAGCGTGACGCTGACGTCGGATGACCGGCACGGAGCGAGGCTTGCCACCGAGTGGCTGAAGGAGCTTGGCCGCCAGCGGCTTGTCCATATCACCGGCCCGCGGGAATTCGTATCCGCTGTGGAGCGCGCTGAGGCGTTCCGTACCGTGGCTGGCAACGGCGCGCCGGTGCTGCACGGCGTCTGGTCGGAGGCCTGGGGCCACGAAGCGATCGACAGGATCTGGAAAGAGGGCGGCGAAAGGCCCGACGGCATCTTTTGCGGCAACGACCAGATCGCCCGCGGCGTGGTCGATGCGCTTCGCGAGCGCGGCGCCCGGGTGCCGGGGGATGTCTCGGTCATAGGTTTCGACAATTGGGAGATCATGGCGGCACAGACACGGCCGCCGCTGACGACCATCGACACGAACCTGAAGGAACTTGGGCGCGAAGCGGGCCTGATGGTGCTTGCGCTTGCGGAGGGGCGGGCGATCGAACCCGGTCTGCGCAGGTTGCCCTGCAAACTGGTCATAAGGGACTCCTGCGGAGGCGGGCGCCGGCAGAACTGATTGAGGAGATGGGGCTCACTCCAATGTGGCCCCGCATTTGGGAGGAATGCAAAATGTTCACGAAACTTATGGCGGCAACGGCCCTCATATCGGCCAGCATGATCTCGGTCGCCTCGGCCGAGACGATCAGCATGTGGGTGCGCTCGGGTATAGGCGACTCGTTCAAGGAAGTCGTGAAGGCCTACAACACAGCGCACGAGAACAAGGTGGAACTCACCGAGGTGCCCTTTGCCGAGCTCGTGCAGAAATATGCGACGGCGATCGCCGGCGGGCAGGCACCCGACGCGCTGTCCCTCGACCTGATCTACACGCCGGCCTTTGCAGCTGCCGGCCAGCTGGAAGACCTCACCGACTGGGCGAAGGCGCTACCCTATTTCAACTCGCTGTCGCCGTCGCACGTCAAGCTCGGCACCTATGAGGACAAGATCTACGGCCTGCCGCTGACGGTCGAGACCTCAATTTTCGCCTGGAACAAGGACCTCTACAAGAAGGCCGGCCTCGATCCCGAAAAAGCGCCGGCCACCTGGGAGGAGATCACTGCCAACGCCGAGAAAATCCGTGGGCTCGGCGGCGATACATACGGCTTCTATTTCTCCGGCGGCGGCTGCGGCGGCTGCATGATATTCACCTTCACGCCCCTGACCTGGGGTGCGGGTGCGGATATCCTTTCGGCCGACGGCAAGACGGCGACGCTCGACACGCCCCCGATGCGCAAGGCCGTCGACATCTACCGCAACATGATCGCGAAGGATCTGGTGCCGGCGGGTGCTGCAAGCGACAACGGGGTGAATTTCCTGAGCTTCACCAATGGCAAGATCGGCCAGCAAAGCCTCGGCGCCTTCGCGATCGGCACACTGGTGACGCAGCATCCGGAGATTGATTTCGGCGTGACGCTGATCCCGGGCGTCGACGGCAAGCCGTCCTCCTTTGCCGGCGGGGACAATTTCGTCGTCACCAAGGGCACGCCTAAGCTCGCGGACGTCAAGGAATTCCTTGAATACACCTATTCGCCCGAAGGCCAGAAGATCATGGCGAAGTATGGCAGCCTGCCGACCCGCGGCGACATCGCCAATGAGGTGCTCGAGGGCCTTGACCCGCGCCTGAAGGTCGGTCTCGACGCGATCGCCGTCGCCAAGACGCCCTACACGCTGCAGTTCAACGATCTGATCAACAGCGCAAACGGCCCATGGGCGACCTTCACCAATGCCGCGATCTACGGCGACGACGTCGACGGTGCCTTCGCGGATGCGCAAGCAGAGATGCAGTCGATCATCGACGCGGGGCAGTAAGACCTGGCGGACATGGGGCGGCGTGGCAAACCCACGATGCTGCTCTGCAGTTCCGCTCCCGCTCAAGCTTCCGGAAGGGCAGACGCCCTTCCGACACCGTCCAGAATTCCTAGAAAAGCGCATCCATGACGACGTCAAGTCTCACATCAACCACGCGCCGGAGCCGCCTGAAGCGGAAATCCGGGTGGCGCGGGCTCGTCTATATCGCGCCGGCCATGGCGCTGGTCACGATCTTCTTCGTGTTGCCAGTGCTCTTCACGCTGTGGATGAGCCTTCACAAATGGCCGCTGCTCGGTGAGCCGGCCTGGATCGGTCTGCGCAACTACACGCGGATGTTCACCGATGCGCGTTTCTTCAATGCACTCGGTTTCACTGCCCACTACACCCTAATCGTCACCATAGCGATTTTCGCGGTCGCCTTTCCGCTGGCGCTTTTCGTGGAGAAACAGAGACCACTGGTCTCGCTCTACCGCACCATAGTCTTTCTGCCTGTCGTGGTGGGGTTGGCTTCCGCCTCGCTGCTCTGGGTCTGGCTTGCCAATGTCGACAGCGGGCTCTTCGCGCCTCTCTTCGCCGTGCTTGGTCTGACCGCCGATCGCATCAACCTGCTCGCCAAGTTCGACACCGCCTTCATGACGATTATCGTGATGGTGGTCTGGAAAATCGCCGGCTTCACCATGATCATCCTGCTGACCGGACTGCAGGCGATCCCGAGGGAGCTGACAGAGGCCGCCCGTATCGATGGCGCCGGCGGCTGGCAGCGCTTCCGCCATCTGACGCTGCCCCTGATGCGCCGGACCATGGCGCTGGCGCTCATCCTTTCGGTGACCGGCTCGATCCTCGCTTTCGATCAGTTCTACATCATGACGAGCGGCGGTCCGCAGAACAAAATGATTTCCGTCGTCTACTACATCTTCAACCAGTCCTTCGTGTCCTTCAATCTCGGCTACGGTGCGGCGCTTTCGATCGCGCTCCTCCTGATCCTGGTGACGCTCAGCGTGGTCCAGCTCTGGCTGCTAAAGGTGGGGGACGAACGCCCATGAGGACGCGCCGTGAAATCCGCGCTCGAAAGGCGCTCCGGGACAGGATCGCCTATCACGGTATCGGCATAGGCGCGGCGTTCTTCTTCCTGGCGCCCTTTGCCGTTTCTTTTCTCGCTTCCTTCCGGCCGAACAGCGAGTCCGGAAGGCCGCCGCTGCCACCATGGCCGCTCTCCGGACTGAGCTTCGATGCCTATCGCGCACTCGACAGCTTCGGTAGCGGAATCTGGCAGCACATGTTCAACTCGCTCGTCGTGTCGATCGGGACCGTCGTCCTGACCGTAGCGGTCAGCGTGCTCGCCGGATACGGATTCTCCCGCTACCGTTTTCCCTTCAAAAATGCGCTGTTCGTGCTGATCATCGCAACGCTGATGATCCCGTTCCAGTCGATCCTGACGCCGCTCTTCATTATCCTGGCGCGGCTGGGACTAAACAATTCGCTCCTTGGCCTGATGCTCGTCTATGTGACGCTGCAGCTTCCCTTCTCCGTCTTCATGATGCGCAACGCCTTCGATGCCGTGCCCAAGGAAATCGAGGAGGCGGCGCGCATCGACGGCGCGCGCGACCTGAGACTGCTCGTCAGGGTGCTGCTGCCGCTCGTGATGCCGGGGATTGCGACCGTGTCGATCTTCGCCTTCCTCAATGCCTGGAACGAGTTCTTCGCGGCGCTGGTGCTTCTTTCGAGCAACGACAATTACACGCTGCCGGTGTTGATGACCGCGGTGCGCGCCGGCCGCCTCGGCGCGATCAATTGGGGCGCGGTGCAGGCCGGCGTCGCGGTGATGGTCGTGCCCTGCCTTTTCGTCTTCCTTCTTCTGCAACGCTATTACATGCGCGGGCTTATGGCCGGCGCGGTGAAATGATCCGAGAGAAAGCGAACCATGACAAAGACCGTGAAAGACCGCCAATTCCGACCAGTTTCCGTTCCCGATGTCGAGCTCGGCGGATTTTGGGGGAAATGGCAGGATGCCGTCTGCCAATCCACCGCCGAAACCCTGCTCGACCGGTGCGTCGAGGCAGGCATGCTGAAGGCGATCGACGTCAGTCAGCCGAGCCCCGGAATCGTCATTCCGATCCAGCCATGGGGAGGCACCACGCAGATGTTCTGGGATTCCGACCTCGGCAAGTCGATCGAGACGATCGCCTATTCGCTCTACCGGCGCCCCAACCCGGAACTCGAGGCCCGCGCCGACCGGATCATCGACATGTACGAGAAGCTGCAGGACGAGGACGGTTATCTGAATGCCTGGTTCCAGCGCGTCCAGCCCCACCGCCGCTGGACGAACCTGCGCGATCACCACGAACTCTACTGCGCCGGCCATCTCATCGAAGCGGCCGTCGCTTACTATCAGGCGACCGGCAAGCGCAAGCTACTCAATATCATGTGCCGCTTTGCCGACTACATGATTACGGTTTTCGGGCGCAAAGAAGGCCAGATCCCCGGCTATTGCGGCCATGAGGAGATTGAGTTGGCGCTCGTCAGGCTTGCCCGCGTCACGGGGGAGAAGAAATATCTCGATCTTTCGAAATTCTTTATCGACGAGCGAGGCACCGAGCCGCATTTCTTTACCGAAGAAGCGAAACGCGACGGCCGCGATCCGGAGAGTTTCATCCAGAAAACCTATGAATACGGTCAGGCGCACCAACCGGTGCGCGACCAGAAGAAGGTCGTCGGCCACGCGGTACGCGCGATGTATCTCTATTCCGGCATGGCCGACATTGCGACGGAGTACAAGGATGACAGTCTGACGGCGGCGCTGGAAACGCTGTGGGACGACCTCGTTACGAAGCAGATGTACGTCACGGGCGGCATCGGTCCCGCCGCCTCGAACGAGGGCTTCACGGACTATTACGATCTGCCCAACGACACCGCCTATGCCGAGACCTGCGCCTCCGTCGGCCTCGTTTTCTGGGCGAGCCGCATGCTCGGCCGCGGACCGGACCGGCGCTATGCCGACATCATGGAGCAGGCGCTCTATAACGGTGCGCTGCCCGGTCTTTCGATCGACGGCAAGACCTTCTTCTATGACAACCCGCTCGAAAGCACCGGTCGGCACCATCGCTGGAAGTGGCATCATTGCCCCTGCTGCCCGCCGAACATCGCGCGGCTCGTGACCTCCATCGGTTCCTACATGTATGCGGTCGCAGAAGATGAGATCGCCGTTCATCTCTATGGTGAAAGCGCTGCGCGGCTGAAACTCGCGAACGGCGCCGAGGTCGAGCTCAGGCAAGCGACCAATTATCCCTGGGACGGCGCGATCGCCTTCACGGCAAGACTCGACCGTCCGGCCCGGTTCGCGCTGTCCCTGCGCATCCCGGAATGGGCGGCAGGAGCGACGCTCAGCGTCAACGGTTCGATGCTCGATCTGTCGGCCCATCTCGCCGACGGTTATGCGCGCATCGAACGCGAATGGTCGGACGGTGACCGCGTGGCGCTCTATCTGCCGCTCACGCTTCGCCCGCAATATGCCAATCCGAAGGTCCGGCAGGACGTCGGTCGCGTGGCTTTGATGCGCGGCCCCCTCGTTTATTGTGCCGAGGCGGCGGACAATGGCGGGGATCTGAACGCGATCGTGCTCCCCCGCGAACTTCCGTCTGCCGAGACGGTGGTCATGGAGGAACTGAACGGCGCCGTCGCCGTCGACCTGGCGGTCGAGCGTGAAGAGACCGAGAATTGGGGCAAGGCGCTTTACCGCGAGGAACCGGCTGCGCGTGTGCCTCACAAGGCGCGCTTCGTGCCCTATCATCTCTGGGACAACAGGGCGCCGGGCGAGATGCTCGTCTGGGTGCAGTCCGGCAGATAGGCGATAGCGAGGATGGCGAACGGCACCGGCAATAAGAGCGTCGTGCTCAGCGATATACGCAAGAGCTACGGCAACCTGGAGGTCATCCATGGGATCGACCTGACGATCGAGGAAGGCGATTTCGTCGTCTTTGTCGGCCCGTCCGGCTGCGGGAAATCGACCCTGCTGCGGATGATCGCAGGGCTCGAGGAGGTGACGGAGGGAGAGATCGCAATCAAGGGCAGGGACGTGACAGATCTCGACCCTTCCGAGCGCGGCATAGCTATGGTCTTCCAGTCCTACGCGCTCTACCCGCATATGAGCGTTGGCGAAAATCTCGGCTTCGGACTCAAGATGGCTCGGACGGATCCGGCCGATATCGAGCGCCGCGTCGCGCAGGTCTCGGCGATCCTAAAAATCGATCCCCTGCTTGACCGAAGGCCGGGCCAACTTTCGGGCGGGCAGCGCCAGCGCGTGGCGATCGGCCGGGCGATCGTGCGCAAGCCGGACGTATTTCTGTTCGACGAGCCGCTTTCCAACCTCGATGCCGAGCTGCGCGTTTCGATGCGCATCGAGATCGCACGGCTCCACCGCGAACTCGGCAATACCATGATTTACGTCACCCACGATCAGACGGAGGCGATGACGCTCGCCGACCAGATCGTCGTTCTGCGTGACGGCCGGATCGAGCAGACCGGCAGCCCCCGCGAGGTTTACGAGGATCCCGCCAACATGTTCGTTGCGGGTTTCATCGGTTCGCCGCGCATGAATTTCCTTGAGGCCGAATGGCAGGGAGACGGAACCGTCCACATCGGCAGCGCAGCGCTTTGGGCTCCGATCGATGGCAGCAGTCTGGCTCCGGGGGATCGCCTGAGGCTCGGGATGAGGCCGGAGCACCTCACGGTCTGCGAACCCGGCGCGGAGCGGATCGCCGCCCAGGTCGAATTCTCGGAATATCTCGGCGGCACGCGCTATCTCTATTGCCAACTTGAGGACGGTCAAAGCCTTGTCGTCGAACAACGCGAAGGGCCGGACTGGCAGGTGGGGGAGAGGCTATCGTTTTCCGTGCCAGAGGACAGAAGACGGTTCTTTGCCGGGGACGGCCGACGTTTGCGTTAGAGCAGCGGAGGAGGGAGGCCGGCAGCCGGATGATGGGGCTTGAGTGATGCGGCGGCTTCGTCGAATTTGCGGCTGGCACCTCACCCTAACCCTCTCCCCGCAAGCGGGAGAGGGGACTTCGGCGGCGCGGCATATCCCTTCTCCCCGCTTGCGGGGAGAAGGTTCCGGCAGCGGATGAGGGGCAGTTGTCGCGGCGTGACCGGCAATCTCCGAATGGTTGCCCGGAGCGCGGACACCTCTCACCCCAACAAGTGATGCCTGGCCGCGGTCGTGACCTCGCGAGTCAGCTCCGCCAGGCGGTCGGCGGCAAGTCGGTTCAGCTGCCAATAGAGCGGAACGTCCAAAGGCGTTTCCGGGATCAGTTCCACCAGCCGCCCGGAGCTGAGGTGCTCGCGCACGAGTGGTGCCGGATTCATGCCCCATCCCATGCCGGAAAGGCTGGCCTCGATGAAACCCGGGGTCGAGGGCAGCCAATGCGTCGCAGGATTGGCGTCTTCCTCGAACACCTGACGGATCCACCGGCACTGGAGCCTGTCCTTCTGATTGAAGGTCAAGGCCGGCGCTCTGCCGATGGAATTTGCCGTGACACCCTGCGGAAAATGGCGGGCGACGAAATCGGGGCTCGCAGTGGCGTGATAGCGCAGCGCGCCGAGGAAAAGCCGGCGGCAGCCCTGAACCGGCTTTTCCAGGCTGGTGACCGCGGCGACCACACGCCCGCGCCGGAGCCATTCGGCGGTATGGTCCTCGTCGTCGATCGCAATGTTGAGCAGATAGGGAGAGTGCCTGGCGAAGCTCGACATTGCCGTCAGGAACCATGTTCCGAGACTGTCGGCATTCGTCGCGATGTGCAGAGTTACTCTTGGTTCGGGATCCGTCGGATCGAGGAGATCGGGCAGATGCTGGAACAGCTCGGCTTCAAGCATGCCGACATTCTCCATGTGCCGGCAGAGCCACTCTCCTTTCTCGGTCGCGGTGCAGGGATTGCCTCTCGCAATCAGCACCACGCCGAGACGTTCCTCAAACTGCTTCACCCGCTGCGATACGGCCGAAGGCGTCACGTTGAGAAGGCCGGCAGCCTTTTCGAAGCTGCCGGTCTGAACGACCGCCGAGACGGCGCGGAGAGCGGAGTAGTCGAGCATGGATTAGCTGTGCTTAATCGTGATTAGCAACATTAACTAGCCTGAATTCACCAGACGCGGTAGCGGAAAGGCTCGGCGTTGGGAGCGATATGACATGAATATTCCGGTTTTCGGCACAGGGCTCGTGACGGGTCTCAGCCTGATCGTTGCGATCGGCGCGCAGAATGCGTTTGTGCTGCGCCAGGGCCTGCGCAACGAACATGTATTCGCCGTCTGCCTGATTTGTGGATTGTCGGATGCCTTGCTGATCACGCTGGGTGTGACAAGTTTTCGCCAGATCGCAGCATTGCTGCCCTGGCTCGATCCGATCATGCGCTACGGAGGCGCGGCGTTCCTGATCTGGTATGGTGCGAAAAGCCTCTATTCCGCGCTCCGCTCATCGGAAGCACTTGCGGTACAGGAGGGGGCGGGTTCTGCGAGCGTCAGGACGGTCCTTTTGACCTGCCTTGCCTTGACCTGGCTCAACCCGCATGTCTACCTCGACACGGTCGTGCTGCTTGGTACCATCTCGACCCGGTTTCCGGGATACGAGGCGTCGTTTGCGGCGGGCGCCGTGACCGGCTCGCTCCTGTTCTTCTTTTCTCTCGGCTACGGCGCGACCTGGCTGCGGCCGATCTTCTCGAAGCCGGCGTCCTGGCGAATTCTGGAAACCTTCATCACGCTGACCATGTGGTTGATCGCTTTTAATCTGCTGAGAGATCTGTAGGATTCGACCGCGGTCGCCTTGCGCGCTACGCTCCAAGCGAGCTTTCTTGACAACAGACGACATGAACGGGTCCTCAGAGTGTCCGCACAATTTCACCATCTCCTGATCGTCTATGCAGCCTATGTGATCGCAGCCGGAAGTCCCGGTCCCAGCAACATGCAAATCATGGCCGTGGCGATGCATAGCGGACGACGCGCGGCCCTGATACTCGCTGCCGGCGTCGTCAGCGGTTCGTTCTTCTGGGGCGCGATGGCTGCGACCGGCGTCTCGGCAGTCCTGACCCGCTATGCGGAAGCGCTGATCGTTCTGAAAATCTTCGGCGGCCTATATCTCCTCTATCTCGCCTTCAAGGCCGGAAAATCTGCGCTTGCTTCCGACCCGCAAACTGCTTCGAATAGCAGCCGCAATGGCGCCGTCCCGACTGCCGCGGAGCTCTATCGGCGCGGACTGCTCATGCATCTCAGCAACCCGAAATCAATCCTTGCCTGGATCGCCCTGGTGACGCTCGGACTTGGCCCGGGCTCGTCGTGGCACACGCTTGGCGCGATCCTCGGCGGTTGCGCGGTCTTGAGCGTCACGATCTTCTGCGGTTATGCGATTGTCTTTTCGACGGCGCCCATGGTGCGGCTCTATCGTCGCGCAAGGCGCTGGATCGAGGGCGTATTGGCGCTGTTTTTCGGCTTTGCCGGTCTCCGGCTGCTGCTGTCGCGCATATAGAGGTGATAAGGGAAGCTGTGGACTGAAACGCTCTGATAGTGGGATGCTATGACCTTGTTTGCCGGCCTTGCGGCCTTTTCCATAACGCCAGCGGATGCCTCGGGGCATGTCGACACGGCCGCGCTCGCACGACTTCTCGAACGCATTTGTGCGGCCGGTGCCGAGTCGATCGGCCTCCTCGGGAGCACGGGCGGCTACGCCTTTCTTTCGCGGCGTGAGCGACAGCGCGCCGTTGAGGCGGCGATCGAGTGCGTCGACGGCAGGATACCCGTCATTGTCGGCGTCGGCGCCCTCAGAACCGACGAGGCACAGGCACTCGCGCGCGATGCAAGAAAGGCCGGAGCGAGCGGGCTTCTATTGGCCCCCATGTCCTATACTCCCCTGACGGATGAGGAGGTTTTGCAGCATATTTCCGCTGTCGCGGAAGCGGGCCAGCTGCCCCTTTGCATTTATAACAATCCGAGCACGACCCGCTTCACCTTCACTGACGATCTAATCGTCCGTCTGGCGAGGCTCCCGAACATTGCCGCCGTGAAGATGCCGCTTCCCGCGCAAGGCGATGTCGCGGGTGAGCTCGCGCGCATGCGTTCGCGCATCCCCGAAGGCTTTTCTATCGGTTACAGTGGCGATTGGGGCGCTGCCGACGCGTTGCTCGCGGGTTGTGACGCCTGGTACAGCGTCGTCGCAGGTCTCATGCCTGCAGAAGCCGTTGCTCTCACGCGCGCGGCTCGAGCCGGCGATGTTGCCGAGGCCCGTCGCCTCGATCGGGCCTTCCAGCCCTTGTGGAACCTGTTCAAGGAATTCGGCAGCTTCCGTGTCATGTACGCCATGGCCGACCTGTTGGGCCTTGTCGGAGTCGACCCGCCGCGCCCGATCCTTCCCCTGGGGAAGACCGACATGGCGAGGGTGAAGGATGCTCTCACCCGCATCGCGCTCTGACGCATCGTGGTTCAGGGTCTGCTCTCGCCAGCGAATGTGGAGACCTCGGCCGGGTCGGCGCCACGATAATGACTCGGCGGCTGGCCGATCACGCGCTTGAAGGCGCGGCTGAAGGAGGCTTCCGAATCATAGCCGAGGCGACGTGCCACGACCGAGATACGCATGCGGTCGCGGGTCAGCCACTGACGTGCCTGGTGCATACGCACTTGCGCAAGGTAGCGGGCCGGCGTCTCGCCGACCACGCTGGCGAATTGCTGAGCGAAGCCGGAACGCGAGGCGCCCATCAGCCTGGCGAGGGAGTCGACGGTCCAGGCCTTTTCCGGGTCGAGGTGCATGGCCGCGATGACCCGGCCGAGGCCGGGCCGGCGTCTCGCCGACCACGCTGGCGAATTGCTGAGCGAAGCCGGAACGCGAGGCGCCCATCAGCCTGGCGAGGGAGTCGACGGTCCAGGCCTTTTCCGGGTCGAGGTGCATGGCCGCGATGACCCGGCCGAGGCCGGGGTGGCGGACCGCCGCCACCCAGCCGCTGGTATTGCCGCATCCGTGTTCAACCCAGGAACGGATGATGAGGGCCGCGAGCACGTCGGCGAGCCGCGCCAGGACACCGCCGGAACCGACGCGGCTGGCGCCGACTTCCCGCGCCATGGCGTCGAGCATGTGCGGGATAGCCGGCTCGCTGGCGGTCAGTGCGTTGATTCGCATCACGTCCGGCATCATGCGCAGCAGCGGATGCATGGAATCCATGTTGAACCTGAGGCTGCCGCAGAAAAGAATGGTGGTCTCGCCGCGCCCGCCGCCGCAGACATTGTAGACGCAATGGCATACTTCCTGGACCGAATAGGCGTCGAGCGGAGCGAGTTTCTCGCCTGGCATGCTTGCCAGCGCGTGCTCGCCGCCGCGCGGCAGGAGCACGGCATCGCCGCGCTTCAACTCGATCCAGTCCCCGTCGGCGACGCGCAGCCAGCAATCCCCGCAGATGAAATGGAAGCGCGCCGTCTCCTGCGCCGGAAATGAGATCCCCCAGGGTGCCGTCAATTCGCAGCGGACGTAATCCACCCCGTCGAGACGGAGCCCGCGCAACAGCTCGGTCAGAAAATCCTCAGAAGCGGAAGAGGAGGTTTTGGACGAATGGTCAAGCATTGCGGAATATCTAGCATGGAATGTCCAGGGCGTCACGCCCTATCTAAGCCGGACCCCATCATGGAGACCGCTCTTATGACAGATACAGCGACTACCCTGGATGCCGCGCTCATACCGGAAACCAACGAGCGGATCGATCCGGCCTGGTCCGGTGTCGGCTCACTTGCGCTCGGCGTGTTCGGCCTCGTAACCGCAGAATTCCTCCCCGTCAGCATCCTCACCCCGATGGCGGCCGATCTCGGCATCAGCACCGGCACGGCCGGCCAGGCGGTCACGGCTACCGCCGTCGTCGGCGCGGTCGCGGGACTGACCGTTGCCATCGCCACGCGCCGGTTCGACCGCCGGCTCGTGCTTTGGGGGTTTACTCTCGCGCTGATTGTTTCCAGTCTCATCGCAGCTTTTGCGACCAACCTGGCAATGCTCCTTACCGCACGGGTCATTCTTGGCGTTGGGCTCGGCGGCTTCTGGTCGATGATGGCGGCAATCGCCTTGCGTCTCGTGCCGATGTCTCTCGTGCCGCGCGCTATGTCGATCGTCTTCACCGGGGTCTCGGTGGCAACGGTCTGTGCCGCGCCGATCGGCGCTTACATCGGCGATCTCTGGGGTTGGCGCGCCGCATTTTTGATGGCCGCGGCAGTCGGCGCCGTGACGCTGATCGTGCAGATGGTCAGCATACCCCGGCTGCCGCCGCAATCCGCCCCGAGTTTGAAGCTTCTGTTCGATCTCCTGGGCAGGCCGAGCATCCGTATCGGGATCATCACGGTTCTGCTATTCGTCTCGGGTCACTTTGCCGGTTTCACCTATGTGCGTCCGTTCCTGGAGAAAGTGCCGGAATTCGGTATCGAGGCGATCTCGCTGATCCTGCTCGCCTACGGCATAGGCGGCTTCTTCGGCAACATCGCCGGCGGGCTCATCATCGAACGCAGCATCACGGCGGCCGTTGGTCTCGCAACGCTGCTTATCGCGGCCATGGCATTTCTCCTTGTGACCTTCGGTTCGCTGGATGTCGTTTCGGCCACGGCGGTAACCATCTGGGGCTTTGCCTTCGGAGCCTTGCCGGTCGCCGTCCAGACCTGGATGGTGCGCGCCGCTCCCGAACATGCGGAAAGCACAGGCGGCCTCATCGTCGCGACATTCCAGGTCGGCATCGCCAGCGGCGCCGTGCTCGGCGGGCTCTTCGTGGACGCTTTCGGCCCGCTCGGCGCCATCACCTACTGCGCCGCCGCGACATTTGCCAGCGCGCTTTATGTCGCGACTTCCCGGCGGAGCATCGGTGTTTGAAGCGGAGCATTTATAGCGGGCCGTTTCCGTGGCTGCACTCAGGCGGTCGCGCGAACTGGTGACGGAAGCTTCATCTCATCACCACTTCGGGCCCGAAGAGCAGCCCTATGATTGCTGCACATGGAGGCTTGCGGGCGCGGAAGGCGTGGACGAAGTCATCTGTTTATAGGTTCCTGCCAGGCTGAGGGGCGATCCCGTAGTGTGGCGCGTGCAGCTTACTTCGGAAGATTGTGATTGCAGCCTTAACAAGAAAAAAACCGAGCTGCTTACCTCCGCCTGTCTGTTCTTTGGATCCACTCCCTCGTCCGTGCTTCCGGATCGGCGTTCAGCGTGATGTCGGTCACCACGGCGGCACTGTCGGCACCATGGGCGAAAACGCCTTCGATACGCTCGGGGTTGAGGCCGCCGATCGCGACAAGCGGCAGGCGGCCCATCCGGTCGCGCCAGGTCGAAAGCCGCTCCAGGCCCTGCGGCGCCCATTTCATTTTCTTGAGGATGGTCGGGTAGATCGGCCCGAGCGCAATATAGTCGGGCCCGGCCGCGAGCGCCGTTTCCAGTTCCGCTTCATCATGGGTGCTGAGGCCCAGCTTGAGCCCGGCCGCGCGGATTGCGCCGAGATCGGCGTCCGCCAGGTCCTCCTGGCCCAGATGGACGAAGTCGCAACCTTCCTCGATCGCGAGTCTCCAATAGTCGTTGACGATGAGCTGGCAGGCATGGGCGGAGCAGACCGCCTTGGCCAGGCGAATCTGACTGCGAATATCGTCCGCGCCGAGATCCTTGACGCGGAGCTGCACCAGCTTGACGCCGAGCGGTACCAGGCGTTCGATCCAGGCGGCACTGTTGACGATGAGATAGAAGGGGTCGAGCTTCACGAGAAAACCGCCTTTCCGATAACGGGTGTTGAGGGAACGGCCATGTCGCGGGGCTCCAGCATGCCGGCGCCATGGGCGGCGTATCCTGCATCGATAGCCATGGCGAAGGCTTCCGCCATCGCGGCGGGATCGGCAGCCCCTGCAACGGCCGTGTTGAGCAGGACCGCGTCGTAGCCGAGTTCCATGACGGTCGTCGCGTGCGAAGGGCGGCCGATGCCGGCGTCGACGATCAGCGGCACGTCGGGAAATTCCGCCCGCATGGCACGCAGGCCCTGCATGTTCTGCGGCCCCATGGCGCTGCCGATCGGCGCGCACCAGGGCATCAGTACCTTGCAACCCGCCTCGAGCAGCCGTTCGGCGACGACGAGGTCGTCCGTCGTATAGGGGAAGACCTCGAAGCCTTCCCCGGTGAGGATGCCCGCGCCTTCGACGAGACCGAAGACATCGGGCTGCAACGTATCCTGGTGACCAATCACTTCGAGCTTGATCCAGTCCGTCTCAAAAACGTCGCGCGCCATTTTCGCGGTCAGGACAGCCTCGGCGACCGAATGGCAGCCCGCCGTGTTGGGCAGCACACGCACGCCGAGTTCGCGGATAAGCTCGAAGAAGGCGCCGCCCTGTCGCCCGCCTGCCGTCTCGCGGCGAAGCGACACCGTGACGATATCCGTGCGTGACCGCCGCACCGCTTCGGCAAGCACGGCCGGAGAGGGATAGCGGGCGGTGCCGAGCAGGAGCCGCGACCGAATTTCGGTTCCATAGAACAGCGGCACGTTCAACCTCCCTGCATCGGCGACAGGACTTCTATCCGATCGCTGTCCTGCAGCCGGCGGTCGGCCCGCTCGGCTTTCTGGACAAGCTCGCCGTTCACGGCGGTCGCCAGCCAGTCGCCCTCGAATTCAAGGTACTGCAGCAGTTCGGCGAGTGTGTCGGCCTGGACCTCATGTTCCTCGCCATTGATCGTAAGTTTCATCGGACATCTCCTCTGGGTATCTCTCGCCAAGGGCCAGCGCCGCCACATCCCCGGCCATGGCCGGGGACAGGAGGAATCCGTGGCGATAGAGACCGTTGACGGTAATCGTGCTCTCGCGGCGCACGGCACGCGGCAGGTTGTCGGCAAAAGCCGGTCGCACGCCGGTGCCCGTCTCCACAAGGCGGGCCTCGGCAAAAGCAGGATGGAGCGCATAGGCGGCGTTCAGCAGCTCCATCAGCGATCGGGCGGTGATCGGACCGGCTTCGTCGCTCTCGATCATCGTTGCCCCGCACATGAAGAGACCGCCGTTGCGCGGGACGATATAGAGCGGGATCCGAGGATGCAGCATGCGCACCGGGCGAGAGAGTGAGACCTCGTCGGTCGCAAGATAAAGCATCTCGCCTCGCACGCCCCGCAGCCCGTCGATCCCGCCTATCCTTGCCGCACCGGTGCAGTCGACGGTGAGCACGGCCCCGCGCCCGTCCGGCTCTTCCGCCACGAAGGTGACGCCGCGCGCCGCCAGTCTTTGTCGCAGCGCCGAGAGCGCCCGGCGTGGATCGAGGTGCGCCTCGTCCGGAAAGAACAGCGCCTGCCGGAAGCGGCCGGCGAGCGCCGGTTCCAGCGCCCCGATCTCCTCCGCGTTAAGCCAGCGAAAGCCGCAGGTGCGGGCCGCAAAGCGCCTGAGTTCGGCTCCGTCGCGCGGTTGGGCGACGACGAGCGTGCCGTTGCGATGGACGGAACCGGCAGGAAGGGCGGCTTCCCACCAGTCGGCGGCGCCGATGCCGCGCGTCAGGACGGCTTCCTCGGCGCTTTCCCGTTCGCACCACGGCGCCAGCATGCCGCCGGCATACCAGGACGCGGCCCGGCCAAAGCCCTCGGCATTTTCGATGACGGTTACCTCGGCGCCGCGCGCCAGAAGTTCATGGGCGGCGGTGAGGCCGGCAACGCCGGCCCCCCTGATCAGGACGCGCATCTCATTCTCCAGTGGGCGCATCGCTCCCATCGACCGGCATATAGAGATCGCCGCCGTCGCGGTATTTCGCTGCCATCGCCTCAAGGCCCTCCTTCTGCGCCTCGGCACGGATGTCGTGGGAAATCCGCATCGAACAGAATTTCGGACCGCACATGGAGCAGAAATGCGCGACCTTGTGCGCCTCCTTCGGCAGCGTTTCGTCATGGAAGTTCCGCGCCGTCTCCGGGTCGAGCGAGAGATTGAACTGATCCTCCCAGCGGAACTCGAAGCGCGCGCGCGACAGTGCATCGTCACGGATGCGCGCGGCCGGATGCCCCTTGGCGAGATCGGCGGCATGCGCGGCGATCTTGTAGGTGATGACGCCCATCTTGACGTCGTTGCGGTCGGGAAGGCCCAGATGCTCCTTCGGCGTCACGTAGCAGAGCATCGCGGTGCCGAACCAGCCGATCATCGCCGCGCCGATGCCGGAGGTGATGTGGTCGTAGCCCGGCGCGATATCGGTGGTCAGCGGCCCCAGCGTGTAGAAAGGCGCTTCGCCGCAAACGGCAAGCTGCTTGTCCATGTTCTCCTTGATCTTGTGCATCGGCACGTGGCCGGGGCCTTCGATCATCACCTGGCAATCCCTGGCCCAGGCGATCTGCGTCAACTCGCCGAGCGTTTCGAGTTCGGCGAACTGCGCCCGGTCGTTGGCGTCGGCGATAGAACCGGGCCGCAGACCGTCGCCCAGCGAAAAGGAAACGTCATAGGCGCGGCAGATGTCGCAGATCTCCTCGAAATGCTCGTAGAGGAAGCTCTCCTGGTGGTGATGCAGACACCACTTGGCCATGATCGATCCGCCGCGCGAGACGATGCCGGTGACTCGATCGACGGTGAGCGGGATATAGTGGAGCCTGACGCCGGCATGAATGGTGAAATAGTCTACGCCCTGTTCCGCCTGTTCGATTAGCGTGTCGCGGAAGACCTCCCAGGAAAGGTCCTCGGCAATGCCGTTCACCTTTTCCAGTGCCTGGTAAAGCGGTACCGTGCCGATCGGCACCGGCGAATTGCGGATGATCCATTCGCGGATATTGTGGATGTTGCGGCCGGTGGAAAGGTCCATGACCGTATCGGCGCCCCAGCGGGTCGCCCATACCATCTTCTCGACTTCCTCGGCCATCGAGGAAGTCACGGCGGAATTGCCGATATTCGCGTTGATCTTCACCAGAAAGTTGCGGCCGATGATCATCGGCTCCGACTCCGGATGGTTGATGTTGGCCGGAATGATGGCCCGGCCGGCGGCCACCTCCTGGCGGACGAATTCCGGCGTGACGAAATCGGGGACCGATGCGCCGAAGCTCTCGCCATCGCGCGTGAGTACCTCCTTCGCGGCTTTGCGGCCGAGATTTTCGCGGATGGCGATGAACTCCATTTCCGGTGTGATGATGCCGGCGCGGGCAAAGGCGATCTGGGTGACCGCTTGTCCCGGCTTGGCGCGAAGCGGCTGATTGCGCACCGGGAATTCCGGCGTGAGGCGCTCGCCGCTCGCAAAGCCGTTGTCTTCCGCCTTGACCGCTCGGCCCTCGTAACTTTCCACGCCGCCGCGCTTCAGGATCCAGTCGTGGCGCAGACGCGGCAGTCCTGCGTCGATGCGGATATCGGCATTCTCAAGCGTGTAGGGTCCGGAGGCGTCGTATACGGTCACCGGCGGTTCGCCCGAGGTCGGATGCAGGGTGATCTCGCGCATCGGCACGCGGATGTCGGGATGGATATCGCCCGGCCTGTAGACCTTTTGGGACGCGGGGAGCGGCCCTTGGGTGACCGAAGGGGTCGCGCCGAGAGGCTTGAATAGATTCATAATGAGGCTCCAAAGTTTTCGCGTTGGAGACCCAGTTCTGAAGCCGGAATGATGGAAAGACGCATTGCCGACGGATCGCGGGACTACGGGATCCTGGCTGTCGCACGTCTGCACCGTCCCTACGCCAGTATGAACTGGATCAGGTTCAACGGGTCACTGCGCGCTATAGCAGTATCTCAGCCCCTTGCCGGGACCCCCCTGGTGAATGGCGTAATTAGGGACGGTAATCGACGCGGCGTCAAGATGGTTTCTGATGCCCGGCCACGATCGGATGGCGAGCATGGGAGAAGTCAAAGGAAAACCATGCGCATACCTCCCGTCATGCTTGCAAGCGGAGCGCTTTGCCTCTAACCACGCGCCACGAACACTAGGCGTCATAAGACGCGTAACGAAGGGGCGAAAATCGTGGGGCAGGCGGAGACCAGAACCGGGAAAAGGGCGGCGCTTTGGGCCGCCGTCGCGTTGATTGCAATCGCAGCCGCGGGCATGACCGGCTACAAGATCGTCGCCGAAAGGACCATGAGCGGGATGATCGCCGAAAGGGGCGGCAAGGTTGGCAATGTCGAAGCGGATTTTCTGGGGCGCATTCATCTGCGCGACGTGAAGCTGCCTCTCAAGGACGGGTCCGAAGTTCATATCGCCGCGATTGACGGGCGACCGGAGATCTTCTTCCTGAAAGGCATGCTCGAAGTAGCAGGGCTCCAACTCAAGACCAAGCTGGGCAGCGTCGAAGTCCCGCAGGCGACCGTCCAGGAGGCAAATCTCAGCTATGGCACGACGACGGAGATCTTCGGCGGGCGCGGCGATCTGCCGTTGTCGAAGCGAATAGAGCTTTTTGCGGCGCGGCGCGTCGTTGCTCCGGAGATCCTCGTCACCCAGACCGTCGGCGGGAGCGAGCAGAAGCTCGTCTACAGGAACGTGGTGTCGGAAGGCATCGCCGATGGGCGCGTGTCCCGCTTTTCGGCGGAGGGCGCCAGCTTCGAGTTCGGCGTGGACGGCAACGGCGGAGAGGCCGGCGGGAAGAAGCGCCTGACCGGCTCCCTTGGACCGATGACCGTGCAGGATATGGATGCGGCCTACCTGGCGCGGCTATATACCGAGAAGGCCGGCCCGCAGGACAAGGAGGCAAAGCCGGTTTACGGACCGAGCTCGGTTAAGGACATCGTGTTTTCGGACGGCGAGGCGCGCTTCGGCTACGCCGAGATTCGCAGCAGTGGTATCAGCATGGCCATGACGGACCAACCGCTGCTCGAGACGCTGAATGCGTTGAGCGCGGTTTCTGCGCCCGATGAATTGCCTCCTGCGGAGCGCCAGGCCTATTTCACCCGGATTCTGTCGATCATCGACATGACAAAAAAGGCCGACATCGAAATGCTCGGCCTGAACATGGAGGTGCCGGCGAAGGACGGCGACAAAGGCAAGAAGATCAAGTTTGCCACGGATCGCCTCGCCATTCAGTTGGATGGCCAGACGCTTGACGCCACATTGAACGGCCTCTCGATGGCGGAAGGTGAGAGCCATTTCAAAATCTCCGAAGCGGCCCTTTCCGGCTTTTCCTGGAGCCCCACTTTCAAAGCTCTGGAACAGATGGTGGCCCTTGACGAGCAGCAGCTTGAGAGCTTCCCTTTCACGACCCTGTTGCCCGAATTCGGCACGGTAAGGCTGGCGGGCATTGATGCCGACCTGCCGGGTTCAGTGGAGAACGGCGAAACATCGCCTTCGACTGCGGAGCGCGTCCGCTTCTCACTCAAGGAATATGAAGCGGCGCTCACCAAGCCGCGCAACGGTATACCCACCGACATCCGCGTCAGCTACCAGGATCTGACCGTTCCGGTCCCCGCGAACATCGAGGAAAAGACGCTGGCCGAGCTTCGCAAGCTGGGCATCGACGAACTGGTTCTTTCTTCCAGTCTCGAAGCGGCCTGGGACGAGGCGCAGCAGACACTCGTCATCAAGGAGATCTCCACGAGCTTGAAAGACCTTGCCGGCTTTTCCTTCTCCGGCGTGATGGGGGGCGTGAGCGGCGATTTCTTTTCGGGTGACGAGGCGAAGATGCGCGTGGCGCTCTTTGGCCTCACCGCACGGGAGGCGGAGCTTGAGATCGAGGACAAGGGCCTCGCCGCCAAGGGACTGAAGGCTTATGCCGAACAAAACGGCATGACGGAGGATCAGGCGCGTGGCATGCTGACGATGACGTCGTCGGTGGTCTTGCAGCAATTCGCGGACGAGGAGCCTCGGTTGCAGGACGTGGTGGACGCGGTTTCGAAGTTCATCGCCAAACCGGGGACATTCACCCTGACGGTCAAGTCCAAATCGCCAAGCGGCCTGGGGGCGCTGGAACTCGCGGTCGCTTCGCAAAATCCGCTCCTGCTCCTCGATAGGGTCGATATCGAGGCCGTGGCGGAATAGATCACGATGCTTTTGGGTCGGATCGCCCTAAAAACATGAACGTGATCAATTCCAAAGAGCTGAAACGCGGGATGCGGGCGGAAAACCGCACACAGTTTTCCTCATCCCGCTCCAGGCGCCGCTTCCGGTTTCACGATCCGCTCAGGCGGGGCCTCGTTCTTTGACATAGTCCGTCCGGTTGATGCCGTGGCGCTGCAGCTTGTCGTAAAAGGTTTTACGGGGGATGCCGAGGGCCCGCAGCGTTTCCCTGACGTCGCCGCGATGGGCTGTCAGCGCTTCCTTTAGGATATTCGCTTCATAGCGTTCCAGCCTTTCCGGCAGCGTCGCACCGCCTGAAACGGGTGCGGCCGCGGCGGCGCCCAGAGTGCCCTCTACCCCAAGGGCCACCCGCTCGGCGAAATGGGAAAGCTCGCGCACGTTCCCCGGCCAGGAATGCGCTGCCAGGTGATCGCGCACCGCGGATGGGATCGCCGGCACATCGCGGCCGAAGCGCTCGGCGGCACGTGCGAGGAAATGGGAGAAGAGGAGCGGAATGTCGTCGCGGCGTTCGCGAAGGGGTGGGATCGAGAGCGTTACCACGTTCAGCCGGTAGAAGAGATCCTCGCGGAAGTCGCCGCGTTCGGCTGGGTCGCCGAGATCGACCTTGGCGGCGGCGACGACGCGGATGTCGACCGGGCGTGTCAGATTTGTGCCGAGCGGCGTGATCTCGCGGGCTTCGAGCACGCGCAGCATCTTCACCTGCGTTGCCGGTGGCATAGCCTCGATTTCGTCGAGAAAGAGCGTGCCGCCGCTTGCATGCTCGATCCGGCCGATACGCTTCTTGACGGCGCCGGTAAACGCCCCGGGCTCGTGGCCGAAGAGCTCGCTCTCGATCACCGTTTCCGGCAGAGCGCCGCAATTGAGGGCAACGAAATTGCCGCTCCTGCGCCGGCTCCAGTGGTGCAGCAGCGTCGCCACGACCTCCTTGCCACTGCCCGTCTCGCCGGCGACCAGCACGTCGACATCGGTATCGGCGATGTGCTTCAGGGTCTGGCGCAGCCGCTCCATCGCCGGCGTCTGACCGATCAGCGGCAGGCCCTCGGAGGCGGCTTCGGCCGTGCGGCGAAGCGCACGGATTTCCATGACGAGCCGCCGTTTCTCCTCGGCACGCCTTGCGCTCTGAACGAGCCGGTCGGCGGCAAAGGGTTTGGCGATGAAATCATAGGCGCCGTCCTGGATCGCCTGCACCGCCATCGGTATGTCGCCGTGCCCGGTAACAAGGATCATGGGCAGATCCGGGTCCAGCGCCAGAACCTTGCGGAACAGCGTAAGCCCGTCCATCCCCGGCATGCGGATATCGCTGATGACGACGCCCGCGAAGTCGGCGGTGAGTTCTCCGAGCGCCTCCGCCGCGCTGGCAAAGGGCGAGACGGTGAAGCCTGCAAGCTCCAGTGTCTGCTGCATCGCCTTGCGAAGATCGCGGTCGTCATCGATCAGGAACACGGTTGGAGCTGCTCTCATCGCTCATGCCTTCATGAGATTTACGATAAATGTCGTTCCGGACGGGCTGCTCGCGACCTCGATCGTGCCGCCATAGTCGGAGACGATCTCCTTGGAGATTGCCAGGCCGAGACCAAGCCCGTCTTCCTTCGAGGTGTTGAAGGGCGTGAACAGCTCTTCGCGGACATCGGCCGGAATCCCCGGACCGTTGTCGGCGACGGTGAGCGTTACGGCGGTGGCCGTTTCCTCGCACGACACTTTGATCGCGCCATTCCCGCTGTCGCCGATCGCCTCGAGCGCGTTCTGCAGCAGGTTGATTAGGACCTGCTCCAGCCGGATGCGATTGCCGAATACCTGAAGGCCATCCGGCGGCAGATCGATGCGGATTGCGTCCATCCGCCCGGCAAAACGGCTGCGGAGCAGCATGAGCGCTCCCTCGATCACATCCTTCATCGCGGTCGGCCCGGCGGCGAAATGACCCTTGCGGGCGAAGCGACGAAGTTCGTCGGTAATGGCGCCGACGCGCTCGGTGAGTTCGGCGATGCTCTCCATGTTTTCGGCTGCGGTGGCGCTCTGACCGCGCTCGAGAAATGTGCGGGCATTGTCCGCATAGGCGCGGATGGTGGCGACAGGCTGGTTGATCTCATGGGCGACGCCGGCTGCGACCTGGCCGAGGATCGCCAGCCGGTTTGCCTGGACGAGGTCCTGCTGGACTGCCTGCAATTTCTCGGTGGTCTGGCGGTGATCGGCGATTTCGGTTTCGAGCCGGTCGCGTGCCATGCGGAGATCGCGCGTCCGTTCCTCGACGCTTGTCTCGAGTTTGCTGCGGGCGAGCCGCTCCTCGGCGCTGCGCATGGCGATCACCTGGCGCCGGCGCAGGAGGTATGCCGCCAGCCCCAGAAGCGGCACCAGCGCGGCAAGCGTGATGAGCTGCGCTTCGCGTGCTCCGGCGGCAAGCGGCGCTTTCAGCGGCGACAATTGCTCGAGGCGCCAGTTCGTCGACGGCACCATTGTCTCGACGCGCAGAAAGGCTGCGTTCGCCTCGCCCGGCAGCAGGGCGTCGAGGGTGGAGGAGCCATCGGGCCGCGCCTCGACCTTGCGGAAGGGGAGCGGCAACAGCGGTGCGTCACCGAATTGCAGGCTTTCACGAATTGGGGCAAGGCGCTCCCGCGCGATCGGCTTGGTCGTCATGAAGCGCCAGGAGGGCATGCTGGTGATGAGGACGATGCCGCGCCGGTCGGTGACATAGGCCGGCTTGCCGGAGGCCTGCCAATCCGCCTCGACTCCGTCGAATTCGAGCTTGGCAACGATCACCCCCAGCGGGCCACCGGGCCCAGCGACGCGACGGGAGATATAGAGCCCGGGCCGTTTGCTTACTGTGCCCATGGCGAAATGCTCGGCCATGCCGTCGCGCATGGCGAGCCGGAAATAATCGCGGAAGGCATAATCGTTTCCGACGAAGCTGGTGGAATCCCGCCAATTGCTGGCGGCGATGGCGGTGCCGTTCCGGTCGATGAGGTAGATGACCGCCGCTTCGGCGCTCGTCGCCAAACCTTCGAGCTTGCGGTTGATCCGGTCCAGCGATTGCCGATCCGGGGTAAGCAGCGCGCCACGAATGGCCGCGTCGTCGGCGAGAACCAGCGGAAGGGCGCGCTGCCGCTCCACGACCGCCCGGAGAAGCGAGGCTTTGAGGCTGGCGTCGATCCGGCTTTGACCGGCAAGGCTGAAGAGGGCCCGTGACCGCCCGTAGTCGCGGGCAAAAAGGAGGCCGGCAGCGACGAGGACCAGGGCGACGGCCGCAAACACGAGCCAGGATCGACGGGCGCGGCTGCGAAGCGCCGCCGGATCTTCCATGTCTGCGTGTTTGCTCATGCCGGTATTGTGCATATTTTCGCTCAAGCCGCCAGAGATCCTGTGCGGAAATCCGCACAGACACTCGGTAGAGCGCGAGGCCCTGTCGTGGAAAGCTTCATCAATTCAATTGCATGGCGCTTTCCCGGCAAACTGGCACGCATGTTGCTGGCCAGCTCCACAGGCAGCCGTTGCTGTCGATCTTCGGAAAGCGGCCCGGGAGGCCCGGCATGTTGCCGGACTGGGCCTGTCACGTGGAGGACATCATGATCATCGAACATTCCGCTGAGGTCCGCGGCAAGACGCCCCTTTATCGCCATCTCTACGTCCAGGTGCTGGCGGCGATTGCCGCGGGCATTCTGCTCGGCCATTTCTATCCCGATATCGGGACGCAGCTCAAACCGCTCGGCGACGCCTTCATCAGGCTGGTCAAGATGATCATTGCGCCGGTGATCTTCCTGACGGTGGCGACCGGTATTGCCGGGATGACCGATCTGGCCAAGGTCGGCCGCGTCGCCGGCAAGGCCATGATCTACTTCCTGGCATTCTCCACTCTCGCGCTTCTCGTCGGCCTCGTCGTCGCCAATCTCGTGCAGCCGGGCGCCGGCATGCATATCGATCCGGCTTCGCTGGATGCGAAGGCGGTCGCGACCTATGCCCAGAAAGCACATGAGCAGTCGATCACCGGTTTCCTGATGAACATCATTCCGACGACGCTCGTCGGGGCCTTCGCCGAGGGGGACATTCTGCAGGTCCTGTTCATTTCGGTGCTCTTCGGCATCTCGCTGGCGATCGTCGGCAAGAAGGCCGAGCCCGTCGTCGATTTCCTGCAGGCCCTGACGCTTCCGATCTTCCGATTGGTGGCTATCCTGATGAAGGCGGCCCCGATCGGTGCTTTCGGCGCCATGGCCTTCACCATTGGCAAGTACGGCATCGCCTCGATCGCCAACCTCGCCATGCTGATCGGCACCTTCTATCTGACGTCGTTCCTCTTCGTCTTCGTCGTGCTCGGCGCGGTGGCGCGCTATAACGGCTTCTCGATCCTCTCGCTCGTGCGCTACATCAAGGAGGAACTGCTGCTGGTGCTCGGGACATCCTCCTCGGAGGCGGCTCTTCCGGGCCTCATGAACAAGATGGAGAAGGCCGGCTGCAAACGCTCGGTCGTCGGTCTCGTCATTCCGACCGGCTATTCCTTCAACCTGGACGGCACCAATATCTACATGACGCTTGCGGCCCTCTTCATCGCCCAGGCGACCGATACGCCGCTCTCATACGGCGACCAGATCCTGCTGCTCCTCGTCGCGATGCTGAGTTCGAAGGGTGCAGCCGGCATCACCGGCGCGGGCTTCATCACACTTGCCGCAACGCTCTCGGTCGTTCCCTCCGTGCCGGTGGCCGGCATGGCGCTGATCCTCGGCATCGACCGCTTCATGTCGGAGTGCCGGGCGCTCACCAACTTCGTCGGCAACGCGGTTGCGACGATCGTGGTGGCGAAGTGGGAAGGCGAGCTTGATCAGGCGCAGCTTTCCGCCGCGCTTGGCGGCGAAATGCAGGTTGAAACCATTCCTGCGGTCGTCGTTCAGCCCGCCGAGTAAACTTGCATCTTGAGGCGAGACTGCACGCTGGTGCGGTTGGCGCGGTCTGGTTTTCTCCAGGCCGCGCTTTTGCGGGCCGCCTGCCGATCAAATCAAATCCCGTGCAGCACCTGGGTCGCCTTGACGGCGGCGGACGCCCGGTTTTCAACGCCGAGCTTCACGTAGATCTGTTCGAGATGCTTGGTGACGGTGCGCGAGCTCAGTCCGAGAATCTCTCCGATGTCCCGGTTGGATTTTCCCTTGGCAATCCACAGCAGCACCTCGGACTCGCGCGGGGTAAGCTGGAAATGCTGGCGCAGGGTTTCGTCGTCGCTCATGCCGTTCTCGGTCGTCAGGCGGAAGAGAAATTCGTTGGCGCCGATCGCCCCGAGATAGGAGATCTGCAAGCCGGTCTGCGCTGCGCGCTGCAGGGTGAAACTCCCGTGCCTTTCTCCGGTGCCTTTTTCCCTTTCCCGCATCCATTCGGCGATACGCCCGGCGACGAAGAAGAGACCGTCGTCGCTGCCCGTGGCAGCGTTGACGAGGCGGGTCGCCTGCGGCGTAGACCAGCGCACCGTGCCATCGCCGCGCACGGCCAGCAGATGCCGGCCGGCAGCGTCGAGTGCGACGCGGGCGCTCTGCGCGGAGCGCGCATTGGAAAGGTGGACGCGTATGCGGGCGCGCAACTCGTCGATATTGATCGGCTTGGTGAGATAATCGACACCGCCGGATTCAAGCGCCCGCACCACGTGCTCCGTCTCGGTGAGGCCGGTCATGAAAACCACCGGGACCTGGGCGACCGACGCATTCGCCTTCAACCGCGCGCAAGTGTCAAAGCCGTCCATGCCGGGCATGACGGCGTCGAGCAGGATGATATCCGGCGTGATGCGATCGGCGATGTTGAGCGCCGCATTGCCGGAGGTGGCGATCAGAACGGAGAAGCCGGACTGTTCCAGTGCCTCGGTCAGGAAGCCGAGGGCCTCCGGTGAATCGTCGACGAGGAGAACGATGTCGCGGGCGTTCGCTGCCTCAGGCACGGGCATTCGCCTCCCCGGCGAGCAGGCGTTTCAGAAAAGCGTCGTAACCCGAAAGGTCGAATGCCTGGACATAGGCGCGCGCTTCCTCGGCGAAGGCTCGGTTATCCGGGTTCAGGGCGATCTCCGTCAGTTTCGCTTCGATGCCCCTCACGTAGCCGATTTCGCCGAGTTCGATCAATTCCCGGATGTGATGATTGCCGGGGCTTATGACTGCACCGGCCTTGTCCGGTCCACGCGTTTCCTTGGGCCCGTCGTCGTAGATCCATTCGAGGCCGAGCTGAATCGCGAGCTTGTCGGTGAGCTGGCGGACACGGAAGGGTTTGGCAAGCGTATCGTTATGGCCGAAGGCGCCGGCAGCCGAACCGTCGCCGATATTGGCCGAAAGCATGATTGCCGGCGCTGTCTGGCCGGCCTCCCTCAGCCGCGTCACCAAGTCCCAGCCGTTCATTCCGGGCATGGATATGTCGATCAGGAACAGATCCGGTTTCGTGTCTTCGATGAGCGTCAGGCAATCCGCTCCGCTCGCCGCGGGGATGACGGTGAAATCGAGCGGCGTCAGTACTTCGCGCATCAGCTCGCGGTGCTCGGGATTGTCGTCGACCACGACGATCGCGCGGTGCGGTCCCTGGTAGGACCTGATCTTGCGCACCGCGTCCTTGCGCGCGGCCGGACGGTCTACTGCGGAGAGCATAAGCCGCACCTTGAAGACCGTGCCCTTATCCCTCTCGCTGGTGACGGAGATTTCGCCACCGAGCGTCTGGGTGAGAAGGCGCGTGATCGTCAGGCCCAGGCCGAGGCCCGGCATGCGATATTCCGCTTCGCCGCGCTGGAATGGTTCGAAGATCTTCGGCAGATCCCTCTCGCTGATGCCGCGGCCGCTGTCTTCGACCGTAAAACTCGCGACCTGACTGCGATAAGCGACGTCGAAGCGGATGTGGCCCCGTTCCGTGAACTTCAAGGCATTGGAAAGCAGATTGACGAGGATCTGCCGCAGGCGCTTGTCGTCCGTTCGCACATATTGCGGCAGCGCCGCCGCGCGGCTGTGTTCGAAGGTGATCCCCTTGGCCTGCGCCTGCGGACGGAACATGTCGACGATCTGGTCGAGGAAATCCTGGATATTGATCTCGTTGGAATAGACCTGCAGCTTGCCGGCTTCGATCTTGGATATGTCGAGCAGCCCATCGATCAGTCCGGAGAGATGGTCGGCGCTGCGCCTGATCGCTTTGATTGCGTTCTGTCGCGACGGCGGTATCGTCTCGTCGCGTTCGAGGATCTGGGCGTAGCCGAGCACCGCATTGAGCGGCGTTCGCAACTCGTGACTCAGCCCCACGACATAGCGGCTCTTCGCACGGTTGGCCGCCTCCGCCCGCTCTTTCGCGTCCTGCAGTGCCGCGTCGGTCTTCTTGTGGGCCGCTATCTCCTTCAGGAGAGCCGTGTTCTGCCGCGAGGATTCTTCTTCCGCGACGACACGGCTGTCATGGGCAAGCACGTAGAACCAGGACACGATGCCGGCGAGGATGGCGAAAACAAAAAAGACGATGGCAACGGTACGCTCGACCACGGCGGCGGTTTCGGGAGAAGCGGCGGTAGTCTGGTGCGCGATCATCGCGAGGATCGCTCCGATACCGGTGATGGAGATCACCGCCGCGATGGCGTAGCGGCCGAGCCGCGTCGCAAGTTTTGCGACGACCGTTTCGGGCAGCAGTGCCTTGGCTACAGTCGCGATCTGAAAGCTCAGTCGCGCCTTCGGTTTGCACATGTCATGGCAGCGGCCGTCGAGCGAGCAGCAGAGCGAACAGATCGGCGCCGCATAAGCCGGGCACCAGGCCATGTCCTCCGGTTCGAACGGGTGCTCGCAGATTGAGCAGGTGATCTCGCTCTCGGAGAACCAGCTCTTGCGCGGCTTGCGGGCAAGGTAGAATTTCCCCTCCGTCCACCAGGCGATCAGCGGCGAGACGAGGAAGGCCGTGGCGAGCGCGATAAAGGGAGCGAGCGAGCTTGCGATCTCGCCCATCGCGCCGAAATGCGCGACCAGAGCGAACAGCGTCGACACGCCCATGGTGCCGAGCCCGACGGGATTGATGTCATAGAGATGGGCGCGTTTGAACTCGATGCCGGCCGGCGCCAGGCCGAGCGGCTTGTTGACGAACAAATCGGCCGAGATCGTGCAGAGCCAGGCCATGGCAATGATCGAAAAGATGCCGAGCGTCTCCTCGAGAAGCCGATAGATGCCAAGTTCCATCAGGAGGAGTGCGATCGCCACGTTGAAGACCAGCCAGATCACCCGGCCCGGATGGCTGTGGGTGAGGCGCGAAAAGAAGTTCGACCAGGCGAGCGACCCGGCATAGGCGTTCATCACGTTGATCTTGAGCTGTGAAACGACGACGAAGGCTGCCATCAGCAGGAGGGCTGCCGTCTCGTATGGGACGATATAGCCGAAGGCCGTGTAGTACATTTGCGCCGGATCTGCGGCTCTGGTGGAAGGCACGCCGGCGCTGAGCGCCAGGACGACCAGGAAGGATCCGGCAAGCAGCTTCGGCGCGCCGACGATGACCCAGCCGGAGCCGGCGAGAAAGACCGCTATGCGGTGGCGGAGCTTCCGCTGACCGTCGGGCGGCAGAAAGCGCAGGAAATCCACCTGTTCGCCGATCTGCGCCATCAGCGCGAAGATGACCGCGGAAGCCGCGCCGAACTCGATGAGATCGAAGGGCGCGACGGTGCCGGAGGGACCCGAAGTGTGATGAATGCCCGCATAGGCGAGCCACAGGCCCACCTTCTCCCAGTCCGCGAGCGCGATGAAGGCGAAGGGAAGGATGTTCAACACGATCCAGAAGGGCTGCGTGACGAGCTGAAACCGGCTGATCAGTCGGACGCCATGGGTGACCAGCGGGATCACCACGACGGCGCTGACGATGTAGCCGGCCCAGAGCGGGACCCCGAGCGCCAGCTCCAGCGCGCCGGACATGATCGAGGCTTCTATTGCGAAGAGGATGAAGGTGAAGCTCGCATAGATGAGCGAGGTTATCGTCGAGCCGATATAGCCGAAGCTCGCGCCGCGCGTCAGAAGGTCTATGTCGACGCCATGGCGGATGGCATAGCGGCTGATCGGCAGGCCGACGATAAGGATCATCAGGCTTGCGACGAGGATCGCGACGATCGCGTTGGTGGTGCCGTAGGACATGGTGATGGCGCCGCCGATAGCTTCCAGCGCCAGGAATGAGATCGCGCCGATCGCCGTCTGTGAAATGCGCGCGGAGGAGAAGCGCCGCGCGCTCTTTGCGGTAAAGCGCAGCGCATAGTCTTCGAGCGTCTGGTCGGCGACCCAGCGATTATATTCTCTTCGAACGGGAATGATGCGCTGGCGTGCCGCCATGGTCCCTCGTCATCTCGCAGCGCCGGTCAATTGCCGGCCGCTCATGTCGTAACACGGACGTGCGGCGCGAAGCACGTCCTATTGTCGGCGGAAACGAGTTCGCTGCAGTGTGTCACGGCGTGTGCCGTCTGATCGTTTTGATCGAATAGTATCGAGTGCTCTCCGTGTGAGGACGGTTGCGCTCCTGAGTCCCTTGAGATTGACGGGAGGACTGGGGAAACCTGCCGGGCAGAGGAGATCAAACAGTCAAGTAACAGCGACATGCGAGAAATCCTTTCAATACTCTGCCAACAGGGCGTGGTGAGTGTGGAAGAGCTGCGCCGTTGCATGCCAGGCGCTCTGCGGCGACCGCGCCGTCACTTAACGGCTGCCCTTGACAGAATTGCCCTCTGCTGCAATAAACCGAAAAGTTAATTAACCTATCGGTTAAGGATATGGACCCGCTCAGCAGCACCTTGTCGGCATTGGCCGATCCGACCCGTCGTGCCATCATTGCTCGTCTTGCCGCCGGCGAGGCGACGGTGAACGAACTTGCAGCGCCTTTCGACATGAGCCTGCCGGCGGTTTCCAAGCATCTGAAGGTATTGGAACGCGCGGGACTGATTTCGCGCGGGCGCAACGCCCAGTGGCGGCCCTGCCGGCTAGAGGCAGCGCCGTTGAAGGGAATTGCCGATTGGATCGAACGATACCGTGATTTCTGGACGCATGGCTTCGATCGACTGGACAGCTATCTTGATGAACTGCAGCGCAACGAGAAGTCGGATCACGAGTGAATCGGGTTCGCGCAACCGCAAGGAGAAGACAATGAATGCATCGTCTCTGAAGGAGGAGAACGCTCTTACCATTACGCGCGTCGTCAACGCGCCGCGTGATCTCGTCTTCAAGGTCTGGACCACACAGGAACACCTTTCGCGTTGGTGGGGGCCGAAAGACTTCACCGTTGCTGCGATGACGACGGATTTCCGTAGGGGCGGCGCCTGGCGTTGTTGCATCCGCGCGCCGGAGGGACAGGACTACTGGGCGCACGGCATCTATCGCGAGATCGAGCAGCCAAATCGAATCGTCTTCAGTTTCGCCTGGGAAGAGGAAGGCGCCATCGACACGCTGATTACGGTTACCTTCGAGGATGTGTCGGGTGGCACAGCTCTCACCTTCCATCAGACGCCGTTCACGAGCGTCGAGAGCCGCGATTCGCACGCGGAGGGCTGGAGCGAGTGCATCGATCGGCTTGCCGACTATGTCGCTGCCCGGAAGGAGGAAGTGCAATGAAGAAGGCTTATCACGGAAGCTGCCACTGCGGCGCGGTGCGCTTCTCCGCGAACCTCGATCTCGCGCCCGAGGGAAAACGCTCCACGGCGCCGCGGCCGGGCGTATGGTGGACGACAACCTTCCGCTGCAATTGCTCCTCCTGCCTGAAGACGCGCTTCTGGAAAGTGTTCGTCACGCCTGAGGACTTTTCGTTGCTTTCCGGCGAAGAGGCTTTGGCGGAATACCGTTTCGGCGAGCGCATGATCCGGCACGTGTTCTGCCGCCACTGCGGCGTCCATCCGTTTGCCAGCGCCGATTTCGAAATCCTGGGAGGGCCGTTCCACGCAGTCAATATAACCTGTCTCGACGACGCGACAGACGAGGAACTGGCGAGTGCCCCAGTGGTCTATGAAGACGGCCGGCACGATGCCTGGGACCGCTCGCCGGCGGTGACCGGCTATTTGTAAGGCGGCGCACCGGGCAGCGTCTGCCGCGGAGCGATCCGGATCCGCGGCGGAAACAATCGCCGGTCGAAGTCCAGCTTCCTTCTTCCCCCCCAACGCCTACGTAGAATGACGTATGTGCAGTGCAACGTGACTGCCCGATGATCCCTCAAGCAACCGCCAAGCAAAACAAACACTCGGTTGCAGCGACCAGAACTAGAGGGGATCAATCATATGACTATCAGGGCACGCGTCACAGGCGCATTCCTAGCCGCCGTCCTTTCGACGACCGCGTTCAACGGCGCCTTCGCGGCGGAGGACACGATCAAGGTCGGCATCCTGCACTCGCTTTCGGGAACCATGGCGATATCCGAAACGACGCTCAAAGACGCAATGCTGATGCTGATCGAGGAGCAGAACAAGAAGGGCGGCGTGCTCGGCAAGAAGCTTGAAGCGGTCGTAGTCGATCCGGCCTCGGACTGGCCGCTCTTCGCCGAGAAGGCCCGTGAGCTCGTTTCCGTCAACAAGGTCTCCGCCGTCTTCGGCTGCTGGACATCGGTGTCGCGCAAATCCGTATTGCCGGTCTTCGAAGAGCTGAACTCGATCCTCTTCTATCCCGTCCAGTACGAAGGCGAAGAGAGCCAGCGCAACGTCTTCTACACGGGCGCCGCTCCTAATCAGCAGGCGATCCCCGCGGTGGACTACCTGATGGAAAACGAGGAAGTCGAGCGCTGGGTGCTCGCCGGTACCGACTATGTCTATCCGCGCACGACAAACAAGATCCTCGAGGCCTACCTCATCTCAAAGGGCGTCAAGCCTGAGGACATCATGATCAACTACACGCCATTCGGTCATTCCGACTGGCAGACGATCGTCTCCGATATCAAGAAGTTCGGCTCCGCCGGGAAGAAGACGGCGGTCGTCTCGACGATCAACGGCGACGCCAATGTGCCCTTCTACAAGGAGCTCGCGAACCAGGGCGTCAAAGCCGAGGACATCCCGGTCGTGGCCTTCTCGGTCGGCGAGGAGGAGCTTGCGGGCCTCGATACCGGTCCGCTCGTCGGGCATCTTGCCGCGTGGAACTATTTCCAGTCGGTCGACAGTCCGGCCAATGCCGCGTTCATCGAAACCTGGAAGGCTTATACCAAAAACGACAAGCGGGTCACAAACGACCCGATGGAAGCCCATTATATCGGCTTCAACATGTGGCTGAAGGCAGTCGAGAAGGCTGGGACCACCGACACGGATGCCGTGCTCGACGCGATGATCGGCGTGTCGGTGCCGAACCTTTCGGGCGGTTATTCCACCATGATGCCGAACCACCATATCACCAAGCCGGTGCTGATCGGCGAGATCCAGTCTGACGGCCAGTTCGAAACAGTCTGGGAAACGCCCGGCCTCGTCCTCGGCGACGAATGGTCGGACTATCTGCCGGACTCGAAGGACCTGATTTCCGATTGGCGCGCGCCCATGTCATGCGGCAACTTCAATGTTGCCACAGGAAAGTGCGGCGGCAAAGGTTCCTGATTTTATCACGAAAGACTTTTCAGGCGAGCGGCCCAGGTCGGGCCGCATCCCACTCCATTTCATGATGAGCCGCCAGCTGGAATTACCCTCCGTCCGGGACTTTTCTTCGGACGGAGGACTCCAAGAGTGAGAAACGCATGTACCGCATCATCCAAACCGTTCTGGCCATGTTGTTCCTTTTCGCCGCGATGCCGCAGGGTCTTCGCGCAGCAGAGGGACTGCGCAATCTGGTGAACGCGCTCGGCGAGGCGAAACTTTCCGCGATGGATGAGCATATAGCCGCCCTGGCAAAGACCGGAGAGCCTGAAGTCGTCGCGATTCTCGATGCGCTCGGCGCGGGCAACCTCTATGCCCGCAAGACAGACGGCCAGGTCTTTCTCACCAAAGAGAGCGGTTCGAACCTTGCACTCATCGACCCTATCTCAGGCGAAAGCGCCGGCGAAACGCCCAAGGCGGCGATGTCGAAGATCAAGGTGAACAACAGCGTGCGCCGCGCCGTTCGCGCGGCCCTTGGCGGTTTGACGCTGCTCAGCCCCGATCGCGCTCAGCGCCTCAAGGCCGCGCAATCCGTGCTGCAAACGCCGGATGTCGACGCGCTTGACGCCGTCGAAAATGCGCTGGTTGCCGAGAAGGACGAAGCCGTTCGCACGGTCCTTGAACAGGCGCGCGCGGCGATGCTGCTTGCTTCCGACCGGCCGATTGAAGAGAAGAAGGAGGCGGTGCGGCTGCTTAGGGAAAACGGCGGCCGCGAGGCGTTGCCGGTCCTTTCCGCTGCACTCGGTTCCGCCGAGAACGGCCTTGAGCAGGATATCGAGGCAGCCATCGCCAGCATAGAACAGGCGCAAGAGTTCTGGAATGCAGGCCAGAACGTCTGGTACGGACTTTCGCTCGGCTCTGTGCTGCTGCTTGCGGCGATCGGGCTTGCAATCACCTTCGGCGTCATGGGCATCATCAACATGGCGCATGGCGAGATGGTGATGCTCGGTGCCTATACGACCTTCCTCGTTCAGGATGTCGTACGGACCTCCTTTCCCCACCTCTTCGAGTGGTCACTGGCGATCGCGCTGCCGCTCGCCTTTTTATTCACCGGCACCGTGGGTCTCGTGCTTGAGCGCGGTGTCATTCGCTTCCTTTACGGGCGTCCGCTCGAAACGCTGCTCGCTACCTGGGGCATATCGCTGATCCTGCAGCAGTCGGTGCGGACGATCTTCGGACCCACCAACCGCGAAGTCGGCAACCCCTTCTGGATGTCCGGCGCTTTCGAGCTCGGAGGACTGACGATTACCTGGAACCGCCTCTGGATTATCGTCTTCGCGCTGGCCGTCTTCGCCGCGCTCCTGTTCCTCCTCAAGAAGACGCCGATGGGCCTGCAGATGCGCGCCGTGACGCAGAACCGGCGCATGGCCTCCTCGATGGGCATCCGAACGCCTCTCGTTGATGCGCTCACCTTCGCACTCGGTTCCGGTATCGCGGGCATCGCGGGCGTCGCACTTTCGCAGATCGACAATGTTTCGCCGAACCTCGGGCAGGGTTACATCATCGACAGCTTCATGGTCGTGGTTTTCGGTGGGGTCGGCAATCTCTGGGGCACGCTCGTCGGAGCATTTTCGCTGGGCATCCTCAACAAGTTCCTCGAGCCTTATGCCGGAGCCGTGCTCGGCAAGATATTGGTGCTCGTGCTGATCATCCTCTTCATTCAGAAGCGGCCGCGCGGGCTCTTCGCACTCAAGGGCCGGGCGGTGGAAGCATGATCACCTCGTTTCTCGTCAAATCTCTCGATCGGACGATCGCCGTCGCTGTCGCGATCCTGCTTTTGCTGGCCGTCATTGTTCCCGCGCTCAATCTCCTGACCGCACCGGACCACCCGCTTCACGTGCCGACCTATATGGTCTCGCTCTTCGGCAAATACCTGACCTATGCGCTCCTGGCGCTGGCGCTCGATCTCGTCTGGGGTTTCTGCGGTATCCTCTCGCTCGGGCACGCTGCCTTCTTCGCCCTTGGCGGCTATGCCATGGGCATGTATCTGATGCGTCAGATCGGCGCGCGCGGCTCCTACGGCAACCCGCTTCTGCCGGACTTCATGGTGTTCCTCAATTGGAAGGAACTACCCTGGTTCTGGTACGGCTTCGACATGTTCTGGTTCGCGGCGCTGATGGTCATCCTGGTGCCGGGCCTCGTGGCCTTCGTCTTCGGCTGGTTCGCGTTCCGCTCGCGCGTCAACGGCGTCTATCTTTCGATCATCACCCAAGCGATGACCTACGCGCTGCTGCTCGCCTTCTTCCGCAACGACATGGGCTTCGGCGGCAATAACGGTCTGACGGACTTCAAGGACATTCTCGGCTTCAACATACAGGCGGACGGCACGCGTGCCGCGCTCTTTGCCGCCTCCGCACTGGCGCTCGCCGGTTCGCTCGTCGTTACCTCGGGAATCGTCGGTTCGAAATTCGGAAAGGTCCTTGTGGCTCTGCGCGATGCGGAAAGCCGCACACGGTTTCTGGGCTATCGAGTCGAGCACATGAAGCTCTTCGCCTTCACCGTCTCGGCGATGATGGCGGGTATCGCCGGTGCGCTCTACGTGCCGCAGGTAGGCATCATCAACCCAGGGGAGTTCGCGCCCGCCAATTCGATCGAGGTGGTCATATGGACTGCCGTCGGCGGGCGCGGCACGCTGATCGGGCCGATCGTCGGCGCAATCCTCGTCAATGGCGGCAAGAGCATTTTCACCGCCGCCTTTCCGGAATTCTGGCTTTTCGCGCTTGGCGGGCTCTTCGTGCTCGTTACCCTGTTCCTGCCGAAGGGCGTGGTCGGGACCGCCCAGCACCATCTCGCGCGACGTCGCCAAGCCCGCGCTGCGGCCCGGAAGGAAGATGAACAGACGGACCTTGAGGACGCCAAGCCGATGGCTGCGGAGTGATCGCCATGACCGAGAAGAACCCCAGAACCCTGCTCTATCTCGACGGCGTGTCCGTCTCCTTCGATGGGTTCAAAGCTCTGAACTCGCTTTCCTTCGTCGTCGAACCCGGGGAATTACGCGCGATCATCGGACCAAACGGCGCAGGCAAAACGACGATGATGGACATCATCACCGGCAAGACGAGGCCGGATGAAGGCGAGGTCTTCTTCAAGGGTGATATCGACCTTACGAAGAGGGACGAAGCCGAAATCGCCCAGCTCGGCATCGGCCGCAAGTTCCAGAAGCCGACTGTCTTCGAGAACCACACGGTCTGGGACAATCTGGAACTTGCGCTCAACCGCGGCCGCGGCGTCTTCGCAACGCTATTCTACCGGCTGACGGGTGAGGACAAGAGGCGCATCGAAGAGATTCTTGCGACGGTGCGGCTTACAGCTCGCCGGGACGATCTCGCCGCCGGTCTCTCTCACGGGCAGAAGCAATGGCTGGAGATCGGCATGCTGCTTGCCCAGGAACCGGAACTCCTGCTCGTCGATGAGCCGGTGGCGGGGATGACCGATGCGGAGACCGCGGAGACCGCCATTCTCCTGAAAGACATCGCAAAGACCCGCTCGGTGGTCGTCGTCGAGCACGATATGGGCTTTATCCGCGATCTGGGCGTCAAGGTGACATGCCTTGCGGAAGGATCGGTGCTGGCGGAGGGCTCTATCGATTTCGTCAGCAACGATCCGAAGGTAATCGAAAATTATCTCGGCCGATGAGCGGGAGGAATTGAAGCGATGTTGAGCGTGGAAAACGTCGATTTGCACTATGGGGCCGCCCAGGCGCTTCGAAACGTCACCTTCAAGGCGGAAATGGGCAAGATCACCTGTGTGCTGGGTCGCAACGGCGTGGGCAAGTCGAGCCTGCTCAGAGCTATCACCGGCCAGCATCCGGTCACGAGCGGCACGATCTCCTTTAACGGCACGCCGCTTGATGGCTTGGCACCCTTCCGGCGCGCAAAGCACGGCGTCGGCTACGTGCCGCAAGGCCGGGAGATCTTCCCTCTCCTGACGGTGAAGGAAAATCTGCAGACCGGCTACGCGCCGCTGAAGCGGGCTGACCGCTCGATACCCGATGACATTTTCAGCCTGTTCCCGGTATTGCAGACGATGCTCGGCCGGCGCGGCGGCGACCTTTCCGGCGGTCAGCAGCAGCAGCTCGCGATCGCGCGCGCGCTCGTGACCCGGCCCAGAATACTGGTGCTCGACGAGCCGACCGAGGGCATCCAGCCATCGATCATCAAGGACATCGGCCGAGCGATCAGATATTTGCGGGATTCGACCGGAATGGCGATCCTGCTCGTCGAACAATATCTCGACTTCTGCCGCGAGCTTGCGGATCATGTCTATATCATGGACCGAGGAGCTTTCGTGCACGAAGGGGCGCCGGAGACGCTCGACACGCCTCAAGCGCGCCGGCATTTAACCGTTTGAACTGGCATAAGGAATTACATGCTGTTTTCCACAGGTTTTCGAGATAAGCAGTTGTTTCAGATGCTTAGTCCGGATGTTGGATTGCAAGCTCGCGCACCGGCCGCAGAAAAAATCCACCTCTTTTGTGGATTGCGTTTGCTCGTAGAAGCGCTTTGACCCATACTGCACATGCATGTTCGATGATTGCTCCTGCTTGGTTCTTTGAACGGAAGCGATATCAACGACCAACCATGCAGCAGTTCAAAGTGTCGCGGCGCCCTTCATGCCTCTGTACGAGGCCGGACGCCGCTGAGAGTATCGCACTCGACTTTCACTGACAGAATTGGCCATTTCGTGTTTCCGGCCTATCCAATCGGAGGAGACCCTAATGACGAATTTCCTGCCCGCCCTTTACCAAGGGCATGCCCCCATCACGCTCCAGACTCTCTTCAAAGACGCCCTCGAAGCCTATGACGATTGGGAAGAGGGCATGCCAGAACCCATCGTTTCCTTCGAAGGCAAAGTCCTCCCGGTCAGTGCCGTTTTCCAATGGATGAGGCCCTGCACGGACCTTATGCCCGCCAATATGATCGTCATTGTCGCCGACCGGCTGACAAAGCCGTGGAGCGGCGCCGGACCAATGGATGCGATGACCTTCTCGACGGCCGCCCGCGTCATGTCCGTCCTCGTGCGGCGGCGCCTGAAGCGATTCGGCCGCGGTTCCATCGAGGCCTTCGCAGAGCGCTTCAGTCAGCCGATGCATGCGGCGGCGCACGAAGGCTGAATCGACCTGACAATGGTACGCCCCTCTCCTTGGACTAAACCCGAGGAGGGGGGCGCGTTTTTTTTGGCGATTTGGAGCAAAGTCGAAATGGCTAGTTTCTCTGCTTTTCCACGAAGGCGGCATGCCATTTGGCGAGCATGGCGACTGCTTCCTGGACAAAGGCCGGGTGGGTGCCGGGGAGGAATTCGATCCTTGGCGTTTTTCCATCGCGTCTCAGCCGCGCGAAGGGCTGGCCGGCCGCGTCCAACAGGTCCTCCGGCCGTTCCGGTTCCGGCTTGTCTCTCTCGGACACGCAATTGAAAACGAGCTGAAAGCGCTGGTCGGTTTCGGCAGCGCGGAAGCGGGGCGAGGCGATCTCGTCCTTGGCCCGAGCGCGCGCCTCTTCCCTTATGAGCAGGCCGCCGATCGCCATCCAGCGCTCGCGCCCGACTTTCGGCGCCGGACCAATGGCGCGGGCGATTTCGTGCGGCACGCCCTCCGCCACCTGCAGCAGCCGCGACAGTTCGCTCTTCTGCACCGCGAGAGCATCGCCGATCACCTTGCGGTCGAAGCCGCGCACCGCGAGAGCGGCGGCGAACAGCGCACGCTCGATGAAGGAAAGGTTGCGTCGTTCGGCATTTTCCTTGCCCTGCGCGAGCACGAGTTCGTCGTCGGTCAGCGGCCGGACGATCGCCTTGACCTGGAGCTCGAGCCGGCGCACCGCCTTCAGGCGCCGATGCCCGTAGGCGGTCTGATAATGGCCTTGCCTTTCCGGGTGTGGCCGCACGAGGATCGGCGATTGCTGGCCGTTCTCGCGAATGCTCTCGACGAGCGCGAGGAAATCCGGGTCGTCCACTTCGCCGTTGGTCAGCCGGTCCTCGATGAACGAGGCCGCGACGAGAGCCGGATCGAGCGAAACGATGCGTTCACCCTGGTTCAACGCTTCCCTGAGAACCCGCGCTTCCTCGGCCTCGCGGGTGATGCTGCCAAGGGAAAGCCCCATGGCCTTGACGGCGCCGGAAGCGGCGCGGGCCTTGGCGGGGTCCGGTACATCGCGGGCGGCGGTCGGTCTGGCGTTGACAGGTGTCAACTCCCCCTGCATCGCGTCGGCGGGTGCTTGCTGATTGGCGGCAGGCGCGCTTCCAGAAAAGAGAGCGCGCAATTCGTTCTTCCGGTTGTTGCCAGCCATGTCCTAGCGCCCCCATGCTGCATGAATGAGAGCCTCGATCTCGCCGTTGACCGCATTCAGCGACTCGATCGCCCGATCATAGGTGGCGCGGGTGAAATTCTCCCTCCCGACCTCGTAAAGCGTCTGCTTGGTGAGACCGGCGTCCGAAATTGCGGTCGACTTTACCATGGCCGAGGTCAGGACCCGCTCTCCGAAGAGCGAGCGCATGAAGCCGACGATCTGAGCCTGTGGTCCGTCATTCGGCTCGAAGCGGGTGACCAGGTAACGCAGGAAGTCGAAGTTGAGCTCGCCGCCCGCCTCACGCACCACGCTGAGCAGGTCCGAGGTCATGTAGAGGAACTGGTTCATCGAGGCGACGTCGAGCATCTGCGGATGCACGGTGACGATGACCGAAGTCGAAGCGCAGAGCGCCGAGAGCGTCAGGTAGCCAAGTTGCGGCGGGCAGTCGATCACAACCACATCGTAATCGTCGGCGACGCTTGCAAGTGCCGCCTGCACGCGGGCGAAGAAGAGCGGTCCGGCATCTGCGCCGCTCTGGCGCGCGCTCAGGGCCTGAGGCGTCGTGTGCTCGAATTCCTGCAGTTCGAGATTGCCCGGTACCAGGTCGAGCCCGTCGAAATATGTCTTGCGGATGATTTCCTTCAACGGCCGGGCCTCGGCATCGTAACGGATCGCGCCATAGAGCGTATCGTTGCCCGTCAGGTCCAGTTCCGGCTGATAACCGAACAGCGCCGAGAGCGACGCCTGAGGATCGAGGTCGACCGCGAGCACCCGGTGTCCGGTGAGGGCAAGATACTGCGCGAGATGAACCGACGAGGTCGTCTTGCCCGAGCCGCCCTTGAAATTGGTGACCGAAATGACCTGCAGATGCTCGCTTCTTAAGGCATCGCGCCATTTCAGGTAGCCCCGCGCCTTGGCGCCATTCCCCTTGGAAACCGCCTGTTCGGCGAGGTGCCGGCGCAGTGCGTTGATGTCGCAGAGCGAGTAGGAGCGGCGCCCGCCCGCACCGGTGTCGGGCTGCGGCCCTTCGCCAGCCAAAGACAGCTGGCGCAAATACCCATCGGAAACGCCGATCAGCTTGGCCGCCTCGCCGGAGGTGAAGCTCCGGAGCGTTTTCCTCGCAGTGGGCGGAAAGAGCCGGTCGCGCATCGCCTTCAGCTGTTCGGACAGCGCTCGCGCATCGGCGGCAATCGCCTCGTCTGCCGGCCTGCCGAACGCCGCGCCGCCCGCGGCAGTCGTCTGCGCTGCCGATACCTTCATATTCATCGTCGAATCTCCTCGTGCGCGCATGACGCGCCGCCGCCACGCAGATGCGCCCGCCGCATTTCCTGACAGAACAATCGGTAAGATACGCTGAAAAGCGAAAAATGCGGTCTATTCCGTTAGAGGAATGATTCATCCTCTGATTCGGGTCAACCGATTTTTCGGGGCTCTAGTCCGACTGCTTCTCGCCGCCATTCTCATCCTGCCGGGGGCGAGGCGATCGCGGCTGCTTTCGTCGGCCTACTGCATGTTTCCTTGAATCGGATCCGATTGAAGGACAAAAACGTGCAGCAGATCAAAGTGCTACAGCGACCTTTGTGCGTCTGATAAGACGCACGGCGCTGTAGACGGACGGGCAGCCCTATGCGCCTTCCACGGGAGGGATCGGGGCAGATAACGGGCTCCCCAGGTTCGTCACGACGACCGGCGTTCCGTTCTGTACCCGGTTGTAGAGATCGACGACGTCCTGGTTGATCATGCGCACGCAGCCGGACGAGACGGATTTCCCGATGGTCCACCATTCGGGTGAACCGTGAATTCGATAAAGCGTGTCCACACCATTCTGGAAAATATAGAGCGCCCGGGCACCCAGCGGATTGGTGAGACCCGGTTCCATGCCGCCATTGGCGATGCTGTAGGGCTCCAGTTCCGGTTGCCGGGCGACCATCTCGTCGGGCGGCGTCCAGCGCGGCCACTGGCGCTTGTACTGAATGACGCCGCGCCCTGCCCATTCAAAGCCCTGGCGCCCGAGGCCGACGCCGTAGCGCATCGCCTGTCCGGCTTCGTAGGTCAGATAAAGGAAGTGGTTCGCAGTATCCACGACCAGCACGCCCGGCCGCTCGCCAGTCGGATTGGCGACCATCTGGCGATAGAAGCGCGGGTCGATCTTTTCATACGGTATTGCAGGAAGCGGAAAGAGTTCATCCGGCTTCGGGCCGTAGACGCTCGCATAGATGGAATTGTCGACGAGCGGAGGGGCCGGCTCGGCGTTCCTGGCCGAACTGGTGGAGCAGCCGCCAAGCATGGAGACTGACGCTCCGAGGCTGCCGGCAAGAAACGCACGCCGCGTCAGAAGTTCATTCCTCAAAAGCTGTCCTCGTTTTCAGTTTGACGATCCCGCATATGGATCCGCGAGCGCCGCTTGCGGCCTGCTGACGGGATACTTGGTTGCAGAGATTGCCGCGGCGAGCCGGTCGGGTCCAACTTTTTCCAGCATCGTGCGGAAGGTCGGATGCATGCCGCCGTCGACATAGGCGAAAATCGGAGTGGTTCCGGAAGAGGCAATAGCGGTCTCAACCCTGTGGCCTTCGGCCTCGATCCTGGCCAGGAGCTCGGTATCAGCCGTAGACATGGCGGAAGGACATGCCGCGAGCGGGTCGCGCGGTTCGCCGCCCTCAAATTCGGTGTTGAAGACGTATCGACCTCCGCAAACCGAAACTTTCGGCTGTCTTCGGCTGAACGCGAAGGCGTCATAGCCTTGCTTCAGCGTCTTCCAGAAAGCCATGCTCGGGTCTCCCTTGTGAAGGGCCATGTTTTCCGTGGTCATCCTGAATGGATAGGCCTGCACCTGGAAGTGCTTCTGTCCGGCCGCGAGGGCCCTTTGCACGATGGCGTAGATCTCGCCGACGCCTCGATCGGTCATGGCATAACAGCCAGCGGACGAGCATGCCCCATGAACCATCAGAGCCTCGCCCGTATAGCCGAGCGCCGATTCGAGCCTGTTCGGATAACCGAGATTGAAGGAGACGTAATACTGCGAATTGGGATTAAGCATCCGGGCTGAGACGTGATAGAAGCCTTCCGGCGCCTGCCGGTCACCGTCCTTTTTCTTCGGACCAAGCTTCCCCGACCAACGGCACATCGGATAGGTCTTGAACAACGCATAGGTGCCGCTCGCGTCGGCCTTCCACACCTCCAGCTCGCTCTCCTTCTTGAATATCCGCACGAGCACGGGACTGTTCGGGGACATTTTCTTTTTCGCCATCTCGGCGAGCACTTTCTTGGACAACTGTGGCGGAGCTTTCGACAGATCGTAGAGCCCCATGGCGAGGCATCCGGAAAGAAATGCCGCGGCCGACAATGCGAGCCCTATTTTAGCCATGCGAACGATCGTGACTGGAGTGATACGCATCTTCTGAAACGAGATCCTCAATAATGAGAAGCCGCGCGGCTCCGTTCTCTCCCCAGAAAACACCACGAAAGCTCCGACCCGCACAAGATCGTGCAATTCACTTTCCCGTTCGTTAACCATAGCGATACGGTCGCGGACCTTCTTCGGGTCCGGTCGCCAGCAGCCGCCTTACGCCGCGCCCGCTGCCGAAACTTTTCCGGAACGAAACAGAATTTGAACAGCTGCGAATTGCGGCGCCGAACTCTGCAAAGCCTTGGATCCGCTGGGCGGCGAAGGTATTTCGCAGCTCCCAGGGGCGACTGTCGTGCTCATTCGGCGAGGCTGCAGGAAGTAAGTTGTTAACCTTCATTTCCTATTCCCTAGGGCAGCCCCTTCGATGATGAATTTCGAGTTTTCAGGCCATGCGCATTCCCCGGACAAATTTCTCGACTGCAGCTTTGTATGACGCGAATCAGGCAGAGGATTTCGAGGATCCACAGCCGGTTGTGCCGGGTATCGTGCATGCTTCGGCGCCCGAATCGGCCGCTCACGACCATCTGTTCGAAGCACCGGAAGCGCCGCGGCGGGCGTCCGGCTACCGGCAGGAGGAGATCAGCCAGGCGACGCGTGCCGTGCGCCTCTACGGTCATGGCTCCGCCTATGCCCCGGCCGAGGTGACCGTTTCGACACGGGATCCGCTTCCGACGCTTGCAGAAATCACCGGCCTTTCCTGCGAACCGGGCTGGGAGAGCCATTTCTTTCTGTCGCCGAATGTGCGTTTCACCCGCACGCCCGAGCGCGAGTTCATGAAGCGCCGGCCGCCGGTACCTGAAGACAACGAGGTTGACGTCGCCGAAGCAGCGGCCGAAGCCCCACTTGCCGAGACGGTGACCGGGAAGGAGCCGGTCGAGCCGCTGCCGTCCCCGGCGGAAACGGACGCGCCGTCGTACAGCCCGTCCGAATTGCTCCGCGTGCTGGTGCAGCAGCTTCCGTCCTTCAACGCCGCGCATCTGCAAACGCCGGAAAAAAATGCCGTCGAACAAGCGGCCGAAGCTGCCGTCCTGACGGAAGAAGAGCCCTCCATTCCGCAGGCGCCGCATGTCCCGATCATGGAAGAGGCTCCGGTGGTTGCGGACGCATCAACGGGCACCGCCGCTGTGCCCGACAGCGCCGGAGCGGAAGACGTTGCGCGCCAGGCGGAGGCGCGCCTCTCCTACCTTTCCGATTTTGCGTTTTTCGAGTTCATGCCGCTTGAACCGCCGGTTGCTTTGCGCACTGTCGCGGCACCTGCCGAGGAGTCCGCGCATGTCGCGGCGCCGAGCTCAGCCCTGCCAAAAGCCGCTGCGCCCAACATCGTCTCAGCGCCTGTCAGGATCCCGTCGCAGCCGCCGGCGGCGATCACTTCGCTGTTCCGGGTGGTCGAATGCCGGCGGCCCGAGGCCGGCCCGGACGTGTCCGCGCCCGACGCGCCTCAAGATCTCGGCGCTGAGCCAATCTCTGCTGGGGCTGCCGTCGGCGCAGAAGCCGTTGAAGCACAGGGTCTGACTCCCGAAGCCCCCGACGAGCCTGCACGGGAGCCGGCGCCCGAAGCTGCCGTCGTGCCCGCAAAGGAACCGGCGCCCGAAGCGCCGGTGACCAGGGCGGCAATCACCATGCCGGCGGTGATCCAGCGTTCGTCGCCGGCTCTGCCGCCGGTCGGCGCGACCGAACGGCCGGGTATCGCTGACGCCTACGAGTTTCCGTCGAAGGAACTCCTGCAGGAACCGCCGCAAGGCCAAGGCTTCTTCATGACGCAGGAACAGCTTGAGCAGAATGCCGGCCTGCTCGAAAGCGTTCTCGAAGATTTCGGCGTCAAAGGCGAGATCATCCATGTCCGTCCAGGCCCGGTCGTCACGCTTTACGAGTTCGAGCCCGCGCCGGGCGTCAAGTCCTCCCGCGTCATCGGGCTCGCCGATGACATAGCCCGGTCGATGTCGGCGCTGTCCGCCCGCGTCGCGGTCGTGCCCGGCCGCAACGTCATCGGCATCGAGCTTCCGAATGCGACGCGCGAAACCGTCTATTTCCGCGAGCTGATCGAGTCCGGCGATTTCCAGAAGACCGGTTGCAAGCTGGCGCTTTGCCTCGGCAAGACGATCGGCGGAGAACCGGTGATCGCCGAACTCGCAAAGATGCCGCATCTGCTCGTCGCCGGCACCACCGGCTCGGGCAAGTCGGTTGCGATCAACACCATGATCCTCTCGCTCCTCTACCGGCTGAAGCCGGAGGAATGCCGGCTGATCATGGTCGATCCGAAGATGCTCGAACTCTCCGTCTACGACGGCATCCCGCACCTGCTGACGCCCGTTGTCACCGATCCGAAAAAGGCGGTAATGGCGCTCAAATGGGCAGTGCGCGAGATGGAGGACCGGTACCGCAAGATGTCGCGGCTCGGCGTTCGCAACATCGACGGCTACAATCAGCGTGCTGCGGCTGCGCGAGAGAAAGGCGAGCCGATCCTCGCGACCGTCCAGACCGGCTTCGAGAAGGGCACCGGCGAGCCGCTCTTCGAGCAGCAGGAAATGGATCTTTCGCCGATGCCCTATATCGTCGTCATCGTAGATGAGATGGCCGACCTGATGATGGTCGCGGGCAAGGAGATCGAAGGGGCGATCCAGCGGCTGGCGCAGATGGCGCGTGCTGCGGGCATCCATCTGATCATGGCGACGCAGCGTCCGTCGGTCGACGTTATCACCGGTACGATCAAGGCTAATTTCCCGACCCGCATATCCTTCCAGGTGACCTCCAAGATCGACAGCCGCACCATCCTCGGCGAGCAGGGGGCCGAACAGCTACTCGGCCAGGGCGACATGCTGCACATGGCCGGCGGCGGCCGCATCGCCCGTGTTCATGGCCCCTTTGTCTCGGATCAGGAGGTCGAGCACGTCGTCGCGCATCTGAAGACGCAGGGACGCCCGGAATATCTCGAAACGGTGACGGCGGACGAAGAGGAAGAGGAGCCGGAAGAGGATCAGGGCGCAGTGTTCGACAAGAGCGCGATCGCCGCCGAAGACGGAAACGAGCTCTACGATCAGGCGGTGAAAGTCGTGCTGCGGGACAAGAAGTGCTCGACCTCCTATATCCAACGCCGCCTCGGCATCGGCTACAATCGCGCCGCCTCGCTGGTCGAACGGATGGAGAAGGACGGTCTTGTCGGTCCGGCGAACCATGTCGGTAAGCGTGAGATCATCTACGGCAACCGCGACGGCGGTCCGAAGCCGGACAGCGATGAGTTGGACTGAGGCATCGAGCATATCCAGGAAAAATGCGCAGCGGTTTTCCGCCCGGATTGCAGGGACTGCTCCAGGTCGCTTCAGCTCCCTCCCCCCACCGGGCGGGAGCTGCGGATCACGGCCGGACGGTGACGCGGCCCTTCATGTTGGGATGGTAGCGGCAGGTATAATCGAAGCTGCCAGCTTCCTTCAGCACCAGCCGGCCGGATTTTTTGGCCGGCAGAAGCACTTCCGCGCCGCCTTTGACGGTCGCCGTGTGCACGAGCACATCCTTGTTGATCCACTCGATCTCGTCGCCCACCCTCGCATCGACCTCCGCCGGCGAGTAGACGAGGCGATCGATCGCCACGAGAATGGTTTCCGCCTGCGAAGGAGCGGCAATGCCGGCCGCTCCCACCGACAGCAAGACAATTGCCGCTCGCGATGCAAACATTGCCGCGCTCACTTCAATTCGGCCGCGACATGTTCGGCATGCTGCTGATGCCCCCGAAACAGCTTAAGGCCGGTCTCGAGCAGCGATTTGAGTTCGGCGTTCTGAGCTGACGGAATCAGCAGCGTTTCCAGCGCGCCGTTGACCTGCTTGTGATAAGCGACCTCTTGCTCGATATAGGCCTTGTCAAACGCCGCACCCTCCAGCTTTGCCAGTTCCTGACGCTTCGACTCGGCCGCCTGCGAGAGCGACTTGCTGGTGTCGTTGTCTTCCGGCGTGACGTTGAGTTTCTTGACGAGGTCGAGGGCTTGCGTGTTCACCGTTTCGTGGTCGCGCAGCATGCTCTCGGCGAATTCGACGACGGTCTTGTTCTTAGATGTTGCGATCGCCTGTTTTGCCGCTTCGATGTCGAGGAGGCCTGCGGTGTAGGCGATATGGGCAATTTGCGGATCCGTCGGCTTATCGTTGCCGAGCGCACCGCTGGCGCCGATAAGCAGGGCGATTGCGGTCGCTGCGGTCGTCAGTCGGATGGTCATTTGATGTTCCTTTCCTCGAAGATCAAAGCCTTTGTTGAATGACGTGCTTTTGATGCTTCGCGGCCCGAAACGTTCCCGCTATTTCATTGGGATTTCAGCGAGGCGGGCGAGAACGGCCTCGGTCAACCGCTCGCAGCGCATTCCCGCGAAGGGGAAGGCATCGAGCAGAACCGGGCCGATCTGCCGTTCCAGTTGCTCCTTGAGCAGCCGGCGCGCCCGGTGCAGCCTTGTGCGTGCCGTTTCCGGCTTGAGACCGAGAAGGGCGGTCGTCTCTTCATTGCTTAACCCCTCGATGACGCGTAGCACGAATACCGTCCGGTAGGCGTCCGGGAGATCGTCCGTCAGCCTTTCGACGAGATCGAGAATTTGCCGCTGTGCCATCGTCTTTTCCGGATCGCTGATGCCTGAATTGAGGGGAAAGGCGATAATCTCCGCCTCTTGCGACTGCCGCATGTCGCTGGCCAGTTTCATCTGGCGCCGTCTTTTCCGGAGGCGGCCGAGCGCCTCGTTGATGACGATCCGGGCAAGCCAGGTCGTGATCGCAGCGTCACCGCGAAAATCTTGGAAACGCGTAAAGGCACGGACATAGGCCTCCTGCAGCACGTCTTCCGCATCGCTGTCGTTGCGTAGGATGCTCCGGGCGATGCGATAAAGCTTGCGGTTATGGGCCTGCATGATCGCCCGTAATCGGGCGAGATCCTGCGCGGGTGGCGACGCATTCAGGCAAAGGTCGATTTCAGTGACAGGCATGGTCGGGCTCCTTGTGACGCATTGGATGCCCTGTCTCTGGAGATGTTCCCGGCAAAATGCTGCCGGATATCTTCGGATCTTACCAGTGAATGAGGACGGTGGCTTCTTCTTGAGGGGGAGGAGCGACCCTTGGCGCCGGCACGACGCGTCGCTTGAAAGAGAAAGCCCGGCGCGGGAGGAGGTGCGCCGGGCTTCCGATCCTGACCGGCAACGGGGAGGAGGAGGGTTGCCGGTCCCGCGATGGAACTGGGAGGAGGAGTGTTCCATCGACAATCAGATAATAATGCTGCGGTGCAGCATCTTCAAGGCCGGGAATGGATTTTTTTTTTCGTCCGATAAAAACACGATGTGCGGCATCGGCGTCATGCGTAAGGTGCTTGTCTTTCCCGCCATATGCGCCAGACTCGAAGCCGAAAGGAGGGCAACGCCATGACGAAGGACCGCAGGGCCGCTTTGGTCAGGATTACCGGACGGGTACAGGGCGTGTGCTTTCGCGACTGGACACGCGAGGAGGCCGAGAAGCTTGGTCTCGACGGCTGGGTTCGCAACGAGAGCGATGGTTCGGTAACCGCGCTGATCGCAGGGCCGGATGGTGCCGTCAGCAGAATGCTGGAAAATTTCTGGAAAGGGCCGCCGGGAGCTTCAATTGCCGATGTCGCGAGCGAGGTGGCTTCTTCCGTCGAGGCGCCGGCGGGATTTCGCATTACACGATAACTACACCCGCTAGGGCCACGCGATGCCCCGGCAGACGCCGATGCACATGGTGGAGAGCGAGTGCGCCCACCCGTTTCGGTAAGCTCCAGCGCTGCCGTTCCAGGGATGCGTGCACCGGACATGCCGACTGCTGGTCACAAACCCGGCCGCGCCGGGTCTGTCGTGCGGGGGCGCTGCGCGTCCTTCTTGCGTCCGCTCAATAGCCCCGCGCGGCGCCTGCACCGATGCGGCTGTCGAGGGCGCCGTTGTAGCGGGCGCCGCCGCCCGCCTCGATCTCGGCGATGTTCTCGCCGCCGACGAGGATGCCGGCCGCCTGTCCCCAGATCGTCCAGTTTTCGTCGATCTCGACGTCGTGGCCCATGGAGGAGAGCAGCTTACGTGTGTCGGGCGAAAGCGCATAGGGCTCCATAAAGACCTTGTCCGGGAGCCATTGGTGATGGATGCGCGGCGCGTCGACAGCCTCCTGAATGGTCATGCCATGGTCGATCACGTTGAGGATGGCTTCAAGCGTGATGGTAATGATGCGGGCGCCCCCGGGGCTGCCGATCACCATGAGGGGCTTTCCGTCTTTGGAGATGATCGTCGGGCTCATCGATGAAAGCGGCGTCTTGCCGGGCTCGATTGCATTTGCCTCGCCCTGCACTAGCCCATAGAGGTTGGGCGCACCGGGCTTGGCGGTGAAGTCGTCCATCTCGTTGTTGAGCAGAATACCCGTGCCGGGCGCGACGACGCCCGCACCGAAGGAACCGTTCAGCGTGTAGGTGACGGCGACGGCATTCCCCTCGTCGTCGACGATAGAGTAATGAGTCGTTTCCTTGCTTTCGGTAAAGCCCGCCGGCATCAGCGCTTCGGAGACGCCGGCCTTGAAAGGATCGATCTTGGCGCGGATCTCTTTTGCATATGCCTTGTCGACGAGCTTTGCGACCGGGTTCTCCACGAAGGCCGGGTCGCCGAGCGCCGTGTTGCGGTCGACATAGGCGTGGCGCATGGCTTCGATCATCGCATGCACTGTCTCGGCCGAGCCGTAGCCGAGATAGGAGAGCGGATATCCTTCGAGAATGTTGAGGATTTCGCAGATGATCACGCCGCCCGACGATGGCGGCGGAGAGGAGACGATCTCATAGCCGCGGTAATTGCACCTGACCGGTTCGAGTTCGCGGACCTGATAGCGCTCGAAATCCTGCTTTGCGAGAATGCCGCCCTTGTCCGTGCTCGCCTTGACGATGGCATCTGCGATCGGACCCCTATAGAAGGCGTCCGTGCCTTTCTCCGCAATGCTGGCAAGCGACGCCGCAAGGTCCGTCTGAACCAGCCGGTCGCCGACTGCGAAGGGCTTTCCATCGGGCTTCAGGAAGATCGCTGCGGCGGCCGGATCACGGGCCAGGCGCTCGTTCTCGCCATCGAAGGAGTCAATGTCGCCCTGCTCGAGCACGAACCCTTCGCGCGCGAGCTTGATGGCCGGTTCTATCAATTCGTTCAACGGCCGCGTGCCGTAACGGTTGCGGGCAAGCTCGAAGCCCATGACGGGCCCGGGCACACCGACCGCCAGATAGCCTTCGGTGCTCAGTCCTTCGACGAGGTTCCCCTGGTCGTCCAGATACATGGTCTTCGTAGCCCCGATGGGCGCGCGTTCGCGAAAGTCGAGGAAGGTCGTCTTGCCGTCCTTGAAGCGGATGGTCATGAAGCCGCCGCCGCCAATGTTTCCGGCCGTCGGGTAGACGACCGCCAGCGCATAACCGACCGCGACCGCGGCATCGATCGCGTTGCCGCCTTTCCTGAGCACCTCGACGCCGATATCGGAAGCAAGATGCTGGGCCGTAACGACCATACCGTGGTCGGCCTTGACCGGCTCAGGCGAGGCCGCCTGGCCCTGTGGCACGAATGCGCAAAGCGCGAGCATGAGAATAATGGACACGGATTTCAGGCGGGGCCCGGATTTCAGGCAGGAATTGGGCATGCGATCCTCCCGGACAGGAATGTTGATAAAGATCGGCGCACTTATGCGTACCACCCTCACACGGGGGACTGTAGCATCAAAAATTATGGGTTGCAGTCGAAAGCGGGCGCTCAATCGCCGGAATAGCGCTCCTCGAGCCACGGGTCGCCGCGCATGTGGTAGCCGTTTCGCTCCCAGAAGCCGGCAAAATCGGCAGCGCGGAAATCGATGCGCTGAAGCCATTTGGCGCTTTTCCAGAAATAGAGATGCGGAACGACCAGGCGCATCGGCCCGCCATGGGCGCGGCTGATTGGCTCGCCTTCCCAGGCGGTCGCGAGGATCGCGTCCTCGGCGGCAAAATCGGCGAGCGGCAGATTGGTGGAGTAGCCGTCATAGCTCGTCAGCATGACATAGACCGCCTCCGGCTTAGGCATGGCACGGTCGAGTAGGTCGCGCGTGTGAACACCGCGCCACCGATTGTCATAGCGCGACCAGGTCGTCACGCAATGGATGTCCGATTGGCTGTCGGTCTGAGGTAGCGCCTGGAAGGCGGTCCAGTCGAGCGAGAGCGGGTTCTCGACCAGGCCGGTGATGTCGAGCCGCCAGGTCTCATGCGTCAGGTGCGGCTGCTGCCCGAGATCCAGGATTGGCCAGTCTTTTACGAGATGCTGACCGGGTGGCAGGCGATCGGTCTCCGGACGGGCGGTGCGGCCCGTGAGGAATTTGCCGTCGGCCGCCCAGCGACGCTTTGTGGAAGTGAGCTTGGTCTCCGGCGCCTCTGTTGCTTCGGCCACGACTGTTCTCCATCCATGGGCGTGAATACGAATTAGACGTCTCCTGAATATCCAGGTCAACGATGTTTTTAGGTCGGATCGACCTGGCGCCGTCAAAGTCAGGCACCAAGTCTTTCCCGTTCGGCTGTCCGCCAGGCGCGCGGCGTCATACCAGTGCGGCGCAGGAAGAAGCGTGAGAAATAAGCCGGGTCGCCAAAGCCGAGGCGAAATCCGATCTGCTGCACGCTGCCCCGGGTGAACAGGAGCTGGCGCTTTGCTTCTTCGACGAGTTTGCCGGCAATCACCTCGTGCAGGCTCCGGCCGGTGGCTGCGCGGACGATGCGGCTGAAATGGGTCGGGGAGAGCCCGAGTGCGCGCGCATAGAAAGCAGCCGGACGGTGCGTGAGATAGTGTTGGCGCAGGAGCGCGTCGAAACGCTCCATCCGGCGTTCATTCTCGCTTTCCGCGCCTTCGTCATCGCCGCCTTCGGCCAACCGCCCCGTAAGGACAAGGGCGGTCGTCAGGTAGGCGTCGAGCAGGACGGTGCGGTGGCTGAGCCCCGCCTCACACTCGGTTGCGAGGCGGCGCAGCGTCTCGCCGATATAGCGGCCGTCTTCGCTGCCGCCGAGCGGCGTCAAGCGCGGCGCTGCCATCCAGGCGCCCGGCCGGCTGCTTCGGCCCGGCGAAATCGGCAGATGCGATGCGAGCACAGTGAAGACGAAGCCGTCGACATCAGGCGAAAACCGGAAGCCATGGCCAATGCCGGGCGGGACGGTGATGACAGCCGGCGACGAGATCTGCTCGACCGTCTTCTCGAAAAGGGCATCGCCGGAGCCGCCGGCAATGTACAATATTTGAAAGAAGCGCTCGTGCCGGTGAAGACCGATCTCCCAGCGGTAGAGGCTGCTGCGGGCGTGAATGGTCTCGCAATGCAGCCAGAAATCCGGACGCTCGCGGGATTTCTCGCCATAGAGTTCATAATTAGGAACGGGTGCCTTCATCTGTCCTGCTTTCGGCGGATGTTCGATAAGTGCAATTTCCTGGTGGAAATGTCCATTGAGACGGGGGCTGCCGGCGCGCAGAATTTCCAGCGTAACCGGGAGGGTAATCATGCGCACTCAGGTCGTCATAATCGGCTCCGGACCTTCCGGGCTCCTACTCGGACAACTGCTTGCGAGGGCGGGGATAGCAAATGTGATCGTCGATCATGCGAGCAAGGATCATATCCTCGGCCGTGTGCGCGCCGGCGTTCTGGAGGAAGGGACGGTCCGGCTGATGGACGAGGCGGGCTCAGGCGCCCGCATGCATGCCGAAGGCATTGCGCATGACGGCTTCTCGCTTGCCTTCGACGGGCGCGATCATCGAATCGACCTCTTCGGGCTCACGGGCGGCAGACGGGTGATGATCTACGGTCAGATGGAACTCACCCGCGACCTGATGGATCAGCGGGAAAGGGCCGGCGCCCCCTCGGTCTACGAGGCGGAAAGTGTCACCCCCCGCGATTTCGAAGGGGATGCGCCCCATGTCGCCTACCGTAAGAACGGGATTGCGCACCGCATCGACTGCGACTTCATCGCCGGCTGCGACGGGTTTCATGGCGTCAGCCGCCGTTCGGTGCCGCAAAATGCCTTTCGCAGCTTCGAAAAGGTCTACCCATTCGGCTGGCTCGGTATCCTTGCCGACGTACCGCCGGTCGACGATGAACTGGTCTATGCCAATCATCCCCGCGGCTTCGCGCTCTGTTCGATGCGATCTCATACGCGCAGCCGCCACTATATTCAGTGCCCGCTCGGCGAGAAGATCGGCGACTGGAGCGATCAACGCTTCTGGGACGAACTGCGCCGCCGCTTGCCGGCCCATCATGCCGAACGGGTGGTGACGGGACCTTCCTTCGAAAAATCGATCGCCCCGCTGCGTTCCTTCGTCGCCGAGCCGATGCGCTTCAACCGGCTGTTTTTGGCGGGTGATGCCGCGCATATCGTTCCGCCCACCGGCGCCAAGGGCTTAAACCTGGCGGCAAGCGACGTGCACTATCTCTTCGAGGCATTTGTCGAGCACTATCAGGACCGCTCGAACGCCGGCATCGACGCCTATTCGGCCCGCGCTCTCGCCCGCGTCTGGAAGGCCGTACGCTTCTCCTGGTGGATGACGACGATACTGCACCGCTTCCCGGAGACGAGCGAGTTCGACCAGAAGATCCAGGAGGCCGAACTCGCCTATCTCACCCACTCGAGCGCGGCCGCGACCGCGCTCGCGGAGAACTATGTCGGCCTGCCTTTCTGAGACCCCGCTCTCAAACCCTCGAGCGAGGCTACTTGCGCGCCGATACGGCCTCTGCTCGACTGCGTTGCGTTCGAAGAGAGGAAGACTTCACAGGGGAGGAGTGCGATGGGGCTTACGCTGCGCCAGATCGAGGTCATCCGGGCGGTGATGATCGCCGGCACGATTGCAGGTGCCGCGCGCCTGATGAATGTCGCGCAGCCGGGCGTCAGCCGCACCATGAAGCACATCGAAAGCGCGCTCGGCATCAAGCTCTTCGTCAGGAAGGCGGGACGTTACGTACCCACCGCCGAAGCGCGCAACGTCTTCGCCCAGCTCCAGGAAGTCCACCGAAAGGTGGACGACCTGCAATTCTCGATCGGTCAGCTCGAGCGCGGGCGGGGCGTGGAGCTGGCGCTCGGCTCGGTGCCCAGCATCGCCAACGCCATGGTGCCGCAGGCCATCGCCACGCTCATGCGGCGTCATCCTGACATCCGCATCAATTTCGATATCCTGAGAATAGAGGAGGCGATCGATTATCTGCTACTCGGCAAGGGAGAGTTGGTCGCGATGAGCTACCATCTCTCCCATCCCTCGATCACCTTCGAACCCCTGTCCAGGGGGCATCTCGTCTGCATCGCCGCCAGGGAGCATCCGATTGCCGAAAGGACCAGCATTTCCGCGCGCGAGATCGCCGGGCACCCGCTTATCGGCCTCGACCCGCGCGATCCCTACGGAGCAATCATCGCCGGCATATTCGAGAGCGAGGGGCTTGAATATCACACGCCTATCAGGGCCCGCTTCGGCACGACGGTTTGCGCGCTGGTCAGGCGGAACCTCGGCATCGCTGTCGTGGATGCATTCACCGTCGGCGATATGACCGACCAGGGGCTTGCCGTCATTCCAATCGACGAGGAGACCGGCTTCCAGACCTATGTCGCCTACCGCGCCGATGCCGTGCTTTCAAGCTATGCCGAGAGGTTCGTGAAGACACTACGCCGGGTCATGAACGAATCGGTTAGGCGTTCGACCCGGCTGACGGAACTATAACTAAAAGATATGGGCGACTGAAAAAACGGTATTTGCGTTATGAGCGCAAACTGAGGATCATTGGTCCGTCGGCCCTTCCCGCCTTTTGATCGGCATCTTGGTGAAGAACGGCGCGAGCGAGAGGACATGGGCATGAAAACCTCGATTGCGACTGTTTCGATCAGCGGCACTCTTTCGGAGAAACTCGCCGCCGTCGCGGCGGCAGGCTTCGACGGGGTGGAGATATTCGAAAACGATTTCCTGACCTTCGACGGCTCGCCTGCGGAGGTCGGCCGCATTGTGCGCGATCATGGATTGAAGGTGACGCTTTTTCAGCCTTTTCGCGATTTCGAAGGCCTGCCGGAACCGCACCGGTCACGCGCTTTCGACCGGGCGGAGCGCAAGTTCGACGTGATGCAGGAGCTCGGGACGGAATTGATGCTGGTCTGCTCCAGCGTCTCGCCACTCGCCTTGGGCGGTATCGACCGCGCCGCCGACGATTTCAGGGAGCTGGGCGAAAGGGCGGCGCGGCGGAACCTGCGCGTCGGCTACGAGGCGCTTGCCTGGGGCCGCCATGTCAACGACCACCGGGACGCCTGGGAAATCGTCCGCAGGGCCGACCACCCGAACGTCGGGTTGATCCTCGACAGCTTTCATACGCTCGCGCGCAACATCGACCTGCGGTCGATCCGCTCCATTCCGGGGGACCGCATCTTCATCGTTCAACTCGCTGACGCGCCGCGGATCGAGATGGACCTCCTCTATCTCAGCCGCCACTTCCGCAATATGCCTGGGGAAGGCGACCTTCCGCTCGTCGATTTCATGTCCGCCGTCGCCGCGACCGGCTATGACGGCGCGATATCGCTCGAGATCTTCAACGATCAGTTCCGTGGCGGATCGCCCCAAGCGATCGCCGAGGATGGACATCGTTCGCTGGTTTACCTGATGGATCGGGTGCGGCGACACGAGCCGGCGGCGAAGAGCGCCGAAGCACTGCCCGACCGGGTGGAGGTGCTGGGGGTCGAGTTCGTGGAGTTCACCGCCGATCAGACGGAGGCGGAAGCGCTCGGCTCGCTGCTTGGGGCCATGGGTTTTCGCGCCGTCGCCTCGCATCGCGAGAAAGCGGTGACCCTTTGGCGACAGGGTTGCGATCACCGAGGCATAAACGTCGTCATCAATACCGAGCAGAAGGGGTTCGCTCATTCGAGCTATCTGGTGCACGGCGCATCGGCCTATGCGATTGGCCTGAAAGTACCCGATGCCTCGGCCGCGGTCGAACGCGCGCGCGCCCTCGGCGCCGAAATATTCCTGCCGGAGTCAGGTGAAGGCGAGGGGGCGATGGCAGCGATCCGCGGTATGGGCGGCGGCCTTATTTATTTCGTGGACGAGATCGACGACGTCTGGTCGCGCGAGTTCGTCGCGCCGGGAGATGATCGGCAGCCTGCAGCGACCCTCGTCGCCATAGACCATGTGGCGCAATCCATGAAGGAAGAGCAGCTTCCGAGCTGGCTGCTTTTCTATACATCCATTCTTGATGCGGACAAGCTGGCACAGGTCGATATCGTCGATCCCGCCGGGCTGGTCCGCAGCCAGGTCGTGGAGAATGCGAGCGGGACGCTCCGGTTGACGTTGAACGGCGCGGACAATCACCGCACGCTCGCCGGCCACTTCATCGCAGAGAGCTTCGGCTCGGGCGTCCAGCATGTGGCCTTCCGCACCGACGACATCTTCGAAGCTGCCGAACACATGCGCCGCAGCGGCTTTCGCGCCTTGGCGATCTCGCGCAACTACTATGATGACATCGAAGTGCGGTTCGCGCTCGAACCGGGTTTTGTCGACAGGCTAAGAGACGAAAACATCCTCTATGATCGCGATGAGGATGGCGAGTATTTCCAGATCTATGGCCCCACCTTTGGAGAGGGCTTCTTCTTCGAGATCGTCGAGCGCCGCTCCGGTTACCGTGGCTATGGTGCAGCCAACGCACCTTTCCGTATCGCCGCGCAGAAACGTTGCCTTCGGCCGGCGGGTATGCCTGCAGAATAGCTCCTCCGCGGAGATGCTTTCAGCGCTACAACGCCTTCTTCGTATCTGCAGCCATTGCCGCTTCCGCCGCTTCGCGCAGCGTCTGCATCAGGATCGAGAGCGGCAGCGACGGGATCGAATCGGTGCGCATGGTCAGGCCAACAGGTCCTCTCGTCTCGCTCGTATCGACCGGCAGCGCCGACAGCATGCCGTCGGCGATATCTGCAGCGACCACGCCGGCCGATATGATCCAGATGGCATCGCTTGAGCGCACGAAGGCCCGTCCGAAGGAGTCGGAGACGGTCTCGATCTGGTTCGGCAGGCCGGCGATGCCGTTGGCGATCAGGAATTGCTCGACGAAAGGACGGATGATCGAGGCGCGGGTTGGCATCAGCACCGGATAATCGCTGAGATGTGCGAAGACCGCCCGCTTGCCGGAGAGAAGCGGATGACCGGCCCGCACCGCGAAGACCACCTGTTCCGAATAGAGGTGCTCGAAGGAAAATCCGGTCATCTTGTCGGGTGCGGCAAGCCTGCCCACGACCAGATCGAGGTCTCCCACGCGCAATTGCTCGAGAAGGACTGCGTTTTCTCCGGTGACGATCTTGATGCGTGCGCCGGTCTTTTCCTTCAGGAATAGCGTGATGGCGCCGGGCATGATGCGGGTGGAGACCGTCGGAAGTGCGCCGATGCGGATCGGCGGACCGCCGCCGGACAGCTCCTGTGAGACGGAATCGAGGCCTTGCCGCAGCGCCGTCAGCGCAGCGCCCGCGTGGCGCAGGAAGACCTCGCCGTAACGGGTGATCTTGATGCCGCGCCCCTCGCGCTCGAAAACCGCTACGCCCAGAACCTCTTCAAGCTCGCGGATCGTCTTCGTGACCGCCGGCTGCGTCACATGCAGGAGTTCGGCTGCCTTCACGACGCTCTTCTGGCGCGCGACCTCGACAAATGTCAGCAGATGGCGAAACTTAACGCGAGCGTCTATCACGTTTCGCATAACTCCCTGGTTAAGTTAAAGCCACGAAATATCATTTTACCTAACCAGATGAAACATCCAGTTTTGGCGAAGGAGGAGATCTGACGTGCAATTCACCCGCATCAACGACGTCACGATACATTATCGCGTGGTCGGTGCCGTCGCAGAAAAGCCCGTGCTCGTCTTCATCAATTCGCTCGGCACGGATTTCCGCATCTGGCGCGATCTGGTCCTCCGTCTTTCCGGGGATTTTGCCATCGTGCTCTACGACAAGCGTGGTCATGGGCTGTCCGATATCGGTCAGGTTCCCTACTCGATCGAGGATCACGCGACCGATCTTGCCGGTCTCCTCGATCGGCTGGCCGTCAAGGGAGCAATTGTCTGCGGCCTTTCGGTCGGAGGGCTCGTAGCGCAATCGCTCTGTGTCCGCCGCCCCGACCTTGTGCATGCCCTCGTGCTTTCCGATACCGCCCATAAGATCGGCACCACCGAGTTCTGGGACGCCCGCATCGCTGCGATCGAGGCCCATGGCATCGAGGCGATCGCCGATGGCATCCTCGAACGTTGGTTCACCGCAGCCTTTCGGCGCCCCGAAAACACTGCCTTCGCGGGCTATCGCAACATGCTGGTCCGCCAGCCAGTGCCCGGCTACATCGGCACCTGCGCCGCCATCCGGGATGCCGATTTCACGCAAGCCGCCGGGAAGATCGCCGTTCCCGTGCTCTGCGTCGTGGGCGAAGAGGACGGTTCCACGCCGCCCGATCTGGTGCGCTCGACGGCTCAGCTCATTCCCGGCGCGAGCTTCGAAGTGATCTGCGGGGCCGGGCATATCCCTTGCGTCGAACAACCGGAGGCTCTGACCTCGGTCCTGAGGCGCTTCTTCCGAACCGTCTTGCCTGGAGAAAACCCATGAGCGATGCCTTTGCCCATTCCGCACGTTACCGGCAGGGGATAGCGACGCGCCGCGCCGTTTTAGGCGAGGATCACGTCGAGCGGGCACAACAGACTTCGACCGATTTCGACCGCCCGTTCCAGGATTTGATTACCGAGGCAGCTTGGGGGCATGTCTGGTCGCGTCCGGGATGGACAAAGCGGGAGCGGTCGATTGTCACCATCGCGCTGCTCGCCGCCCTGGGACAGGATGAGGAGGTGGCCATGCATGTTCGCGCGACCGCCAATACCGGGGCGACGCGGGAAGATATTTGCGAGACGCTCCTGCATGTCGCCATCTATGCGGGGGTTCCAGCCGCCAATCATGCAATCAAGATCGTCAAGCAGGTGTTCGGCGAAATGGATGCCAGCACGGCTTCTCGATAGGGGTAGGGAGTGCGACGATGTCCGGAGATCAGAGCGGCGGAGAGAACGACAGGCCCGAAACGGGCGCCTTTTTTGCCCGGGACCGCGCATGGCATCCGCCGGCTTTCGCGCCCGGATACAAGAGCTCGGTGCTGCGCTCACCGCAAAAGGCGCTGCTTTCGCTCGATGGCACCCTGTCGGAGATCACCGGCCCGGTCTTCGGCCATTCCATGCTCGGCGAACTTGACAATGACCTGATCCATAATTTCGCCAAGCCTGGCGAAAGCGCGATCGGCGAACGCATCATCGTCCATGGGCGGGTGCTCGACGAGCGCGGCCGCCCGGTCCAGGACGCGCTCGTCGAGTTCTGGCAGGCGAATGCCGGCGGCCGCTACCGTCACAGGAAGGAAAGCTATCTCGCGGCGCTCGACCCGAATTTCGGCGGCTGCGGCAGGGCGATCACCAATGGGGATGGCCACTATTGCTTCCGCACGGTGAAGCCCGGCGCCTATCCCTGGCCGAACGGCGTCAACGATTGGCGGCCCGCCCATATTCACTTTTCGATCTTCGGCCACGGTTTCGCCCAGCGTCTCATCACGCAGATGTATTTCGAGGGCGATCCGATGATCTGGAAGTGTCCTATCGTAGGCGCCATTCCCGACCGCAGGGCGATCGAGCAACTGATCGCCGCACTCGATTGGGGTAATACGGTGCCGATGGATGCCCGTGCCTACAAGTTCGATATCGTCCTGCGCGGCCGTCGCTCGACCTTCTTCGAGAATAGACCCGAGGGGAATTAAGGGGAAAGCGATGGCTCAGGATCTCGGCTATCTTAAGGAAACCGCGTCACAGACTGCCGGGCCCTATGTTCATATCGGCCTGACGCCCAATTTCTGCGGGATTGGCGGGGTCTACGAAGCCGACCTCGGCGCTTCTATGGTCAACGACCGGACACTCGGACAACGCATTACCGTGACCGGCCGCGTGATCGATGGGGCCGGTATGCCGCTCAAGGACGCACTCCTGGAAATCTGGCAGGCGGATGCCGCCGGGCTCTATAATTCCCCGTCCGAGAGGCGCGGCGCGGCGGATCCGAATTTCGCCGGCTGGGGACGCTCGCCGACGGGCGCCGACGATGGCATGTTCACCTTTGAGACGGTGAAGCCGGGCCGTGTTCCCTTCCACGACGGCCGGCTGATGGCGCCGCATATCAGTTTCTGGATCGTCGCGCGCGGCATCAATATCGGCCTTCACACCCGCATGTATTTCCCCGACGAGGCGGTGGCGAACGCCGCTGACCCGCTCCTTGCCCGCATCGAGCACCGCCACCGGGCCGAGACGCTTGTCGCGGCGGGTCGGACGCCTAATTATGTTTTCGACATTCATCTCCAGGGCGAGAAGGAAACCGTCTTCCTGGATATATGATCGTTCGGCAGCCCGGTCCCTCCGCGCTGCCGCACGCGTGTGAGGCTTCCTTCAAATCGAAGGGCGCGAGAGCTGGAGATGCGGCATGACCTATTCGGCCTTCGATCACCCCTATCTTTCCGGCCTCCTCGGCGAAGAGGCGGTGGCAGCGGAATTCTCCGTTGCCGCCGACGTTCGCGCCATGCTCGCCTTCGAGGCGGCGCTTGCCCGCGCGGAGGCGCGTCATGGCATCATACCCGAAGCCGCCGCCAACCGGATCAACGAGGCCTGCCGCGCCTTCTCTCCGGATGTCGGCGCAATGCGCCGGGCAACTGCCGTGGACGGCGTGGTCGTGCCCGAACTCGTGCGGCAATTGCGCCGGGCAGTCGGCGAGGAAGCGGCGGAACATGTCCATCTCGGCGCCACCAGCCAGGACGTCATCGATACCAGCCTCATGTTGAGGCTGAAGGCGCTCGCCGAACTTTTCTCCGGCCGCCTGGGCTCGGTGTTGACAGCCCTGGAGGCGTGCGAGCGCGAATGGGGCGAACGCCCGCTGACCGCACATACGCGGATGCAGCCGGCGCTGACGATAACCGTCGCCGATCGCCTGCGGAGCTGGATCGAGCCGCTGCTCGACCATCAGGACAGGCTCGACGCGGCGGACCTCGACCTTTTCGCGGTACAGTTCGGGGGAGCCACCGGAAATCTGGAGAAGCTCAAGGGCAAGGCCGACATCGTCCGTGCGACGCTTGCGGAGGAACTCGCGCTCGTCGACTGTCCGCAATGGCACAGCCAGCGCTCGCCTATCGCCGATATCGCCCATCTCCTGTCGCTCGTCACCGGCAGCCTCGGCAAGTTCGGCCAGGACGTGGCGCTGATGGCGCAGGCGGGCGACGAAATCGTGCTTGCCGGCGGCGGCGCATCCTCGGCCATGTCGCACAAGCAAAACCCGGTCGCCGCGGAGGTGCTGGTGACACTCGCTCGCTTCAATGCGACGCAGGTTTCCGCCATCCACCAGTCGCTGGTGCACGAGCAGGAACGCTCGGGTTCCGCCTGGACGCTCGAATGGCTCATCCTGCCGCAGATGGTCGGTGCAACAGCGGCGGCATTGAGGCTAGCCGCCGAACTCGCCGGGAACATCAGGCGATTGGGGCGGGTATGACGTAAGTGGTAGGATTGCGAGCCCGATGAGCTGCCTTTCCCCTTTTCCTCGGGTTTAACCGAGGAGAGGGGGAAATCCATCACGCGTCGACCAACAAGGCGGCGGGAAAGTCGCGGAAGATGCCGGCCACGTCCAGAAGAGCCCGAGGCTCGACAACACCGCCGGTCAAGAGATTGCGCATGGGCTTGAGCTCGCAGCCCTCCGGCCAGACGAGAAACGTGTTCTGCCAAAGTTCCGGATCGACCGATAACCGGTTGCCCTCCAACCGGCCGAAGACAAGCCGCGGGACGACCGTGAGCGCAAGCTTGTCCTTGTTGCGGCGGATGAAGGCGGCAGCGTGCCGGGCCCCCGGACCCTCGATCGGCACCGGCAAATACGTAGCTTCCGCAAGACAATCCCGCCCGCGGCCCCGGCGATAGGTCAGGCCTATCGAGATCAGCGCCTGCTTGCAATTCTCGAAATCGGCGATCATCGGCGAGCGCAGTAGCTGGGGAAGCGAGGCATGCGGTGAAAAGCCGCGGCGGTTGTCGGGATCGACGAGGGAGAGGTCGGCGCGTTCGCTGCCCTGATAGATATCCGGAATGCCGGGCGCGGTGAGCTTTACCAGCGTTTGCGTGAGGCTGTTGATCAGGCCGGCCTGGATGAATGGTCCGGCCGTGTTCGCGAAATCGCCGAGGAAAGATCGGTTCCCCCAATCCAGGAGATCGCCGAGAAATGCCTTGATCGCTGCTTCGTACCGCTCGTTCGGATCTTCCCAGCTCGTCCTGAGCTTTGCCTCCCGCAGCGCCTTCACGGTGAAGGCGATCATCCGCTCGCGCAGGGAAATCAGGTCGCCTTCATCAACAAGGGGCTCGATCGGCCAGGCGCCGAGCAGGCTCTGATAGAGAAATTGCTCGACCGAGTCCTCTAGCTCGTCGCCGTCCGGCAGTTGGAAAATGCTAGCGGCATTCATCCCGTGCCAGCGCTCCATCGCTGCTGTCCAGACGTCGGATGCCTCGCTGATGACGTAGAGCCGCGCGCGGGCGTCCTCGCCCCGTTTGGTGTCGTGCGTGGACGTCGCCGACAGGCCGTACGGCATCTGGCTTGCGCGATCCTGCATCATCGCATGGAAGCGGCCGACGCCGCCGGGCGACCAGAAGGGGGAGGCACCCACCTCGTTCGCGGCAAGATAATCGCCGCGCCGATAGAAGAAAGTGTCTTCGACCGCTTTGGCCATGACCGCGCCGCTCAACTGCTGAAACCGCGTGCGGAATTCGGCCGGCAGCTTGCCGCCCAAAGAATCGATCGGCGCCTTAAATGCGGAAATGATCGTTGCGGTCTCATCGCCGGCCGCAGGTGCGCGCGCCGCCGCTTTTGCTGCGATCTCGTCGAGGATGCGGCCGTCGCCCGCGCCGGCACCCTGGTCTCCGACATAGGTCCGATAGACCGGCAGTGCCGCGATCAACCGGCGAATGGCCTCACCGGTCTGCTCGTCCCGATCCGGAGCTCCATTGCCGGTGAAGCGAGCGACCAGTCCGGTCAGCCGCCGCACTTCCGTATTAAAGTTGCGGCCCAGGACCTGAAGCTTGCATCCCGTGACGGCCGCCTCGGCCGCAGATCGCCTTTGCTCGCTTGAAAGCCACGAGGACGGAGTGTCGTCGGAGAGCAAATCCGCCAGTGCTGAAATGAACTCGTAGCCCGTTGTTCCCTCGACCGGCCAGCCGGCCGGCAGCGTTTCGTTCTCGCCCAGTATTTTCTCAACGATGATGTAGGTCCCGTCACCGGTCTCCTCCCGGAGCCGGTCGAGATAGCCCTTCGGGTCGGCAAGGCCGTCGATGTGGTCGATCCTGAGCCCATCGACAAGCCCTTCTCGCACAAGTGCGAGCGTGAGGCGGTGGGTATCGGCGAAGACCGCGTCATCCTCGACGCGCATGCCGACGAGGCCGGCTATTTCGAAAAATCGCCGGTAGCTGAGCTTGTCCCGGGCCTCCCGCCAGTTCATCAGCTGCCAGGATTGCATCCGGTGCAGACGGCCGAGCTGCTGTTTGTCTGCGGAGAGCCGAGCGAGATACTGGTCGAGCTCGGCAGCGAGCGATGGCGTCGCGACGACAGCGGCGATTTCCGCGTGAAACTGTGCGGCGGTCTTCCGTTCGGCCGTGCCGGCGATGGCCGCGATTCTTTCGAGCACGGCATTGCCGCTTCGAGGTATTGCCGCATAGGTGGCGGGATTGAGCGGATAAAGGGCACCGTAATAATCGAGCGCCAGGCAGCGGCGTTCATGGTCGTATGCAAGGCGCAGATTGCCGGCCGCGACCTCGTCTTCAAACGACCGGCCCAGGAAGGGAAGCGTCAAGGGCGCTCCCCAGTCGATGTCGAAATGGTCGGCAAACTCGCTGACCCGGCCCCATTCGATCACGCTGTGCCACCAATCATTCTCAAGATGCGCGGCCATGTGATTGGGCACGATGTCCAGAACGAGACCTAGTCCTTCAACCTTCAGCGTATGAACGAGCCGCACAAAACCATCGTAGCCGCCCAGCGACGGGTCGATCTCGTCATAGCAAACGATATCGTATCCATGGGTGGACCCGCGAACGGCGGTGAAGAGGGGAGAGGCGTAGAGGTGAGATACGCCGAGCCCGACGAAGTGCGGGATCAACTCCACGGCTTTCGCGAAGTCCATCCCGTTGCGGAACTGGAGTCGGTAGGTTGCGTCGGGCAGATGCATGGCGCTCTTGCACTTGTCTGGCGGTAACACCGCGACCGGTGCTTTGTTCCCCGACAGAGGCCACGAAAGCAAAGTCTTCTTGTTCGCGTATCGGGAATAGAATGCCGTTCCTTTAGTCTACTAAGATTATAGATTTTGATGAGTATCACTGAAGCGTAAATCACACGGGGAGTTAAAGCGATGCCGCAGTCACGAGTGGTGGGAATTTCAGGCAATATCACGCGTCCGTCCAAAACACGCGCATTCGTGGACCACATCGTCCACCGGCTGGCGGTCGATGCCGGCGCTTCGGCGCAGACCTTCGATATCGAGGATTTCGGGGCTTCCTTGCTGCCCGCGAGACGGCTCGATGAACTCGCGCCGGAAGCGCGCTATGTCGTCGGTCAGATCGTCGCAGCCGACATTCTGGTGGTCGGCTCGCCGACCTTCAAAGGAAGCTACACCGGTCTCTTCAAGCACGTCTTCGACCTGCTGGATCCCGCTTCGCTTCGCGGCAAACCCATCATCCTCTCGGCTACCGGGGGCGGGGAACGACACTCGCTGATGGTGGAGCACCAGATGCGGCCGCTGTTCGGCTTTTTCGAAGCCCTGGCGATGCCGACCGCGATCTACGCTTGCGACAAGGACTTTGCCGACGGCGCTCTGATTTCGGAGGCAATTCATGCGCGCGTCGGAAGGGCGATCGAAGAAGCAACGCAAGCGCTCGCGCGTCCCGGCAAGGCAAGGCTCGCGGCCTAACCGCGCAATTGAACCACATCCATTGGAGGCAGCAATGACCAGACAGATAAAGCTCGGAGCCTTTCTCCCCGGCGGCGGCCAGCATATTGCCGCCTGGCGGCATCCCGACGCTCCCGCAGACGGTGCCACGAATTTCCAATTCCACAGAAGGCTTGCCGAGACTGCGGAGCGCGGCCTGTTCGACGCCTATTTTCTTGCCGACAACCTCTCCGTCGGACTTGGCGGCCGCGAAGGCGGCAATGCGAAAATCGCCGGTTTCGAGCCCGTCACCCTCTTTGCAGCACTCGCGCCGCTGACGACCCATCTCGGCTTCATAGCCACGGCATCGACGACCTACGAAGAGCCATACACGCTCGCCCGCAAGTTCGCCTCGCTCGACCTTCTTTCCGACGGGCGGGCAGGCTGGAACGTGGTCACATCCGCCGGCGACGAGACGGCGCGCAACTTCAACAGGGAATCGCAGCCGAGCCACGCCGAACGGTACCAGCGCGCACACGAGCATGTCGAGACCGTCAAGGCTCTATGGGACAGCTGGGAAGACGACGCTTTCATCAGGGACAAGACGACTGGCCGCTTCTTCGATGCCGGGCGTGTTCACGACATCGATCACAGGGGCAAGCATTTCAGCGTCAAAGGACCGCTGAACGCGCCACGTCCGGTTCAGGGACACCCGGTCGTGGTGCAGGCGGGTCAATCCGAAGACGGGCGCAAGCTTGCGGCGGCAAGCGCCGAGGTGATCTTCACCGCCCATCAGAGCCTCGCTTCGGCCCAGGAATTCTACCGCGACATCAAGGCGCGTGTGAAGCGCGCCGGGCGGAACCCAGAACATGTGCTGATCATGCCGGGGGTGGCTCCTTTTGTCGGCCGGACTGAGGAAGAGGCCCGCTCCAAATATGAAGAACTGAATGCGCTGATCGTGCCGGAGGACGGCGTGGCGCTGCTGAACGGCCTGACCGGCGGCACGCTCGACCTGACGGGATATCCGCTGGACGAGCCCTTGCCCGTCAGCGATGAGACGGAGGGGATGAAAAGCCGGCAGGCGCTGATCCGGAAGATCGCGGACGAGCATGGCTTCACCATACGCCAGCTCTATCAGTGGATCGCGACCGCACGGGGTCACTACACCGTCGTCGGCAGCGCCGAGCAGGTCGCCGATCAGCTCGAGGAGTGGTTCCTCAGCGACGCCGCCGACGGGTTCAACATCCTGCCGCCATGGCTTCCGGGTGCGCTCGACGATTTCGTCGATCTGGTCATCCCGATACTGCAGAAGCGCGGTCTGTTTCGGACCGCTTACGAGGGCCGGACCCTGCGGGAAAATCTCGGTCTTCCCCGTCCGGCGAACCCATGGACTTTGGGACGCGCGACCGTTCAGGCGGCCGAGTGAGCGAGGAGACACGAATATGAGCTTGCAGGAACTCGACAGGTCGATCGTCCACGACGGCGGCAGCGTCAGCGCGAAAGCGGATGAGTATCTTCGCCGGTCAGGTACAGCCGCCGGTGGCTGGCTGTCGCGCTACGGACTGCTCATTGCCGTTCTGGCGCTCTGGCAGGCAGCCAGCACCGCCGGCTGGATCAACCCGGCAGTGTTTCCGTCCGTCGGTGCGATTCTTTCCGCGCTCTGGACGGGAATTTCCGGCGGAGCCTTGCTCGATGATATCGCAGTCAGCCTTCAGCGCTCCGGCACCGCCTTCGCCGGCGCTGTCGTCTTGGCTATACCGCTCGGTCTCTTGATGGGGCAGGTCCGTTCGATCGAGAACGCGCTCGATCCCGTCCTCCAGCTTTTCCGCCAGACGTCCGCGCTCGCTCTCTATCCGGTTTTCATTCTTCTTCTCGGACTTGGCGAGGCGTCGAAAGTATTCGTCATCTTCTGGGCGACGCTTTTCCCGCTGCTCCTGAGCACCATCAGCGGGGTCAAGGAGGTGGATTCGAAGCTAATCGAGATGGCGCGTGTCTACGGGGCGTCGCGTCTGACGGTATTCCGTCGCGTGGTTCTCCCCGGAGCCGTTCCTTCGATCTTCGTCGGCCTGCGCTTGAGTGCAACGACCGCCCTGCTGCTGCTGATCGCTTCCGAGATGATCGGAGCCAACAAGGGCATCGGGTTCCAGGTCATGAATGCCCAGTACAACTTCCAGATCCCGCTGATGTTTGCGGCGATCTTCATCCTGGCCGGGCTCGGGCTCCTTTCCAACTACGCGCTGGTCTTTGCGCAGCGCCGCCTCTGCCGCTGGAGCGACGCCTCGAACTAACGGCCGCCCCGGCATTCGAAACTTCCTGATCACGGAAAAGGTGACACATGACGATCTCCATTCGCGCCTTCGCATTGGGCAGCCTGGTCGCAATCGGCTTCTCCAGCCTTGCGGCAGCGGAAGCTCAAGAACCGGTGACGCTTCGGTTTCTCGCGAGCCAGGGCAGCTTATCGCCGCACGAACTCGCCTATGAACTCGGCTATTTCGATGGCCTCGGAATCAAGCTCGAGAATGTCGGTTATGCGGGAGGCGGACCGGCGTCCCTGTTCGCGCTTGCTTCCGGCAGCGTCGACATCGGCTCGGCGGCGACGGCAGCCGTGATCAACTCGATTGCCGGCGGCAACGATTTCGTCGCGGCCTTTCCGACCAATGGCATCAACGAGCAGGTCAAGAGCATCTTCTACGTGCTCGAGGACAGCCCTATCAGGACGATCGAGGATATCGCGGGTAAGACGATCGCCGTGAATACGCTTGGGGCCCATCTCGACTACGCGATACGCGAGGCGCTGCATAGCAACGGCCTGCCCGAAAACGCAGCCAATCTCGTCGTCGTGCCCGGACCTCAGCTCGAACAGACGCTCCGGTCGAACCAGGTGGACATCTCCGCCGTCGGATACTGGCAGGCGACGTTCAATGGGCAGCTCGTCGCCAATGGCGGAGTACGCGCGGTCTTCGACGACACGGATGTGCTCGGCGAGATTGCCGGAGGTTTCGCGGTTCTGCGCCGCGATTTCGTGGAAAAGAATCCGGACGCAGCCAGGCGCTTCGTAGAGCAGTCCGCGCGCGCCGCCGACTGGTCGCGTGAGCATCCGGACGAAGCACGTGCCTTGCTTGCCCGCATTCTGACCGAGCGCGGCGAGAACGGCGATCTCGCGAAGCATTGGACCGGATTCGGCCTGCGGAAAGGCGCGAAAGCGACCGAGCGGGATCTGGATTTCTGGATCGGCGTCCTCGAACGCGAGGGCAGCCTGCCCCGAGGCAAATACAAGGCTTCCGATCTTTTGTTCCGGCCGGACGCCAAGTCCGCCGCGTCGAATTGAGGGTGGCGACATGGCTGAAGTAAGAAGCCTACGCAGGGGGGAGGTGGCGCTCCGCGACCTCTCGAAATCCTTCCGGATCAATGGAAGGCCGCTCAGCGTCCTCAGGAACCTTAATCTGGATATCCGGTCCGGGGAGTGCCTCGCGATCGTCGGGGCAAGCGGATCCGGCAAGACGACATTGCTGCGTGTTCTCGCGGGCCTCGAAACCGCCGATTCCGGCCGAGCTTTGATCGACGGTCGCCCGGTCACCGGCGTCGGCAGGGAGCGCGCGGTCATTTTCCAGGAGCCGCGGCTGCTTCCATGGCTGACCGTCCTCGGCAACGTGGCCTTCGGCCTTGAGGTACGGGGCGAGGATCCGGGACGCGCCGACGAACGCGCACGCCACTATATCGCCCTTGTAGGCCTTGCCGATTTTCAGGACGCCTATCCGAAACAGCTTTCGGGTGGAATGGCGCAACGGGTCGGGCTTGCGCGGGCGCTGACGGTTCAGCCCGAAATTCTGCTGCTCGACGAACCGTTGGGCGCGCTCGATGCCATGACGAAGCTCACGATGCAGCAGGAACTGGAGCGCATCTGGCGCGAGGAGAATGTGACCATGGTGCTCGTCACCCACGATCTCGAGGAAGCGCTTTATCTCGCGGACCGTGTTCTGATCTTACCGAAGCAAAAGGACGCTTCGCCGCGCCTGATCGGGATCGATCTGCCGCGACCGCGTGATCGCAGCGAAGCGCGCTTCGTCCGATACCGTCAGGAGCTGCTTCGCGAATTCGGGCTGCACTGAGGTCTCTTGCAGCCGGTGACCGGACCCGCGATGCAAGCCTGCTTGCTCTGCGAACAGTATCCTCGGGCCTGACCGGATCAAGCCCGAGGATAACGAGGGAAGGACGCCCTTCGTGTTCCGCATAGGTCCAAAAGCAATAACCGGGGAATTATGAATTTCCGCCCATATTTCATTTTTGCATCACCGTTTGACATGGCAGACTGCCCGCCATCAATGCGATTGATCTTGAATGAAGCGACGCCGGTCGGGAGTGACGGATGTCGCGGGGAGGGAAATATGAGAAGGATCATTCTGGCCGCGCTCGCGGCCCTGGTAACGAGCGCGGCGGCGCATGCCGATGCGATCAAGGTCGGCGTCGTTGGGCCATTTTCAGGGCCTTTTGCGCTGCAGGGAAAGAACTTCAAGGCGGGAATCGACGCCTATATGGCGCTGAGCGGGGTCAAGGTCGGCGAAGACGATATCGAGATCATCTATCGCGACGTACCGCAGGCGGATCCGGCCCAGTCCAAGGCGCTGGCACAGGAACTGGTTGTCAAGGAAGGCGTGCAGTATCTCGCCGGGTTCTATTTCACGCCGGATGCGATGGCCGTCACGCCGTTGCTCGAGCAGGCGAACGTGCCGCTGGTGATCATGAATGCCGCAACATCGGCGATCGTCACCAAGAGCCCCCTTGTGGTGCGCACTTCCTTCACGCTTTGGCAGACATCCACGCCGATCGCCAAGGTGGCGAGGGAAGCCGGCGTCTCGAAGATTATCTCGGTCGTCAGCGACTACGGCCCGGGCATCGACGCGGAGAACGCATTCAAGACGGGCTTCGAAGCCGTGGGCGGCCAGGTCGTCGAGGCGATCCGCATGCCGCTGTCGACCAACGACTTCTCGCCGATCATGCAGCGCATCAAGGACTCCGGCGCAGAAGGGGTCTTTGCCTTCCTGCCGTCCGGCCCGACGACGCTCGGCTTCGTCAAGGCTTTCAACGAAAACGGGCTAAAGGACGGCGGCGTCAAATTCTTCGCCCCCGGCGATCTCACACAGGAGTCCGACCTGCCGGCGCTGGGTGATGCCGCGCTCGGCCTGCAAACGACTTTCCACTACTCCGTCTCGCATGATTCTCCCGAGAACAAGGCGTTCGTCGAGGCGGCCGCCAAGGCGATCGGCAATCCGACTGAGCTGTCCTTCCCCTCGGTCGGCGCCTATGACGGCATGCATGTCATCTATAAGATGATCGAGGCGACAGGAGGCGAGCAGAACGCTCAGAAGGCGGTCGACGCGGTCAAGGGGCTCTCCTGGACGAGCCCGCGCGGACCGGTTTCGATCGATCCCGAATCGCGCCATATCACGCAGAACATCTATCTGCGCGAGGTCTCAAAGGCCGACGATGGCACCTATTACAACAAGGAAATCCAGACCTTCGAGAAACAGGGCGATCCCGGCCTCGCGGCGCTGAAGTGAGCAACCGGCCAGTCTCGCTGTTTCACACGCGGCTGTGCCCGGCAGATCACTCATTCCTGTGACGGGCGCAGGAAGAGGAGGGGAAGAGCAACCTTGCCAATCGACAGGATGCGATCATGCAGACCATCTTCAGCATAGCGGTCGATGCGCTCGCCTATGGCATGGTGCTGTTCGTGATCTCGATCGGTCTCTCGGTCACCCTCGGCCTCATGCGTGTCGTCAATCTCGCGCACGGCGCATTCGCGATGATCGGAGGCTACATCGCATCCTATGCGGCGCGGGACCTTGGGGTCGGCTATGGGCTCGCGGTGCTGATCGCCGTTTTCGGCACGATCGTCATCGCCATTCCGATCGAACGCTTGCTATACCGCCGGATCTACGGCCGCCCGGAATTGACGCAGGTGCTGATGACGATCGGCATCACCTTCTGCATCATAGGGATCGCCAATTACGTTTTCGGGCCGACCCTCAAGACGATCCCACTGCCGCCGAGCCTGCAGGGCTCGGCCGATCTCGGCTTCCGTTCGATCGCCGTGCACCGGATCTTCGCGATCGTCTGCGGCCTCTGCGTCGCCGCGGCCCTCTGGTATGCGATCGAGAGGACCGCTTTCGGGGTCAGATTAAGGGCCGCCGTGGATGATGCGGCCATGGCGGCGGCACTCGGCGTGCGCACGGAAGTCATCTACGCCGTGAGCTTCGCGGTCGCCGTCGGACTTGCCGCATTCGGGGGTGTCGTCGGTGCGGAGCTGTTGCCGGTGGAGCCCTATTATGCGCTCAGATACATGGTCACCTTCCTGGTCGTCGTTTCCGTGGGTGGTGCGGGATCGATCCCGGGCGCGCTTGCCGCCTGCCTGCTGCTTGGCGGCATCGATACGACCGGGCGCTATCTGATGCCGGAGTTCGGGGAGTTCTTCTTCTACCTGGCCGTCATCGCGATCGTCTGCGTGTTTCCGCGCGGCCTTGCCGGAAGGATGAAGTAAGTGACCACGGCTACGACGAACCAGGCAGAGGCGCCCCTTCTTTCGGGCAGGCACGGGCTCGGCCGTGATCTTGCCGCTCTCGCCGTGATACTTGTCCTGGCCGTCATCGGTTATCTTCTGTTCCCGAACAATCTGGCGCTGCTCACGCGCATCATGGCGATCGCCCTCCTGGTTCTCTCACTCGACCTGGTGACGGGCTATTGCGGCGTCGCGACCCTCGGCCATGCGGCGCTGTTCGGCAGCGGCGCTTATGCCGCCGGGATCGCGGCCGTTCATTTCGGCATCACCGATCCGCTCCTTATGGTCGCCGCCGGCATCATCGGCGGTGCGCTTGCCGGGCTCGTCTGCGGCGTCGTAATTTTGAGGGCCCACGGCCTCCCGCAGCTCGTGCTCTCGATCGCCCTCATCCATCTGTTCCATGAATTCGCCAACAAGGCGTCGTCCTGGACGGGCGGCAGCGATGGATTGGCGGGCATCGCGCCCGATCCTCTTTTTGGAATTTTCGCTTACGACCTGTGGGGCCGCACGGCCTATGTCTTCGCAGTCGTGCTGCTCGCAATCGTCTTCATGTTCCTTCGTCTCGTCGTGCGCTCACCCTTTGGCATGCTCTGCCGCGGCATCAAGGAGGACCCGATCCGCATTCAGGCAATGGGCGGGTCGCCGACGATCGCCCTCCTCAAGATGTATGTAATTTCCGGTGCGGTCGCTGGCGTCGGCGGGGCACTCAACGCCGTCTCGACGCAGGTCGTCGGTCTCGACAGCCTCTCCTTCACGCTCTCGGCCGAAAGCCTGGTCATGCTCGTGCTCGGCGGCACCGGCTCGCTCTTCGGGGCCGTCACCGGTACGATCGTTTTCATGCTCTTCGAAGATCTCGTCTCGGCGGCCAACCCGTTTCATTGGCTCACCATGGTCGGAGCCCTGTTGATTGCGGTTGTGCTCTTTGCGCCGAAAGGGCTTTACGGCACGGTCGCAGAAGTCCTCGCGCGGCGACGGGGGGCGGGCCGATGAGCGCCATATTCGAAGTCAGAAATCTCAAGCGCTCCTTCGGCGGCCTCGCCGTCACCAATGATGTCAGCCTTTCCATGGCACCGGGCGACCGCGTCGCCCTGATCGGACCGAACGGTGCCGGAAAGACGACCTTCGTCAACCTCGTCACCGGCAATCTGGAGCCGGATGCCGGAGAGGTAAGGATCGGCGGCGAATCCGTCACCAACGTCAATGCAATCGACCGCGTTCGCCGCGGCCTCGTCCGTTCGTTCCAGGTGACGCGTCTATTCCAGGACATGACGCCCGCCGAGCACGTGGCGCTCGCGATCCTGCAGCGCGACGGCCGGGCAGGCCGCATGTTCGGCAATTTCCTGTCGATGCCCGGGGTGATGGCGGAGGTGGGCGTTCTCATTGGCAAGCTGGGTTTGCGCGATCTGGCGCACCGGCCGGTGCGCGAGATCGCCTATGGCCAGCAGCGGCTGCTGGAGATCGCGATGGCGCTGGCGCTCAAACCGAGGGTGCTGCTGCTCGACGAGCCAGCAGCCGGCGTGCCGCAGAGCGACACGGGCCGCATCGAGCGGGCGCTCGCCGATCTCCCAGATGACCTCGCCGTGCTGATGATCGAGCACGACATGGATCTCGTCTTCCGCTTCGCCAAGCGCGTGATCGTGCTTGCTGCCGGCACGGTTATCTTCGACGGCTCTCCAGCCGACGTCACCAAAGATCCGCGTGTGCGCGAAGCTTATCTCGGGAGCTATGCCGATGCCAGCAGCGCCGCTTGAGGTCGACAATCTCTCCGCCGGTTATGGGCCGACGCGGGTGCTGGAAGGAATTTCCTTTTCCGTGTCTGCCGGCGCGAAGCTTGCGGTTCTCGGGCGTAATGGCATGGGCAAGACGACGCTGCTCGCTACGCTCGCCGGCCAGACGCGCCGTTATGACGGGCGCATCCGTATCGGCGAGGCCGATGTCACCGCGCTGTCGAGCGCATCACGCGCGCTGAAAGGCCTCGGCTTCGTGCCGCAGGCGCGCTGCGTTTTCCCGTCGCTGACGGTCGAGGAAAATCTCTTCGTCGGCCTCAAGGGCCGTGCGAAGACGGCGCTGAACGAAGCTTACGAGATGTTTCCGCGCCTCTATGAGAGGCGCAGGAACTTGGGCTCGCAGCTTTCGGGCGGCGAGCAGCAGATGCTGTCGACAGCCCGCTCGATCCTCGGCCGGCCATCCATTCTGCTTCTCGACGAGCCGCTCGAAGGACTGGCCCCGGTCATCTGCGAGGAACTGATGAAAGCCTTCGCCCAGCTTGCAAGGACCGGCGATATGACGATCCTGCTCGTCGAGCAGCGCATTCGGAGCGCGCTCGATTTCGCCGACCGGGTGATCATCCTGGAGCGCGGGCGGCTCGCATGGAGCGGAACGCCGAAGGCGCTTGTGAAGGAGCCCGCCACGGTCGAGCAGCTGCTGGGGATTGGCGGGTTGGCGCCGAGCCCTTGATTTGCCGCAATCCGACAGCCGGTCACTCTAAACCGCCTCGCGCACCCGCTCCCAGGCCTTCGTCAGATGGCGCCCGAGCACCTCCGATAGCGTGACCTCGTCGCGCGCTTCTAGGGCGGCGATCATCTCTTGATGTTCGGCAACCGCGGCGGCCCATTTCTCCGGGCCCTCATGGCCGATGAAGCGGATGCGCTTCAGCCGCGTCTGCAGCATGGCATGCATGTCGGCAAGCGCCGCATTGCGCGAAAGCCGGGCGATGGCGGTGTGGATTTCCTGGTTGAGCTTGTAATATTGCATCCGGTCACCCGCCTCGTAGCGGCGCACCATTTCGTCGTGGAGCGCGCGAACTTCAGCGATCTCCGCATCGGTCGCGGTCTCGCAGGCAAGCCGGCCTGCGAGCTCCTCCAGCGTCTGCAGCACCGTCAGCATGTCCCGGACGTCCTTGGCGCTGAAACGCTTGACCACGGCGCCGCGGCTCGGAACGAGCTCGACCAGACCTTCGCTCGCCAAATATTTGATCGCTTCGCGCAGCGGCGTGCGTGATACGCCGAGCTGCTCGCCGAGCTGTCCCTCGTGCAGGCGGGTTCCTGGCGGAAGATTGCCCTCGATTATCATGTCACGCAGATGGCCGACCAGAGTGTCGTGCAGTGCGGTGCGCCGAATGGGTCCGGGACCGCCTACGGGCCGCTGCTCCAGTGATTTGATTTCGTTCATTTGTCTCGTCTGAGCCTCGGACCGCCGCGCGGTCTCCCCCTTGAGTACGTCCGATTGAATCGGTGCCTTCTCAGTCAAGCATGAAGACTGCCTCCGCTACCGTCAACAGAAAATGCTGCATACAAAATACAAAAGACTTGATGCAGAATTTTGAATGACGTATGAGACGTTAAAGCACGGAAAGCGGAGGGCATCTCGATGACGACACCAGGAGCGGACGGAACGGAGGAGCGGCGCACCGTGATTGCGCTGGCGATGGGCGACCCCGCCGGGATCAGCCCGGAGCTGACGGCGCGGCTGCTTGCCCTTTCCGACATCCGCGAGGCGGTGCATATCATTGCCATCGGCGATCGCCGCATCCTTGATGAGGGCGCCCGGGTGGCCGGCGTCACGCTGGATCTGGAATCGGTTTCACTCGATTCGCTTGACAGGTCCGGCACGGCGCGCCACGTCTTCGTGGATCTCGCCCATCTCGATCCGGCCGATGTAGTGCGCGGAGAGGCGACGCTTGCCGGCGGCACCTTCGCCACGCGAAATTTCCGCACGGCGCTCGAACTCGCCCATGCCGGCAAGGCCGAAGCCGTCTGCTTCACGCCCTTCAACAAGAAGGCGATGCGCTTTGCCTATCCAGGCTATGACGACGAGATCCGCTTCGTCGCCGACGTGCTTTCCTTCACCGGAAAAGTTCGTGAATTCAACGTTCTCGAGAAGGTTTGGAACGCGCGGGTGACCTCGCATATCCCGCTCAAGGATGTGGCAGCCCACCTGTCGGTGGATGCGATCCTCGCCGAAATCAATCTGACGCAGGCCTGCCTCAAGGATGCCGGCTACGAGGAAGCGAGAATTGCGGTTGCGGGGCTCAATCCGCATGCCGGCGACGGCGGCAGCTTCGGCATGGAAGAGATCGACATCATCGAGCCGGCGGTCGAGAAGGCCAGGGCCCTCGGATTCAATGTCGAGGGGCCGTTCCCGGCTGACACGGTCTTCCTCAGGGCGCTGAAGGAAGGCTTCAATGCCGTGATGACCATGTATCACGACCAGGGTCAGATCGCCATGAAGATCATCGGTTTCGACAAGGGCGTGACGATGATGGGCGGGCTGGCGTTCCCGCTCTGCACGCCTGCGCATGGCACGGCTTACGACATCGCCGGCAAGGGCATCGCCGATATCGGCGCCACTCGCGAGGCGATCCTGCTCGCCGCTCGAATGGCGAAGAAAAAGCGGGCGCTTCCGGCGGCTGCCTGAATTCGCACGCTTTCGATGAATACCGGCGTGAGGGGAGGTCTCGCGCCGCAATCCAACTCAACGGGAGGACCACACATGAAAAAATCCGTATCCATTGCAGCAGTCGTAGCGGCCGCTGTCGGCCTTGCCGCACCGGCATCGGCCTTCGAGCCGAACCGTCCGGTCGAATTCGTCGTCACCGCCGGTCCCGGCGGCGGCACCGATATCTTCGCGCGCACCATCCAGGCGATCATCGGCAAATACGAGCTGATGAAGGCGCCGGTCGTCGTCACCAACAAGGGCAGCGCCGGCGGTGCGGAAGGCTTCGTCTACACGGCTGGCTACAAGGGCGATCCCTATAAACTCGCCTTCGGCACCAACAATGCCTACCTGCTGCCGGTCCGCGCCAAGGTGCCTTATAAATCCGAGGACCTGACGCCGGTCGCTTCACTCGCTTCCGACGAGTTCGTGCTCTGGGTCAACGGCAAGGCGGATTACGCGACGGCTGCCGATTTCGTGGCCAAGGCGGAGGAAGGCGGCCTTAAGATCGGCGGCAGCCAGTCCAAGGACGCCGACCAGATCCTGACCTCGATGATCAACGACGCAATCGGCGCCAAGATCAGCTACATCCCGTTCAAGAGCGGCGGCGAGGCGGCCGTTCAGCTTGCGGGCGAGCATCTCGACGCCAATGTCAACAATCCGAGCGAGAATCTCGGTCAATGGCAGGCCGGCATGATCAAGCCGCTTTGCGTCTTCAAGAGCGCAAAGTTTGCAAGCGACGCCAAGGTAGCCGGCGACAAGGCCTGGAGCGACATCCCGACCTGCAAGGAAGCCGGCATTCCGATCGAAAACTACGCGATGCCGCGCACCGTCTGGCTGCCGGCCGGCGTCGAGCATGATGTCGTCCAGTTCTATGCGGATGTCCTGCGCAAGGTCTCCGAGACGCCGGAATGGGAGAAATATCTTGCCGACAGCTCGCAGTCTCCCGGCTTTGTGACGGGCGACGAACTCAAAGCCGTCATCGAAAAGGATGGCGCGACGGTCGGCGAAGTGCTGAAGCGCGAAGGCTGGCTCGCCAACTAAGTACCCGGTCAATGGGCGCTTGGGACCCAGGGAAGAGGATGCGGGTAGAACCGCATCCATCCTCGGCCTGCCGGACGCCCATTCTCCGCTCGGAAAGGTCATGATCATGAGTGAGAACAGTGCGAATGGGATCAGCCGCTTTGCTGTGGAACTTGGCGTCGCCGCGCTGACAGGTGTCTTTGGGATCGCTGTCTGCTACGGCTCACTCGATATCGGCGCGGGCTGGACCGATATGGGTCCGGATGCGGGCTATTTCCCTTTCTATATCGGCCTGCTCATCGTTCTCGGCAGCCTCGCCAATATCGCGCACGCATTCTTCAAGCATCGCGGTACGGGCGAGGTCTTCCTCGACGGCGCCCGTACCAGGGTGGTCGCCTCCTTCCTGCTGCCGATCGCCGCCTTCGCGGGCGTTTCCGCGTGGCTGGGGCTTTATGTCGGAACGGCGCTCTACATTGCCGCGACCATGCTCTTCCAGGGGCGCTACAAATGGTGGATCTCGTTGCCGGCGGGACTCGGCGTCTCGATCTTCTTTTTCATCGTTTTCGAGATCGGCTTCCAGGTTCCGCTATTGAAGGGACCGGTCGAGGCTTGGTTCGGAATTTACTGACCCGCAAGGGTGCAGTGCTTGCGGGAGGAATGACATGGAAAATATCGGTCTCCTGATCGATGGCTTCGGCCACATCCTCAGCTGGAACCATATCCTGCTGATGGTCGTCGGCGTGACGCTCGGCATCCTCGTCGGGGTGCTGCCGGGGCTCGGGGCGCCAAACGGCGTGTCGCTGCTCCTGCCGCTCACCTTCTCCATGGACCCCATCTCGGCGATCATCCTCTTGTCCTGCATGTATTGGGGCGCGCTCTTTGGCGGCTCGACGACGTCGATCCTCTTCAACATTCCGGGCGAGCCCTCATCCGTCGCGACCACATTCGACGGCTATCCAATGGCGAAAGCCGGTCATGCGAGCCGGGCGCTCACACTCGCCTTCGTTTCTGCCGGCCTCGGCGCGCTTGCCGGGGTCGTCATGATCACGCTGCTTTCGGGCTGGGTGGCGAACTTCGCACTCAAATTCTCCTCGCCGGAATATTTTGCCGTTTATTTTCTCGCCTTTGCGAGCTTCATCTCAATGGGCGCGCAGTCGCCTTTCAAGACGCTCGTGTCGATGATGCTCGGCTTCGCTCTCGCCTCCGTCGGCATGGATACGATCTCGGGCAATCTGAGGCTCACCTTCGACATTCCCGAACTGATCAAGGGCGTCAGCTTCCTCATCGCCGTCATGGGACTCTTCGGTATCGGCGAACTTCTGCTGACGACGGAAGAGGGGCTGCGCTTCGAAGGCATCAAGGCGCGGGTGCGGCTGTCCGAAATCGGCAGGACGCTGATCGAGATCCCACGCTATTGGCTGACGATCGCCCGCTCGACGATTATCGGCATCTGGATGGGGATCACGCCGGCCGGCCCGACCGCCGCCTCCTTCATGAGCTATGGCGTTGCCCGGCGCTCGGCGCGCGACAATTCGATGTTCGGCAAGGGCGATCCGCGCGGCATCGTCGCGCCCGAGACGGCCGACCATTCCGCCGGCACTTCGGCCCTGCTGCCGATGCTGGCGCTCGGCGTCCCGGGTTCCGCCACCGCCGCGGTGATGATGGGCGGGTTGATGATCTGGGGCCTGACGCCCGGTCCGATGCTCTTCACCGATCGCCCCGACTTCGTCTGGGGCCTGATCGCCTCCATGTATCTCGGCAATGTCGTCGCTGTCTTTCTCGTGATCGCGACGGTGCCGCTTTACGCCTCCATCCTGCGTGTGCCGTTCTCCATCATCGGACCGATCATCGTCGCGGTCATCTTCTCAGGAGCTTACCAGGTCGCAAACTCCGTTTCGGACATCTTCATGGTGATCGGCTTCGGTCTTCTCGGCTACGTCTTCAAAAAGCTCGACTATCCGCTGGCGCCGCTGGTCCTCGCCATGGTGCTCGGTGACAAGGCAGAAGACGCCTTCCGCCAGTCGATGCTGATGTCGGGCGGCAGCCTGAACATCTTCTGGTCGAATGGCCTTGTCTCCGCCCTGATGGCGGTTGCCCTTGCGCTGCTTCTTTCGCCGCTCGCCTTCTTGCTGATCGGCAGCGTGCGAAAACGCAAGAACGAGGTGGTGGCGCCCGGCGGTGACGGCAGTCCGGCAGGCTGACGCGGCCTGCGACGATACGTAAATCCAATCTGAAGGAGTTCGCCATGGCGCCGCGCAAATGGAACCGTGATAACTGGCCGATTGCGGCCGCTATGATCCAGTACCCCAAGCTTTTGCCAGATGGCCGATCGGTGCAGGACCAGTCGGTGGAGGAGTGGGCGGCGACGCTCGCCGACGTCGTCGATGCCGGCTTCACCGAACTGGACCCGACCGACAGCTGGATACGGCTGGCGGACCTTTCGGCGGAACGGCTTGACCAGTTCGTTAAGCTTTCACGGTCTCTTGGCCTCAATATCACGGCGATCTCCACCTCTCGGCGCAGCCTCATAGACCCGGAACATGGCGCGGAATATCTTGCCTATGGACACCGGGTCATCGAGGCGGCCGCCGCCGTAGGTGCCGGCTCCGTGTCCTTCGGCTTCTTCGGCCCGCTGACGGAGGCGCAGAAGAAGGTGCTCTGGTTCTGGACGGTCGACGGGGTGAAGAACCCCGACGATGCGGGGACCTGGCAGTTGGCGGTCTCGCGCGTTCGCGAACTCGGACGCCATGCCGAAGAACTCGGCGTCGAAGTCTCGCTGGAGATGTATGAGGACACCTATCTGGGCACGGCCGACAGTTCCGTTCGCTTCGTCGAGGAGGTCGGCCTGGCCAATGTCGGCATCAATGCCGATCTCGGAAATCTCATTCGCCTGCACCGGCCCGTGGAACATTGGCAGGAAATGATGGCAAAGGTTGCGCCTTTCGCCAAATACTGGCACGTCAAGAATTACAACCGCACGGAAGATCCGGCATCGGGCGTCATCATCACCCATCCGGCTCCGCTCGAATTCGGTCTCATCAACTATCGGGCGGCGATCAGAATGGCGCTGGCGCATGGCTTCGACAGCCCCTTCCTCTGCGAGCATTACGGGGGAGACGGACTCTCCGTCAGCGCCGCCAACCGCGATTATCTGAGGCGCATACTGCCTCGCCAAGAAGGACATTGAAGGGGACATTGCAGCGATGACCACGATCTTTGACGCTCCGGAGGATTTCGCGACGACCGCGCTCGCGGGTTTCGCGGCGATCTATCAGCGCAACGTCCGCCTGGTGAAGGGCGGCGTCGTGCGCTCGACCAAGGTGCCGAAGGGCAAGGTCGCCGTCGTCGTCGGCGGCGGCTCGGGGCACTATCCGGCCTTCGCCGGATATGTCGGTCCGGGGTTGGCCGACGCGGCGGTGGCAGGCGATGTCTTTGCCTCGCCCTCGACGGCCGCCGTAGCTCGCGTCTGCCGCCATGCCGACCAGGGCGGCGGCGTACTTCTCGGCTTCGGCAATTATGCCGGCGACGTTCTAAATTTCGGGGTGGCGGCCGAGCGGCTTCGCTCCGAAGGCATCGACGTGCGCATCCTGCCGGTGACGGACGACGTGGCGAGCGCACCCGTGGACAGCTCGGCCAAACGCCGCGGGATTGCCGGCGACCTCGTCGTCTTCAAGATCGCCGGCGCGGCAGCGGAAGCCGGCAAATCGCTCGACGAAGTGGAACGGCTCGCGCGCTACGCCAATGATCGCACCTTTTCCTTCGGTGTCGCCTTCGGCGGCTGCACGCTTCCGGGCGCCGCCGGGCCGCTCTTCACGGTCCCTGATGGCCAGATGGCGCTGGGCCTCGGCATCCATGGGGAGCCGGGTGTCAGCGAGGAGCCGATTGCGACGGCAAGCGATCTCGCAAAGCTCCTCACCGGCAAGCTTCTCGCCGAACGTCCCGCAGGCGCCAGCAAGGCGGCCGCCGTGCTGAACGGGCTCGGCTCGACCAAATATGAAGAACTCTTCGTGCTGTGGACGGCGGTCGCAAAAGAACTGGCGGAGGCGTGTGTTGAGGTGGTCGACCCCGAATGCGGGGAATTCGTCACCAGCCTCGACATGCAGGGCTGCTCGCTCACCCTTCTCTGGCTGAATGAAGAGCTGGAGGCGCTCTGGCGTGCGCCCGCGGATGCACCGGTGCTGCGCAAGGGCGTGATCATTGCCGCCGAGCCGGCGACCGATGAGATCGCGGACGCAGACGGTCCACAATCTTTCGCGCCCGCTTCGGAAGCCTCGAAGGCAAGCGGCAAGTGCATCGCCCGGCTGATCGGCAATATAGCCGATGCGCTGAAGGAGGCGGAAGAGGAACTCGGCCGTATCGACGCTTTTGCGGGAGACGGCGATCACGGTCAGGGGATGCGCCGCGGCTCGGCTGCCGCATCCGACGCAGCACAGACGGCAGTCGCGGCGGGGGCGGGTGCTGCAAGCGTTCTGGCTGCCGCGGGCGACGCCTGGGCCGATCGCGCCGGCGGCACGTCGGGTGCGATATGGGGGCTGGCGCTCCGCTCCTGGAGCAATGCATTCAGCGATGAGGACAAGGCGAGCGACGCGGCGACCGTGGAGGGCTCCCGCCTTGCGCTCGAGGGCGTGACGCGCCTTGGCCGCGCGCGTGTGGGCGACAAGACGCTGGTTGACGCGCTGGTGCCCTTCGTCGAGACGCTGGAAAGGGAATCCGCTGCCGGAAGGCCGCTCGTAGAAGCCTGGAACGCGGCGGCAACAGCCGCGCAGGAGGCAGCGGATGCGACCTCGGCGCTGACCCCGAAACTCGGCCGCGCGCGGCCGCTGGCCGAGAAGAGCATCGGCCATCCGGACGCCGGCGCAGTTTCGCTGGCGCTGGTGGCACGGGTTGCAGGCGCGTTTTTGAAGGAAGCTGCGGCCGGTTGATAACTTGCGGCGACGGGATAGTGTGCCTCACACGCAAGGCGCCTAACTATACCGCACCAAGAACTCCTCCGCAGTCAGCTCCCGGAAATCGTCCAGCGCATGGCGCAGCTTGGCATGGTCCCAATCCCACCAGGCGAGCCGGTCCATGGCTTCGCCGACTCTGGCCGTGAAGCGGTCGCGGATGAGTTTCGCCGGGACCCCGCCGACGATCGTGTAGGGCGCCACGTCCTTGGAGACGACGGCGCCGGCGCCGATCACGGCTCCATTGCCGACCTTCACTCCCGGCAGAATGGTCGCTCCGTGGCCGATCCAGACGTCATGGCCGATTGTCACCCGGTTCTGCCGCCGCCAGGCGAACAGATCGTGATCGGGCTCCGCATCCTCCCAGTACATCGGCGCGCGATAGGTGAAATGATGCAGCGTCGCTCGCCAGGTCGGGTGGTTGGTGGCGTTGATGCGCACGGCGGCGGCGATGTTGACGAATTTGCCGACCGTCGCGCACCAGATCGAGCCGTCCTGCATGATGTAGGAGTAGTCTGCGAACTCGACCTCGTCGAGTCGCGAGCGTTCCCGGATTTCGGTGAAGCGGCCAAGCGTCGAATTCACGACGCTCGCAGTCGGATGGATGCAGGGTTCGAGGCCGAGTTTCTCGCTCATGCGGCGTATCTCCTCGGCGAGAATTCCGAGACGTCGATGATGCGGTCGGCAACTGCCTCGCGCACTTCCTCGTCGTGGAAAATGCCGATCAGCGCCGTTCCCGCCGACTTTTTCGCGGCGATCATCTCCACCACCACGGCGCGGTTCTTCGCATCGAGGGAGGCGGTCGGTTCGTCGAGAAGAAGGATCTTGTGATCGGTGATGAAGCCGCGGGCGATGTTGACGCGCTGCTGCTCACCGCCCGAGAAGGTGGCCGGCGGCAGCGACCAGAGTTCCTTCGGCAGGTTGAGCTTCGAAAGCAGTTCGGCCGCGCGTTCCCGCGCGTCGCCGGCCGTGACACCGCGCGCCTGCAGGGGCTCGGCGACGATATCGAGGGCGCAGACGCGGGGCACGACGCGTAGGAACTGGCTGACATAGCCGAGCGTCGCGCGGCGCACCTCGAGCACGGTACGCGGCTCGGCCGTTGCGAGATTGACCAGCCGGCCGTCATGTTCGACCAGGATCTGGCCTTCGTCGACGCCGTAATTTCCGTAGAGCATCTTGAGGATCGAGCTCTTGCCGACGCCGGAGGGGCCGCCGAGTACGACGCATTCGCCGGCCCTCACCGAGAAGGAAACATTCGCGACCACCGGCAGGCGGACGCCGTCGCGCAAGTGCATGGTGAAGCTTTTCGCGACTTCTGAGACAACGAGCGGAGTAGCCATGGTTATTTCCCTTTGCGCATGATCTTGACCGGAAACCAGGGTTCACTTTTCGCGATCATGCGTCAGACCTGCAAAATCGAGGAAACGAGGAGCTGCGTGTAGGGCTCTCGCGGATCGTCGAGCACCCGGTCGGTCAGACCCTGCTCGATGACGGCGCCGTCCTTCATCACCATCATCCGGTGCGAAAGGAGCCGCGCCACGGCGAGATCATGGGTGACGATCACCGCCGCCAGGCCGAGATCGTGGACGAGCCCGCGAACCAGGTCGAGCAGACGCGCCTGTACGGAGACGTCGAGACCGCCGGTCGGCTCGTCCATGAAGACGAGGCGGGGAGAGGTGACCAGATTACGGGCGATCTGCAGGCGCTGGCGCATGCCGCCGGAGAAGGCGCGCGGCTGGTCGTCGATCCGGTCCTCTTCGATTTCCACGCGCCTCAGCCAGTCGCCGGCCGCCGCGCGGATATTGCCGTAGTGTCGGTCGCCGACCGCCATCAGCCGCTCGCCGACATTGGCGCCGGCAGAAACCGTCATCCTCAAGCCATCGGCGGGGTTCTGGTGGACGAAACCCCAGTCGGTGCGCATGAGGAAGCGGCGCTCCGCCTCGCTCATGCGCGCGAGGTCCCGATACTGGCCATCGCGCATGTGGTACTCGACGACGCCGGAGGTGGGCATCAGCCGGGTCGAGAGGCAGGAAAGCAGGGTGGTCTTGCCGGAACCGGATTCTCCGACGATGGCGAGCACTTCGCCCGGATAAAGTTCGAAGGAGACGTTGCGGCAGCCGATGCGGCTTCCATAGAATTTCGAGACGTCACTGACTTTCAGAAGCGGCACGGCGCTCATTCTGCAGCCTCCTGACTTTCCTTGGCGGCGGGCGCAAGCATGGCACCGGCATGGCCGTGCGCGCGCCGGTCTTCGCAATGATCTGTATCGGAGCAGACGAACATTCGCCCGCCCTTGTCGTCGAGCACCACTTCGTCGAGATAGACGTTCTCGGCGCCGCAAAGGGCGCAGGGCCTGTCGAACTTCTGCACCTCGAAGGGGTGATCCTCGAAGTCGAGGCTGACGACTTCGGTGTAGGGTGGCACCGCATAGATGCGTTTCTCCCGGCCGGCGCCGAAGAGCTGGAGGGCTTCCGACATATGCATCTTCGGATTGTCGAATTTCGGCGTCGGCGACGGATCCATGACATAGCGGCCCTCGACCTTAACCGGATAGGCGTAGGTGGTGGCGATGTGGCCGTTTCGGGCGATGTCTTCATAGAGCTTCACATGCATCAGCCCGTATTCTTCGAGTGCATGCATCTTGCGCGTCTCGGTTTCGCGCGGTTCGAGGAAGCGAAGGGGTTCCGGGATAGGTACCTGGTAGACGAGTGTTTGACCCTCTCCCAGTTTCTCCTCGGGAATGCGGTGGCGCGTCTGAATGATGGTAGCATCCGCCGTCCTCGTGGTGACGGCGACATTGGCGACCTTCTGGAAAAAGGCACGGATCGAGACCGCATTGGTCGTGTCGTCCGCGCCCTGGTCGATGACCTTCAGCACGTCACTGGGCCCGAGGATCGAAGCGGTCACCTGCACGCCGCCCGTGCCCCAGCCATAGGGCATGGGCATTTCGCGCGAGGCGAAGGGCACCTGATACCCGGGGATTGCGATCGCCTTCAGGATCGCACGTCTGATCATGCGCTTCGTCTGCTCGTCCAGATAAGCGAAATTATAGTTGGCGAGGTCGTTCATTCGGCGGCCTCCTTCATGACGTTCTTGCCGCCGGGCTGGGCGGACTCGTATTCCCGGCGCATGCGCCTGACCAGGTCGAGCTCGGCCTGGAAGTCGACGTAGTGCGGCAGCTTCAGATGCTCGACGAAGCCGGTCGCCTGGACGTTATCCGCATGCGAGATGACGAATTCCTGATCCTGGGCGGGAGCGACGATGTCCTCGTCGAATTCGTCTGTCCGGAGGGACCGGTCGACCAGCGACATGGACATCGCCTTGCGCTCGCTCTGGCCGAAGACGAGCCCGTAGCCGCGGGTGAACTGCGGCGGCTGTTTGGCCGAGCCCTTGAACTGGTTGACCATCTGGCATTCGGTGACCCGAACGGTTCCGAGCGATACGGCAAAGCCCAGCTCCGGCAGTTCCAGCTCGACCTCGACCTCGCCGATCCGGACTTCGCCGACGAAAGGATGCGTGCGGCCATAGCCGCGTTGAGTGGAGTAGGCGAGCGCCAGCAGGAAGCCCTCGTCACCGCGGGCGAGCGCCTGCAGGCGCAGATCGCGCGCCATCGGAAACTCCATCGGCTCGCGCGTGAGATCGCCCATCACGTGCCCTTCGGGCATCTGGCCGTCGCCCTCGATCAGGCCTTCGCCGTCTAGAATGTCGGAGACGCGCATGACATGTTCGCCGGGCTCCTTGAGTGCCGGCTCATCGACCGCGTCTTCGCCGATCAGCGATGGGTCCAGAAGACGGTGCGTATAATCGAAGGTCGGGCCGAGAAGCTGGCCTCCGGGCAGGTCCTTGTAGGTTGCCGAGACGCGTCGCTCGACCTTCATCCTGGCTGTATCGACCGGTTCGGAATAGCCGAAGCGGGGCAGGGTGGTGCGGTAGGCGCGCAGAATGAAGATCGCTTCGATCATGTCGCCGCGTGCCTGCCGCACGGCAAGCGCCGCAAGCGCGCGGTCGTAGAGCGAGGCCTCCGCCATAACGCGGTCCACGGCGAGGCCGAGCTGCTCGACGACCTGCTCGATGGTTATCGAGGGCAGCGACCGGTCGCCGCGCCGGCGGTCGGCGAGCAGCCGGTGAGCATTGGCAATGGCGGCTTCCCCGCCCTTGACGGCTACATACATGCGCTTACTCCCGCTCGAGTTTCGTGGTGCGCGGCAGGCAGAGCACGGTCTCACCTGACGTCACTACGAGATCTATGCCGCGCGGAAAGATCGCCCGGTTGGCCGTCCAGAGATCAAGGAACACGTCGGGCAAGCCCTTCGGTGCGATGACGATCCCGTTCTTGATTCCCGGTCCCCTGCCGATGAGCGGCTGTCCGCCTTCGAGCGCTTCCACCTCGACGACAAGAGTGGTGGAACGGTCGGGATATTCCTGCGAGCCGAGGCCGAACTGGTCGAAGCCAGGCACGGCAGCGCCCTTCTCGAAGAAGGCGAAGCGGGCCTCGTTCTTCGTGTCGGTCACCGCGGCGCCGGTGTGGAAGGCGATCCACTTCGGCGCTGCGGATTTGGAGAGCGCCGGCGATAGCCAGACCGGGGTGTCATGGTCGCAGAGTGTCAGCGCGACGGCTCCGCTGGCCCCTCCGAGAGGCGGGGGCGGGGAGGCCGCTGTGGAGAGGCGGCCGATGGTGCCCGGGCGTGCGAAGCAGTCCATGAGAGTCCGGAACACGGCCTGGGCTTCGAAGACCGATTCGGCGAAGGCGCCGCCATAGATTTGCGATTGGGTGCTCATCAATCTTCTCCGCGGACCATGGTGAAGAAATCGACACGGGTCGCGGCCGTTTCCTCGGCCTTGCGACGGTCTTCCGCATCCAGGCGTGCAGCAATCCTCTCGTGGAGCGCCTCGACGCCGGCGCGATATGCGTCGTTCTGGAAGAGAGCGTCGAAAATCGCCGCAAAACGGGCGCGTTCCTTGTCGGTTCCGAGCAACTGTCCGTGGCCGACTTCGCCGGTGGCGAGCCTGACGGTGGCGCGGGAAACGGTGGCCTCGCCGAGATTGAAGGGAGCGCCGCCACCGCCCATTCGTCCGCGCACCATCACGAGCCCCGTCTCCGGACCACGCACCGGCGCGACGTCCGGTTTCGAGCCGATTGCCCCCCAGGCAGCGGAAAGCTCACCGAGCGTCGCCCGCGCCAGAAGCCGCATACTCTCGCGGCGCCGGGCGATGATCTGCGCGTCCTCGCCCGTCCTCGCTGCTTCAGTCGTGACTGCTTCCATCTTCGCACTCCAAAATGTCTATTGATCTAGACAACTATACATCTTATAGCTTTCCATAGCGTTCGCAAATGACAGGCTTGTGACATTTGCGCAGAAACCGGGGCGAAGACGATCGTGATGAAGACTGTTGAAAGACAGACGGGGGTGGCGCTGTGGCGCCAGATCGCCGACCGAATCCGGCTGGCGATAAGCAATGGCGACTATGACGCGACGGGCAAGGTTCCGCCGGAGACGACCCTTGCCGCCCAATTCGGCGTCAACCGGCACACTGTGCGCAGCGCGCTTGCCGCACTCTCCGAAGAGGGGCTGGTGCGCGCCGTGCAGGGCCGCGGTACGATGATAGAGCGCAAGGAGCGCGTCAGCTATCCGATCTCCAGGCGAACCCGCTTCTCCCAGGGGCTCGGCCGGCAGGTCAGGGAGATCGGAACGGAACTCCTTGAACACATGCAGGTGCCGGCGAGCGGCGACATTGCCGAAGCACTCGGCCTTGCCGCCGGCGCCCCTCTCATTGAACTCAGTACCGTCAGCAGTGGTGACGGCCGACCGCTCTCCACGGCTGTCAGCTATTACCCTGCCGAGCGCTTCCCTGATATGGCGGAGGAGTATGCGCGGCTAGGTTCCGTGACCAAGGCCTTTGCCGCGCATGGCCTCGCAGATTATGTCCGCGTCTCGACCGAGATCGTGGCGCGTCATGCAGATGCGCAGGAACTCGTTCTGCTGAAGCTTTCGCCCGGCGCGATCGTCATGGAGGCGCAATCCGTCAATGCGGATCTCTCGGGCCGGCCCGTTGAATACGCGCGCACGCGCTTCGCCGCCGACCGGATGAAGCTCAAGATTGAGACCTGAACGGATTACAGGTTTCGCCGCTTGCCTTCGATCAGATCCAGAATAGCGCGCGCGGCGTCGAGCACGTGGGTGCCGGGGCCGAAGACCGCTGAAACGCCGTTTTCCATCAGATACGCGTAATCCTGCCGGGGAATGACGCCGCCGCAGACCAGGATGATGTCCTCGCGGCCGCGCTCCTTCAGTGCCTCGGCGAGTTGCGGCATCAGCGTCTTGTGGCCCGCGGCAAGCGATGAAACCCCGAGAACGGTGACCTCCTCGGCGAGCGCCAGTTCGGCCGCCTCCTCCGGCGTCTGGAACAGCGGGCCTGCGACGACGTCGAAACCGATGTCACCAAAGGCGGAGGCGATCACCTTGGACCCGCGGTCATGCCCGTCCTGCCCGAGCTTGGCGACCATGATTTTGGGCTTGTGCCCCAGCCGCTTCGTCACCTCGCCGAGCCGCCCGGCCAGCACGCCGAGCTCGGGGTCGCCCTCGAAGGCCCGGCCGTAAATATCGGTGACGACTTCCGGCACGGCGGTGTAATCGCCGAAAGCCTCGCGCATGGCGTCGGTGATTTCGCCGACGGTGGCGCGTGCCCGCGCAGCCTCGAGCGCGGCGGCAAGCAGATTGCCCTTGCCGCTGCGCGCCACATCGGCCAGCGTGTCAAGCGCTTCCTTCATCTTCTGTGAGTTGCGACGGCGCCTGGTCTCCTCGATCCGCTTGATCTGTGCCGTCCGGACTGCGGCGTTGTCGATCTGGAGAATGTCGATCGGCTGCTCGTTCTCGAGCCGGTACCTGTTGACCCCGACGATGACCTCCTCGCCGCGGTCGACCGCCGCCTGACGTCGGGTCGCTGCCTCCTCGATCAGCCGCTTCGGCAGGCCGGCATTGACCGCTTTCGTCATGCCGCCCAATGCCTCCACCTCCTCGATGAGCGCCCAGGCTTTTTCAGCAAGTTCGTTGGTCAGGCTCTCGACGTAATAGGAGCCGGCAAGCGGATCGACGACCCTGGTCACTCCGGTTTCGTGCTGCAGGATGAGCTGCGTGTTGCGCGCGATGCGGGCGGAGAAATCCGTGGGAAGTGCCATCGCTTCGTCGAAGGAATTGGTGTGAAGCGATTGCGTACCGCCGAGCACTGCCGACATCGCTTCGAAAGCGGTGCGGATGATGTTGTTGTAAGGATCCTGTTCCTGGAGCGATACGCCCGACGTCTGGCAGTGCGTCCGCAGCATCAGCGAAGACGCCTTCTCGGGTTTGAACTCCTTCATGATCCGTGTCCAGAGGAGCCGAGCGGCGCGCAGCTTCGCCGCCTCCATGAAGAAGTTCATGCCGATCGCGAAAAAGAAGGAGAGCCGGCCGGCAAAATCGTCGACATTGAGGCCCTTGGCGAGCGCCGCGCGCACATATTCGCGCCCGTCGGCAAGAGTAAAGGCTAGCTCCTGCACGAGCGTCGCCCCGGCCTCCTGCATGTGATAGCCGGAGATCGAGATCGAATTGAACTTCGGCATCTCCTTGGCCGTGTATTCGATGATGTCGGCGACGATCCGCATCGAGGGTTCCGGCGGATAGATATAGGTGTTGCGGACCATGAACTCTTTGAGAATGTCGTTCTGGATCGTCCCGGAGAGCTTGTCGCGGCTGACACCCTGTTCCTCGCCGGCGACGATGAAGGAGGCGAGGATCGGGATCACGGCGCCATTCATGGTCATCGAGACGGAGATCCTGTCGAGCGGGATCCCGTCGAACAGGATCTTCATGTCTTCCACCGAGTCGATCGCGACACCCGCCTTGCCGACGTCGCCCTCGACGCGGGGATGGTCGCTGTCGTAGCCGCGGTGCGTGGCGAGGTCGAAGGCGACGGAGACACCCTGTTGTCCGGCAGCAAGGTTGCGGCGGTAGAAGGCGTTCGAGGCTTCAGCCGTCGAGAAACCGGCATATTGCCGGATCGTCCAGGGCCGGCCGGCATACATTGTGGCGCGCGGACCGCGCAGGAAAGGTTCGAAACCGGGGAGCGAGTTGAGATCGCCCATGCCTGAGGTGTCATCGCTCGTATAGAGGGGCTTGACGTCGATACCCTCAGGCGTGTGCCAGGTGAGGCTCTCGGGGCCGGCCTTGAGTTCTTTCTCGGCGAGGGCTTCCCAATCCTTGATGGTTTTATCGGGCATTGGCTTGCTCCATCGAAGCGTAGTCGGCAGCGGTAAGAGACACCCACGTCGGCACCGCTTCCATCACTCGAACTCCATGATCAACTCGTCCACGGCCAGGCTCGCCCCGGCTTCGATCGCCACGCGCTTCACGATCGAGCGTCTTTCCGCCCTCAATATATTCTCCATCTTCATTGCCTCGACGACGGCGATCGCCTGTCCGGCCTCCACTGTCTCCCCGGCCTTCACCGTGATCGACGTCACTACCCCCGGCATCGGGCAGAGCAGCATCTTCGACGTGTCCGGCGGCAGCTTCTTCGGCATCAGCCGGGCGAGTTCGGCAATGTGTGGGCTTCTGACCCGTGCAACGACGTCGATCCCGCGCCAGCGCAGCCTTATTCCGGTGCCGGCAAGCTCGACCTTCACGCTCATCGGCTGATTTTCTATGTTGAAAGCGGCACGGGTGCGACCGGGGGTCCAGTCAGTTGCGACGGAGACAGATGTCCCGTCGGCAAAGCGTACATAGGTGCCGTCGGCGGAAGCTTCGCATGTGACCTGAATTTCGTGCCCGTCGAGGCTTGCCACCCATTCGTGACCGATGACCCGGCGATGGTTGCCGATGGTGCCCGAGATGCGGCTGGCGCGCTCCTGCAGCGTCTGATTGACGCTCACCGCGATGGCGGCGAGTTTGCGCGCCGCTGTGTCGTCCGGCACCACGCCCTGAAAACCGCCGGCAAACTCCTCGGCGATATAGGCCGTGGTCAGCCGTCCCTCGCGGAAACGATCCTGCTGCATGACGGCTGCAAGGAAGGGCAGGTTGTGGCCGACGCCTTCGATCTCGAACGCGTCGAGCGCATCCGCCATCGCCCGGACGGCGGTCGCCCGGTCCGGACCCCAGGTGCAAAGCTTGGCGATCATCGGATCGTAATACATCGAGATCTCGCCGCCTTCCAAGACGCCGGTATCGTTGCGAATGACGGTACCGTCCGCCCGCGGGCCTTCCTCCGGCGGGCGGTAGCGGCTCAGCCGGCCGATCGAAGGAAGAAAATTGCGGTAGGGGTCTTCCGCATAGAGCCGGCTTTCGATCGCCCATCCGTCGAGCTTCACATCCTTCTGTGCAAAGGCGAGTTTCTCCCCCGCCGCGACGCGGATCATCTGCTCGACGAGATCGAGGCCGGTGACGAGTTCCGTCACCGGATGCTCGACCTGCAGCCGGGTATTCATCTCGAGAAAATAGAAGTTTCCGCGGGCGTCGACGATGAACTCGACCGTGCCGGCCGAAAAATAGGCGACGGCCTTTGCCAGCGCCACCGCCTGCTCGCCCATGGCGCGGCGCGTCTTCTCGTCGAGGAAGGGCGAGGGCGCCTCCTCGATAACCTTCTGGTTCCGCCGCTGGATCGAGCATTCGCGCTCGCCCAGATAGACGATGTTGCCATGCTTGTCGCCGAGCACCTGGATCTCGATGTGGCGGGGCTCGGTCACGAATTTCTCGATGAAGATGCGGTCGTCGCCGAAGGAACTCTTCGCCTCGTTCTTCGATGACTGAAAGCCCTCGCGTGCCTCGTCCTCGGTCCAGGCGATCCGCATTCCCTTGCCGCCGCCGCCGGCAGACGCCTTTATCATCACCGGAAAGCCGATCGAAGCGGCGATGCGTGCGGCCTCGTCCGCATCCCCGATCAGCCCCATATGGCCGGGAACGGTGGAAACGCCTGCTTCGGCGGCAAGCTTCTTCGAGGTGATCTTGTCGCCCATCGCTTCGATGGCCCTGACTGGCGGACCGATGAAGGTTACGCCCTCTTTCTCCAGAGCCTCGGCGAAGGCGGAATTTTCAGAAAGGAAGCCGTAGCCAGGATGCACCGCATCGGCGCCGGTCTTGCGGATTGCCTCAAGAATCCTGTCTATGACGATATAGGACTGGTTTGAGGGTGAGGGGCCGATAGGAACGGCCTCGTCCGCCATGCGCACATGCATCGCGTCGCGGTCCGCATCCGAGTAGACGGCGACGGTCGGGATGTCGAGAGACTTCGCTGTGCGGATGACGCGGCAGGCGATTTCACCACGATTGGCAATGAGGATTTTCTTGAACATGTTTTCCATGGGGTTCTCCCGTCAAAGCGGGATCGTGTCGTGCTTGCGCCACCGGGTCTCCAGCTGCTTGCTGCGCAGAGACGCGAAGGCACGGGCAATGCGACGGCGGGAGGAATGCGGCATGATCACCTCGTCGATGAAGCCGCGCTCTGCGGCAACGAAGGGATTGGCGAAGCGCTCCTCGTATTCCTTCGTCCGCGCGGCGATCTTCTCCTTGTCGCCGAGCTCGGACCGGTAGAGGATTTCGGTCGCGCCCTTGGCTCCCATCACGGCGATCTCGGCCGTCGGCCAGGCGTAATTCACATCGGCGCCGATGTGTTTGGACGCCATGACGTCATAGGCGCCGCCATAGGCCTTGCGGGTGATCAGGGTCACCATGGGGACCGTCGCCTGACTGTAGGCGAAAAGCAGCTTGGCGCCGTGCTTGATGACGCCGCCATATTCCTGGGCGGTGCCGGGAAGGAAGCCGGGCACATCGACAAGCGTCAGGATCGGGATGGAGAACGCGTCGCAGAAGCGGACGAAGCGTGCGGCCTTGCGCGAGGAGTCGATATCGAGGCAGCCGGCGAGCACCAACGGCTGGTTGGCCACGACGCCGACCGTCTGGCCCTCGATGCGGATGAAGCCCGTTATGATGTTCCGGGCGAAGCTTGCCTGCAGTTCGAAGAAGTCGCCCTCGTCGGCAATGGCGATGATCAGTTCCTTCATGTCGTAGGGCTTGGCGGCACTGTCCGGGATCAGGCTGTCGAGCCGCATCTCGATGCGCCCCGGATCGTCATGGAAGGGCCGGACCGGAGGCTTCTCGCGATTGTTGAGCGGCAGGAAGTCGAACAACAGCCGGACGTGCTCGAGCGCCTCTATGTCGTTTTCATAGGCACCGTCGGCGACGGAGGATTTCGTCGTATGCGTGCGGGCACCGCCGAGTTCCTCCGCGGTGACGATCTCATTGGTGACCGTCTTCACGACGTCCGGCCCGGTCACGAACATGTAGGAACTGTCGCGCACCATGAAGATGAAATCCGTCATCGCCGGCGAATAGACGGCTCCGCCAGCACAGGGGCCCATGATCACCGAGATTTGCGGAATGACGCCCGAGACCTCTGCATTGCGGCGGAAGACCTCGGCATAGCCGGCAAGCGACGAAACGCCTTCCTGGATGCGGGCGCCGCCGGAATCGTTGAGGCCGATGACCGGCGCACCGTTCCTTGCAGCCATATCCATGATCTTGCAGATCTTCTGCGCATGCGTCTCCGAAAGCGAGCCCCCGAGGACGGTGAAGTCCTGGCTGAAGACATAGACCTGTCGGCCGTTGATCGTGCCCCAGCCGGTGACGACGCCGTCGCCGGCGATCTTCTGGCTACCCATGTCGAAATCGACGCAACGATGCGTCACATACATGTCGTATTCTTCGAAGGAGCCCTCGTCGAGAAGCACGTCGATGCGCTCGCGTGCCGTCAGCTTGCCTTTGCCGTGCTGCGCGGCGATGCGACGTTCGCCGCCGCCGACCCTTGCCTCGGCCCGCCGGGCTTCCACCTGTTCAAGTATCGCGCGCATCGCGCTCCTCCCTGTCTTGCCGATAGTGCAGAGGCTTTCCGGCCTTCGCAATAGCGCCGAAGGCCTGATGGAAAAACGTCCGATGATGTGCAAATGTGAAACATAGAATGTTGCGAAGCGCAAATTGCAAAATTGCGAACACGAGTTGAATCATGGCGATTGGCAAGCTGTATATCGGCCGCAAGGTCAGGGATCTGAGGGATGGCAAGCGGCTGACGCAGGCGCAGTTCGCCGAGCGGATCGGCATATCCACGAGCTATCTCAATCAGATCGAGAACAACCAGCGTCCGGTGTCGGCGTCGGTGCTGCTGGCGCTCGCCGAAAAATTCCAGATCGATATCGCCGAACTTTCCTCGGGCGAGAGCGACCGGCTTCTCTCAGCGCTATCGGAGGCGCTGAGCGATCCCCTGTTCGAGACCTATTCGCCGAGCCTGCAGGAGCTGAAGCTCGTTGTCCAGAATGCGCCGGGTCTTGCCCATGCGCTGATCTCCTGCCACCAGGCCTATCGGCGCAACAGCGAGCAGCTCGCCAGCATCGACGATACGATCGGCCGCGGCGCTTCTTTCGTCGAGACGACGCCTTATGAAGAGGTTCGGGACTTCTTCCACTTCGTCGACAATTACATCCACGAAATCGATACGCTTGCCGAGACTTTGGCCGACGAGCTGGGCCTTGGCGATGGCGACAACCATGCGGCCCTTGCGGCCTATCTCGAAGAGCGCCACGGGATACGTGTCGTGCGCGGGGCAGCCGGCGACGAGGCGATCCGCCGTTTCGATCCGCGCGCCCGCGTGCTCACGCTCAATCCTTACGCCCCGGCGGCGACACGCGACTTTCAGCTGGCATTGCAGATCGCCCAGACACGCGCCCGCGAGGAGATCGATCGGGTGGCGGGGAGCGCCGGCTTCCGCACCGAGGAGGCCTATGAGATCTGTCGAATCGGGCTGCAGAACTATTTTGCCGGCGCGCTGATCCTGCCCTATCAGCCGTTCCTCAAGGCCGCGCGCGAATTGCGTCACGACGTGGAACTCCTTGCAGCCCGCTTCGGTGCCTCGCTGGAGCAGGTTTGTCACCGGCTTTCGACGCTGCAGCGGCCCGGGCAGAAGGGCATCCCCATCTTTTTCGCGCGGATCGACCGCGCCGGCAACATCACCAAGCGCCACAGCGCCGCCAAGCTGCAATTCGCCCGTTTCGGCGCGGCCTGTCCGTTATGGAACGTGCACCAGGCCTTCGAGACGCCCGGCCGCATCATCCGCCAGCTCGCGGAGACGCCGGACGGCGTGCGTTATCTCTGTCTCGCGACCCAGATCACCAAGGGCGGCGGCGGCTACCGCGCCGCCCATCCCCGTTATGCCTTGGCGCTCGGCTGTGAAATCTCCTACGCCGATGCCTTCGTCTATGCGGACGACATGGACCTCGGCAACCGCGCCGCCTACGATCCGATCGGTATTTCCTGTCGCATCTGCGAGCGCACGAGATGCGCGAGCCGCGCGGTGCCGCCGCTCAAGCGCAAGCTGATCGTCGACCATGACATGCGCGGCGCTCTGCCGTATCGTCTGAGTGAGAGCTGACCTCCCTCTCTGTTCGTTTTTGAACAGATGCTGTGAGAATTTACGCCTGTGCCTGTACGGCGTTTGTTGTAACTAGAGCGGGATAAGGAAAAGTGGGTGCGGTTTTCCGCCCGCATCCCGCTCTAATTTATTGGAATCGATCGCGATCTTTTTAGGGTCGACACGACCTAAAAACATCGTGATCGAGGCGCTACACCATCACTATGCGGGTCAGGGAGGACATGCATATGGATTTTCGCCTGTCGGAGGAGCAGGAGGCCATCCGCACGATGGCGTTCGATTTTGCGCGGGACGAGATCGCGCCCCACGCCGTCGACTGGGACCAGCAGAAGCACTTTCCTGTGGAGACCTTGCGCGCGGCGGCCGCGCTGGGGATGGCCGGCATCTATGTGCGCGACGATGTCGGCGGAACGGGTCTTACCCGTCTCGACGCGGCCATGATCATCGAGGCGCTCGCGACCGGCTGCCCCGCGATCGCCTCCTTCGTTTCGATCCACAATATGTGCGCCGGCATGATCGACCGCTACGGCACGGACGAGCAGCGCCAGCGCCTGCTTCCGCCGCTTCTCACCATGGACGTCCTGGCGAGTTATTGCCTGACGGAGCCCGGGTCCGGCTCGGACGCGGCCGCGCTCAAGACAAAGGCGGTGCGCGAGGGTGAGGCCTATCTGCTTACCGGCCAGAAACAGTTCATTTCCGGCGCAGGAGTGTCCGGGCTCTATATCGTCATGGCGCGCACTGGCGAGGAGGGGCCGAAGGGTATCTCCGCCTTCGTCGTCGAGAAGGACGCTCCGGGGCTGACCTTCGGCGCCAATGAGAAGAAGATGGGCTGGCATGCCCAGCCGACGCGGGCGGTGATGCTCGACAGTGTTCGCGTTCCCGTCGAGAATCGCCTGGGGGCCGAGGGCGAGGGCTTCAGGATCGCCATGGCCGGCCTCGACGGCGGAAGGCTCAACATCGCCGCCGCC